>Ga0208297_1000838_pt1 | contig 43911 bp, 38 predicted proteins | sample LMS_cellobiose_e_FD_187367 | JGI IMG/M metagenome (GOLD analysis project Ga0208297, IMG submission 187367) | Rumen-fistulated moose microbial communities from Alaska, USA - LMS_cellobiose_enrichment (SPAdes) (version 2) | ecosystem: Host-associated > Mammals > Digestive system > Stomach > Rumen... | reverse complement strand
ATTCTTGGAAAGCATTGAAATTCCGCCTTTCTTTGATACTTCTATTGTACCATATCTCTGGCAGAATGTGGGTTTTTGACATGAGAAAAGGGCCACTTTTCTGTGACCCTTTGTCTTCAGTCTGAGAGAGTCTGATGAAATTCATCAGACTCTCTTTTGTATTAACACTTTTGGGTGGGCGGCGCTCATCCACCATATCAGGTTCCCTTTCGGGAGCGCCGGGTACCTTTTCCGGCTCGTCAAAAGTGTTAGCCATAGTTATTCTGAAATAGTTTGCGGTTCGTCAAAACACATTTCAGTATTTGTATTGTAAATATTCCCAGATTCTTTGTCAATACACTCCTTAGGGCTCTACTTTTTCCGCGTCTTTTCTTTTGATTATTCAATATAATATTTAATCTTACGCATTTGTGTTCCCGCTGTGCTACAATAAAGATATGAAAAAGACCGGCGGCAATACCGTTTACAAGTGGATCATCTGCGCAAGCTGCACGTTTATCCTGTTTATAAACGTCGGTTTCACGTCTTCGGCTTTCGGTATTCATCTGCCATATATCATGGCGTCAGGCAATTATTCAAACAGCCAGATCTCAATGATAATCACGCTGAAGACTCTTTCGAACCTTGTAGGGATATTCTACGCCGACAGATACGTTGAACGTTTCGGCCTGAGACGGGGCATAGCGGCCGCGCTTGCCGCTGGGACAGCCGGATTTCTGTGCATGGGCGCCGCAAAAGGACTGGCCCTTTATTATGTCGGCGGGCTGCTGATGGGTCTGGCTTCGGGCCTGGGCGGATTCATGGTCGTCTCTATACTCATCAACAACTGGTTCAGCGAAAACATAGGTCTGGCCCTCGGCGTCTGTTCCGCAGGTTCGGGGATCGCCCTGATACTCCTGCCTCTTCTGGTCACTGGATTGATATCATCTTCGGGGCTTGGAACAGCTTTTTTCGTGGAAGCCGGGCTTGAGGCTGCGGCGTTTGCGCTTGCGCTGCTCGTGCTGAGGGACAGGCCGGAAGGGGCAGCGGGAGTACAGCTTGCTTCAGAAACAGAACTTCAGGAACAGCAGTCCGTTGCCGCTGCGGAGCCCGGGGCTGAGGTTTTTGAACACCACAGTATCGGAAACAGCCGGATCCTAATCGCCGCGGCTGCCGCCGCCATGCTGTTCACAGGCTGGGGTTCGAATATACCTAACTATTTCACGATGCTTTACATCGGAAGCGGCTACGACGATATCACCGCGGCTCGTATGTTTTCTGCCATTGGCATCATACTGACCGTCTGGAAGCTCGTATTCGGAAGGCTCAACGACAAAGCAGGGACACGTATAAGCGCGATCATAGCCTATCTGCTGCTCTTCGCCGGATGCACGGCGGCCTGCTTCTGCGGTCTGCACAGCGCTGTCATAAACGCTGCGGCGGTCTTTTGCATCGCGACGGGCCTTATCACTACTACTGTGCTCATATCGTGCCTGGCCATCGACCTGAGTTCCGCAGAAGTATTTAAGCGCATGCTCAGGATAATGAATACAGCGTTCTGGGTCGGAATTCTTCTGGGCAGCTATGTGACAGGCCTGATGGCCGATCATTTCGGAAGCTATATACAGTCCTACGCGCTCTGCGGAGCGCTGTCGCTGGCGGCGCTTGCGCTGCTGCTGGCAGTTTATAAGGTGCAGCATGAAAAAACTAACTGATAGTACAGAAGAAAAGGCGAAGGGCGGCGGACCGCTGTTCAGCGTCGTCACAAGGCATACCGACGACAGCATCAGGCGCCTTTCCGAGGTCCAGTACAACACCTTCTACAGGAACGCGAAGCTGGCCTATTATTTCGTTTGCTTCCTGCTTGTTTTCGCGGGAATGTTTTTCGGAGGCGCGGCGGGATTCGCCTTCATACTGTTTGCCTGCTTCATGGTGACCGGCGCGAACCTCCCCGCCAAGCGCAACGCCGACAAAGTGATTAAGTCGATCAAGGGAAGATATCCCGAGACCGAATACGATTTCTTCGCGAAAGAGCTGCGTTTCGGTTCCCCCGGGGAAGACTACGGCGGCATGGGAATAGTAGATTACTCCCGTTTCGAGGCTTTCGTTGAGGACGCGGATTATCTCTTCCTCTTCGTGACGAAGTACGGCGCGTACGTGATACCAAAAAAGCTTCTCGGCCCTGACGAGCTGGAGAGGCTGAAAAAGATGATAGAAAAAGCGTCGGGCAAGACCTTCGAAAGATCGAAGAGAGGTCTTTCCCTGAGGCTTAAAGATATGATTGGAAAGGAAAGGTAACGCATATGAAAGGATACTGGCTGGGACAGGCGGGATTTATGTTTGAAACGGACGGGGGCACCACGGTGATGGTGGATCCGTACATGTCCGACAGCGCGGAACGCAGCGCGGGAGCCAGGTGCAGGCGGCAGGTGCCTGTGGACGAAAGCTTCTTTATCGCTCCAGACGTGCTGATACTGAGCCATGATCATATTGACCATATGGACTTCGATACCATAGACAGGCTCGTGGACGCGGATAAAGACAAGAAGATCAATATGCTTCTGCCGAAGAGCGCACTCGCTCCCGTACGCGCAAGATACGAGGGCAGGGCGGAGTTCATATTGTTCACCCCGGGAACAGAAGTTTCTCTTGCTGACGTAATTTTCGTTTCCGTTCCTGCCGCGCACAGCGACCCCGAAGCCATAGGCGTAATGATCAAAGCGGACGGAAAGACCGTATACCATACGGGCGACACTCTTTACCGCCGTGATATTTTCGCGGGTATAGACGAACACATAGATCTGCTGCTAACCGTTATCAACGGAAAGGGCAACAACATGAACGCAGCCGATGCGGCGCGGTTCACTAAGCGCATCGCTCCCAAAGCCGTCCTCCCTATGCACTGGGACATGTTCCCCGGCTTTGCGGCCGACCCGGCGGAGTTTACCGCGCTGTTTACGAAAGAGTGTGGAATAAAGATTATTCTGCCAAAGCAATATGTGTTTTTTTGTGTATAAAAAATATTATATTGAAAAATTCAATATAATATTGAATTTTTCCTTTTCATATGTTACATTTTAATAGGATTAAGCTTTTTCATTGATCCAGTATTAATTCTAAAGGAGGTAACGTATGAAAAAGTTTTTAGCAATACTGCTTATTGCTGTAATGTGCATTGGGCTTGTTGCGTGTGGAGGATCCAAACAGTCATCCTCAACACCTGCTACGTCTGGCAGCAGTTCCGGAACGAGTTCTGGCACATCGTCCGGAAGTTCAAGCGCTTCGTCCGGAAGTTCAAGTGCTTCCACTGAACCAGTAAAGATGACTCTTAAATGGTCAAGCGCTGAAAGCGAAGATTCGTTAGTCGGGAAGACTGTAAAGGCTGCTCTTGAAGAAGTCTCCGAGAAGACCGACGGAAACCTCAAATTCGAATTCTACTTTTCCAACGCTCTCGGTACTATTCCCGAGTTTATGGAACAGATGCTTTCCGGAGCTCCTATCATCGCGGCGGGCGGTATAGATACTGCTTCCGAGTATTGCCACGATATCATGCCGGCATCGTTCCCGTACACATATGAAGACATTACCGAGATCTTTGCTCTGCAGAAGACCAACTGGTGGGAAAACACCAAGAAGGCTCTCGCTGAAGAGCATATCGCTCCGGTTGCGCTCACTGCTTTTGGTTACAGAAACTTTATCGGAAGTGTAAAGGTTGAAAAGGCAGATGATCTCAAGGGCCACATCGTAAGAATGGGTCCGGCCACCATGGCCCAGACCTTCATGTCCGTCATCGGAGCATCCCCGACCACTTCGACCTGGTCCGACAACTACAGCCTCATCCAGAACGGCACCATAGATCTCTGCGAGGCGGCAGCAGATCTGCTCTGGTCATCGTCGCTGCAGGAAGTCTCCAAGTATCTCAACCTTTCCGGACACTTTATTACCCCGGCGATCTTGATGATGAACGATCAGACCTTCGCGCAACTTGGAAGCGAGTACCAGACGATCCTCTGTGACACACTTGCTGAGCATCTGAATAAAATGGTTCTTTCCACCGTTGATATTCAGACCGAATATGTCCAGAAGTTCAAGGATTACGGCGTAGAGATCGTCAACACTGACAAGTCCTCATTCGCTCCTTATCTGCCTGAGCTCTATAAAGCACTCGGTTTTGACCCGAATCTGTACAACGAGCTCCGTGCTGATATTGATGCGGCTAAATAAGCGGAATATTATGTGATTGATGCAGGCACGGAATTCCCTGTGCCTGCATCTTTACAGACGGAGGTTGTTACCGTGTTGAAGAAAGAATTCAGGCAGGGTCAGAAATTTAAGGATGTTTTAATTAACATCCCAGAGATCATAGCGGGAATCGCATTGATAACAGCTGTTGGCGCTACCGGAATCAATGTATTCACCAGATATGTACTGAGATTCACATTCTTTTGGTATGCCGATATCACCGTGCTGGCTTTCTTCTGGTTGTCATTCATGAGCTGTGCGGCGGCTTACAGGCGCAAGATGCATTACGGCATCGACATCATTCATTCAAGATTCGGTGAAAAAGGGCAGGCTATATTTACTGTATTCTACAGACTATTGATCTTGATTATTCTTTCATTGGTGTTTTATTGTGTGTGCCTGCTAGTGGCTAAACTGAGGGGAAAGTGGCTTCCAACCATGCACTGGTCATATATTTACTGCTATATTCCGATGTTTGCTGCATTTCTGCACATGGTGATCTATACCATTAAGTTTCTTATTGATGATGTTTTTGCGCTTGTGAAAAAAAACAGAGTCGTTAATGTAAAGGAGGAAAACTGAATGGGTGCTTCTGTTCTCGTTCCGCTTCTCCTGATGGTATTCCTTGCTCTGCTCAATATACCTATCTGGATAGCTCTGTTGGGAGGGTGTCTCACATGGTATATGTATTTTGAGCCGACGATAGCTCCACAGATACTCGCGCAAAAACTGGGCAGCATGTGCGAATCGAACGCTTACCTTGCGATACCGTATTTTGTAATGGCCGGCGCGTGTATGAACTATTCGGGCATATCGAGCAGGCTGATGGATCTGGCAGAAGCCCTGGTAGGGCACCTGACGGGCGGTCTGGGCCTGGTAAACGTTCTGCTTTCAACACTGATGGGCGGCGTATCCGGCTCGGCAGTCGCGGACGCGGCTCTTGAGACAAAGATACTCGTTCCTGAGATGCTCAAGCACGGTTATGACGAGGACTTCTCGGCAGCTGTAACCATCGGTTCCGCACTTATTACACCTGTCATTCCACCAGGAATGGGTCTGATAATGTTCGGCTTCATGACAAGTACTTCCGTTGGCAGGCTGTTCGCTGCGGGTTATGTTCCTGGATTGATGGCCATGGTATGCCAAATGGTATATGTGTATTTCTATAGCAGGAAACATCATTACGGGAGCGGCCGTACAACAGCTACACCATTTTTACAAATAATGAAGCTGCTGGGACGCAGTATTTGGGCGCTGTTGTTGCCGTTTGGCATTATACTCGGCATTCGTTTTGGTGTAATGACAGCGACTGAAGCCGGCGCCTTGTGCGTTTGGTATTCTCTGTTTGTAGGGCTGGTGATCTACAAGGAGTTCAAGATCAGGGAACACTTTTTCCCGATGATGAAGGAATCTGTCCTTGGTGTCGGAACTATAATGATACTTGTTTGCTCAGCGTCTTGTCTTTCGTTCTTCCTTACTTACGAAGGCCTTGTTCTTAAGTTTAAGGATTGGATCATTGGACAGAATATGACCAGTGCCGGTTTCATGGTAATGACATGCGTCGTGCTGCTGATTATAGGTATGTTCATCGAAGGTAGTCCATCGATGATCATACTCGCGCCGCTGCTCACGCCTATCGCGGTGGAACTGGGTATAGACCCGGTGCATTATGGTATTGTATTCAATTTTGCCGTAGGCATAGGAAATATGACTCCGCCATTCGGTCTTGTACTGTATCAGGTGGCTGGTCTCATGGGCATTCCGCTTACCCGTTTGAGCAAAAAAGTACTTCCATTCTGTGTTATAATGATATCGATATTGTTCATACTATGCTTCATTCCAAAGGTAGTACTATTTATCCCGAATCTTATTTACGGTGCATAAGCAGGGACAGGGAATAATAAATGGCGGATATTTTTGACGGTTCTCATAAAACGATCGCTGTAAAGATCGCTGAAAAACTTAGAGATGATATCCTGAGTAAACGTATAACTCCAGGGACGCATATAACAGCAAAAGAGATAGCTGACTACTGGCATTCAAGCCAGGTCCCGGTCCGTGAAGCTTTCAGCATTCTCGCGGGAGAAGGTTTCCTTGAGATCAACGCTTATCGCGGAGCGACCGTACTTATGCTGAATCAGGAAAAAATACGCGATATCAACGAGATCGTCAACGCGATGGAAGTGTTGTTGTGTAAGAAATGCAGCAAACTAAGCTTTCCTGACGAGTTGATAGCAGGGTTGACCTCAATTAACCAGGAAATCGAAGCGCTTGCCGAAAAGATGCCGGATATAGTTATTCTTTCCCCTGAGGACCTTAACGATGAGGTCATTAAATACGCAACAGAACGCGTAAGACTCAACATCAGATTCCACCTTACAATGTTTTCGATCGTAAAGGATTCTGAGCCCTACAAGCTGTTTGAACGATATGTTTCGGTGCTGGAGGCGCTGCGACATTATTATGTTATGCCTAAATCAAGGGTAATAGAAACTGTTCACGAGCACTATATGATGATAGATGCTATTAAAGCCGGAGAGACTGAACGTCTCGAGCAGCTGGATAAGCTTCACGGTGAGAAGTCAAATCTCCTCTTTCGGAATATACTATAAAGGCGGAATCGGATCTCTAGCTAAAGGAGGTTTGGTTTATGATAAAAAAAACAGTTGTTGTTACCGGTGCTACTACAAGCACGGGAATTGCCGTGGCTGAAAAGTTCGCGTTAGAAGGCTGGGACGTTGTTATAACCAGCCGCGACGCGGAGAAAGCCGCCAATGTCGCTGCTGCTATCGCCGACAGGTACGGTGTCTGGGGCTCAGGCTACGGGCTCGAAGTCTGCAACGAAGCGCAGATTATTTCGATGTTCGACGAACTGAAGGCTGGCGGACATCTTGTTACCGATATAGTTCTCGTCGCAGCCAACTTGGCCAACGGTATGCCTGGTATGTTTGATATTTCCTACGAAGACTGGATTAAAGTCGTCGATACCAACGTCGGCTGGAACTTCCAGTTCAGCCGCAACGCCGCAAAGCATATGATAGAGGCCGGCGGTGGTCATATCGTTGCCATAGGTTCTGTTACCGGTATCAAGGCGATCAAGGGCCGCACCCCCTATATTGCGTCAAAAGGCGGTCTTCATGCGCTTATCAGAGCGCTGGCTGTCGAGCTTGCGAAGTACAACATAAGGGCCAATACCATAATCGCAGGAGGCATCAAGACCGAGAGGTATCTCGCCAATCCCGCTCTTAAGAATTCCCCTCACAACATGATACCCATGCACGAAAAGAACGTCGCGGACGGGGCGGATATCGCCAACGCCGCGTTCTTCCTCTGTTCCGACGCTTCGGCCTTCACGACCGGTTCCCAGCTCATGGTGGACGGTGGCGCTCTCGCCCAGCTGTGTTATGAGTCTGAAGCAACAAATCCTTACAGTTTCAAATAAGCTTCCGGTATCAAACTACTAAACATTACAACTGAAGGCAGACCTTCTGCTATTCTTTGTTCGGCTTTTTCTTCATTCAAATCTCTGTTTCATCGAAACAACAGCTTATACTACATAGAACAAATGAAAATCATAGATACAAAATTGATTCACATAAAGCCTCGCTGGATGTTTCTCAAGGTCGAGACCGATGAGGGGATCTGCGGCTGGGGTGAACCGGTGCTTGAAGGCAGCAGCAGGGTGGTGGAACAAGCCGTTGAGGAGTTCCGTGATGTGCTGATTGGAGCCGATCCGCTGCGCATAGAAAACCTTTGGCAGATCATGTATCGCGGCAGTTTTTACCGCGGAGGTCCAGTCATCATGAGCGCCATCTCGGGTATCGAGACTGCTCTGTGGGACATCAAGGGCAAATACTACAATATGCCGGTTTACGAAATGCTTGGCGGTATAGTGCACGACAAGGTGCGCATGTACGGGCATCTAAAGCCTGCTGCCATCGCGTCAGATTTTCCGGTCGAGGACATGCTTGAGATAGCTAAAACACGACTTGATGAAGGTTTCACGCTACTCAAGTATTCGATAATACCGCCTATTAGAGCCATCGATAGCATGACCATGGTCGATAGTATCGTGAACAGATTCGCCAGGGTGAGGGAGTTCATCGGAAAGGACGTTGATCTTGCGATCGACTTTCACGGACGCGTTAATCCTGCTATGTCTGTGAGGCTGCTCAAGGAACTGGAACCTTACTATCCGTTCTTCGTCGAAGAGCCCGTGCTCCCTGAGAACGTTGACGAGATGGTCAGAGTCTCGCGCGGCACCACTATACCTATCGCTGCGGGCGAGAGGCTCTTCACGAAGTGGGGCTATCGAGAGCTGATAGAAAAGATGGCGGTAGCCGTCGTGCAGCCCGACCTCTGTCACTGCGGCGGCATATTTGAGGCGCGCAAAATCGCCGCAATGGCTGAGACCTATTATATGCAAGTCGCTCCGCACAATCCACTTGGACCGATATCTCTTGCAGCCTGTTTGCAACTCGACGCCTGCATCCCGAATCTGCTGGCACAGGAACATCCTGGCATGCTGGATCGTCATGACCTCGGTGTCGGAATACTCAAAGACCCGTTCAAAATAGAAGATGGTTATATAAAGGTTCCAAGCGGACCAGGCCTTGGTATAGAGGTCGACGAAGAGGCTTTGGAGGCACTTCGTTATGACGGCGGCTGGCACATTCCGCTTCTTTTCTGGGAGGACGGTTCACTCGCAGACTGGTGATAATAACAAAAACTTTAGATTTCTTCATCGTTTCTCTTCCTAAATTAATAGGCTTCAGGAGGAAATATGGCAATTACGATAAGAGACCTTAAGGTCTTCGTTACCGCGCCTGAAAAGAATCAGAATCTTGTTGTCGTGAAGCTCGAGACCAGCGAGCCGGGGCTTTACGGTATCGGATGCGCATCGTTTGCCTTCAGGTCCGCAGCGGTGTGCGGGACGCTTGAAAAGCACCTCAAGCCGCTGATAGTCGGGCGCGACGTCATGCCTGTCAGGGACCTCTGGCAGCTCATGATGGTCAACGGATACTGGCGCAACGGGCCGGTCCTGAACAACGCGGTCTCAGGCGTCGACATGGCGCTCTGGGATATCCGCGGCAAGATAATGGACCAGCCGCTCTACAACCTGCTCGGAGGCAAGTGCCGCGACTACGTGACTCCCTACAGGCATTGCAACGCCAAGTCGAAAGAGGAGATCTTCGACATCGTCGACGAAATGCTCGCTCAGGGCTTTAAGTACATCAGGTCAAACTACACCTCGTACGACGGGCCAAGTGACAGCAACGATTATCTTTGCCTTCGCAACGACTGCAAGATCTACGACTCGCGCGCCTTCGTCAACAACGCCGCGGATCTTCACGAATCGCTGAGAGCAAGATACGGCAATAAGATCGAGCTGATGACCGACGTGCACGAGCGTATAGACCCGCCCGACGTCATCTATCTGGCAAAGAGGCTGGAACCGGTCAACATGTATTTCATCGAAGACCCCGTGTCGCCTGAGAACTGGGAGTGGCTGAGAAACTGGCGGTCGTGCTGCGCGACCCCGATCGCTCTGGGCGAGCTCTTCGTGAGCCCTCAGGACTATATGCCGCTCGTGAAGGACAGGCTGATCGACTTCCTGCGCATACATCCGAGCATGGTCGGAGGCATCACCGGAGCAATGAAGGCTGCGGCGGTCTGCGAGCCCTTCGGCATACGCACTGCGTTCCACGGTCCGCTCGACGCTTCGCCCGTAAGCATGGCTGCCAGCGTCCACATGGATCTCGCTCTGCCCAACTTCGGCATACAGGAGTTCTACGAGATCACCGAAAGGATATACGAGATCTTCCCGGGCGCGCCGTACGTAAAGGACGGCAAGCTGCTTCTAGCAAACGACGGGCCCGGCCTGGGCGTGGAGTTCGACGAGAAGGCCGCCGCCAAGTACCCGCCGTACGAAGGCCGGACCGGCTGGACCGAGATGCGCTTTCCTGACGGAAGCCTTCACACACCTTAACACAGGCAATGATTTTCTTCATCGTTTCTCTTCCTAAATAACCTTAAGGAAACGGAGAGCCCTTATGACTCTCCGTTTTCTATTGCCGTATTACGTTTGTTCGTTGAGGTTCGGCGTTACCACTCGACCGGCTTCATGCCGTTCTTCTCGAGGAAGGCGTTGCACTTTGAAAAATGCCTGCAGCCGAAGAAGCCGTTGTAGGCTGACAGCGGGCTGGGGTGGGGCGCTTCGAGCACAAGGTGGCGCGGGTTCGTTATGAGCGCCTTCTTGGCGCGGGCGTTGGCTCCCCAGAGCATGAAGACTATGGGCTGCTCACGGCCGTTGAGAAGTTCTATGACGCGGTCGGTGAACTGCTCCCAGCCCTTGCCCTTGTGGGAATTCGCCTGGTGGGCGCGCACTGTGAGCACGGTATTGAGCAGCAGCACTCCCTGGTCTGCCCAGCGCACGAGGTAGCCGTCTTTGGGTATGGGCGCGCCGACGTCGCTGTGTATCTCTTTATAGATGTTCACAAGCGAGGGCGGCACTTCTACTCCTGGTTTTACCGAAAAGCACATTCCGTGCGCCTGGCCGGGCTCGTGGTAGGGGTCCTGCCCGAGTATTACGACCTTTACGTCGCTGTAGGCTGTGTGCTTGAGCGCGTTGAAGATGTCGTACATGCCCGGGTATATGACCCTGGTCGAATATTCAGATTTCAGGAATTCGCGCAGCCTGAGGTAATAGTCTTTCTTGAACTCTTCCGCGAGCAGCGCGTCCCAGTCGTTTCCTATGTTGACCATCAGATATTTCCGAAGATGAACTCCTTAAGGTCTGCCATGACCTCTTCCTTGCCGATCTCGTTGAGTATCTCGTGGCGCATTCCGTCGTAGAGCTTGAGCTCCGCCTTGCAGCCCTTGGCCTTAAGCCCGTCCGCGACTTCTTTGGGGCCTGCGCCGTAGGCGCCGACCGGGTCCTCGGCTCCTGCCACTACCAGTATCGGAAGATCTTTCGAGATCGAAGCGTACCATTCGGGGGTGTTGATGTGGATGATGAGCTCCATCAGTTCCTGATAACCGGATGTGGTGAAGATGAATCCGCACATCGGGTCCGCCTCGTACGCGTCGACGACGGCGCGGTCGCGGGTGAGCCAGTCGTAGCTGCTCTTGGCGTCAGGTATGCGCTTGAGGTAACTGCCGAAGGCGGTGTTGGTCAGCATCGCCGACTGATGGTAATCGCCCTTGAACTTTCTGATGATCTTGGTCATCGCAAGGCCTGCTCCCGCAGCGGGGTTCTTGCCTGCGGTGCCCATGATTATCGCCGCAGCCAGGCCTTCCTGGTGCTTCTCAAGGTAAGCTCTGATGAGGAAGGAGCCCATGCTGTGGCCCATCATCACGTAGGGCACGCCGGGGTATTCCTGCTGCATCATGCCGCGCAGGGTGTGGACGTCTTCGACTACGTTCTCCCAGCCGTCCTTCTTTCCGAAATAGCCGTAATCCTTAGGCTCGGCGCTGAAGCCGTGGCCGATGTGGTCTTCGCCGCAGACCAGCACGCCGAAACCGTTCAGATATTCAGCAAACGCTCCGTAGCGTGAGACGTGTTCGCACATGCCGTGGATGATCTGCAGTACGCATACAGGCTGAACTTCGGGCTTCCAGACCTCGTAATGGATGGTGCTGCGCCCGTCAGCGCTCTTGTAACTACCCTCTGTTTTCATATTACCCTCCTCGCGTTATTGTTTTGCGTAAAGCTCCGGATGTTCCTCTGCGGACACGCTCCCGCTTCTCGTTTTTCCGCTTCGCGGACGTAACGGTACTAAGCTCTGTCTTCGCCTCGGCTCGCCAATCGCTAAGTGCCGACTAAAAACAGAGTCCGCTTGAGGAAGCATCCATACGCTTTCCGCATTATTATATCATAACGTAAATGTGTATTCTATTGCCCTGTGCAGAGGTGATAGTAGCGGCCTTTCTGCGCCATGAGGTCGTCGTGGTCGCCGCGCTCTATGATGCGGCCGTTCTCGAGCACCATGATGGCGTTGGAGTTCTGTACCGTCGAGAGCCTGTGGGCTATGACGAAGGTCGTGCGGCCGCCCATGAGGTTGTCCATGCTGCTCTGGATGAGGGTCTCTGTGCGGGTGTCGACCGAGCTTGTGGCCTCATCGAGTATCATGACCGGCGGGTTCTTGACCGCGCAGCGCGCTATCGAGAGCAGCTGGCACTGGCCCTGCGAGAGCTGGCTGCCTGTGCCTGAGATCACGGTGTCGTAGCCCTGCGGCAGCTTGAGTATGAACTCTTCGGCGTTCGCGAGCCTTGCCGCCCTGAAGATCTCCTCCTCGGTGGCGTCGAGCCTGCCGTAGCGTATGTTGTCGCGTATGGTTCCCGTGAACAGGTTTACGTCCTGCAGCACCATTCCAAGCGCTCTGCGCAGATCGGATTTCTTTATGTCCATGACGTCTATGCCGTCGATGAGTATGGTGCCGTCCTGGATGTCGTAGAACCTGTTGATTAGGTTCGTGATCGTGGTCTTTCCGGCTCCCGTGGAACCGACGAAAGCTATCTTCTGGCCCGGGTGCGCGTAGAGGCTGATGTCGTAAAGGATCTGCTTGCCCGGCACGTACGAGAAGTCGACCATGTTCATCTTTATGTCGCCTCTCTGCTTTACGTAGCGGAAGCCGTCTCCCTCGGGGACCTTCCACGCCCAGGTGCCCGTGCGCTCTTCGCATTCGGCAGCGACTTCGCCGTCCTTTTCGATCGTGCGCACCAGCGTTACCTTGCCGTTGTCGACTTCGGGTTCCTCGTCTATGAGGGCGAAGACCCTGCGGGCTCCCGCGAGCGCCATTACCACGGCGTTGATCTGCTGGGCGATATTTGCGACCGGCATGTTGAAGCTGCGCGCGAGAGTGAGGAACGACGCGATGCCGCCGAGGGTGAGGGCGGAGCCTTCGCGCAGGGCGATGGAACCGCCGATGATGGCGAGCACTATGTACATGATGCTTCCCATGTTGCCCATGATGGGCTGGAGCACGTTAGCGAAGATGTTTGCCTTGGTACCGGTGGTCCTGACCTTGCCGTTGTAGCCCGCGAAGTCTTCCTTGGCCTCGTCCTCATGGCAGAAGACCTTGACGACCTTCTGGCCGCTCATCATCTCCTCGATGAATCCGTTCATCTCGCCTATCGCCTTCTGGCGTATCGTGAAATACTTCGCCGACTGCCCGCCTATGGTGAGAGTTATGAGGTACATGAACGCTGCCGCGCCGAGCTCGACGAGGGTGAGGGCGGGGCTAATAGATATCATCGCGATCAGTATCGCGACTATCGTCACCAGAGACGAGAGCACCTGCGGGATGCTCTGCGAGAGCAGCTGGCGCATGTTGTCGGTGTCGTTGGTGTAGTGCGACATCACGTTGCCGTAGCTGTTGCTGTCAAAGTACGAGACAGGCAGGCTCTGCATGTGGTCGAACATCTCGCAGCGTATGCTGTTGAGCACTCCGTGCGAAACCCTTACCAGCAGCAGGTTGTAGCAGAGGTTGGTGACAATTCCTACTACGTAGACCGCTCCCATGAAGCATATCATCCTGATGAGGCCCGAAAGATCGGGGTCGGCTTCGAGCAGCAGGGGCTCGATGTAGTCGTCTATCAGGGTCCTGAGGAACAGCGAAGAGACGACGCTTATGAGCGAGGAGACGAGCATCAGGCACATGGCCGTGACGAATCTGCCCATGTAGCCGCGGTTGATGTAGCTTATGAGCCTCTTTATGGTGGGAACGGCGTCCTTATCTATGCGTATGCCGCCCGCGGTGGCGCCTCTTGCGCCGGGGCCGTGGCTGCCCTGAGGAGGATCACTCTTTGGACGGGGCATCGAAGTCACCTCCCTTGTTCTGTGATTCATAGACCTCGCGGTAGATCGCGTTGCCTGCGAGCAGCTCCTCGTGGGTGCCGAGGCCGTTGATCATGCCGTTGTCTATTACTATGATGCGGTCTGCGTCCCTGACGGACGAGATGCGCTGAGCTATGATTATCTTGGTGGTCTCGGGCATGTACTGCCTGAGGCCTTCCCTTATGCTGCGCTCGGTCGCGGTGTCGACCGCGCTGGTGGAATCGTCGAGTATCAGTATCTTAGGCTGTCCGACGAGGGCGCGGGCTATGCAGAGCCTCTGGCGCTGGCCGCCCGAAACGTTGGTGCCGCCTTGCTCTATCTCAGCGCCGTAGCCGCCGGGCATGTTCATGATGAAGCTGTCGGCCTGGGCTATCTCGCAGGCGCGCTTCATCTCTTCGGGGCTCGCGTCTTCCTTGCCCCAGCGCAGGTTGCTCTCGACGGTGCCGGTGAACAGCACGTTCTTCTGCAGCACCATTGCCACGCTTCCGCGCAGCGAATCTAGGGCGATCTCCCTGACGTCGGTTCCGCCCACCTTGACCACTCCCGACCTTACGTCGTAGAGCCGCGGTATGAGCTGCACCAGGCTGCTCTTTCCGCTGCCTGTGCCGCCGATGACGCCTATGGTCTCTCCCGACTTTATATGCAGATTAATCCCGCTGAGGCAGTCCTTTGAATCGCCGTAGCCGAAGCTGACGTCCTCGAAATCGACTGAACCGTCGGCGACCTCAAGCAGGGGCGAGGCGCAGTCCGTGATGTCGGGCTTTTCGTCCAGCACCTCGACTATGCGTTTTGCGGCGGCGGAGGCTATCGTGAGCATGAGTATGACCATGGAGAACATCATCAGGCTCATTAGTATCTGCATAATATAGGTTATGAAGCTCATCAGCTCGCCGGTGGTCATGGAGCCGCGGATTATCAGCCTGGCTCCGAGCCATGAGATCAGCAGGTTGCAGCCGTACATACATATCTGCATCAAAGGCTGCATGAAAGCCATGGTGGTCTCCGCGCTCACGCTGGTCTTATAGACGTTGCCGGAGGCTTCCCTGAACTTGTCCTTTTCGTGCTCCTCCCTTACGAAGGCCTTGACGACCCTTATGCCGCGGAGGTTCTCCTGCACCACGTTGTTGAGCTTGTCGTAGAGCTTGAACATGCGCTCGAACATCGGCATGGCCTTTGTCATCATGACGTAGAGGCCTACTGCGAGGAAGGGCAGGGTGATGAAGAATACGAAAGCCAGCCTGTTGTTGATGCGGAAGGCCATGATCATCGCGAAGATGAGCATGGACGGGGCGCGGAACATCATGCGGGTCATCATCATGTAGGCCATCTGGACGTTGGTGACGTCCGTGGTCATGCGGGTGACCAGGCCGGCGGTCGAGAACTTGTCGATGTTGGCGAACGAGAAGCTCTGTATTATTTCATACATGTCGTGCCTGAGATTGCTCGCGTAGCCCACGGAGGCGGTCGCGGCGAAGCCGGCGCCGAGCATTCCGCAGAGCAGCGAGATGGCCACGAGTATAAGCATCTTCGCGCCTATCGTCCTTATGGCGTTCATGTCCCCGGCCTTGATGCCCAGGTCGATGAGATCGGCCATATGATAAGGTATGAGCACTTCCATAACGGCTTCCCCGACCATGAAGATCGGGGTCAGCACCGTGGGAAGGGCGTACTCCCTTATCGACCCGGATAGTTTTTTCAGCATATATTTTTATTTACCTTTCAGGAAATCTGGTGTAAAATAACTTGTACTATTTTACAGTCGCTTGCTTTGTTGTGCAATGAAAAAACTGTGAAATTTTACGTTCATTCTATTTTTCCGGAGGGATTAGGATCAATTGTTTTTCAAGAAAGTACTGACTATCGTCATCGCGCTTGCGATGATCGTATCACTGTGCGCCTGCGCGGCAAAGACAAAGGCTGAACAGCATCCCGAGGCACCGGCGCAGACCGCGCCGGCTCAGGAGGCTGACGGCCCGTCGGAAGGGGAACCGGCGCAGGCTGCGGCCATTACAGTATTTGCTCCGGAGAGCTCCGTGCTCTTCGTCATGAGCGCTGTCGACCAGTATTCCAAGCAGAGGCCGTCCATGACCGTGAGCGTCAGCTTTGACAGCTCCACAGTCAATACCGAGAAGGTCATCTCGGGCTACAGGTGCGACCTGCTCATAGCAGACGACCCGTCGGTCATCGATTTTATCGACATCAGCAGCGGCAAGGACGGCAACCCGTACGATCTCGACCTTGCGGCGTCCGACACCCGCACAGACATCTGCACTTACACAGACGAGCAGTCCGGCGAGACCATAGAGTTCAGCATGGTGATGCTCAAGCAGACCGGCGCTCCCTATGAGGTCCAGCAGTTCATGAAGTTCATGCTCGACTGCGGCGAGGACGTATACGACGAGTACGGCTACGCAAAAGCCGAATAGAAGGTGAAGCTGTCAAATGGATAAAGTCATTACCATAGCAAGAGAATACGGAAGCGGCGGAAGAGAGATAGGTCTCAAGCTGTCCGAGGCTCTGGGAATTCCTTTCTACGACAAGGAACTGCTCAAGCTCGTCGCAGAAGACGGAGGCCTGCACGAAGACTTTATTGCCGCCAACGAGGAGAAGGCTCCGCGCATCATGGCGCCTACATTCGGCAGGGCTATGATCGACACCTTCTACCAGCCTTCGCTCTCAGATACGATATTTATCGAGCAGACCCGCGTCATCCGCCAGCTGGCGGAGCAGGGACCCTGCGTCATAGTCGGCCGCTGCGCCGACTACGTGCTCAAGAACACCGCTTTCAAGGTCTTCGTCCACGCGGGAATGGATTTCAAGATCGCGCGCAAGCACCTCGTGGCTCCCGAAAAGGCAGACCTTTCCGACGAAGAGATGGCGAAGTACATCAACGACGTCGAAAAGCGCCGCCGCAGGTTCTACGAGCATTACACAGGCTACAGAAAGGGCCTCGCCGAGAATTACGACCTCTGCATCAAAACAGACAAGGTCGGCGTCGACGGCGCGGTGAAGCTGATAATCTCAGCTGTAGGTGAATGATATGTTCCAGGCGGTATTGGCTAATCTCGGAAACATAATAATCGGCGCTCTCGTCGCGGCCGCGGCCCTCATAGCGCTGCTGGTGATGGCCAACAAGAACGGCGGAAAGCTCACCACCTGCACGGGCAACTGCCAGTGCTGCGCGTCCTTCAGGAACTGCGCTGACGCGCCTTCTTCGCTCGACAGCGACGAGGCGAGGGCGGCTGTCAAAGCGGCGGCAGAAGGCTCCGGAAAGAATTGAGCGGATAAAAAAATAGTGATGATATTGTCAGTCCTTTTATGTTAAAATATTACGAAGGACTGACATTTTTATGTCACATCTAATAGACCATAATTAAGGAGACAAAAATGGGTACTGTTGCAAATCTATTAAAGGATGTTCCCGTTCCCAGGATGCTGCCCATCGAACAGACCTTCGATGACACTCACATTCCTGTAGAAGAGATCCCCGCAGTCGTAAGGGCGGAGATGGAAAGGGACAAGATCAAGGCTCGCTTTAAGCCCGGCATGCGCGTAAGCATCACGGCAGGCAGCCGCGGCATCAACAACATCGCTCTTATTATCAAGAGCATCGTTGATGTACTCAAAGACTGGGGCTGCGACCCCTTCATCGTTCCGGCCATGGGTTCCCACGGCGGAGCCACCCCTGAGGGCCAGGCCCAGATGATCGCCGGCTACGGCGTCACCGAAGAGGCCATGGGCTGCCCGATCATCTCTTCCATGGAGACCGTAGTCTGCGGTTACCATGAACTCGGCGGAGAGGTCCGCATGGACAAGCACGCCTATGAATCCGACGCGATAGTACTCGTCAACAGGATAAAGACCCACACCGCCTTCAGAGGCCCGTACGAGAGCGGCCTCATGAAGATGATGGCGATAGGCCTCGGCAAGCAGCCCGGCGCCCAGATCGTCCATCAGGAAGGCTTCAAGGAAGCCCACATCCTCATCCCGCGCTACGGCAAGGTCATCCTCCACAACAGCCCGGTAGCCTTCGGCATGGGCATCATCGAGAACGCCTACGACCAGACCATGGAGCTCCACGCTCTCGACAAGGACGAGATCGAAGAGGAAGAGCCCAAGCTCCTCGCTCATTCCAGACCTTATATGCCCAAGCTGCTCTTTGACAGCTGCGACGTCCTCATCGTCGACAAGATCGGTAAGGACATCAGCGGAGACGGCATGGACCCGAACGTCACCGGAAGGTTCGCCGTTCCCTACGCCAGCGGCGGCATCGACGCGCAGCGCGTAGCGGTTCTCGACCTCACCGACGGAACCCACGGCAACGCCTGCGGCTGCGGCCTCGCGGACGTCACCACCAGGAGGCTCTTCGAGAAGATGGACTTCGAAGCCACCTATCCGAACACCATCACCAACACCGTTACCGGCGAGATGAAGATCCCCATGGTAATGGATACCGACAAGCTCGCGGTCCAGCTCTGCCTCAAGACATGCAACTACATCGACAGGGCCAACCCCAGAGTCATCCGCATCAAAGATTCCAACCACGTCAAACACATCATGATCTCTGAGGCTATGCTTGAAGAAGCTAAGAATACTCCGGGCATCACCGTCCTCGGCGAGCCGGAACCGATGAAGTTCAACGATCAGGATAACTTTTTCTAGGAGGTCTTGTTAACAAATGAAAAGAGCAATGATGATCAACCCGGCCGATAACGTCGTAGTTGCGGCCGATGCCATCAGCAAGGGTGAAGAAGTCTACTATGACGTAAACGGCGAGCGCGTCGTGCTCACAGCAACTACCGACGTTCCCGTATATCATAAGCTGACTATCAGGGACATCGCGAAGGGCGAGAAGGTCACCAAGTACGGCTGCACTATCGGCATCGCTACTGAAGACATTCCCAAGGGCGCCCACGCGCATGTGCAGAACTTCGACAGTGAAAGTCTTGTGAGGTAATCGAAATGAGAGAATTTTACGGATACAGACGTCCCGACGGCAGAGTCGGCATTCGCAACTACGTGCTCATCCTTCCGGCAAGCGCCTGCTCCTCCGACGTTACCAATAAGGTAGCCGCAGAGGTCAAGGGAGCCGTCAGCTTCCACAACCAGCAGGGCTGCTCCCAGATGGGACGCGACTTTGATTACACCATGAACGTTCTGGCAGGCTTCGCCGCCAACCCCAACGTTTACGGCACCATCCTGGTAGGCCTCGGCTGCGAGAACTGCCAGATCGACCTCATCAAGGCCGAGATCGACAAGCGCACCAGCGGCAAGCCGTTCTTCATGACCACCATCCAGGACGAGGGCGGCACCATCAAGTGCATGGAGAAGATCACCCGCATCGCCAGAGAGATGGTCGCTGAGGCTTCGATGCTCCAGAAGGAGAAGTTCCCGATCAGCGCTCTCGTGCTCGGCACCGAGTGCGGCGGCTCCGACCCGACCAGCGGCATCGCTGCCAACCCCACCATCGGCGCGCTGTCTGACAAGCTCATCGCTGACGGCGGCACCTCTATTCTGTCCGAGACCACCGAGTTCATCGGCGGCGAGCAGATCCTCGCGGAGCGCGCGGTAAACCAGCGCGTACACGACAGGGTCCTCGAGATCGTACAGCGCTATGAAGAGCACTTCCACAACGTCGGCGCGGACGCCCGCCAGGGCAACCCGAGCCCGGGCAACAAAGAGGGCGGCCTCACCACTCTCGAAGAGAAGTCCCTCGGCTGCATCCACAAGGGCGGCGAATCTCCGGTACAGGAAGTCTATGAATACGGCGAGCATATCCCCACCGAACAGAAGGGTCTCGTCATCATGGACACCCCGGGCAACGACCCGAGCTCCATGGCCGGCATGATCGCCGGCGGCTGCCAGGTAGTTGTATTCAGCTCCGGCCGCGGCACCGCTATGGGCACTCCGCTCGTTCCGGTCATCAAGATCACCGGCAACAAGTTCACCTACGCCAACATGGTCGACAACATCGACTTCGACGCCAGCAGATATATCAGCGGCGAGAAGACGATCGACGAGCAGGCCGACGAGCTCTACGACATGCTCGAAGAGGTCGCGAACGGCAAGTTCACCAAGGCTGAGGCCCTCGGCTTCACCGAGATGGCAATTGCCCGTCAGTGCAACTACGCTTAGTTTAGATCATCTTCAGGGGCGCTCCTTCGCGGGGCGCCTTTTTTAATGCAATTATGGGGAGTTTATGAATTATTGAATGATTTTATATACTCCGTTCTGTGAAAATGTTATATTAATAATAGCTTATTGTATGTTATAGGCACGTTATATATGAACCTGCAAGCGGTTTGCGGATGAGGTTTACGATGAACGATAATATCAAATAGTTTTTGGAAAAGGTCTCTGACAATGAGGAACTGAAGGCTAAAATGGCGGCGGCATGCAGCGGAGATGAGGCATACGAACTGGCGAGCAGCGTGCAGGAAGGCTTTACGAAAGAGGAGTTTTTCGAGGCGATGCGCGCGGCCTTTGACAGCGAGCCCATGGGCGAGCTGACTGACGAAGACCTTGGCAAGGTCGCGGGCGGGATGGGCGAAGAGACCCTTGGCGCTTTGTCTGCTGCTGTATTGCCGAATTTCAGGGCTATGTGATCAGGGGTTTATACGCTATGAAGATCAGATTCTGCGGGGCGGTTGAAAGATTTTGCATTTCTTATATTTAAAATGTTTAAGGTTATTAAAGTATGAGTAGAAATGGGTTCTATAGAGAACTTGTAATAGCTATAATGCTTTTAATAGTAGTGTGTGGGATAATAATTATTACTAGCTCATATGCGCGGGAAAACGACTGCGATGAGTCTAATGGTTCTTACCCTCCAACAATAATGGTTAATGGGGAGACCTATAAAGCCTTAAAAATCGTTGGCAGTGAGTATAAGACTGAAGATTATGTTTATATGGGAAAGATTGAAAGTGTAAACTACAGAGGATATCCTGAGTCTGATTATCAAGCAAATTTTGCGACTATAGGGGCGCGTATTTATCGAAAAAACTGGAGTCTTCTTGTAGAATACAAGAATGATCGTACAAATAACGAGTTTATTTTTTGCGAAAATATAAATACACAAGGAGGAGCACTATGAAAAAAATACTATCTGTTTTATTGGCTATCGCTTTTGTATTTTCTATGCCATCATATTTATCCGCTGAATGTTATTCACATAATGATCTTAATCTGTATGTTTATTCTGAACAGTGTTCACGCGCCGTTAATGATTATGCTAAAGATAATTATATGAGATTTGTATCCAGCGCAGTTGAATCAGGAGATATTGTCGTTGGGAATGAGGTCTATTTGGGATCACCTTTTACAATTTATAATAATCCATCGCCGGAACGTGTGTATTTTTTCCCGATAAGTAGTAACAATAAAATCATTGGAACACTAAGAGTTTACAAAGATTTCGCCGTAAATAGTTTATCTGAATTAGCGAATAATTATACTGCTGTATTCTCTACCTTCTTGGCAGAAGAACTAAACCAATTATTATATAGTGGCGAATTAGAAAGCCCTATGCTGATTTATAATGATAATGGCAATATTATGGCGTATATCGGCGGAAATAGATTTGTTCTAGTGCCAAACACTTTTGATGTATTAGACGCTAATCCTCATAATATTGAATTGCCGAATTGTGGCACTAATAAGATGTGGACGGTTTCTAATGCTTTTAGCTATTTATCCTATGATGATAGTCTTTCATTTTCAAGGTCTTCAGGATATGTAACAATTAATGTTGTTGAACTCCAGGGAAATGATAATTGGTGCGCAGCTTATTCTACGGCAACAATAATCAGGGCTTTACAGGGGAATACATCTACGCCTACAGCATATATGCTTATGTCGATGTTTTATTCGGCACCACAATCTAGTGATTATTTCCATGATGCATATGTATTGTCTGCAGCAAATTATTACGGTTATTATCCAACGTTCATCGCTAATACTTTAACAATCAATAGTGTGTCTTCACAAATAAATGCAGGAAAGCCTATTTATTTAACATGCTCTGACTACAGCGGAAATAACTACATTGGGCACCACGCAATTGTTTTACGGGGATATTCTACGGATAATAATACTTATTCAGTCTGGAATCCCTGGTATCCAAATAATGAATACATGAATATGCTGACTCATAGTTATGTGGCTGGGAATGGGCGCACATTAACCTGGATAGAAACGATTTATAACTGGTAGAGAAGTATTAGTATACAAAGAGTGATATGAAGATTCATTTCTGCGGGGCGGCGACCGGCGTTACAGGGTCTTGCCACTTGATCTCAACAGATTCTCATAAGGTATTGCTCGACTGCGGCCAGTTCCAGGGCGGAGCCGCGATGGAGGCGCTCAACTGGGAGGACTTCCCGTTCAACCCGGCGGAGATCGAATGCGTGGTGCTCAGCCACGCGCACATCGACCACTGCGGGCGGCTCCCGCTGCTCGTAAAGAAGGGTTTCAAAGGTGAAATATACTGCACCGACGCCACGGGCGACCTGCTTGACGTAATGCTCAAGGACAGCGCTCACATCCACGAACAGGACGCGGAATGGCAGAACCGCAAGAACGAGAGGGCGGGGCGCGGGCCGGTGGAACCGCTGTACACGACCAACGACGCGATGGAGACCATCAAGCACATCCGTCCGGTCCACTACGACCAGCTGCTCGAGATCAACGACCAGATGAAGATAGTCTTCAACGAGGCCGGGCATATCCTGGGGTCCGCGATCATCGAGCTGTGGGTCGAGGAGGTCCCGGGGCAGCCTAAAAAGATAGTCTTCTCAGGCGACCTCGGAATGCCGAACAGGCCTATACTGCGCGACCCGAAATATATTAAAAAGGCCGACGTGGTCATAATGGAGACCACCTACGGCAATCGCGTGCACGAGGCCAATACCGAAAGCATATCAAGACTTTTGGACATCGCTGTCGAGACCGTGCAGCGCGGCGGAAACGTCGTTATCCCGTCGTTTGCGGTCGGACGCACCCAGGAACTGCTGTTTGAGCTCAACAAGGTGTATGACGGCAAGATCCCGGGCTACACAGAGGTCTTGAAGGACGTGCCGGTATACGTCGACAGCCCCATGGCGACGGCCGCGACAGAGGTCTTCATGAAGAACGCCCAGGTCTACGACGACGAGATGCGCGAATACATACTCAGGGGCGACCACCCGCTGGTCTTCCCGGGCCTGCACTTTGTCGAGACCTCCGAGGAGAGCCGCGCGATCAACATCGACCTCACGCCCAAGATCATAATCTCCGCGAGCGGCATGTGCGACGCGGGCCGCATAAGGCACCACCTCAAGCACAACCTGTACAACCCGAAGAACAGCATAGTCTTCGTGGGCTACCAGGCCGAAGGAACGCTGGGCAAGACGCTGCTCGATGGAGCGGACGAGGTCAAGCTCTTCGGAGAGACCATAGCCGTAAAGGCGCAGATACACAACCTCGAGGGCTTCAGCGGCCACGCCGACCGCGACGTCCTGTTCAGCTGGATCTCTCACTTCCAGAAACAGCCTTCGCAGATCTTCCTGGTGCACGGCGAGGAAGACAGCAAGCGCGACTTCGCCCAGTACGTGGTCGATCACCTCGGATGGGGCACTATCCCGGTATTCGGCTTCGACGAATACGAGCTCGCTCCGGGTGAAAATACCGCAGCCCTCACCGCCGAGGAAGACTTCGCAGACGAGGCGTCGGTGGGCGAGATCCGCGACAAGCTCAGCGAGATGCACAATTCCGTCGAGCACGTGCTCTACAACGCCTCCAACGGCGTGAACAACAAGCTCAGCCCCGAAAAGCTCGCCGAGATCAAGAACGCCGTCGCTGCCCTCGAAAGGGACATCATGCAGCTCGGCGCTGTGGTGACCAAAGATTAACGTATAAAAAGCAAGACCCCGCAGGACCTTATGCCTGCGGGGCGTTTTTTTGTTTATAACGTATCTCAGCGTTCCTGGACCCTCATGACGGCGTCGATGTTGTCGGCGTAGCCTTTGCCGCGTATCTCGGCGAGGGCTTCGTTCAGCACGCGGCGGTCGGTCCTGTAGATGATGAAGATGAGCGGCACTTCTGACGCGCTGCCGCCTTCGGCGCGCTGCATCACAGACTGTATGCCTATGCCGTATTTCGCGAAGGTCGAGGTGATGCTGCCGAGGACGCCGGGCTGGTCGGACACGCTCATGCGCAGATAGTACTGCGCGGAGCCTTCGCCTGCGGCTTCAAGGGTCGAATCATACTGCAGAAGGGGCTGCACGTCGAACGCGGCTCCTTTTACTATGCAGTTGGCGATGTCGATGATGTCGCCGAGCACTGCGCTGCCCGTGGGCAGCGGGCCTGCGCCCTTGCCGTAGAACATGAGCTCGTCTACCGCGTTGCCGCGGATGTAGACCGCGTTGAACTCGTTGCTGACCGCCGCCATCGGGTGGCTGATTGGCAGAAGGGTGGGTTCCACGCTGCAGGTGAGCCTGCCGTCCGTTTTCTTGGCGCGGGCGAGCAGCTTTATCTTGTAGCCGAACTCGGTCGCGTAGTTGATGTCGATCGAAGAGACCGCCGTGATACCCTGGGTCGGGATGTCCTGCGGGAGCACGCGCTTTCCGAAGAGCAGCGAGATGAGTATCGACAGCTTGTTGGCTACGTCGAGGCCTTCGACGTCGGCGGTGGGGTCAGCCTCGGCGAGACCCTTGGCCTGGGCGTCCTTCAGCACTTCGGCGTAATCAGCGCCGTTGTCGGTCATGCTGGTAAGTATGTAGTTTGTGGTCCCGTTGAGTATGCCGAGCACCTCGTCGTACTGGTTTGATACGAGGGGGTCAGCGATGGCGTTGATGATGGGGATACCTCCGCCTACGCTCGCCTCGAAGCGCAGCATCACGTGGTTCTCCATGGCGAGCTGCTGCAGCATCTGTCCGTTGACGGCCAGGGCAGCCTTGTTGGCGGTGACCACGTGCTTGCCGGCGCGCAGGGCGTCAGCCATGTAAGTTGTGGCGGGCTCGATGCCGCCCATGACCTCGGTGACGATCTGTATATCCGGGTCGTTGATTATGTCGTAGGGGTCAGGGGTGTACTTTTCGCGGGGAACGTCCACCGCGCGCTTTGCCTCGGGCCTGCGGTTGAGTATCTTCGTGATCTCAAGATGCACGCCCGCGGACTTCTCGATGGCCGCGCAGTTCATCTCCAGCGCCTTGTAGGTGCCTGAACCGACGTTGCCTATACCGAGCATTCCGACTTTGATCGTTTTCATAGCGTAACCTCTTTAAATGATTTCGTATTTTCCGCCGAGAGTCTCGAAGTCGCGCAGGAAGTTCCTGTAGATCTTCGCGGCGCAGTTATCTTCGCTGATGGTAAGGGGTCTGTCGAGTATGGTGGAACAGAGCACGAAGCTCATGAACACCCAGGGGTCTTCCTTGCAGTCGATGACGTGGTCTTCGGGCCAGGTGAAGTCCGGATCTCCGAAGACGTTGATGCCGTCGTCGTGCAGCTCGCATTTTGCCCCGAAGGGCTCTAGCACTTTGGCCATGGTCTCGAGGCGGTCGCTCTCCTTGAACTTGAGCTGAGGGACCCCGCTGATGCGCACTGTCGCGCCCTTGACGCCTGCGAAGGCCGCGAACATGGTAGCCAGATTGGGGCAGTGGCGGGCGTCGATGTTGATGTCGCGGAAGTCCTGGGCTATGAGCGAGAGCAGGGGCTTGAGGTCCCTGTACTGCTGCGGGGAATTCTTCGGAAGGTCGGTTATGCGCACCTTGCCGCCCCTTAAGCTGCAGGCCGCGGCAGCGGTGATCCACATGGAGGCGAGCCCCCAGTCGTTTTCCGCGCGTATTTCGCCCGGCGAGGAATAATACTGCCTTCCGGGGACGAAGTAACCGTTTTCTGTCTTTTCGATCTTTATGCCGAAGGCTTCAAGAGCCTGTATCGTCAGCTCTACAAAGGCCGGATCCGCGAGCGGAGTCTCGAGAGTCACGCGGCTGTCGCCCGGCAGCAGGGGAAGGGCGTAGAGTATGGAGCTCACGTACTGCGAGCCCTCGTCGCCCCTGAACACGAAGTCTCCGTGCTCAAGTCTTCCCGTCATCGTGAGCGGGAAGGAGAAGCTGTCGAATTTAGCGCCTCGCAGAGCCATGCGGCTCGTGAGGGGTATCTGCTGGCGGCGCACAAGGCCTGCGTCGGCCGTGCAGTTCGCCTGTATGCCCAGCGCCGAACAGAGCGCGAGCGTGAGCCGCGAGGTAGTGGCGCTGTCTTTGAAATAGAAGTCGAGGTTTTGAACAGGGTTTGTCTTGGGGAAGGGTTCCACCATTAACTCGCCCTCGCCGCCGGCGGCGAATCTGCAGCCCAGTGTTTTGAGCACGTCAAGAGAGACGTCGATGTCGTCGCAGGACGGAACGTTGCTGACAAGCGTGGGAGTCGCCGGCATGGACGCGGCGAAAAGCAGCCTCTGCGCATGCGCCTTGGAGGCTTCGGCCCTGAGCGTCCCCTGTAAAACTGATGGATATACTCGTATCATAATAAATAATTATAATATTTTAAAAAAATGCAGTCAATGAAAACAAAGCCTTGAAGGCAGAACGGGAAGTCTGACAGGGTTGAACGACCGGGGAGGAAATACCCCGGCAGACAATCCGCTTCCGCGGACGTTTATTCGGCTCACTTCGCGTTGAGTTTGGCCGCTCGGCAGGAATGCTGCCTCGCTAAACACTTCGTGTTTGCCACAACGTCATACGCTCGTTTGCCGGAAACGTCATCGCAGCGCTTAAGTCTGCCTTGTTGTTTCCTCCCCGGTCTTTTTATCATAGTTTCTTTTGTAGTATTTCCTGCTTGTTTAGAGCAGTGACAGTTGATATAATTAATCGGATAATTATGTTACTAAAGTTTTCAGAAAGTTTCAGGAAGGAGCATCATAATGAAAACAGGAAAAGAATACATGGAAGCTCTGAAGCAGATCCATCCGAGGATCTACTATAAGGGAGAACTCATCGACTGCGTAGTAGGCAATCCTCTCATCCAGCCGCATATCAATGCCGTTGCCATGACATATGATATGGCCTGCGATCCCGAGTTTGAAGATCTGTGCACAGCTACTTCCCACCTCACCGGCGAGAAGATCAGCCGCTTCACCCACATCCATCAGAGCACTGACGACCTCATCAAGAAGGTAAAGATGCTCCGCGCCATCTCCCAGCGCACCGGTTCCTGCTATCAGCGCTGCGTAGGTTTCGACGCTCTCAACGCCACCTATTCCGTGACCTACGAGATCGACCAGGCTCACGGCACCAACTATCATGAAAGATTCAAGGAATTCCTCAAGTACATCCAGAAGGAAGACCTCATGATGAGCGGTTCCATGACCGACCCGAAGGGCGACCGCAGCAAGACCCCCGGCCAGCAGACCGACCCCGACATGTTCGTCCACGTAGTTGAGAAGAACGACAAGGGCGTAGTCATCAACGGCTGCAAGTTCCACATGACCGGTATCGCCAACGCCTTCGAGATGCTCATCATGCCGACCACCGGTCTCAAGCCCGAAGACGCGGATTACGCTATCTGCTGCGCAGTACCTGTAGACGCCGAAGGCATCACCCACATCTTCGGACGCCAGACCAACGACGGCCGCAAGTTCGACAAGATGGACCAGGGCAACGTCCAGTTCGGCGTAGTAGGCGGCGAGTGCATGACCATCCTCGACCACGTATTCGTACCCTGGGAGAGAGTCTTCATGTGCGGCGAGACCGAGTTCGCGGGCATGCTCGTAGAGCGCTTCGCTTCCTATCACAGACAGAACTACGGCGGCTGCAAGGGCGGCCTCGCAGACATCATCGTAGGCGCAGCTGCTACTATCGCAGAGTACAACGGCGCCGCTAAGGGCAGCCACATCAAGGACAAGCTCATCGAGATGATCCTTCTCACCGAAACCATGTGGGCCTGCTCGCTGGCTTGCTCCGCTGACGGTTACAAGCTCCCGGCAGGCAACTACTACGTCAACCCGATGCTCGCCAACGCAGACAAGCAGAACGTTACCAGAAACGTTTACGAGATCGCGCGCCTCGCTCACGACATCAGCGGCGGCATCCTCGCAACTCTGCCCAGCGAGATCGACTTCAACGATCCGACCCTCGGACCCTGGTGCCACAAGTACCTCAAGGCCGTTGACAGCGTAGACGTCGAAGACCGTTACAAGATGCTCCGACTCATCGAGAACATGACCGGCGGCACCTCGCTCGTCGAGTCCATGCACGGCGCAGGCAGCCCGCAGGCTCAGCGCATCGTGATGGCCAAGCAGGCTAACATCCCGATGAAGATGAAGCTCGCAAAGAAGCTCGCAGGCATCAAGGTCGAAGAGTAATCAGACAAAATCAAGGCCCGGGCTCGCCCCGGGCCTGTTTTTACGAAAGGAAGTACGAATGCGTCTCGGCGTGAAGATGTGCGGAAACTGCAACCCCGATATCGAGTCGATGAAGTGCGCCAAAGCCATAGCGCAGAGGCTCGGCATGGAGCTGGTCCGCTACGAGGAGGGCGACCTTACCATCACGATAAGCGCCTGCGTTTCTTCCTGTGTTTACGAAGACTACCCTAGCCCCGTGCAAATACAGGGGCTGCACGTCAACGGAGCGGCCTGCGCGACGCAGGATGGGCTCGTAGACAGGGCGGTCGCCGTATATGAAAAGTTGCTGGAAAGGAGCAATAAAATGACTGTACTTGAAAGAATGGAATGCGCAGGCGTAGTGCCTGTAGTAGTGCTTGAGAACGCGGCTGACGCCGTACCCACCGCAAATGCCCTTGCCGCAGGCGGTCTCGACGTAATGGAGATCACCTTCCGCACCGATGCCGCTGCCGACTCAATCAAGGCTGTAGCCGAGAACTGCCCGGATACCCTCGTGGGCGCAGGCACCGTCATCACCCTCGACCAGGCCAAGAAGGCCGTTGAGTGCGGGGCCAAGTTCATCGTTTCCCCGGGCTTCAGCGAAAAGGTAGTCGCATGGTGCCTTGAGAACGACATTCCCGTCACCCCGGGCTGCGTCACCCCGACCGAGATCACCGCTGCCTATGATATGGGCCTTCGCGTCGTGAAATTCTTCCCGGCAGGCGTCTACGGCGGCCTCAACGCGATGAAGAACCTCAACGCTCCGTTCAATCAGGTCAAGTTCATCCCGACCGGCGGAGTCAACGCTGCAAACCTCGGCGAATACGCCGCTGCTCCTTTCATCCACGCAGTAGGCGGCAGCTGGGTCTGCAACAAGAAGGATATTGCCGAGCACAAGTTCGACAAGATCACTGCTCTCGCCAAGGAGGCCCACGAGATCGCCCTCGGCTTTGAGATCGCCCACATCGGAATCAACACCGATAACGAGGACGCTGCCATGGACGTCGCAAAGTGCTTCGAGAAGGCCTTCGGCTTCGCGGTAAAGCCCGGCAACAGCAGCAATTTCGCCGGCCCGGCCATCGAGGTCATGAAGAGCCAGTACCTCGGCACCAACGGCCACATCGCCGTGCGCACCAACAGCATCAACGCAGCCGTCGCGGAGCTCGCAAAGCGCGGCTTCGAGCCCGACTGGGAGACCGCCAAGAAGAAGGGCGACAAGGTCACCGCAGTCTACCTCAAGGGCGAGGTCGGCGGCTTCGCGGTGCATCTGCTGCAGAAGTAACTGGTCAAAACGCCGGTCGCTTTTGAAAATCGCATTCTTTCCGGGGAGGAGATTCCTCCCCGGATTTTTATTTCCCCCTTGACAGGGCGGTTTATCGTGAGTAAACTAAAGACGAGGTTTATTTTGGGTAAACCGAAGTTCAAAAGGGGGTTTTATTATGTCTATCATTGAATTAGGGGAAGTTCAGGCGCGTTTTGCCGACATCGTCTGGGAGCACGAGCCCGTGGGCTCGGGCGAGCTGGTGAAGATCTGCGAAAGGGAGCTGAACTGGAAGAAGCCCACGACCTATACGGTGCTGCGCAAGCTCTGCGAGAAGGGGCTCTTCCGCAACGAGGACGGGGTCGTGAGCGCCGTGATCTCCAGGGACGAGTTCTTCGCCGCAAGAAGCAAGGAGTTCGTGAAGGAGAGCTTTGACGGGTCTCTTCCGGCTTTCATCGCCGCGTTCACGTCGCAGAGCAGGCTGTCAGATGAAGAGATCGACGAGATACAGCAGATGATCGACCGCTTCAGGAAGGAGGCCCGCAAATGACGGCTGTATTCAATACCGTGCTTGGAATGAGCCTGTCAGCTTCGGTAGTCATAGCTGTGGTCATGATCCTCCGCCTCCTGTTGAAAAAAGCGCCGAGGTGGATATGCTGCCTTCTCTGGGCCGTCGTGGCATTCAGGCTCATCTGCCCTGTGACTTTTGAGCTTCCTGTAAGCGGCATGCTCATTAACGGGAGTGTTGCGGAACGCATCGAAGATGTGTCCGAATCGATCTATGAAGCGGCTCAACTGCTTGAAACAGCTGAGATCGCGGAAAATACTGACGCTGCTCAAGTCTTTGGTGAGGCTTCTGATGCCGCGCCCGGAGGGGCTGCCACAAAGGCCGGGGCAGGGATCGTATCTGCGATACCCGCCGTATGGGCAGCAGGAAGCCTTATCATGCTGACTTATGCTGCCGTTCGTTACCTGAGCCTTAGAAAAAGCGTATCCGGCGCTGTCGACGCAGGGGCAAGGCTCAAGGTCTGCGACGGTCTGCGTTCTCCGTTTATACTTGGCATCACCGATCCCGTGATCTACCTTCCCTCGGGGCTCGACGAGGCTGCCCGGCAAAACATGCTGCTCCATGAAAACGCGCATATAAAGCGTTTTGATAACGTGTGGAAGCCGCTGGCCTGGCTCATACTTGCGGTCCATTGGTTCAATCCTTTCGTCTGGGCGGCGTTTATTCTGTTCTGCAGGGACATGGAGCTCGCGTGCGATGAACTCGCTATAAAAGAAATGGATGCAGAAAGCATAGCCGACTATGCTCAGGTGCTGCTGAACTGCGGCTGCGGACGCAGGTATGTTTCCGTCGTCCCTCTTGAGTTCAGCGGGATAGACCTTAAAGAAAGGGTAAAGCATGTGCTGAATTACAAAAAACCTTCAGTGAAACTGACTGTGCTTGCCGCCGCGGTCTGCGTTGTCGCGGGTCTGGGGCTGCTCATCACGCCGAAGGCCACCGCTGAGGATGCTAAAGGTATAGGTGTGCGCAATGGTGCATTCGGGAGCCTTGATCAAAGTTCGATCTCAAAGCCGGTAAACGCCGCGGCGGGAGACTCTGAAGACCTCATTTGGTACGCAGATCTTGACAGCGACGGGACAGATGAACAGATCGTTCTCTATTCCCCAAAGCGCTTGGACTCAGAGGGCTACACCGAATTCGCGGTCGTTGACGAAGACGGCAGTGTATTGTATGAAGACAGCCTTGCAACTGCTCATGCGGGGTGGCGGACGATCGCGCTCACCGCTTCTGACGGGCGCGAATACCTGCTCGATTACAGACCGGAGATGTTCCAGGGGGATGCTTCTTACAGTTACCGCCTGCTTGGGATCAGAAACGGACAGATGACAGTTCTCGAGGAATACAGTGTTGACTTCACGATCAACGACAGGCAAAGCGAAAACGATGTTCAGGCAATGAAGTCTTTCCGTGACAAAGCAAACGAGATTTGGTCGCAGAGCCTTCTGCTGTTTTCCACAGATCAGGATGTCCTTTTGAGTCTGGTCGATGATACGGCCGGCATGGGTCTTCAGCCAGTCGGACTGTATTATATCTCTTCTGGCGATTTGGCTGTGAGTTACCGGGAAAGCATGTACGGGCTGATGGATGTTTCGATGGATCTGGTGCCGGAGACTGTCGATGTGCCTGGGGTGAAGCTCTCCTCCGCTCTGGTCTGGCCCTGCGACAGCACCATTATATCTTCGCCCTTCGGCAAGAGGGTGCAGCCTGTGACCGGTACGTCAAGCTTCCACGATCACGTGGACATCGCGGCAGAAAAGGGCTCGCCCGTATACGCGGCTTTCGCAGGAACTGTAAAGACTGCGGAATACGACCACGCAAAGGGTTATTATATTATGCTGGAGCATTCAAAACCGGAGGGGCAGGCTGAGACGGCAGAGACGATATACATGCATCTTTCGGAGCTTTACGCAGCCGAAGGAGACGTTGTAAAGGCAGGCGATGTTATCGGCACGGTCGGCGCTACAGGTATGGCAACGGGTCCGCATCTCGCGTTCGGGGTCTACGTCGACGGGGAGGCAGTGGATCCGCTTAGCTTTTACCGCTGAACGGCTCCGGTCCGCACAGAAAAACAATAAGCGTTAAATACCCGGGACAGTTGGTCCGCAGCTTCTGCGAATTGACTGTCCCTGTTTTGTGAAAACGTGGTATTATTAAATTAATATCGATAAGGAGGGTATTTGATCATGAGCCGCGTAAAGAAACTGATGTCGCTTATATTAGCTCTTGCAATGATATTCAGCCTTGCGGCCTGTGAAAAGGCGCAGACGAACTCCGGAGAGGACGGTCCGATCGAAGGAAATGTCGTATCCGGCGGCGAAGGCGCGGGCTCAGATCAGTCTCAGGCGGACAGCGGGCCTTCGAAGAGCTCCCCGAACGGGACGTATCTGCTTGAAAACGGCGAAGCCGTGATAGACGACGTCGACTTCGGCTTTTATGAGGATGTCGATGACAACAACCGCGTGTTCTACGAGATATTCGTCGGCTCCTTCTCGGATTCCGACGGAGACGGTATAGGCGACCTGCATGGCATCATTAACCGCCTCGACTACCTTAACGACGGCGACCCTCAGAGCGGCAAAAGCCTTGGAGTTGAAGGCATCTGGCTCACCCCGATATTCACTTCCAGGAGCTATCATAAATACGACTGCAACGATTATTACACCATAGACGCGCGCTTCGGCGACATGGACGACCTGCAGACCCTTATCGACGAGTGCCACAAGCGCGGCATCAAGATTATACTCGACCTCGTGATCAACCATACCGGGCGCTCCCACCCCTGGTTCACGGCCTTCACCATGGCCCACAGGGAGGGCAATACCGAGGACCCGTACTACGACTTTTACAGCTACTACACGGAGGGCGAGGGAGGGCTTTCGGGCCACAGCTACGCCCCGATCGCCGGCACCAACATCTACTACGAGTGCAACTTCGACGGGGGCATGCCCGAGCTCAACTACGACAACCCCGATGTGCGCCAGGCAGTGCTCGACGTGGCGAAGTACTACCTCGACATGGGAATCGATGGCTTCCGCTTCGACGCCTCCAAATACCTCTACCTGAACGAGGCCGAAAAGAACGTGGAGTTCTGGAAGTGGTATATCGCGGAGCTCAAGGCCATTGACCCGGATGTCTATACCGTGGCGGAGGTCTGGGACGGGGACGGCGTGACCGACCTGTATTACCAGGCGCTCAACTGCTTCGATTTCACGACCTCGCAGACCAGCGGCCTCTACGCGGAGATCGCCAAGGCGGGCGACTGCAACAGGCTCACTAATTACGTGGAAAGCTACATCAGCCGCGTGAAGGGCATACGCGAAGACGCGGCCATCGTACCGTTCATCTCGAACCACGATATGGACCGCTGCGCGGGCTATCTGACCGTCGCGACCTATAACATGCAGATGGCGGCGAACCTGTACATACTCGGGCCCGGCTCCCCGTTCATCTATTACGGCGAGGAGCTTGGAATGAGGGGCTCCCGCGGAGGCGAGCAGACCGACGCCAACCGCAGGCTCGCCATGGTCTGGGGCGACGGCGACACTGTCGCGGACCCCGAGGGCAGCACTTATCCTAAGGACAAGCAGATCACTGACGGAGTCGCTGCGCAGGCAAAGGACGATACGAGCCTGTATACGTATTACAAGAAGCTGCTCATGATACGCGCGGCAAACCCGGAGATCGCGCGCGGCGATTACCACGCAATAAAGCTTGAAGGCTCCAAGGTCTCGGGCTTCGAATCGGTCTGGAAGGGCAGTTCCTGCTACGTGTTCCACAATCCGACCACAGGCACCAAGACAGTCGATCTTTCGCAGGTGACAGGCGCGGGCGGCATCAGCCGCGTAGTTGCATACATCGGCGAAGGTGAGGCCTCGCTTGACGGCATGACCCTCACCATCGACAGCCATACGAGTGTAGTATTGAGATAGCAGTATTGGGCTAATTGAGCTAATTGAGATAATTGAGATAATTGAGATAAAGCTGCAGGATGATCCTCAGAGGAACGCCTGGGAACCCGGTTCTTAGCGATTGGCGAGCCCCAGGCGAAGCCAGAGCTTAGAACCGCTGGGAGGGCCCCGGAACGAGGCGCGAGCCGGTTCCGAAGAGGTTCATCCGAAGCTTTAGGATCATTCATAATCACTAATGGAATTCTACTCAAGAGAAGAGATAGCGGAACAGAAGAAGATGCGCGGCGGCTTCAAGATCGCGGCTTTTATCGTGAGCGTGCTGGCGCTCGCAGCGGTCGTCGCGATGTTTTTTATGGAAAAGCCGGACACCCAGACACGGTATACCATAGCCGCTGCAGCGGTCTCGTGCCTTGCGGGCTGCTTCGACATCTACGTTGCGAGCTTCATAATGCCTTACATGCGCCCGAAGCCGAAGAAGCGCGACGCGGTGCATTCCGTGCTGCACGTGCTCGGCAACATGCTGCGCCAGCTGCACATGTATCTGATATGGATCATACTGTCCGCGATCATCATCTCGTTCGCGTTCAACCAGAAGTTCGAGACCGTTCCCGCCAAGGAGATCGTCATCTACGCCGACGTGGCCAGCCTCGATCAGCCGGCTCTCGAGACCCTGCTTGACGAAGAGCTTCCGGAGGGCATAGAGGTGGTCAAGGTCCGTCAGACCGGCTACGACCTGTTCGGAATGCCCGACCCCGCGGGGATAGATATCTATCTGCTCCCGGCGTCCGAGATAGAAGGGCATCTTGAGTATCTTGCGCCTTTGAGTGAGCTCTACGACTCGTATAACGCCTCATCCGGCAGCGCGTGGATGAAGGACGGCGCCGCTTACGGCTTGCTGCTCTTTACGGCAGGCGGCCAGGACGCCCTTCCGGGATCGGACCTCATCGAATTCAAGCCCGGAGAAGACTATTACTTCTGTTTCGGCGCAAACGGGCTTCACAGGGGCGCGGGAGGACAGGCCGCTCAGACGGCGGATCGGCTCCGGCAGATCCTGGCCGATTAGCAAAGGATAAAAGTACCAGTACATCAAAGCTCAAAAGGGACAAATCACCAGTATCTGTCCCTTTTTTGATGCAATAAACGCCGAAATCGGCAGTGGTCCTACCATTTTTCGGTGCATTTGTTTGTAAAAAATCGTTCTAAAAATATTGAAACAAATATAGACTAGTAGTATACTAAATGCGTTAATGGGTTTTTATAAGCTGCATTAACGGTAAGTTATTTTCAGAGGAGGTTTTTCTATGAAGAAGATTTTAGCAATCATTCTCGCTCTGGCAATGGTGTTCACTCTTGCCGCCTGCGGCGGAAAGAAGAGCAATACTCCCGCACAGGGCAGTTCCGGTTCCGGCAGCTCAAGCTCCGGTTCATCATCTTCGTCCGGAAGCAGCTCTTCGGGCAGCTCCAGCGGGATCGAAGGTGATTACACCATCAGCGTATGGGCAGCCGAAGAAGTAAAAGAACTGTTTGCAAAGCAGATCAATGATTTCAACGCCAACAACGAATACGGCGTCACGTTCAACGCTACCGTCACCGCTAAGTCAGAGGCTGACGCGGGCACCGACATGATCACCGACATCGAAGCCGGCCCGGATCTCTACTGCTTCGCTCAGGACCAGTTCGCAAGACTCGTTCAGGCAGGCGCTCTCGCCAAGCTCGGCGAAAGAGCAAGCGCTACCGTTGCGGCAGCAAACAACGAATTCACAGTTGCTTGCGCCACCATGGGCGATCAGCTCTATGCTTACCCGCTCACTTCCGACAACGGCTACTTCATGTTCTATGATAAGAGCGTCATCCCCGATGCTGACGTAGACAGCCTTGAAAAGCTGATCGCTGACTGCGAAGCCGCCAAGAAGTACTTCGCGTTCGAGGCTCAGAGCTCCGCGTGGTACATCGCTTCCTGGTTCTTCGGCACCGGCTGCGTCTCCGAATGGCAGACCGATGACGACGGAACCTTCACCGGCATCACCGACACCTTCGATTCACCGGAAGGCCTCATCGCCGCAAAGGGCCTCTACAAGCTCGTCAGCTCCCCGTTCCACCTCAGCTCCTCTCAGGCTGCTGAATTCGACGCAGGCGCCGCGGTACTCGTATCCGGCAACTGGGCGGTAAACGATGTTAAGGCCATACTTGGCGACAACATGGGCATTACCGACCTGCCTTCCTTCACTGTGGACGGCAAGGAATATCACCTTGGTTCTTACAGCGGCTGCAAACTGCTGGGCGTAAAGCCGCAGACCGACGCCAAGAAGGGCGCTGCGCTGCATCTGCTCGCTCAGTACCTTACCGACTATGACTGCCAGCTCGAAAGATTCACAGAAAACAGCTGGGGTCCGACTAACCTCGAGGCTCTCCAGTCTGAAGAAGTTAAGAAGGCTCCGGGTCTTGCGGCTCTCGCAAAACAGGCTCCGTATGCTCAGCCTCAGAACCAGATCCACGGCGCTTGGTGGGATATCGCCAAGGTCATCGGCGATGACGTAAAGAACAGCGGCGGTACTGAAGAGGGCCTGAAGGCTGCTCTCAGCAACTACTCCAGCAAGATCAACGCCATCTTCAGCATGAGCGACGAGCAGAAGAACGCGTTCACCGTCATCGGCGGCATCTGCGGGACCTCCTGGGATACCGACTTCCCCATGACCGAAGCTTCCGCGGGCGTCTGGAAGTCCAACGACAAGCTCGACCTGCACGCGGGTGAAGAGCTCAAGTGCCGTCAGGGCCTGAGCTGGGATGTTTCCTTCGGCAACGGCGGAGACAACTTCGTTGTTGAGAAGGACGGCTCCTACACTGTCGTGCTCACCCTCAGCGGAGATTCCGGCAGCGTATCTCTCGAGTAGTTATACAAGTTTTATCAACGGGTCAGGGGATTTTATATCCCCCGGCCCATTTTTGTAAGAACATTCGAGGGGAAAGATAATCATGTTAAGTGAGAGAGAAATAAATTACCTGAGAATGCCGAGGTGGCAGAAGCCGTTCTGGCGCCTGGGACAGGGCCTTGCGGCCATACCCAAGGGCTTCGGCCGTTTCTTTGCCGGAATAGGCAGGGGGATAGCGGGCTTCTTCAAGGGCGTCGGCGAAAATATCGCAGACATAGGCCGCACCTTCAAGAACGGGAACGCGGTGACCAAGGGCTCCTTCGTTGTAATGGGTCTGGCTAACATGTGCCGCGGCCAGTTCCTCAGAGGGCTCCTGTTCCTCCTGATGGAGGCAGTGTTCATCGTCTATATGATCACGACCGGCGGTTACTGGCTTTCGATGCTGCCGTCCCTCGGTCTCGTCGGACCTCAGGAAGAGTATGACCTCATACTCGACACCTACGTAACGACTTATCACGACAACTCATTCAAGATACTGCTCTACGGCGTTCTGACGATATTCTTCATCATAGCGTTTATCGTCACCTGGCGCATGAACGTAAAGCAGGCTAAGATCAGCCAGGAGATGATCGAGAGCGGCCACAGGCTCAAGAGCTCCGGAGACGACCTCAGGTCGCTCGTAGACGAGGGCTTCTACAAGACCCTGCTCGCGCTCCCGCTCACCGGTATACTGATCTTCACGGTAATGCCGATAGTCTTCATGATACTCGTCGCGTTCACTAACTACGACGGCACCCACGACGGCTACTTCAACAGCCTGTTCCACTGGGTGGGCATGGAGAACTTCAACCAGGTCATCACCTGGGGCAGCGGCAGCACCGTTTACAGCGCGACCTTCGGCGAGGTCCTCACCTGGACCCTCATCTGGGCGTTCTTCGCGACCTTCACCAACTACTTCCTGGGCATCTTCGTGGCGATGATGATCAACAAGAAGGGCATAAGGTTCAAGAAGGGCTTCCGCACTATACTGGTAATGACCATCGCCATCCCGCAGTTCATCTCCCTGCTGTACGTATCGAAGATGTTCGCTAAGAACGGTATCGTGAACGGCTTCCTCATGGACATGGGCTGGATAACGACAGCGCTCCCGTTCTGGGAACAGGCCAACTGGGCGCGCATCACCATCATACTGGTCAACATCTGGATCGGTATTCCTTATCTGATGCTGGTGGCTACCGGTATACTGATGAATATCCCTGCCGACCTCTACGAATCGGCCCGCATCGACGGAGCGAGCCCCTGGAAGCAGTTCAGCAAGATCACTCTTCCGTACATGCTGTTCATCACAGGTCCGTACCTGCTCACCCAGTTCACGGGCAACATGAACAACTTCAACGTCATCTACCTGCTGACTACCGGCGGACCCACGAACCCGGCGGCCTCAGGCGCGTCAGGCGCGGTGGGCTACACAGACCTGCTCGTCACCTGGCTGTTCAAGATAACGACGGGCGCCGAGTCGAAGTACTACATGGCTTCGGTTGTAGGTATATTGATATTCATAGTTGTGGCGATCATAACCCTTATCGTCTACAACTTCCTGCCGTCGATTAAGAATGAGGAGGACTTCCAATGAGCAGCGGTCCGACTTTAGAAAAGAGACACATGGGCATGACGGCGGCCAACAGGCTCAGCAACACGGTCATCTACATAATCCTGATCGTGATGAGCATCATCTGGCTGGCGCCTTTCGTGTTCATAGTGATGCAGTCATTCCGTGTTGAGAGCACGTGGATGACCGGTTACGTGATGCCTCAGAAGTGGGGCTTCGACAATTACATCGCCCTCGGCAAGACCGACTTCTGGCACTGGTACACCAACACCTTCATAATCGCGCTCTTCACCGCGGCGCTCCAGACCGTCATCGTGCTCTGCATGAGCTACACCCTCAGCCGTTTCCGCTTCAAGATGAGGCAGCCGCTGATGAAGTTCATGCTGATACTTGGGCTCTTCCCGGGCATGCTCACGATGATCATCCTGTACCGCGTGCTGAAAGACCTGGGCATGACCCAGGACAACGCGGTCCCCGGCCTGATACTCGTGTATATCGCAAGCTCCGGCATGGGCTATTACGTATCGAAGGGCTTCTTCGACACCGTGCCCAAGGCGCTTGACGAAGCGGCGCGCATCGACGGCGCGACGAGGGCTCAGGTGCTCTGGAAGATAATCCTTCCGATGGCCAAACCTATAGTTATTTATACGATACTTACCGCATTCATGGGCCCCTGGGGCGACTTCGTATTCGCGAGATACATCTCGATGAACTCGACAGCGGGCATGAACGTGGCCGTGGGCTTGCAGTCGTGGCTGACGCTCGACCAGATCAACTCACGCTATACCATGTTCTGCGCAGGCGGCGTAATAGTAGCGATACCTGTAACGATACTGTTCATGTGCCTGCAGAGATACTACGTGGAAGGTGTTACCGGCGGAGCCGTGAAAGGATAGGTACAAGTTATGGCAAGTGTAAAACTTACGAATGTAGTTAAGATCTACGACAACAACGTCACGGCCGTGCACGATTTCAACCTCGACATCAAGGACAAGGAGTTCGTGGTGTTCGTAGGACCCTCCGGCTGCGGCAAATCGACCACGCTGCGCATGATCGCGGGTCTCGAAGAGATCAGCGGCGGCACCGTGGAGATCGACGGCGAGGTCGTCAACGACCTCCAGCCCAAGGACAGGAACATAGCGATGGTATTCCAGAACTACGCCCTGTACCCGCATATGACCGTATATGACAACATCGCGTTCTCGCTCAGGCTCCAGAAGATGCCCGAGGACGAGATCTACGAGAAGGTCACCCAGGCGGCCGAGATCCTCGGCATCACCGAGTACCTGATGAGAAAGCCCAGGGCTCTTTCTGGCGGACAGCGCCAGCGTGTAGCCATAGGCCGCGCGATGGTCAGAAACTCCAAGGTCTTCCTGATGGATGAGCCGCTGTCCAACCTGGATGCCAAGCTCAGGAACCAGATGAGAGCCGAGATCATACTGCTGAGGCAGAGGCTCGACACGACCTTCATCTACGTCACCCACGACCAGACCGAGGCCATGACCCTCGGCGACCGCATCGTCATCATGAAGGACGGTTACATCATGCAGGTCGGCACTCCGGAAGAAGTGTTCGACAGGCCGGACAACCTCTTCGTCGCGGAGTTCATCGGAGCCCCGAAGATGAATATCATGAAGACGAAGCTCGTCGAAGAAGGCGGCGAGTTCTACGTGACCCCGTTCGGCTCGAAGATCAAGGTCGACGGCGAGAAGGGAAGACTTCTCAAGGAGAAGGGCGTAAAGCCCGGCGAAGTGCTTCTCGGCGTAAGGCCCGAGCACATGGTCCTCGCTGACGCCGCGGACGCCGGCGCCATCTCCGCGAAGGTCGAAGTCAACGAAATGATGGGCAGCGAGCTGCATCTGCACGTCTTCACCGAGGACGGCACCAGGCTCATCGTCCGCATCCCGACCATCGGGCTCACTCACGAGCAGCGCGAGTCTCTCGTGAACGGCCACGAGCTGAAGGTGAGCTTCGAGGGCAAGGTAATGCACTTTTTCGACCCCGAGACAGAAAAGAACCTGCTTTACGGGGAATAGGTCTGCATCAGGCAATTATTGAATCAAAGCCCGGAGGCAAACGCTTCCGGGCTTTTGTAATACGGGCGGCTTCGCATTTTATTCAGGCTATGCTATACTTTTCTTGTTTTTATAAACTGAATAAACTATTGAAATAAGGAATGAACATGGCTGTTTTTAAGAGTATCGAAGAAGCTAGAGCATACTTTGCGGGTGACAGATTTGCGATGACAAACGGAATGGAGATAGTATCTGTTTCAAATGATCGCTGCGTCTGTAAATGCCTCATAAGGGAAGATCACAAAAATGCGATGGGAAGGGTGATGGGCGGAGTGATATTCACGCTGGCCGATTTTGCGTTCGCTGTTTGTGATACGAACGTTCATATGCCTTCGACTGGAATGGATGCCGACATCAGGTTCCTGAGTGCTCCGAAGGGAAATGAACTGATCGCCGAAGCCCATATAGTTAAAAGCGGAAGGACCACCACGATCGTTCAGGTCGAAGTTACAGATGATCTGGGCACAAAGGTGGCGCTTCTTACGGGTACGGGATTTAAGCTGTAAGGAAATGTTACGGCAGATCCAGTATGAAAAAACGAAAAAGAGTTCCGGAGAGATCTCCGAAACTCTAACATTATAATTCTAAACCTTAACGGGTCAAACTTCAATCAGAACAATATTTCTGTTTTCCGAACTAGAGGCTGCTCGATACCGCTATTTCGCGCACCTTGCGCGCCGTCTCCTTCGCCTCGTCGCCTATCACGTCGATTAGAGTGTAATACAGCGCTTCGATGATACAGAAGATAGGGATGCGCAGTGTAAAGTGAGAGCCGAACTCCTGTTCTCCTCCTCCGAGCGGGGCCAGGTTGACCGTGGTCATCTTCGAGAAGGGCGTGCCGCTGTAATTGCTTATTCCTATGATCCTTACGCCCTGGTTCATGAGTATGGACGCGAGCTTAAGATTGTCAACGTTTACGCCGGTCTGCGAGATCATGATGGCTATCTCGTCTTCTTTCATGCAGGCGGCGGTTATCATCTGATGGTCGCGGTCCTGATTGTAGCAGCAGTTGAGCCCAAGCCTGAACAGCAGGTCGTGCGCCTCGGCAACTAGCAGCGACGACGAGCCGGTCCCGAAGAAGCAGACCCTCGGAGCCCTTGAAATCAGCTCCGCAGCGTAGCGCAGATCTTTGTAATTCACATATTCCTTCGACTGTGAAAGGGCTTTGATGTTTGAATCGACAACGTTGCTGTAGATGTCCTGTATCTCCCCGTCTTCTTTTTCAATAAGGCTGTCCCAGCTTTGGCTGCGCATCGGATTGTTGGCTTCGCCGGCGAGCTGGAGCTTAAGCTCCGCGTAGCCTTCCAGGCCGGTCTTTTTTATCATGCCTATTATCGTCGAGACCGAAACGCCCAGCTCTTTGGAAACGTCGTGGATCGACGTCTTGATAAGGTCTTCGGGCTGCCTGAGCACGTAATCGGCGAATATCTTTTCGCTGGTGCTGAGTTTGGGGTATATGTCAACAAGATCTTTGAGATAGCTGCTTGCCATATCTTTCTCCTCTGATCATAAAACATACTTACTAATGATATATGATAGCATAGCTTTGCCCGCGGTGGAATCGATGCACCGAAAAAAGTGCCGTTTCTCGGCAATCGCACCTCATCTGTACAGAAAATAGAAATAATGTTCGCGTTGCGTCTTTACGGGGGTGCGCCTTAAAATATAAATAGAAAACGGTACTATTTTGTCCGGTGCGGCCGGCGGGCGCGTTCGCGCGAAAGGATCAGTACAAATGAAGATCACTGATATTAAACCGATACTACTTTCTTACAAATACAGCGAAAAGGAAGCCTGGGGCTGGTCGGGCGGAAGCATAAAGGTATGGCATACGGCTCTGGTCCAGGTGTTCACGGATGAAGGGATCTACGGACTTGGAGAAATGGGGACCGGGCACTATATGCCCCAGGTCGCCGCTGCCGTAGTCGATTTCCTCAGGCCTACGGTCGTGGGGCAGGACCCGTTCAAGACGGAGGTCATCTACGACAGGCTCTATAAGCTTGGAGCTAACTGGGGACGCAGGGGCGTTGCCCAGGGCGTAATAGGCGGAATAGAAATGGCCCTGTGGGATATCAAGGGAAAGGCTCTGAACGTTCCGGTACACGTGCTGCTCGGAGGAAAGCATTTTGACAGGATCAAGGCTTACGCCTCCGGCGGAATGGAGCAGCCTGTCGACAGCCTTGTTAAAGAGGTCGAGGGCTATCTCAAAAAAGGATATAAGGCGGTCAAGATACGCGGCGGCTACCCGATAGAGACCGGGCGCGACAGGGCTAACGTAAAGGCTGTCAGAGACGCACTCGGCTACGACTTCGACCTGATGCTCGACGCGGGCCAGGGATACGTCCCTTATCCGTGGGCGACCAGCGAGGCGATACGTTTCTGCGACGAGCTCGCCGAGTTCAAGCTCCGGTTCATCGAGGAGCCCGCGCGCACGGACGACGTCACAGGCTACGCCAAGATCACAGCGGCGTCAAAGACCCCGATAGCGGGCGGTGAGAACAGCTGCTCGATATTCGAGCTCAAGACGCTGTGCGACAACGACTGCGTCGACATCATCCAGCCGGACGCCTGCCAGGCCGGAGGCATAGGAGTGATAAAGAGGGCTGCGGATTACGCGGCGTTCTCAGGCAAGCAGATCGCCCCGCACGTGTTCCGTTCGGGCATCTCACATTCAGCCCACCTCAACATACTGTCGACCTGCCCGAACGCTCTTTTCTGCGAGCACCAGCAGGTCGCGAACCCGCTGCTCACCGAGCTGCTGATAGAGCCTATCGAATTCAAGGACGGCTACTTCACGGTTCCAGATCTTCCCGGCCTCGGCGTCTTCATCAATGACGACATCATCAACAAATACCCGTTCCTGCCCGGAACGGAGCAGCGTTTCAAGGTCGAGAGCATAAAATGACGAAGTACAGTCTATACATGATAAGACACGCGTGGATAGCCTCCGCGGAGTCGGTGCTCATAAGGGGCGGGAGCCCCGAAAAACGCATACCGATAGGATGCTATTCGTGGCTTCTGCGCAATACTGAGAGCGGCGAGCTGCTGCTGGTCGATACCGGAGTAAAGGACATGGATGTTCTCAACTCCACAGTGACGGCCGGCGGAGCCTGGCAGAAGACCGGAAGCCTTACTGAATTCCTTTCACAGAAGGGAATAGCCGCGGAAGATATCAGTTCCGTGATCCTTACTCACTGCCATTACG
>Ga0208297_1000837_pt1 | contig 44042 bp, 48 predicted proteins | sample LMS_cellobiose_e_FD_187367 | JGI IMG/M metagenome (GOLD analysis project Ga0208297, IMG submission 187367) | Rumen-fistulated moose microbial communities from Alaska, USA - LMS_cellobiose_enrichment (SPAdes) (version 2) | ecosystem: Host-associated > Mammals > Digestive system > Stomach > Rumen... | reverse complement strand
CCCGCCTCACCGAGAAGCAGCAGGCCGTGCTTTCCCTGCTCGCCGAGGTCGGCTTTGCCACCGTGCGCGAGGTCGGCTACTTCACGGGCGCGAGCCGCGCCGTGGTGGACGGGCTGCGGAAAAAAGGCCTCGTCGAACTGTTCGAGGAGACCGTGCCGCGCGCAACGCCGCAGCCGGCCGCCCCCGCCGCCGCGGCCGAACCGATTTTGCTTTCCCCCGCCCAGCAAAGGGCGCTCGATACGCTGCTGGAGCGCTCCGAACGGGGCGGCGCGGTGTCGCTGCTCTACGGCGTCACCGGCAGCGGAAAAACGCAGGTGTACCTGCGCCTGATCGAAGAGACGCTGCGCCGCGGGCGCCGCGTGCTCGTGCTTGTGCCCGAGATCGCGCTCACCCCGCAGACGGTCTCGATCTTTTCCTCGCGCTTCGGCGCGCAGGTCGCGGTGCTGCATTCGTCGCTTTCGGTCACCGAGCGGCTCGATGAATGGCGGCGCATCCGCGCCGGCGGCGCGCAGATCGTCGTCGGCACGCGTTCGGCCGTGTTCGCACCCCTTGCGGACATCGGCCTGATCGTGATCGACGAGGAACAGGAACACACCTACCACTCCGAAAAATCCCCGCGCTACCACGCGCGCGAGATCGCGAAACTGCGGGCCCGCCGCCACGGCGCGCATCTGGTGCTGTGCTCCGCCACGCCCTCGATCGAGAGCATGGCGCAGGCTGAGGCCGGCGCGATCGGCCTCGTGCGGCTCGGGGAGCGCTTTTCCGCTTCGGGCCTGCCCGAGGCCGTCACGATCGATCTGCGCACGGCGCCTCTCGCCTCCGGCAGCACGCTCATTTCGGAGGAACTCTCCGAAGAACTCTGCGAGACGTTTTCGCGCGGCGAGCAGGCGATCCTGCTGCTCAACCGCCGCGGCTACAACACGATGGTGCGCTGCTCGGCCTGCCGCGAGATCGCGCGCTGTCCGCACTGTTCGATCCCGCTCGCCTACCACACGGCGAACGGCCGCCTCGTCTGCCACTACTGCGGCTACTCACGGCCCGCGAACGGGCCCTGCGAGCGCTGCGGCGAGGCGATGCTGCGCTACACGGGCGCGGGCACCCAGCGCGCCGAAGAGGAACTGCGGGCGCTGTTCCCCGCCGCGCGCCTGCTGCGCCTCGATGCGGACACGACGATGTCGAAATGGTCCCACCGCGATAAATTTGCGGCCTTCGCGCGGGGAGACTACGACTGTATGATCGGCACCCAGATGATTGCAAAGGGCCTCGATTTCCCGAATGTGACGCTCGTCGGCGTGCTGTGCGCCGACCAGTCGCTTTACACCGAGGATTTCCGCGCGCTCGAGCGCACGTTTTCGCTCGTGACGCAGGTCGTGGGGCGCTCCGGCCGCGCCGAAAAGGCGGGCCGCGCCGTCATCCAGACCTACACGCCCGAGCACCGCGTGCTGCAGCTCGCCGCCGCGCAGGATTACGATACGTTTTACCGCGAGGAACTCGGTTACCGCCGTGTGGGGCTTTATCCGCCCTACTGCGACCTCGTCTGCGTGCTGTTTTCGCACGAGGAGGAGAGCGCCGCCGTCGGGGCCGCGCGGCGGTTCCACCGCCTGCTGATCGAGGCGGCGAAAGAACAGCCCGCGCTGCGCATGCAGATCCTCAACCCCGCGCCCGGTGTGCCCTACCGCGCCGCGGGGCGCTACCGCTGCCGCCTGCTCGTCAAATGCAAAAACAACCGCGAATGGCGCCGCTTCCTCGGCGGCGTGATCGACCGTTTCTCCGCCGAGGACAAGGCGGTGTGGCCCGCGGTCGATTGCTGGTACGATTCCAACGTCTGAAAGAAGGAGAGACCCATGGCACTTCGGAGGATTTTCAAAGAGGGAGAGGAGGTCCTGCGCCGCCAATGCCGGCCCGTGGCGAAGTTCGACGCGCGCCTGCATCAACTGCTCGACGACATGGCCGATACGATGTATGAGGCCGACGGCGTCGGGCTTGCGGCCCCGCAGGTTGGCATGCTGCGCCGCGCGATGGTGATCGACGTCGGCGAGGGGCTGGTCGAGTTTATCAACCCCGAGATCACGCAAAAAAGCGAAGAGACGGTCTGCGACCAGGAGGGCTGCCTTTCCTCCCCCGGCGAATACGGGATGGTGACGCGGCCGGCGCGCGTCGTCTGCGCGTATCAGGACCGCTTCGGCGCGCCGCACGAGACAGAGGCCGAAGGGCTCTTTGCCCGCGCCATCTGCCACGAGTGCGACCATCTCGACGGCAGGCTGTTCAAGGATATCGCGGAGCGGATGCTCACGCCCGAAGAATTGGAGGGGTGAACGGTGCGCATCCTGTTCTTGGGGACGCCCGATTTCGCCGTGCCCTCGCTGCGCGCGCTGATCGCGGCGGGCCACGAGATTGTCGGCGTCTGCTGCCAGCCCGATAAGCCGCAGGGGCGGCATTTCACGTTGACCCCGCCGCCCGCAAAGCGCGAGGCCGAGGCGCGCGGCATCCCGGTGCTGCAGCCGGCCACCCTGCGCGACGAGGCGGCGCAGCGGGCGATCGCGGCGCTTGCGCCCGAGTTGATCGTCGTCGCGGCCTACGGCAAGTTGCTGCCGCGCGCCGTGCTGGAGTTGCCCGCGCGCGGGTGCATCAACGTGCACGGTTCGCTGCTGCCGAAATACCGCGGCGCGGCCCCGATCCAGTGGGCCGTCATCCGCGGCGAGGCCGTCACAGGCGTCACGATCATGCAGATGGACGAAGGGCTCGACACCGGCGCGATGCTGCTGCAGAAGAGCCTTGCGATCGGCGAACATGAGACGGCGGGCGAACTGTTCGGCCGCGTCGCCGCGCTCGGCGCCGAAGCGCTCACCGAGGCGCTCGGGCGCCTCGATGCGATCGCCCCGGTCCCGCAGGACGAATCGGGGGCCACCTGGGCCCCGATGCTCCAAAAGGCCGACGGCGCGATCGACTGGAGCCAGGACGCCGCTGCGATCGACGCGCGCATCCGCGGCGTGACGCCGTGGCCCGGCGCCTACACGACCTGCCGCGGCAAGCGGCTCAAGATCCACCGCGCGCGCCTCGCGGACCGCTGCGGCGAGACGGGGAAGCCGATCGGCGGCGACGGGCTGATCGTCGCCTGCGGGCGCGGCGCGATCGAGTTGCTCGAGGTGCAGCCCGAGGGCGGGCGCCGCATGTCCGCCGCCGATTTTGCCCGCGGGCAGCGCCTGACCGCCGAGGACCGCTTCGGCATCTGATCCGAAAAAGGAGGAAACCGGATGGGATATCAAGTTTCCGGCATGGGGTTTTACAGTTCATATTTTCTGTTGGTCATCCCCGCCGTGCTGCTCTCGCTGTGGGCGCAGTCGCGGATCCGGAGCACCTACCGCACCTATTCGCAGGTGCACACGCACGGCAACTGGACGGGCGCGCAGATCGCGCGGCGCATCCTCGATGAAAACGGCCTCGGCAACATCCCCGTCGAGCCGGTCGAGGGCGAACTGACCGACCACTACGACCCGCAGGCGCAGGTGGTGCGCCTCTCGCAGGGCGTTTACTACGGCAACAGCGTCGCGGCCGTCGGCGTGGCGGCTCACGAGACGGGCCACGCGCTGCAGCACGCGGACGGCTATGTGCCGCTGACGATCCGCAATTCCATCATCACCGCGACAAACTTCGGCGCGCGCCTTTCGATGCCGATGCTGTTTCTCGGCCTGATTTTGGGCCTCGAGAGCCTCGTCACATTCGGTATCCTGCTTTATGCGCTTGTGACGGTCTTCCAACTTGTCACCCTGCCGGTGGAGTTCAACGCCAGCGAGCGCGCGGTGCGCATCCTGGCGGAGGGCGTCCTCGGCGAGGACGAACTCGCGGGGACGAAAAAAGTGCTCACGGCGGCGGCGCTCACCTATGTGGCGGCGCTGATCGTGTCGGCGATGCAACTGCTGCGGCTCATCCTGCTCTACGGGCGCCGCAGGCGCTGACGCGGCCCGACAGCCTGACGGAAAGGAGGGACGCCGCGATGAAATCGGCCCGACAGGTCGCCGCCGAGGCGCTTTTGCGCGTGGAACGCGGCGGCTACTCCCAACTTGTGCTGGACGCGGCGCTGCGAAACGGCGGCCTCGACGCGCGCGACGCGGCGTTCGCTTCCGCGCTCTTCTACGGCACGCTGGAGCGGCGCGTCACGCTCGATCACTGCATCGCCCGCTATGCGCGGCGCCCGATCGGCGACGTCGTCGCCGTGCTGCTGCGCGAGGCGTTTTTCCAACTGCTCTACCTCGAGAGCGTGCCGCCGCACGCCGCCGTCGACGAGGCGGTGGAACTCTGCCGCGCGATGCGGCAGGCCCGCGCCGCCGGCATGGTCAACGGCATCCTGCGCAGTTTTTTGCGCGACGGGGCGAAAGTACCGCCTGTCGAAGGGCCGCCCGCCGCGCGCCTTGCGATCGAGGGCAGCTGCAGCGAGGACCTCGCCGCGGACCTGATCGACTGGTACGGCGAAGAAACGGCCCGCGCGATCCTGTCGGCTTCCTTCGGGCGGCCGCCGGTGTTCGCGCGCGTCAACCCGCTGAAGACGACGGCGGAGGCCCTTTGCGCCCGCCTCGGGGAGGAGGGGTGCGAGGCCGCAAAGACCGATCTTGAAGGCTGCATCGCCGTCTCGGGCCCGGCCGCGCAAACTGCGGCGCACGCCGAGGGGCTCTTCCATATCCAGGACCGCTGTGCGCAGCAGGCGGCGCTCGCCCTCGGCGCAAAGCCGGGGGACCGCGTGCTCGACCTGTGCGCGGCGCCGGGCTCCAAGAGTTTTACGATCGCCGAGCAGATGGAAAACCGCGGGGAGATCCTCGCCTGCGATATCGCCGAGGGGCGGCTGCGGCAGGTGGAGAAGGGGGCGGCGCGCCTCGGCATCACGATCCTGCGGACGCGGTGCGGCGACGGCGCCGTGCCGGCCGATCTCGGCGCGTTTGACCGCGTGCTTTGCGACGTGCCCTGTTCGGGGCTCGGCGTGCTGCGCCGCAAGCCCGAGATCAAACTGCGCGGCCGCGCAAGTTGGCAAAACCTGCCCGAAACGCAGTATCGCATCCTGCGCGCCGGCGCAAACTATGTAACGGAGGGCGGCGTGCTCGTTTACGCCACCTGCACGATCAACCCCGCGGAAAACGAGGGCATCGTGGAGCGCTTTCTGGCGCAAAACGGCGGCTTCCTTCCGGAGAAGACGGCGACCGAACTGCCCACGCCGCAGGGCGGGGACGGCTTTTTCATCGCCCGTCTGCGGAGAAAGGGATGAGCACGATGCAGGAAAAAACCGATCTGCGCTCACTTTCTCATGGGGAACTTACGGCGCTGCTCGCCGGCATGGGGCAGCCGAAATTCCGCGAAGGGCAGTTGTTTTCGTGGCTGCATCAAAAGCGCGCGGCCTCCTTTTCGGAGATGACCGACCTGCCCGCCCCGCTGCGCGAGGCGCTGGAGGCACGCTGCGAACTCGTCGCGCTGACCGAGCGGCGCCGCCAGACGGCGAAGGACGGCACGACCAAACTGCTGCTCGAACTGCCCGACGGCAGCACGATCGAAACCGTGCTGATGCCGCACGACTACGGCAATTCACTGTGCATTTCCTCGCAGGTCGGCTGCCGGATGGGCTGCCGCTTCTGCGCTTCCACGATCGGCGGAAAAGTGCGCGACCTGCGCCCGAGCGAGATGCTCGGTCAGGTCTACGCGGCGGGCGACCTGCTCGGCGCGCGCATCGACAGTCTCGTGATGATGGGCATCGGCGAGCCGCTCGACAACTTTGAAAACGTGATGCGCTTTCTCGAACTCGTGCGCGACCCGAAGGGGTTCGGGCTTTCGCACCGGCACATCTCGCTTTCCACCTGCGGCATCGTGCCGCGCATCGACGAACTGGCGTCGCGTCGGCTGCAGTTGACGCTTTCCGTCTCCCTGCACGCCTGCGACGACGAGACGCGCGACCGCATCATGCCGGTCAACCGTGCCTACCCGATCGCAGAACTGCTCGCCGCCTGCAAGCGCTACTTCGCGCAGACGGGGCGGCGCATCTCCTACGAATACGCGCTGATCGCGGGCGTCAACGACAGTCCCGATCAGGCGAGGTGCCTGGCCGCCCTGCTCGGCGATCAGGCCTGCCATGTCAACCTCATCCCCGTCAACCCGGTGGAGGAGACGGGATTCCGGCGCTCGAGCCGCGCCGAGGCGCAGCGGTTTTGCGAGATCCTGCGGCAGAGCGGCCTCTCGGCCACGATCCGCCGCGAATTCGGGACCGAGATCGACGCCGCCTGCGGCCAACTGCGCCGCAGGACACAACAGCAGAAAGAGAGGTGATCCTCCATGTGGGTCACGGCCGCAACGGACATCGGCCAGCAGCGCAGCGACAACCAGGATACGTACCGCATCGGTTCCTTCCCGGGCGGGGGCTACCTGCTGGTCTGCGACGGCATGGGGGGAGAAAACGGCGGCAGCGTGGCCGCCGAGATCGCCGCGGATACGGCCGCAGCGCGCATCGAGCGCGATGTGACGGCCGATCTGGGCGAACTTTCGGTGCGCCGCGTGCTCGAGAGCGCGGGGGCGGCCGCAAACGCCGCCGTGTTTGCGCGCGCGCAGGCGGACAAGGCCCTCGCCGGTATGGGGACGACGCTCTCGGCCGTCGTCGTCACGGGGCGGACGGCGCACATCCTCCACGCGGGGGACTCGCGCGTGTACCTGCTGCGCGACGATCTGCTGCTGCAGCTCACCACCGACCATACCGTCGTGCAGATGCTGATCGAGCGCGGCGACCTCACCGAGCAGGCCGCGCTGAGCCACCCGCAGCGCCACTATATCACGCGCGCGGTCGGCGTGGAGCGGCAGTTGCTGTTCGACGTTTTCACGATCGACGTGCAGGAGGAAGACGCCCTGCTCGTCTGCAGCGACGGCCTTTACAACTGTGTCGCGCCGAAGGAACTCGCCGCGATCGCGGCGGTGTGCGTGCGCCAGCGCTCGGCGCAGCCGCTGATCGACAGCGCCAACGAAAACGGCGGCGCCGACAACATCACGGCAGCCCTCGGCTGTATCGAAAAGGAGGCGTCCGCGCATGGATAACTGGATCGGCAAAAAGATCGAGGGACGCTACCAGATCCGGGAACTGATCGGCATCGGCGGCATGGCGAATGTCTACAAGGCGACCGACGTCACCGACGGCAAGACCGTCGCCGTCAAGATCCTGCGCGAGGAGTTCTACGGCAACGAGGAATTCCTGCGCCGGTTCAAAAACGAATCGAAAGCCATCGCCGTGCTCTCGCACCCGAACATCATCCGCATTTACGACGTCTGTTTTTCCAACCGCATGCAGGTGATCGTGGAGGAATACGTCGACGGCATCACCCTCAAGGAATATATGGAGCAGCAGGGCACCCTTTCGTGGAAAGAGGCGGTGCACTTCACCGTGCAGATCCTGCAGGCGCTCTCGCACGCGCACGAGCGGGGCATCGTCCACCGCGACATCAAGCCGCAGAACGTGATGCTGCTGCGCGACGGCACGATCAAGATCACCGATTTTGGCATCGCGCGCTTTGCCCGCAGCGAATCGCGCACGATCACCGACCGCGCGATCGGTTCGGTCCACTATATCAGCCCCGAACAGGCGAAGGGCGATTCGGTCGACCACCGCGCGGATCTCTACTCCGTCGGCGTGATGCTCTACGAGATGCTCACGGGCACCGTCCCCTTCGATGCGGAAAACCCCGTCTCCGTGGCGCTCAAGCAGATCGAACTGCAGGCGCCTTCCCCGCGCAGCATCCGGCCCGAGATCCCCGAGGCGCTCGAAGAGATCACCATGCACGCGATGCAGAAGGATCCCGGCGACCGCTACCAGTCCGCGCAGGAGATGCTGCGCGACATCGCAGTTTTCAAGCGCGACCCCTCCGTGCGCTTTGAGTATGAGTATCTGACCGACAGCGCGCTGGAGGCGCAGCGGTATCACAAGGCGGTGGACGCAGTGAAACAGGGAAGCAGGGATCCGTCCGCGGGGCGGGCCCGCCGCGCGGCACAGAAGCCTGCGCCCGCGCAGCAGAGCCGGCAGGCGGGCCGCGACGACGTGCGCGAATACCGCGGGCGCAGGGGACCGTCCGTTCTGGCGGCGCTTTTCGGTATCACGGTGGCGTTCGTGATCGTCTCGGCCGTGTTCATCGGGGCGATGCTCTATTTCAACAACCCGCTCGAAAAGGTGCCGGACGTCGTGGTGCCGAGCCTGACGGGCCAGCGCTACGAGGAGATCCGCGCCTCGGCGCTCTACAGCGATTTTACGATCGAGATCGAATCGACGAAGAACGACGAGACCGAGCGCGGCCTCGTCATCAGCCAGAAACCGAAGGCCGGCACCAAGGCCAAGACCGGCTCGACGATCCGTGTGGTCATCTCCAACGGGCAGCAAGAGATTACGATGCCCAACCTGATCGGCTACGAGGAAACGAACGCTTACGCCGAACTCGTCGCGGCCGATTTGGTCTACGACCGCGTGGAGGTCTATTCCGATTTCCCGGTCGGAACGGTCGTTTCCACCAGCCCCGCCTACGGCGAAGTCGTGCCGGCGGGCGAGCGCGTCACCGTACAGGTGAGCGTCGGCCCCGAGACGCGCACGTTTGCGATGCCCAACCTCGTCGGGAAGAACTTCAGCGACGCCTATCAAGTCCTTGCGGACGCCGGTTTGAGCGTGGGGAGCGTCTCCTACGAGCCGAACGAAGCGGAGGCCGGAACGGTCGTGCAGCAGTCGCCCGACACAACCGCGGTCGTGCAGACGGGCGACGCGGTCAATCTCATCGTCTCCTCGGGCGAGACGGGCGAATCGCCGGCCAGACAGAGCACCGTCACGCTGCACATTCCGCTGCCGGCGGAGGTTTCCGACGTGATCACGCTCAAGGCGATGTGGGAAGGCAACACCCTGCTCACCGAGCAGGTGCGCCCCTCCGATGCGAAGTACTGGCATCCGTCCTTCACGGGCAACGGGGAGATCACAATGTTCATCCTCTACAACGATTTCCTCTATCAGACCTACACCGTCAACTTCGGGACGGGCAGTTACCGCATCACGGAGGACAACTCCGTCAACCACCCCTAAAGGAGAAACGCGACAGCATGGAGAGCGGACGCATCATCAAAGCAACGGGCGGTTTTTACTACGTGCAGGCAGGCGATGATCTCATCGCCTGCCGCGCGCGCGGGCGCTTCCGCAAGGACGGCGTCTCGCCGCTCGTGGGCGACGTCGTCCTTGTGCGCCGCGAGGAGAGCGGCGAGGGCATGGTGGCGGAGATCGCGCCGCGCCGGAACGCGCTTGCGCGCCCGCCCGTCGCCAACATCGACCGGCTGCTGGTCGTCGTCTCCACGGCCGATCCCGCGCCCAACCGCTTCGTGATCGACAAAATGCTCGCCATCGCGGCCCACAGCGGCGTCGAGGCCGCCCTCGTCGTCACCAAGACCGACCTCGCCGAGGCGGACGCGCTCGCCGCCGACTACCGCGCGGCGGGATACCCCGTGGTGTGCGTCGACAGCCTGCACGGCGACGTGCGCGCGGCCGCCGCGCTGATCGAGGGGAAGGTCTGCGCCGTCACGGGCAACACGGGCGTGGGCAAGTCGACGCTGCTCAACGCCCTCGCGCCCGAACTGGGCCTTGCCACGGGCGAGACGAGCAAAAAACTCGGCCGCGGCCGCCATACGACGCGCACGGTCGAACTGTTTCCGGTCTGCGGCGGCTTCGTCGCGGACACCCCGGGCTTTTCGGCGTTCGAGATCGGCGCCGACCGGCCCATCCGCGCCGCCGAACTCGCGGCGTGCTTCCCGGAGTTTGCCGAATACGTCGGCGGATGCCGCTTTACCGGCTGTTCGCACACCAAGGAGAAAGGCTGCGCCGTGCGCGCCGCCGTCGAGGCGGGCGGGATCGCTCCCTCGCGCCACCGCAGTTATTGCGCGCTCTACGAGGAGGCAAAGCAGATCAAAGACTGGGAACTTTGAGGATCCGCGCAAAAACGGCGAAAATCCGCCGCTTTTTTCTGCAAAACGGCTTGACTTCTCCGGCCGCCTTGTGGTATGATAGCCATACCTCAAAAAGGGCTTATTTTTTTGTGCGAAAAATTCGCATCAGAAACCGCCCCGTGCGCAGTTGAGGAAGGCAAGAAAAAATCCGTGATACAGGAGGTGCCGAAATGCGGGTAAAAGTCACTTTGGCTTGCACCGAATGCAAGCAGCGCAACTACAACACGATGAAAAACAAGAAGAACGACCCGGACAGACTTGAGATGAACAAGTATTGCAGGTTCTGCAAGAAACACACGCTCCACCGGGAAACGAAGTAAGGAAAGGCAGGGCTACCCATGGCAGAAAATGTGAAGAGACCCTCCCTGTTCGCCCGGCTCAAGAAGTTCTTCGCCGACCAGAAAGGCGAGATGAAGAAGATCGTCTGGCCCTCGAAGAAGCAGACGATCAACAACACCAAAATCGTGCTGGCCGCCATTGCGATCACGGCCGTCATCGTCTGCGCGTTCGACTGGATTTTGACTGCGATCATCACGTTTTTGGTCAATCTGTAACGGAGGACGGCTATGTCGGAAGAAGCGAAGTGGTACGTCGTCCACACCTACTCCGGTTATGAGAACAAGGTCGCCACGAGCATCGAAAACGCCGTGGAAAACCGCAAACTCAACGATCTGATCTGCGAGGTGCGCGTCCCGACCGAGATCGTCACCGAGATCAAGGACAACCAGAAGCGCGAGGTGGAGCGCAAACTCTTCCCGGGCTATGTGCTGGTCAAGATGGTCATGAACGACGAAACGTGGTATATCGTCCGCAACATCCGCGGCGTGACCGGTTTCGTGGGCCCGGGCTCCAAGCCCGTTCCGCTGACCGACGACGAGGTCTATCGCCTCGGCGTCGAGAAGAACGAGATCGAGGTCAACTTTGCGGTGGGCGACAGCGTTTCGATCATGGACGGCTATTTCGCCGGCTTTATCGGGCGCGTCAACCAGATCGAAAAGGAAAAGGGACTGGTCCGCCTGACCGTCTCCATGATGGGCAAGGACGTCCCCGTCGAGCTCGCGCTCGAGCAGGTGTCCGCGCTCGACTGATCCAACCAAGGCAATTTCCGCGCGGCCCTGCGCCGCAGATGGGTCGGCGATCCGACCTGTGGGAGGGGACGCACAGCGCCCCGCAAACGAACCACTAATTTTGGAGGTGCAAAACACACATGGCACAGAAAGTCGTAGGCTACATTAAGCTGCAGATCCCCGCCGGCAAGGCAACGCCGGCACCGCCCGTCGGCCCCGCGCTGGGCCAGCACGGCGTCAACATCATGGCCTTTACCAAGGAGTTCAACGAGCGCACCAAGAAGGATGTCGGCATGGTCATCCCGGTCGTCATCACCGTTTATGCGGATCGTACCTTCTCCTTTATCACCAAAACGCCGCCCGCCGCCGTCCTCATCAAGAAGGCGATCGGCCTGGAAACCGCTTCCGGCGTGCCGAACAAGACGAAGGTCGGCAAGATCACCCGCAAGCAGCTTGAGGAGATCGCCAACATCAAGATGCCCGACCTCAACGCGGGCAGCCTCGACGCGGCCGTCAGCATGATCGCGGGCACCTGCCGCAGCATGGGCGTCGAAGTCGTCGATTGATCGTAAGAGCGGGCGCTTGTCCCGCATCACGTGGGAGGAAATCCATCCGTTTGACCACACCAAGGAGGAAAAGGTATGAAGCACGGTAAAAAATACAACGAGAGCGCCCAGATGATTGAGCGCCTCAAACTCTATGAACCCGATGAGGCGCTGGATCTCTGCGTGAAGGCGTCCAAGGCCAAATTTGACGAAACGGTCGAGTGCCACATCCGCCTGGGCGTCGACTCCCGCCATGCGGACCAGCAGGTCCGCGGCGCCGTCGTGCTGCCCAACGGCACCGGCAGGAGCGTGCGCGTCGTCGCGTTCTGCAAGGGCGACAACGTCCAGAAGGCACAGGAGGCGGGCGCGGAATATATCGGCGACGCCGAACTTGCGCAGAAGATCGCTGGCGGCTGGCTCGATTTCGACGTCGTGATCGCCACGCCCGACATGATGGGCGTGATCGGCCGCCTCGGTAAGATCCTCGGCCCGCGCGGCATGATGCCGAACCCCAAGGCCGGCACCGTTACCCCCGATATCGGCAGGGCCGTCACCGAGGCCAAGGCCGGTAAGATCGAGTACCGCCTCGATAAGACCAACATCATCCATTGCCCGATCGGCAAGGTCTCTTTCGGCCCCGAAAAACTGCGCGAGAACTTCGACGCCCTGATGGACGCCATCGTCAAAGCGAAGCCGGCCGCCGCAAAGGGGCAGTATGTGAGAAGTTGTGTGCTGGCCTCCACGATGGGCCCCGGCGTGCGCATCAACCCGGCCCGCTTCCAGGCCGCCGGTGTCGTCGCCGCCGAGTAACCGCATCCGCTTGACAAAGCCGCATCCATCGGCTATAATCAAGAACTGAACCGATCCAAAGACAGCAGGTGCCGCAAGGCGTAAGCGGGTTCCCCGCCTGCCGAGGAGAGAGTCCTTCTGTGAGAGATTGCAGGCTCCTTTCCGTCTTGGGCGGAGGGGAGCCTGTTTCGTTCCCTCTTTGCGATCGGGCAAACGCTGGAATCAGGAGGTGAATCGAATCCATGGCAAGTGAAAAGATCCTGGCCCAAAAGCAGGCGCAGGTCGCCGCCCTCAAGGAGCAGATCGAAAAGGCCGCCGCAGGCGTCCTCGTCGACTACACCGGCATCACCGTTGCGGAGGACACCAAACTGCGCCGCGAACTGCGCGAGGCCGGCGTCCACTACTTTGTCGTCAAGAACACGATGCTGGAACGCGCCGCAGAGCAGGTCGGCTTTGACAGCCTCAAAGAGCATCTCGCCGGTGCGACTGCGCTGGCCATCAGCGATGACGACCAGACCGCCGCTGCGCGCATCCTCACCAAGTATGCCGAGGGCAGCAAGGGCAAGTTCGTCGTCAAGGCGGGATTTGTCGACGGCGGCGTGATCGACGCCGCAAAGGTCAACGAACTCGGCAAACTGCCGAACCGCGAGGGCCTGCTGTCGATGCTGCTTTCCGCACTGACCGGAAACCTCAGAGGGCTGGCCTGCGCGATCAACGAGATCGCGGAGAAATCCGGCGCAGCCCCCGCCGAAGCCGCTCCCGCGGCAGAAACCCCCGCCGAGTAATCCCGGCAGGATCACCCGAAAACAACCACAATTATAAAAGGAGGAACAGATCATGGCTTCCGAGAAGATCATGAAATTTGTCGAAGACATCAAGGGCCTGACCGTGCTCGAACTCAACGAGCTGGTGAAGGCGATCGAAGAGGAGTTTGGCGTTTCCGCCGCGGCTCCCGTCGTCGTTGCGGGCGGCGCCGCCCCCGCTGCGGCCGCTGCCGAAGAGAAGACCGAGTTCGACGTCGTCCTCGTCGAGGCCGGCGCTTCCAAGATGGGCGTCATCAAACTCGTCAAGGAAGTTTGCGGACTGGGGCTCAAGGAGTCCAAGGACCTCGTCGACAACGCCCCCAAGCCCCTCAAGACCGGCGTTTCCAAGGCCGAGGCCGACGAACTCGCCGCCAAGTTCACCGAGGCCGGTGCGAAGGTCGAAGTCAAGTAATTTTTGGCATCGCAAAGCGGCGCGGGGCCCAGACGGGCCCCGCGCCGCTTTCTTTTTTCCAAGGATTTGCGCAGCCCGCGCATTTGTGATACGATGGGGGCGAAAGGCAGGTGTTTTTGCATGAAACGGATGCTCGTTGTTTTGACCGCCGCGTGCCTGCTCGCCGCCTGTGCGCCGCGCGGCCCGCTGACGCCCTCGTCCTCCGCCGTTTCGAGCGTTGCGCCCGTTCTGCCGCAGAGCAGCGCGTCTGCCGCGCCCGCTTCGAGCGAGGAGCCGTCCTCCCTTGCGCCCCAGTTGCCCGAACTGGAGGGTACGTTCGTCGCGGGCTGGTCCGACGAATTCGACCAGCCGCAACTCGCGATCGGGCAGGAGGCGGACAAGGCCCGTTTCGACGCCCTGCTCTCGCATCTGCGCGAGGAGACGAAAACGGTGCGCTATTGGACGAACCAGGCGGTGCTGACGCAGGACGCCCCCCTCACGGACGAGTGCGAGGATCTGATCGCCCTGCTGGCCGCCGCGCCCTATCGAACGGGCGGCGCCGCACTCGAAAACCCGCCGACCGGCGGCGGCTGGACCGCGGCCTGCTACAATGCGGCCGGCGAGAAACGGCTGCTGGCGACCTTCAACGGCGCGTGGCTCGTTCTTTCGGGAAGCGACGGGCGCAGTTATGTCTTTGACGGGACGGACTGCGGCCTTGAGGCGGGCCAACTCGACGCGAACGACTATGTGTCAAACAAAACGGCGGGATAGCGCCGGCGTCCCGGTTCCGAAGGCCGAACGCGCGAAAAAGAGCGGGTTTTCCCGCTCTTTTTTGCGCTTGGATCGCCCTTCGCCGTGCGCGAAAGATACAAATGGTTATTGGCTTTGCATGCGATACAAGGAGTGGACCTTTGCTGCGCCGCTCAGCAGCCGCTGCGCCGCAAACCCGAGCCACGCGGGGTCGCAGTCGCCCGCGGCGATCGTCTGCCCCTCGCCCTGCCACAGCCACAGCGCGGGGTCGACGGTCGTATCCGTGCCGCCGCGCCAGAAGGCGTGTCCCTCGCCGATCTGCGGCGTGCGGCAGGGGCAGGAGAGGTCGGCGTCGAGTTCCAAATGCAGATGCGGCGTGCCTGTTCCGATCGAGCCTTCCCGCGCGATCGGGTCGCCCGCTGCGACCGTGTCGCCCGTCCGCACCAGGAGGGCTGCCAGATGCAGATAGCGCGCGATCAGCGGAGCGACCGACCGGTCCGCGCCGAGGCAGTCGGGGTAGAGCACCGCCAGCCCCCAGCCGTAGAGCCCGTCCCACCCTGCGGCGACGACGGTCCCGCGTCCGCTTGCGCGCACACGGCTGCCGCCCGCCGTGCAGGCGATATCCAGCCCCGTGTGCAGGTAGCCGTAAAGCCGCAGGCAGGCCTCGGTCTTGTAGCCGCCGAGAAGCGCCTGGCGCGGATAGGGCAGCAATAGGGTTTGCGCAGTCGGTGTTTGCATGGAGGCACCTCTTTTCGGTGGAAGCGCGCCGAAAAATGGGCTTGTCAAACGCGGATCCATCTGATATACTGGCATCGGATACTTCGGAAATCCGATTCAATGACACTATACTACGAAGCCCGTAGCATGTCAAGCAAAATCCGTCGATTCGACAAAAAAAGGAGGTGCGCGCATGTACGATTACGAAATTTTCGCCAATTTGTTGGCCGCGCGCGGTCTGACGGCCTATCAGGTCCACAAGGCTACAGGCGTGGCGCAGTCGACGCTCAGCGATTGGAAGAACGGCAAGAGCCGTCCCAAGGCGGAAAAACTCGCACGGATCGCGGCGTTTCTGGGCGTTTCGGTCGATTACCTGCTCACGGGCGAGGAATCGCAGGGGGCGGGCGCGGACGCCGAACTCAATGAATACCTGACCCAACTGCGCGACCGCGGGGAGATGCGCATGCTCTTTTCGCTCGCCAAAAATGCGAGCCGCGAGGACGTGATGCGCGCCGTGGCGCTGATCGAATCCTTCCGAAAAGAGGAGGGGGAGAAACCGTGAGGCCCGACGTATTTGTGCGCCGGATCCGGCTGCCGCTGCGGGTGCGCGGCGTCACGCTGCCGAACGACGACGCGACTTATTCCGTCTACCTCAACGCGGCCCTGCCGGCGGCGCAGCAGGAGGAGACGCTCGCGCACGAGTTATATCACATCGAACACGACCACCTCTACCGCAACGATCCGCTCGATCTGCAGGAGCGGCTGGCCGACCTGCGCCCCCGGAAGGAGCCGGAGGCCGCCTACGGCTTTGTGCGGCAAGGGAATGTGCTGTTCTGGCAGAAACTCGGCCCCGGCGACCGGGCGGAGCAGATCCGGCCGGGCGACGTGCTCAAAAAGCGCGTGCCGTCGCGCAGTTTGCCGCTTGGCAAAGCGGACGTGGCGAAAGGGGACGAGCGGTAAAATTTTAGAACAAATGTTCCAAAATTTTGCGAAAACGGTTGCTTTTCCGCTGCGCGGACGGTATAATGGAAACAAGCCATGCAGGGCGCGGGCGCGGTCCGCCCATCCCTGCCACGGATCACGACACGGAGGGGACAGACCTATGGAGAACGAAAAGCAAAGAGCGCTGGAGACGGCGATCTCCCAGATCGAAAAACAGTTCGGCAAGGGCGCGGTCATGCGCATGGGGCAGACGGCGGCCCTGAACGTCGAAGCGGTGCCGACGGGTTCGATCGCGCTCGATTTCGCGCTCGGCGTCGGCGGCGTTCCGAAGGGGCGCATCATCGAGATCTACGGGCCGGAATCCTCCGGTAAAACGACGGTCGCGCTGCACATCGTCGCCGAGGTGCAGAAGCGCGGCGGGACGGCGCTTTTCATCGACGTGGAACACGCGCTCGACCCCGTCTACGCGGCGGCGCTCGGCGTCGATATCGATTCTCTGCTGATCTCCCAGCCCGACACGGGCGAGCAGGCGCTCGAGATCTGCGACGAACTCGTCCGCAGCGGCGCGGTCGATATCGTCGTGATCGACTCGGTTGCGGCGATGGTGACGAAAGCCGAGATCGAGGGCGAGATGGGCGATTCCTTTGTCGGCACGCAGGCGCGCCTGATGAGCCAGTCGCTCAAAAAACTGACGAGCGTCGTCTCGAAGAACAACTGTGTCGCGATCTTCACCAACCAGTTGCGCGAGAAGATCGGCGTGATGTACGGCAACCCCGAAACGACCCCCGGCGGCCGCGCGCTGAAGTTTTACGCCTCCGTGCGTCTCGATGTGCGCCGCATCGAGGGCATCAAGCAAAACGGCGAATTCATCGGCAACCGCACGCGCGTCAAGGTCGTCAAGAACAAAGTCGCCCCGCCCTTCAAGGAGGCGGAGTTCGATATCCTCTACGGCAAGGGCATTTCGCGCGACGGGGAAATGGTCGATCTGGCCGCCAAACTCGGCGTGATCCAGAAGAGCGGCGCGTGGTTCTCCTACAACGACCTGCGCCTCGGCCAGGGCCGCGACAACGCCCGCGAGTATTTGCGCGCCAACCCCGAACTCTATGCCGAGATCGAGGCCAAGGTGCGCGAGGGGATCGCCAGGGCCAACGAGGAGCGCACGGCGAAAGCGCGTCCCGCCGCGCCGGCTGCGGCGCCCGTCCGGGCTGCCTCGGCCGACATCGAAGTGGACGGCTGACGGCATGCGCATCACGGCCCTGCGTTCGACAAAACAGGGAAACGTCGCCGTCGAAGCGGACGGCGCGTTTCTTTGCGCGGTGCATCCCGATGCGTGGGCGGAATCGGGGCTTTCGGTCGGGGACCCGGTCGAGGGCGATGCGCTCGCGGCGCTGCAGACCGCCTCCGAATTTGCCACTGCGAAGAAAAAAGCGCTCGCCCTGCTCGGCGCGCGCAGTTATACCCGCCGGCAACTTTGCGAGCGGCTCTCCCGCACGGCCTCTGCCGAGGCGGCCGAAGCCGCGGCCGACCGCATGGAGGAACTCGGCCTGCTCGACGATGTGGACTATGCGCTGCGCTACGCGCGGGAACTGGCGGAGAACCGCAGTTACGCCCCGCGCCGCATCCGGCTGGAACTGCGGAAAAAGGGCCTCGACCGCGAGACGATCGAGGAGGCCCTTGCTTCCCTGGGGGATCGCGACGACACCGCGGCCGCCGTGGCGCTGCTCGAGCGCCGTTACCATATGCTTTCCACGCCCGCCGAGATCCGCCGCGCCGCCGCCTTGCTCGAGCGCTGCGGCTACGATGGGGGCGTGATCCGCACGGCGATCCACGCGGTGCGCCGATTGGGGGAGGAACTTGCGGATGAAACGTGACAACGTCGGCCTGATCTCGCTGGGCTGTTCCAAAAACCAGGTGGACGCCGAGCGCATGCTCGCGCTGCTGGCGGAGGACGGCTTTGCGATCTGCGCGGACATCGCCCGCTGCGATGCGGTGATCGTGAATACCTGCGGCTTTATCGAGGACGCCAAGCGCGAATCCATCGAGGCGATCTTTGAAGCCGCCTCGTATAAAAACGGCGGGCGCCTGCGCGCGCTTGCCGTGACGGGATGCCTGGCCGAGCGCTACCAGGCCGAGATCGCCGCCGAGATCCCTGAGGCGGACGTCATCCTCGGCATGGGCTCGATCGGGGAGATCGCCGCGGCGCTGCGCAAGGCGCTCGCGGGTGAGCGCGTCGTTGCGTTCGGGCCGAAGAGCGGCCTGCCGCTTGAGGGCGGCCGCGTGCTGACGACGCCTTCGTATTTCGCTTACCTCAAGGTGGCCGAGGGCTGCGACAACCGCTGCGCCTACTGCTCGATCCCCGCGATCCGCGGGCCGTTTCGCAGCCGCAGGATCGAGGACGTGGTGGCCGAGGCCGAGGGCCTCGCCGCCGCCGGCGTGACGGAACTCAACGTCGTCGCACAGGATACGACGCGCTACGGGCAGGACCTCTACGGCAGGCTGATGCTGCCCGAACTGCTGCGCCGCCTTTGCCGCATCGAAGGCGTGCATTGGGTGCGCCTGCTCTACTGCTACCCCGACCGCACCACCGACGAACTGATCGACGTGATCGCGGCCGAGCCGAAGATCGTCAAATACATCGACCTGCCGCTGCAGCACATCTCCGACAGCGTGCTGACGCGCATGAACCGCCGCGGCGACGCCGCGCTCATCCGCGGCCTGCTCGAAAAACTGCGCGCGCGCATCCCGGGCGTGGCGATCCGCACGACGTTCATCGCGGGGCTGCCCGGGGAGACCGAGGCGGAGTTTTCACAACTTTGCGATTTCGTGCGCGAGCAGGCGTTCGACCGGGTGGGATGCTTCGCCTACTCCGTGGAAGAGGATACGCCCGCCGCTTCGATGCCCGGTCAAATCGATGAGGAAACGAAGCGCCGCCGCGCCGACCGGATCATGGAACTGCAGATGGGCATCGCCGCCGAACTTGCGCACGCGCGCATCGGGACGGCGACGGAGGTTCTCTGCGAGGGCTACGACGACGAGGCGCAGTGCTGGGTGGGCCGCAGCCCGGCGGACGCGCCCGACATCGACACCAAAGTGTATTTCACAAGCCCGCGGAACCTCGTGGCGGGCGACTATGTCACGGTGGAGATCACCGGCAGCGACGGCTACGACGTCGTCGGGGAAGAAACGGAGGCCGATGCATGAACCTGCCCAACAAACTGACGATGCTGCGCATCGTGCTCGTGCCCGTGTTCGTGGTCCTCTTTCTGCGCGGATGGTACGCGGCGGCGCTGATCGTGTTCGCCGCGGCCTCGATCACCGATACGCTCGACGGGCACATCGCCCGCAGCCGAAACCTCATCACCAATTTCGGCAAACTGATGGATCCGCTCGCCGATAAGATCCTCGTGATGGCTGCGATGCTCTGTTTTGTAGAGGCGCGCGCCTGCCCCGCGTGGATCGTGATCGTGATCCTGGCGCGGGAATTCCTCGTCACGTCGCTGCGGCTGATCGCGGCAGGCGAGGGCACCGTGATCGCTGCAGACGTTTTCGGCAAGGCCAAAACGGTTGCGCAGATGCTGTGGATCGTCTGCGGGCTGTTGGCGTTCGCAGCCGGCGCCGCGTGGATCTGGACGGTTGCGCGCCTGCTGATGTGGCTGTCGCTGGCCCTCGCGCTGCTCTCGGGCGCGAACTACTGCGCCAAAAACCGCGCGGTGTTCCTCTCCGATCTCTGAATCGACGCCAAAAGAGCCCCCTGCCGCGCGCAGGGGGCCCTTTTTTGCGATTATCCGAGCCTGGACAACGGATCGACGTAGGCGCCGTTTTCCAGCACCTCAAAGTGCAGGTGCACCGGCAGCAGGCTTTCGGCGGGCGCCGTCGCCGCCGCGCCAATCGGCTGTCCCGCGGAGACGGTTTCGCCCTCCTGCACGGACACGCCGCCCGCCAGCCCGCAGCAGCGCGAAACGACGCCGTTCGCGTGGTCGATCACAACGACCGTCCCCCACAGCGGGTCGCTCTCCACGGCGCTGACACGCCCCGCGGCGGGCGCGAGGATGGGATCGCCCTCTTCGCAGCGGATGTCGACGCCGTTGTGGGTGCGCCAGTCGCCGAGCGTCGTGCTTTTGACGAGTTCACCGTCAGAGAACGGGGCGAGGACCTCGCCGTCCACCGGCAGCAGGAATGTGACCGAACGCGGCGCGCTCACGGGGGCGGGCGTCTCAGCCGCCGCGCTTTCGCTCTGCAAGGCGGGCAGAGGGGGCGCTTCGGAGGAAGACGGCCTCGGCGCGGGCGCGGTCGACGCGCTCCGGCGCACGTTTTCAACCGGACGCTCCACCTCCTGCACGGCGGGCGGGCTCGATGCGCTCTGCGCGGCACTCGGCACGTCGGATGCGGCGGGATCGGCGGCAAACAGCGCCGCGATGCCTGCGCCGGCCAGGCACAGCGCCAGCGCGAGATAGAATCCGCGGCCGCCGGGCGCGCCGGATTTTGGTTCGTATGCAGACATTGTTTTCACCTCCGGCCATAGTTTGAGCCGAAGGCGTGCGTTCTATGCGTTTCGGTCTGCGATGCGTTTCATAAAATCAGCGGCGTCTTGCGCGGCGTTCCCCGCAGCCCTCGCGGGATCGCGCTGCCCGCCCGGCCGCCGCGAGTTTGCGCAAAAAAACTACCCACGCAGCCACTTTTGCAGCCGCGTGGGTCTTCGGTTTTCAGAAAAAATGACGCCCCGCGATGCCGTCTCCTCGCTTCGTAAACCCCGTCTACGACAGGTGGGTGGGCGCCCGTGCAAATCGCGCTCCCTTCGTCCGCGCGCTGCGCGGGAGGTCTGCACTATTGCACTGGAGACGCGGTTCCCCAAATTAACAGTTGTCGGATTTAAAATTGCGAGGGATCTGCGTACACCGCAGGGTGTATTTTGATTGTATGCGGGACGAGGGATCTTATTCTTCGAAATCGTATTCGTCGCCGAGCCGCTCCATAAACTGTTTGGAGATGCGATCGAATTCGGCTTCGTCTTCGATGACTTCGAGGTATTCCTGCGCACCTTCGGCGACGACTTTGAGCACCACCAGTTCGCCCGTATCGTCGAGCAACTCTTCCGCCGTATCGAATACGGGGATCAGAGCCGTGTAGTAGACGCCGTTTTCCTCCAGAACGTCCGCAATCTCAAACCGGTGCTCGATGCCGTCCTCGTCCACGAGGGTGACGACGTCCTCCTCTTCATCGAAGCGATCCAGCGGGTGCCCCGCCTCTTCATGGGGGTGGCTGTGATCGTGCTCGTGCCCGCAATGGCAGTGTTCGTTGTTCATGGGACTCGCCCCCTCTCTATGGAGATAGTATACCGCGTTTTGTGCAATCAGTCAAGAGGGGATGCATCTTTGGGGAAAAAACCCGCATTTTTGCCGAATGATTTGCGTAAAATTCATGGAAATCATAGAAAAGTTCGATGGAAGGGGTGAAAAAATGCGCGAAAGACGGCGCCCCCTGTCTGCGCACAGGCCGTGATGGAGCGGATGGCGCAGGCGCTGTGGGGCCTGCCGACCGTTGTGCTGCTGCTTGCGGTGGGGGCGGTGCTCACCGTGCGCACGCGCGGCTTTTTTCTCTTTCATCCGCATGCCCTGCTGCGGGAATTGGCGCATCCCGCCCGCGGCGGCATCTCGCCGTTTGCGGCGCTGTGCACCGCGCTTGCGGGAACGCTCGGCACCGGCAACATGGCGGGCACGGCCGCCGCGATCGCGCTCGGCGGGCCGGGCGCTGTGCTGTGGATGATGGTGTGCGCTTTGCTCGGCATGACGACCAAGGCCGCCGAATGCGCGCTCGCGGTGCGCTACCGCCGCCGCGATGCGTCCGGCGGTTTCTGCGGCGGCGCCATGTACTATATGCGCGATGGCCTCGGCGGCGTCTGGCGGGGGATTGCGTCCGTGTTCGCCGCGGCGATGGCCGTTTCGGCGCTCGGCACCATGGCGGTCCAGCCGGCGGTGCTTGCGCAGGCGGCGCAGCAGGCGTTCGGGGTGCCGCAGGGCGTCTCGGCGGCTACGGCGGTCGCGCTGTGCGCCGCCGTCCTGTTTCGCGGCAGGGGCGGCGCCGCGCGGGCCTGCACGGTGCTGATGCCCGCCCTCTGCACGCTGTATCTCGGCATGTCCTTCTGGGCGATCTGGGTGCATCGGGCCGCACTGCCGCAGGCCGTCGCGCTCATTTTCACCGGTGCCTTTTCCCCGCGCGCCGCGGCGGGCGGCCTCTCGGGCGCGGCGGTGCGGCGCGCCATGTCGGTGGGGTTTTCCAAAAGCACCTTCACCCACGAGGCAGGCATGGGATCCGCGCCGATGGTGCATGCGGCGGCGGACGCGCGCTGCCCCGCGGCGCAGGGCCTGCTCGGCGCGGCGGAGGTCGCGCTCGATACACTCGTCATCTGCGCGCTGACGGCGTTCGTCATCCTCACGGCGGGGGAAGGGGTGTGGCGGGGCGCCGAGCCCGGCATCGGGATCACGCTCGCGGCGTTTCGGCGCACATTCGGCGCGGCGAGCGACGGGTTGCTGGCCATCTGCATCGCGCTGTTCGCCTTTTCCACGATGATCGGCTGGATCTTCGAGTTTGAAACATGCGCCGCGTGGCTGTTCGGGCCGCACCCGACGCTTTGCCGCATCGTCTACCTGCTGCCGCCGCTGTTCGTCGTGGGGATGGGCGCGGGCGAACTCTGGGCGCTTGTCGATGTCTGCACGGGGATCGTCACGGTGCCCAACGCCGTCGCGCTGCTGCTGCTCGGCGGTGCGTTTGCCGAAACGGTCCGGGAATACCGCGCCCCGTAGCGCAAAAAACCGGCCCTTCCCGGATGGGAAGGGCCGGTTTCGACGATGTGCGCGTCATTTTCGGCTGCGTTCGGCAAAAAAGTCCTTGGTCAGTTTGAATACGACGGGCGAGAGCGCAAAGAGCGCGATGAAGTTCGGGATCGCCATCAGGCCGTTGAACGTATCCGCGATGTCCCAGACGACGTCGAGCGAGGTCACCGATCCGACGACGATCACGAGGATGAAGACGAACTGGTAATACTTGGCCGCCTTGAGGCCCCCGAGGTATTGCACGCAGCGCGTGCCGTAAAGCGACCAGCCGAGGATGGTGGAATAGGCGAACAGCATCAGCGCGATTGCAACGAAGAGCGCGGCAAAGCGGCTGCCGAACACCGTGGAAAACGCCTGCGTGATCAATTCGCTGCCGGGTTTGACGCCCCACGCGATCTCGACGCCGCTGCAGATGATCGTGAGCGCGGTGATCGAACAGATCACAATGGTATCCATAAAGACCTCGAAAATGCCGTAGACGCCCTGCTGGATCGGGCCCTCGGTGTTGGCGGCGGCGTGCGCGATCGCGGCGGAGCCGAGGCCGGCCTCGTTGGAGAAGGCGCTGCGGCGCAGGCCCCAGACGACGGCGTTTTTGAGCGCGATGCCGCTCGCCGCGCCGAGCACGGCGCCGGGCGTGAAAGCGGAGGCGAAGATCTTGCCGAACGCGCCGCCGATGTTGCCGATGTGGGCAAAGATGACGATGAGCGAGAACACGATATAGAGCACGCTCATCAGCGGGATCAGTTTTTCGGTGACGGAGCCGATGCGCTTGATGCCGCCGAACAGCACGAAGCCCGTGACGATCGCGATCCCGATGCCGAGCACCAGGTTGATCGTGCCGGTGTGGCTTGCGGCGGCGGGAACAAATTCCGCGGCGGCGTTGTTGACGGAAGAGACGATCGAGTTGGCCTGCGACATGTTGCCGATGCCGAAAGAGGCGATCGTGGCGAACACGCAGAAGAGCACGGCGAGCCAGCGCCAGTGCCTGCCGAGGCCGTTTTTGATATAGTACATCGGGCCGCCGACCCAGTCCCCCTTGGAATCGCGTTCACGGAAGCGGATGGCGAGCACGACCTCGGAGTATTTGATGACCATGCCGAGCAGCGCGGCGAGCCAAAGCCAGAATACGGCCCCGTAGCCGCCCATGGCGATGGCCTGCGAGGTGCCGACGATGTTGCCGGTCCCCACGGTGGCGGCCAACGCGGTCGTCACGGCCTGCAGCGGCGTGACGGCGCCCTCGCCGGCTTCCGTTTTGCGGAACATCTTGCCGGCCGTGTTGCGCATGGCGTAGCCGAAGCGCCGGAATTGCACGGCGCCGGACCCGATGGTCAGGTACAATCCCCCGATGAAGACGCATGGCAGCAGGATGTACATCCAGGCGACGGTGTTGAGCGGACCGGTGAGCAAACGGACGATTCCCATAGGTAAAACCCCTTTCTTTTCTGCCCGACGAATCGAGATGGGAGACTGCATGCGGTGCAGTCTCATGGGTGGAAAGACGCGCTGTCGCAAGGGCGCGGAGCCTTTGCGGCAGCGTATGTCTCTGTCCTTTTGCCTGAGAGATTGGCGGCCCCGCCGCTTTGCACCTTCGGCCTCCGCTGCGCGGATGTCTCCAGAGTGCCGTCTGCATATAGTCTTGCCCGCAGGGGCGGCCTGAAAGTGTTGCTTCTTCGGCGGACGGTCGGGCCCGTCACTTTCCTACATGCTTCATTCGGCAATTTTCTAACATGGTAGCATATCCCGTGCCGGATTGCAAGAGAATCCACGGTTTTTTCCGTTTCGGCGCGAGAATCGGCAGGATTTCGGCGGCTCTCCCGCATTTTTGAATCGAGAAAGAGATGTCCCTGCAAATTCCGCGTCGAAAAAATACCGGTCGGAAAAGGGGAGGCGCGTCCTTTCTGCAAAAAAACCGCCGCATCGCCTGAAAAGCGGTGCGGCGGGGTCAGCGCGAGGATGCTGCGGGCGGCGGTTACTTGGCGTAATCGACCGCGCGCGTTTCGCGGATGACGTTGACCTTGATCTGGCCCGGATATTCAAGTTCGTCCTCGATCTTCTTGACGATATCGCGGGCGAGGATGACCATGCCGTCGTCGTTGACCTGGTCGGGCTTGAGCAGCACGCGGATCTCGCGGCCGGCCTGCACGGCGTAGCAACTGTCGACACCGTGGAAGGACTTGGCGATCTCCTCGAGTTTCTCGAGGCGCTTGACGTAGTTCTCGAGATTCTCCCTGCGTGCGCCGGGGCGGGCGGCGGAGATGGCATCCGCAGCCTGCACGATGCAGGCGATGGCGGTGTGCGGCTCCACATCGTTGTGGTGCGCCTCGATCGCGTGGATCACCTCGGAGGATTCCTTGTATTTCTTGGCGATGTCCACGCCGATGGCCACGTGGGAGCCCTCGATCTCGTGGGTCATGGATTTGCCGATGTCATGCAGCAGGCCTGCGCGGCGGGCGAGCGCTTCGTCGGCGCCGATCTCGGCGGCGATCATGCCCGAGAGATAAGCCACCTCGGTGGAGTGGATCAGCACGTTCTGCCCGTAACTGGTGCGGTAGCGCATGCGGCCGAGCAGGCGGACGAGTTCGGGGTGAATGTTGGTGACGCCCACCTCGAGCACGACGCGCTCGCCGTCCTGTTTGATCTTGTTCTCAACTTCGCGGCGCGCCTTTTCGACGGTCTCCTCGATGCGCGCGGGGTGGATGCGCCCATCGTTGATGAGGCGCTCGAGGGCGATACGGGCGATCTCGCGCTTGACGGGGTCGTGCGACGAGAGGGTGATCGCCTCAGGGGTGTCGTCGATGATGAGATCGACGCCGGTCAGCGTCTCGAGGGTGCGGATGTTGCGGCCCTCGCGGCCGATGATGCGGCCCTTCATGTCGTCGTTGGGCAGCGGGACGACCGAGACGGTCATCTCCGCGACCTGGTCTGCGGCGCAGCGCTGGATGGCGAGGGAGACGATGTTGCGGGCCTTCTGGTCGGCCTCCTCCTTGAAGCGCGTCTCCATCTGTGCGATGCGCAGCGCTTTTTCATGGGTCAGTTCGTCGTCGAGGCTCGAGAGCAGATAATCCTTGGCCTGTTCGGTCGTGAAACCGGAGATCTTCTCGAGCATCTCGAAGTGGCTTTTTTTCACGGCGTCCGCCTCGGCGAGGCGTTCGTCGACCTGATGCAGTTTTTCCTGCAGGTGTTCCTCTTTTTTATCGAGGCTGTCGATCTTTTTGTCGAGGGTCTCTTCTTTGTGCTGGAGACGGCGCTCCTGCCGGGAGACCTCGGCGCGGCGCTCCTTTACCTCGCGGTCTGCGTCGGCTTTGAGTTTATAGATCTCATCCTTCGCTTCCACAAGGGCTTCTTTGCGTTTGCTTTCCGCCTCTTTCAAGGCGTCGTTCATGATGCGTTTCGCTTCGTTTTCGGCTGATGCAAGGTCCTTTTCTGCGTCTTTTTTTCTATATTGAATGCCAAGAAAAAAGGCGATTGCAAAAATCAAAAGTCCGGCGAGAAGCAACATCAGATACTTCATCATGGTTGTGTTTCCTCCTTTCCGAGTCTATTTTCAAAGTTCCATGAAAGCAGCGATTGTTTCGCGCATGAAAAGGCGGATCGGCGGCGATCGCCTTACGAAAACAGTCACAAATATTTTACATGACAGTTGTCGGTTCTGTCAAGAAATTTTGCGCCGCTGCGCGCGATCCGGCAAAAAGAACGCCCGCCGGGCCCCGCGGCGATGCGGCGGGCGGCAGGCGGGATACGATGCGTGTCAGCGGGGGAAACGGCGGCCAACGGAAGCGTTCGCCTTGCTGAAGATCCGGGAACGGAAGCGCTCCTTGAGATGCGTGGCGAAAAAGATGCGCAGGTCGCCCTCCGTCCCTTTGGGTAGGGAGGCCTTCGAGAGCAGAAAGAACTGCTGCTCGTTGATGTAGACGAGAAAACTCTGCGTGATCTCGAATACGCACACGATCGACGCCGTGTCGTAGCGGTTCTTTTCGCCGAGGCTCGGGATCGTCACCGTGAAGGTCGTATCGGAAAACACGTATTCGATCGGCACGCCGATCAGGCAGTCTTTTGCCTTGGCGTAGCGGTAAATCCCCATTTCCAGCCGCCCGAACTGCACGATCAGGAAGACGAAGTAGGCCGCGGCGATGAAGTTGAGGATCGGCGAATAGGGAAGCAGGCCGAATTGCCCCGCCGCCAGGTAGGCGGCGGCCAGCGCCACGCACAGCAGAAAGGCGAGGATCAGGCGCCGCATGCGCAGGACGAGCCCGTAATAGGCGGCGGCGCGGTATTCCGAGAGCGTGATCGTGCAGGTGAAGCGCAGCATGAGGGGCCTCCTTTGGGGATCAGCGGTTCCAGTATTTGCGGTCGAGCGTGCGGTACTGCACAGCCTCGGAAAGATGGGCATCGGTGATGACTTCGGCCCCCTCGAGGTCGGCGATGGTGCGCGCCACGCGCAGGATGCGGTCGTAGCCGCGTGCCGAGAGACCGAGACGGTCGAAGGCGGCGGAGAGGAGCTGCTCGCCGGCCTGTGTCATCGGGCAGAAGCGGTCGAGCAGGGCGCGGGGCAGAAACGCGTTCGCCGTCACGCCCGTGCCGCGGTAGCGCTCGGTCTGGATGCGCCGCGCGGCTTCCACGTGCACCCGCACGGCGGCGGAGGTCTCCTCGCGGGAGGCGCCGGAGAGGTGTTCGTAGGCGACGGGCGGCACTTCGACATGCAGGTCGATCCGGTCGAGCAGCGGGCCGCTCACGCGGCCGAGGTAGCGCGAAATGGCGTCGGGCCGGCAGGTGCAGGGCTTCGTCGGATGGCCGTAGTAGCCGCAGGGGCAGGGATTCATCGCGGCGACGAGCATCGAGCGGCTCGGGTAGGTGACGCGGGCGGCCGCGCGCGCGATCGTCACGCAGCCGTCTTCGAGCGGCTGGCGCAGGCCCTCCGCCGCGGCGCGGGAAAATTCCGGCAGTTCGTCGAGAAACAGCACCCCGTTGTGCGCGAGCGACACCTCGCCCGGGCGCGGCACGGCGCCGCCTCCCGTCAAAGCGGCGGTGGAGACGCTGTGGTGCGGCGAGCGAAACGGCCGCTCCTCCAGCAGGCCCGTTCCCTCGGGCAGCAGGCCGGCGGCGGAGAAGATCTTCGTCGTTTCGATCTGCTCGGCGCGCGTCATCGGGGGCAGGATCGAAGGCAGACGTTTGGCGAGCATGCTCTTGCCTGCGCCGGGCGGGCCGATCAGCAGCAGGTTATGCATTCCCGCGGCGGCGACGGTGAGCGCGCGCTTGGCGGCATGTTGGCCGCGCACGTCCGCGAGATCAGGCAGAAAAGCGCTCTTCTGCGGCGCGGCGAGAGGCAGTTCCCGGCAGAGCGGCAGGCGGGCCTGCCCGTTGAGATGCCGCAGCACGGCGGGCAGGGTGTCGGCGGCATAGACGTCGATCCCCTCGACAACGGCGCCTTCGGCGGCGTTTGCGCGCGGCACGATCACTTCGCGCAGGCCGAGCGCGGCGGCTTCGAGGATCATCGGCAGCACGCCGCTGACGCCGCGCACCGCCCCATCGAGCGAGAGTTCGCCCAGAAAGCCGATCTCCCCCGTGTCGCGCGCGAGCGCCCCCTGCGCCCGCAGGATCGCGCAGAGGATCGCCAGATCGTAGATCGAGCCGGCCTTCCGGCGGTCGGCGGGGGCGAGGTTCACGACGATGCGGCCTTCATAGAGCGGCGTTCGGCAGTTGCGGGCGGCAGCGCGCACGCGGTCGCGCGCTTCGCGCACGGCGGCGTCCGGCAGGCCGACGATCTCAAAGGCGGGCAGCCCGCGCGAGAGATCGGCCTCTGCGGTGACACGGCAGGCCTCGATCCCCTCCAGGCCGAAACTCCCTGCGCTTGCAAACATCCCATCCACTCCCCGAAAACGGTTTCCGACCCCATTATAGCGGTTTTTGTGCCGGAACACAAGGCGCAGAGACGCCCGGGCCGCGCAAAAAGCCCGCCGCGGGCGGTTCGCTCGCGGCGGGCGCGGTTCATCTGCGGGGCGGGGAAACGCGCCTCGGCCTGACTTTAGTCCTCGTGACGAAACAAGTTCTCCGCGGTCTCCTCGACTTTCTCAACGGCGGCTTCGGCCTTTTCCGCGACGGTCTCGGCCGCCTGCCTGGCTGCTTCCTTCACGTCTTCCAATTTTTCCGCGGCGGCTTCCTTCCCGTCTTCGAAGAGTTCTTCGGCCTTTTCGGCGAAGGACTCTCCGGCCTCGTCGTCGGGCAGGTCCTCGGCCGTGTAGACTTCGACCTCGATCTCGGGATCGGGCTCGTCGTCGAAGCGCAGTTGATACTGCGCGCTGTCGCGCTCGGCCTTATGGGCGCTGATGCGCGATTCGAGTTCCGCGACCTGCGCCGCGAGCGTGTCGACCTCGGCGATGGAGGCGGTGATCGCGTCGTCGAACGATTCGCCCGACTTGCTCAGCGTGTAGCAATGACGGCCGATCTTCGTGTAGAGCGCGTCGATCTCCTTTTCCAGGTTGGTCTTTTCCAGTGAAAGTTTGGTGATGCGCACCTGCTCGCCGGTTTTTTTGACGGTGGTATCGGTCACGTTCTGTACGACTTTTCTGAACTTTTCAAATGCCATCGGTCCATCCTCCTCTATCTTTTCACGTCGTTCGGATTGTGTTCGCTGAGAGTATAGCACAGAAAATCGAAGAATGCACGGCTAAAATATGAACGTTATGGATAAATTCCCAACTTTTTCATAAAATTCGCAGTCGAGACGCCGCTCGGGCGGTTGAATCGGTCCAGAACGAGCAGGGCGCCGCCGGTCGGCAGAACATGGTTGACGCGCTCGCGGCAGGTGAGCGCGGCGGTGAAGCCGAGCTGCGAGAGCACCTCGAAGGAGGATTCGTCGATCTCCCCGTAGGGGTAGGCATAGGTGGTCGGGACGATGCCGCAGTGTTCCCGCAGCAGATCCAGGCAGGCCTCGGTGTCGGCGCGGAAGGCGGCGCGGTATTCCGCCTCGCTTTCGCCCGCGCGCCGCCCCGCCCCCTTGCGCGGGGAGAGGCGGTGCAGGTCATAGGAGTGGACGGCGATCTCCACCCGCCCCGACGCCGCCAGGCGGGCGATCTCGCCCCAATCGAGGGAGGCGTAGGCGGGATTCGGGTCCGGCGTATCGCTGAACCGCTCGCTCCCCGACCCGATCACGGCGACGGTGGCCTTGAGATCATAGCGCTCGAGCAGCGGCAGCACGTAGGTCGAAACATTGAGGAAGCCGTCGTCGAAGGTGATGGCCACGGCATTTTCGGGAAGCGGTTCCCCGCGCGCGGCGAGGCCGGCGGCCTCGGAGATGGTCAGCGCCGCGCAGCCGCGGTCGCGCAGCCAGCAAAAATCCTCCTCCACGACGGCGGGCGAGACAACGTAGGCGCCGGCGCGCGCCGGATCTTTGAGCACGCTGTGATACATGAGGATGGGCAGGGCGTCGCCGGGGGGTGGCTCTGCCTGCGCGGGGAAAACGAGCAGGACGACAGACGTCAGCAGCAGGCAGGCCGCGCAGAACACGCCGCGCGCCGTGATGCGCAGGCAGCGCCAGCATCCCCTCATGTGCCGAGGACCTGCGTCAGCACCCGCGCGAAGGCGAGGTCATCGTCGGAGAGGAGCAGCAGGACGGATTCGAGCACATCGGCGGGCAGGTGCAGCAGTTCTCCCGCCAGGTTTTCGGCGACGGTGCGCATCTCGCCCTCCTCCATCGCGGCAAACGCGCTGCGCCGCGCGGCCCTGCGGCAGACGGGGACGCGGGCGGCCGCCTCCCAGCCGCGGGCCGTCTCCACGGCGACGGTGTGCGTCAGCGTGACCTGCCCGAGCGTGAGCGGCGCGGGATCGGCCTCGTTCCAGGGGCGCGTCGGATCGCAGAACGCGGCCTGCGGGACCATCTGCTGCGCCGTGAGCGTCCAGACAGCGTGGTCGCCGCTCTGCAGCGCGAGCCACAGGTCGCGGGCGAGCGCGTCGCTGTCCGCCCCGCAGAGTTCCTCGGCCTCCAGGCGAGAGAGCGGGCGCGCCTGCTGTTGCGCGGTCAGCCGGCAGCGCACAAGGCGTTCCCCTTCGGCGGTCTGCCACAGCAGCGGCGGCGAGAAGAACGTGACGGCCCGCCAACTCGGCGGGGTGCCCCAATCGCCATAGAGGCTGCGCAGCGCGCCGAGCGATTCGGGGGCCGCTAACACGGCCTGCCAGAAGCGGTGCGGCGTGCGCAGGCCCGTCTGCGCATCGGGCAGGATGCTCTCGGCAAAGCGCGCTTCGCCCTCTGGGTCGGCGCAGAACGAGACGGGCGTGAGCAGGAACGGGATCGCGTCGGCCGCGCCGTCGAGCAGCAGGCAGGCGCTGCGCTGGCAGCGGGCCGCGTCCGGCGCGCCGGGCGGCAGCATCGCGGAGAACCGCATCCGCACGCCGCAGGGCGCCTCCTGCGCGGGAAAGAGCGACGCAAACGCCTCCCCCGGCGTGAACACGCCCGCCGCGCCGCTCACGCGCGCAAAGGGCGGGAATATGCGCCGCTCGCTCTCCACGGCAGGCGGCGCCTTGTCCGGCGCATCGAGCGCCTGCTTTGCGGCGCTCTCCACGGCGGGTTGCACGATCGGCAGCAGCGCGGAGGCGGGGAGCGCCTCCGGCGCGGTCGCGCGGTCCGCCTCCCGCGGGGGCGGGGGAGGGATATGGCCCCTGCGCGGCAGACGGGGTTTTGTGCGAATGCGCCAGCGCAGCGGCGGCGCGGGCTGCAATTCGGGCGGGAGCGGCAGCAAAAAGAACGGCTCTTCCGGCGGCGGGGGAGGCGGCGGAAGCGGCGGCGCATCCGGTCTCGGCGGAGGAGGATCCGGCGCGTCCGGTTTCGGCGGGGGCGGCGGCGCCGGGCGGATCGCGGGGCGCGCGGCGGTGTTGTCCAGCGCATCTTCGATGCCGCGGCCCGGGGCGGTGTCGCGCTGCAGGCGCAGCAGTTCCTGCCGGTAGCGTTCGGCCATGGCTTCAAATTGGGCTTCGGTGATGGTTCGGTCGGTTGGCATGGATCGGTTCCCTCCGTTTTCAATGTCGTTCGGGGTTCGGGGCGGCGTCTTCCCTCCATGCATATGCCGCGCCCGCGGCGAATAGAAATGCGCGAAAGGGGGAACGCCGATGGCATACAGCGACGCCGAACTGCTGGCGCGCCTCATCCAATGCGAAGCGGGCGGCGAGGGCGATAACGGGATGAAAGCCGTTGCGGGCGTGGTGATGAACCGCGTGCGCGCGACGCGGGGCGAATACGCGCGGATCGGCCGCGGGAATTTGCGCAATATCGTGTTCCAGCGGGGGCAGTTCCAGTGCATCAACGATTACGCGATGCAGAGCATCTACAATATGACCCCTGCGGCCGTTCACTACGAGATCGCCGAATGGGCGTTTGCAGGAAACCGCCTCTCCGAGGTGGGCGATGCGCTGTGGTTTTTCAATCCGTTTTCCCCCACCTGTCCGGGCAACTTCCCCGGGTTGGTCGGACGGTTTGTCGCGCGCATCGGCGACCACTGCTTCTACGCGCCCACCGAGGCGTATTACAGCACCTGAAAGGAGAAACTCCCATGGAAAACAGAACCGAATGGGTGATCGCGATGGAAAACGCCGAATCGCTCGGCTGCGAGGCGGCGCAGGGAGAGGGCTACGAGGGCTCGATGCAGCAACTGCTGCAGCAGAACGTCGGCTGTTGGGCTTCCTGCGATTTCCTGATCGGCACGACGCAGTTCATGCACCGCGAGGGGATCCTGCACGCGGTGGGCTCGGCGTGGATGTGCCTGTGCGATCCGGGGGATGAGACGCACCCCGGCTGCTACACCGTCTGCGACGTATACTCGCTCAAGTTTGCGCAACTCTATGAGCACGATCCCGGACAGATTGACACCGGCACGGAGGAGGAGTAAAATAGGGGCAGACTTTCCCCCGACGGAGGACTGCCATGAAACGACGCTTTGCGGCGCTTTTTGCCGCGATTTTGCTCCTCTGCACCGCCTGCGCGCAGGAACCGGTGCAGAAGCGGGCCGAATACTATGTGAAGATCGGCGAGACCGAACTCACCGCGATGCCGCGGCGCGTGGTCACGATGAGCCGCGCGCTCACCGAGACCGTCTGCGCGCTCGGTTTTGCGGGGCGTCTCGTCGGCGTGGACGGCGATGCGAACGCGCCCTCCCTCGCCGAGCGCCTGCCCGCCTGCGGCAATGCGCTCACGCCCGATACGGATGCGATCCTTTCGCTTTCCCCCGATCTGGTGCTGACGCCCGCCCGCCTGCCCGCGCACACCGCCGACGCACTGGAGGCCGCGGGCTGCGCCGTCGTCGTGCTGCCGTATGCCGACACGCTCGAGGGCGTCCTCACCAATTGGGACGCCGTCTGCATGATGCTGGCGGGTGCGGAGCGCGGGACGCGCATGCAGGAGCAGCTGCACCACTACGCCGAGGCCGTGCTGGAGTCGCTTTCCGAAGGCGTGACGCAGGGAGAATCGGTTCTCGTGCTGCAGCGCCTGCCGAACGTCGCCGCGACCGGAGGCACATGGGTCGACGACCTGCTGCGCAGGACGGGGCTCGAAAACGCCGCCGCGGGCGGTGAAAACTGGATCTACACCCCAGCCGAAGGCGAGGGCTACGCGGCCGACCGGATCCTGTGCGACGACGAGATCACGATCCCGATGCTGGAAGAGAGCGTGTGGAAACAGAGCGACGCCGTCCTGCAGGACCGCGTCGTCGGGTTTGACGGGAACCTGCTGGAGGCGCAGACGCCCCGCTCGCTGCTGGCGTTCGCCGCGGCGCTGCGCGGGGCGTATCCCGAGGCCGACTTCCCCGAGGCGGACATCGTGCTCGAACAGGAGCCGCCCGAGCCGGTGGCCGAGCCCGAACCGGGCTGGATCGAGAAGATCCGCGGCAAACTCGGGATTTGAGCGGATGGGGAAAGACAGGATGGATCGTCTTGCGGTTTATCTTCATGGACAAGGCGGCTCTGCAGAGGAGGCCGAGCATTACCGGCCCCTTTTGCGGGACTTTGACGTGATCGGCTTCGATTACGGGGCAAGAGCGCCTTGGGACGCGCAGAGGGAATTCCCCGCGTTCTTTGGGCCGCCGCGCGAGCGCTACCGCTCGGTCACCCTGATCGGGAACAGCCTCGGGGCCTATTTTGCCATGTGCGCGGGGATTGATCGGCTGATCGACCGGGCGCTTCTGATCTCGCCGATCGCGGATATGCAGGCGCTGATTCTCGGGCGGATGGCGCAGGCAGGCGTGACGGAGGACCGGCTGCAAAACGAAAAGACGATCGCCGTGCCGGACGCAGAGCCCCTGTCATGGGAGTACCTGCGCTATGCCAAAAGCCGTCCGATCGCCTGGAACGTCCCGACCGAGATCCTGTACGGCGAGCGGGATTTTCTGACCCCGCCGGAGGTGATGGCGGCCTTTGCGGGGCGCATCGGGGCGGGGCTCACCGTCATGGAGGGCGGAGAGCACTGGTTCCACACGGCGGAGCAGATGCGGTTCCTCGACCGGTGGCTCACAAAATCAATTTGACCGGATGCGGAGGAGTGCGCAAAAAAGCGGCGCTCCTCCGCTTTTTTGCGCGGGCGGGTCTGTTTTTCGCAGGACTGCTGTGGTATAATACATTTTGTATGCGAATCTGTGAAATCCCCGCCTCGCTGGGCGGGAAGAGAGGGAGAGAAATTGCATGGTCTTTACCTCCAAAACGTTTTTCCCCGCGATGCGCGGGAAGGAGATCGACGTGATCGGCGTCGGCGTCAGCAACACCGAACTGATCTTCCGCCTGTGTGAGGCGGGCGCGCGCGTCACGCTGCACGACCGCCGCGCCCCCGGGGATCTGCCCGATGCGCTGCGGGAACGGCTGCGGGAGTCGGGCGTGTCTTTCTCGCTGGGGGAGGGGTATCTCGACGACCTCGGCGGCGAGATCGTGTTCCGCACGCCCGGCATGTACTACGGTCACCCCGCTCTGACCGCCGCGCGCCGACGCGGACAGATCGTCACGAGCGAACTCGAGGTGTTCCTGAAACTCTGCCCCTGCCCCGTGTTCGGCGTCACGGGCTCCGACGGCAAAACGACGACCACTACATTGATCGCCGAGATGCTCAAGCGCACGGGGCGACGCATCCACCTCGGCGGCAACATCGGCGCTGCCCTGCTGCCGATCCTCGACCAAGTGGAGGCGGGCGACCGCTGCGCCGTGGAACTCTCCAGTTTTCAACTGATGTCGATGCGCGTCTCGCCCGATGTGGCGGTGCTCACCAACATCACCCCGAACCACCTTGACGTGCACGGCACGATGGAGGAATACGTCGCCTGCAAGCGCAACATCCTCGCGCACCAGAGCGCGTTTTCGCGCGCCGTCGTCTCCGCCGACAACGCGACGGCATCCGAACTGTGCGCCGACGTGCGCGGGGCGCTCTCGCGCTTTTCGCGCCTGCAGGAGGTCGAAACCGGCGCGTGGATGGACGTGTCGGGCGACCTGTGGCACAGCCAAAACGGCCTTCGCACGCGGATCCTCAACCGCAGCGAACTCAAACTGCCCGGCCTGCACAACGTCGAGAACTTCCTCGCTGCGGCGGCCGCCGTGTGGGGGGAGGTACCCCCGGCGGAGATCGCCGCCGTCGGGAGGGAATTTGCGGGCGTGGAGCACCGCATCGAATTCGTGCGCGAGCGCGGCGGCGTCAAATGGTACAACGATTCGATCGCAACTTCCCCGACGCGCATGATCGCGGGGCTGTTGAGTTTTCCGCAGAAACTGATCGTGATCGCGGGCGGCTACGATAAGCACATCCCCTTCGAGCCGCTGGCGAAGCCCGTTCTCGAGCACGTCAAGACGATCGTGCTCACGGGCGCGACGGCCGAAAGAATCGAGGCCGTGCTGCGCGCAGAGGAGGGCTTTGCGGCGAGCGGGCTGCGCATTCTGCATGCCGCCGACCTCGCGGAAGCGGTCCGTCTGGCGGACGCCGAAGCCCGTGCGGGCGACATCGTCACGCTTTCGCCGGCCTGTGCGAGTTTCGACGCCTTCCCGAATTTCGAGGCGCGCGGGAACTGCTACAAAGATCTCGTCAACGCCCTTTGAAAGGAGATCCTTCGGACGATGAAAACGCTGTTGGAGACGTTCTGCGCGCTGCCGTGCGTTTCGGGCGATGAGCCCGCTTTCCGCGCGCAGATGCGGGAACTGCTCGCCCCGCTGGGCGAAGTCTCGTTTTTGCCGAGCGGCACGGTGCTGTGCCGCCTGCCCGTGAAGAAACCGGGCCTGCCCGTCGTGCTGCTCGAGGCGCACCTGGACCGCATCGGGCTGATGGTCGCGCGCATTTCGGAGAAGGGATTCGTGCACGCGTCCGCCGTCGGCGGCGTCGACCCGCGCACACTGGCCGCCGCACGGGTGACGATCCATACGAAGGCCGGCGCGGTCGCGGGTGTCGTCTGCGCCACGCCGCCGCACCTGGCGGAAAAGGAAGGCGCGCTGCCGAAACCAGCCGACGTTGCGATCGATGTCGGCCTCACCGCCGAGGCCGCGCGCGAGCGCATCGGCTACGGCGACCGCATCACGCTCGACGGGCCGTTCACGCCGCTGCTGGGCGACCGCGTTGCGGCCCCCGCCGTCGACGACTGCGTGGGCTGCGCCGTCGTTGTGCGCGCGGCCGAACTGCTGCGCGCCTGCAAAACGGCGCAGATCGTCGTCGCGCTGTGCGCGCAGGAGGAGGTCGGCGGCGCGGGCGCCGTGACGGCGGCAAACGCCGTTTCGCCCGATTTCTGCTTTGCAGTCGACGCGACCTTCGCCGAAACGCCCGACAGCGATCCGGCCGCCGTGATGAAATTGGGCGGCGGCCCTGCGATCGGATTCGCCCCGGTCCTCGACCGCGGACTCTGCAACCGGCTCGTCGAAACGGCGAAAGAGCAAAATATCCCCTGGCAGGCCGAGATCATGACCCGCTCCACCGGCACCGACGCCGACCACATCGCCCCCGCGGGGCGCGGCGTGCGCACGGCGCTCGTCTCGGTACCCGAGCGGTATATGCACACGGCGGGCGAGGTCGTCTCGCTCGCGGACGCCGAGCAGACGGCGCTGCTGCTCGCAAAAACGATCGGAGGCGGTCTGCGGTGAGAGATTTGGTGAAACGGCTCTGCGAGGCGCGCGGCATCTCGGGCGACGAGAGCGCGGTGCGCGCCGTGATCGAGCGGGAACTCGCGGGCGTCTGTCCGCTGCGCACCGATCCGCTCGGCAACCTGATCGCCGAAAAGGCGGGCAGGCCCGCAAACAAAACCCTCGTGTTTTTCGCGCACATGGACGAAGTCGGCGCGCTGGTGACGCGCATCGGCGACGACGGCCTGCTGCGCTTTTCCCCGATCGGCATCGACGCGGCCGTCCTCGGCGGGCGGCGCGTGCGCGTCGGCAGGGAAAACCTGCCCGGCGTGATCGGCGCGAAGGCGCTCCACCACCTCAAAAAGGATGAGGAGGAGACCGCCCCAAAGGCCGAGGCGCTGTTCATCGACATCGGCGCGGCGGATCGCGCCGAAGCCGGGCAGCACGTCGCGCCCGGCGACGCCGTCACGTTCGACGACCCCTATCTCGGCGAACTCGGCGACGGGTTCGTCTGTTCCCGCGCACTCGATAACCGCCTCGGCTGCGCGCAACTGATCGAACTGCTCCGGTCGGACTGCCCGTTCGCTTTCACGGGCGTGTTCACCTGCGGGGAGGAGTCCTCGCTGTTCGGCGCGACGGCTGCGGCCAACGCGACCGCGCCCGAGATCGCCGTCGTGCTCGAGACGACGACGGCGGGAGATGTCGACGGCGCTCCCGCGGACAAGGTCGTCTGCGCGCTCGGCAAGGGGCCCGTCGTCTCGTTCGCGGATCGCGGCACGCTCTTTGACCGCGAGTTGTTCGCCCTCGCTTTCGATACGGCGAAGCAAAACAACATCCCTGTCCAGACCAAGGAGGGTGTCTTCGGCAGCAACGAGGGCCGCGTCGTGGGGCGCGCGGGCAGCGGCGCGCAGGTGTGCGCCGTCAGCGTGCCCTGCCGCTATCTGCACAGCGCCTCGGTCGTCGCTAAATGGAGCGACATCGAGGACTCGGCCCGGCTGATCCGCGCGCTTGCGCAGCGGTTCGCGGCGCTGTGATCCGCCCCTGCGGTGCGCTGCCGCCCCTTGCGGGGCTCTGCGGCGCGAAATTGGAAACGTTGTTCGCCTGCTATCGGGATCTGCCGGCCCTCGCCGCGTTTTACGAGGGCGAGGGCTTTTTCTGTGTGACCTTCGGCGGCCGGCTGACCGTCTGCGGTATGCCCGATCCCGAGGAACTGGCGTCGTTCGCTGCGTTCCTCGGCGTGCGCGAGATCGAAGGGGAGGGCTTTGCCGCTTTGCCCGGATGGTCGCGCGGCGGGCTCCCGCTCCTCGCGTATGAAGGGGCGGAGGCGCCCGTCCCGCTTTCCGAAACGCACGATCTTGCCGATGCTTACGAAATCCTCTGCGAGGCGGACGAGACCTTTCGGGCACAGAGCGACCGCTTGCCGTGGCTTTCCGACCTGCGGCGCCGGACAGGATGCGGCCGCGCGGCGGCCTTTCTGCGCGGCGGGGCTGCCGCCGTCGTGACGGCGCAGAATGCTTCCCACGCCGTGCTCGGCGCCGTCGCCTGCCGCCCCGGGGCGCGGGGACGGGGCGCGGCCTCTTCGCTGGTGCGGGATGTTTGCGCGTCCCTGCGCGCCTGCGGGCGCACGCCCGTCACGGCGGCTGCGTCCGAGGCCCTTGCGGACTGGTATGGGCGTCTCGGTTTCCGGCGTGCGGGCGCGCTTGCGCTCTTGACGCGCGAAAACGAGCCATGATAAAATGGCGCTGCGGATGGGGCGAAATGCCCCGCCCCGGGCACCCTCTCCGTGCCAAAACCGAGGATTTTTGCGGGCATGGCGGAATTGGCAGACGCGCCGGTCTTAGGAGCCGGTACTTCGGTGTGCAGGTTCGACCCCTGTTGCCCGCACCAAAAAAGAAAGCAGCCTTTTCGGCTGCTTTCTTTTTTGACGCCGGGGGGCGGCGACAGGGTTTTCCTCCTTCGTCCTTTTGCAGAAGAACCGGAACCCGTCACCCCAGGCGGGGCTTTATGCGTCGTGCCCCACCAGATTCAACTGCTTGAGATCGACGATGCGCGTGCAGACGCGCTCTGCCAGCGCCATATTGTGCGTGACGACTAGAAGGCCGAGCCCGCGTTTGCGCACCTGGTCCAGCAGCGCATTCCAGATCTGCGCCTGCGTGATCGCGTCGAGCATGGTGCTCATTTCGTCCGCGATGATAAACTCCGTTTGCGGCCCCAGCACACGCGCGACGCAAAAGCGCTGCAGTTCGCCGCCGGAGAGTTCGTTCGGCCATCTGCGGAACCACAGATCTTTGTTGATGCGCAGATCGGCGAGCAGCGCGTCGTCCGGTTCCCAGCCTTCCGAGAGGGTATCCTGCAGCCGCCAGCGCGGATTGACGGCTTTTTCGGGGTGCTGGTAGATCATCTGCACCGGGCAGTAGCCCTTTCTCGGCAGGGGAGCGCCCTTCCAGAGGACGCTGCCCTTCGAGGGCTTCTCGTATCCCGAAAGGATGCGCGAAAGCGTGCTTTTTCCGTAGCCGGAGGGGCCGACCAGCCCGACCCGCTCGCCCTGCCGGATGCCGAGGTTCACATCTTGCAGGATCCACGGGCCGCTCCCGTAGCGGAAACTCACGTTTTTGGCTTCCAGCAGCAGGTCTTTTCCCGCAGAGGCGGTTTCTCCCGTCATGGTGCGCCCTCCTCTTTCATAAAGTCTTCCGGCGCGACGGCGCGAAAGCCGTTTTGCGGCAGCGCCGCCCACAGCGCGCGGGTGTAGGGGTGCCGCAGGGCGTCGCCGCCGGCGAGAAACGCCTCGCGGTCGCAGACGTCGACCGTCCTGCCGTCGTAGAAAACGGCGATCCGGTCGGCGACCTGCAGCGCAATGTCGATGTCGTGCGTGATCATCAGGATGCCGCGGCCCTCATCCGCCAATTCGCGGAAATTGCGCATGGTTTCTTCCGCGATATCCTGACTCAGGCCGGGCGTCGGCTCATCCGCGAGGATCAAGCGGGCGTCGGAGATGATCGCCGTGGAAATCAGCACGCGGCGAGTCATGCCGCCGGAAAGTTGGAACGGATACATCTCCGCCACGCTTTCCCGCAGGCCGTAGCGGCGAAACGCCGCCTGCTGCTGCGCTTTTGTGCCATGCACGCCGCAGACCTGCCGGCCCACTTTCATCACCGGATCCAGATAGGTGACGGATTGGGGAATCATAATGATCTCGGAACCGACTTTTTCTCTGCGGACGGCGTCGGTCAGCGGGGCGCCGTTGTAGCGCATCTCGCCGCCGACGGCCGCGTTGGGCGGCAGGATGCCAAGCACGGCGTGTGCCAGCACGCTCTTGCCGCTGCCCGAAGCGCCGACGACGACCATGATCTCCCCCTCGTGGACCGTTACGTTCAGGCGGCTGATGATATTCAGATCGTATTGGGTCAAGCCCCTGTCATACATGCGGAAACTGACCGAGAGGTCGTTGACCTCCAGAATGGGTTTTCCCATTGCGCACCTCCCGTCATTCCTGCGCGCTGAACGGGTCGATCAGCAGGCGCAGATTGTTGCCGATCGCCTCAAACAGCACAACGATGGCCAGGGTTTATTTTGTAAAGGAGGAATTTATCCTCACATAATAAACCCTGACTGCGGCTCATTTGTGGCAAAGTGATACGGCAGTTGGGAGAAAGGAGGCAAAATGCCTGAGTGATCAGGATCTCCTGCAACTGCAAGTATCATTCTACCATGAAAGGAGTCGTTTGAAAATGGAAATCTCGTATTCCCAATGCGGGGATTATCTCATTCCCGATCTTATTCTTCCCGAGGCAGAACAGAAGCCCATCGGCAAGTATGGCCATTTGCGAAAGCGCTATCTGAAGGATCACCGACCAGCCCTCTATTCCAATCTGCTTTTGTCCGGAGAGCTGCACCAACATCTCTATGAGATTGACCAAGCTTGCACGGATCGGATCGAACTGATAACCCAGCAAATGAAGGTTCAAGAAGGTGTAACCGAAGCTCTCAAGGCAGTCGACCAAATTGAGTGGGTCAGGCGCATGAACAGCATCCAAAACCGTGCGGAAGAGATCGTGCTGAACGAGCTCGTCTATTGTTGAGGGGGTGTTGGAGTGCAAATTCTGGAAGACCTTTACATAGGCAATGTTCGTCCCGGGGAGCGAGTGTTCAAGCGAAACAGCCAGTACGCGAAGGCGCTGGATGAAACCGTAAAAGCCGGGGATTCGCTAACAGCCTCTTTGTCGGACGAACAAAAGGAATTCTTTGAAGGATACATGACTGCCCAGCGCGAGGTCAACATTTTGACCGATTGCGAGACTTTTTGTTACGGCTTCAAGGTCGGGGCTAAGATCATGCTGGATGTGCTGACAGAAGGACAGATGAGAGAAATCTGAATACGCATTAGAGACCGCGAAACTGTTGAAAAAACGGATTTCGCGGTCTCGTTCTGTTATGGAGAATATGATTGCTCGCCTACTGCAATCTATTTGCACAGAAACAGCAGGCCGGTCATTTTTGTCATACCCTTACTTTTTGCCCTTCTCCTTCTTGTGCTGTTCGCGGCAGGCGGGAGAGCAGTATTTCGCGTCGGCCTTGCCCGCAATGAACGGGCGCTGGCATTGGTGGCAGATTTTGAGGGGATTCTTCTCATCCGTCAGAGCCATGGAAAACAAAAGCTGGATGTTCAGCAGCAGAGAATGGAAATCCCATACCAGCGTCGGGTGCTCCCGCAATTCCAAATGGTAGGTCGGGGTATTGCCCTCAAAGGCTGCCATGCCCTTGCGGTAAATCTCCAGCGTCATATCGTCCAGACGCTCCCGGTCGATTTCATAGAGTGTGGCAGTCACCAGCGTAAAAGCCCAATCCCGGAACACGGACGCAAGCCAATCGTACTGCTCGCCGTAATCCCGCATGAAGCTCATCACCGTGGCCTGGGGCTCCAACTGGTAGGTCATGATCAGGGCCATCATCATGCGGTCATCCGTATTCCAGACGGATTCAACACCCTTCTTGTGAAAGTCCGGCTTGCGGAACGGGAAAAACAGACTGATATAGTCCTCCGTATCCATTATTTCCGTCTTTATGATCTGATTCTTGTGGAAATAGACCTTTTCATATTCGATGAACTTGGCCGTCGTGGGCAGAGCAGTCATGATTCCCAGCAGACCGTATTTGCATGCGAAGGCCTGCATCGCCGCCTTGATCGACGTCTCTGGATTCTTGTGGAACAGCATGAGGCCAATATCTGCCGCGGCCAGCACCAGGTTATCCGCGTCCTCCATGGGATCATAGGGCTTGGGCTGGGCATCCTTTGTCGGCAGCAGATAGTCCTTTCCGTTTTCGGTGGTTTTCCATTCATAATCTGAATAGCGCACCCAGCTGGCGCGGGTATTTTCAAAGATGTTCGTCATTCGCTCGTGCCCTCCTCTTCTTTCATTTCATCGCTGATACGGTAATTGAAAAGAAACTGCATTTCCCGTTCGTCGAGGCGGTACCCATCCTCGGCCATTTTCAAGAGCTGTTTGTTCATCTTTTTGTGTATTTTTCGCAGCACGGTATCCCGTACTTTGCGGATATTTCGATCCGTCTGCCCTCGCATCAGAGCCAGGTATTGCGGACTGAACTGCCGGAGAAACAGGAAATAGAATATCTCCTTGTGTTCTTCTTTCAGCCCCTTGATGATCTGACAGAGGTATTCCTTGCTTGTCAGATCGTGCATCTCATAGGGGCAGTCATAAAAGTAGTCCAGGAAATAGCCCCGCAAAAGCTGCCGTTCCATCGGGTCATTCCGCCAACGGGGAACAAAAGTGGTAGAGGCATAGTCCACTTGGTAGTCGATTGGAACATCGCCGCGCAGCAACTCATGGTAGCGCTCCCTGCGTTCCCGGTTGGCGTCCAGCTTGTCCCAGGTGGCATGGATGTTTTTGAAATCCTGCACCGTGCGTGCGGACTCTTCAAAACGGCGAAGGGCCTCTTCCCGCAGTTCCCTCTGCAAGAGCTTCCGTCCCTCGGTTTCCTCCAGCTCTTCCTTTTCTTCCGGCTTCAGCTTTAATTCCAGTGCAACACCGTCAAGGAGCAGGTTTTCCAGCGGTATATCTATTGCCTCATCGTCAGGCTTGTATTCCCGGCCTTCATCAGAATCTTCCCGGTAGGATTCCCGGATTCGAGCCAGCACATTTTCCTCCGGCTCATCCTCCCACCAGGCGCCTTCATCCTCTTCCAGCCCATCGGCATCGTCAGCGGTGTCGGTGGGCTTTTTTTGTTCCTCGTCATCGAGCAAATAGTCATAGCCGTACCCGTATTCGTAATCGTCGAATGCGGGCTTTTCTTTTTTGCTCTTCCTTCTCCCCACGTCACCGCCTCCTTTCCCATGGGATGGTAACAGTATAACATAGATTTTGCTTGTTTACAAAAAGTTTTTATTTTCATTTTTCAAAACAGTTCCGAAAATCACGCTCAATTCTCCTATAGATAGAGCAACCAGTTGTGGTAGCGCCTCTCTGCCGGGAGATGAAAGCTCTGAAAACATTTTTTCTTCGGCACCAAAAAACAGTTCCGAAATTGGCTTTCCATTCTCCTATAGGTAGAAGGAGAAGGCAAGAGAAATGCTTTCTCCCGCTCTTAAATAACTGGTGTAACTTTTTATCAAGGAGGTATTTGCCTATGCATCTGAACAAACCGTAGTAAGCACCAAAACATTGCCGGTTCACCCGGCAGAAAGGAATTCTTTATGAAAATCCAACATCAAATCCAAAAACAACGAGTGCAAAGAGCACGGAAAGGAGCGCTATGGAAGCGACGAAAGCCCCCGCATTTTCCCTGAGCCGAAGGATCGGCCAGACCTATTATACTGTTAACGTCCGTTTCAGCGATCATGCCACGCAGACGATGGAGGTTAAATTGCTGCACATGATTCAAAATGAAACGGTGGACTTTGACGAAAACTGTGGTATAATACTCCATGCCACAAATGAGCCGTCAGTCTGAAAGGAGCCACTATGGCAGCCAGACAGACGGAAGAAAAAATTACGGCGCTTTATGAGCGTCTCTCCCGCGACGATGAACTCGCGGGCGACTCGAACTCCATTGTAAACCAGAAACGCTACCTCGAAGCCTATGCCGCACAGAACGGCTATACAAATATCGTCCATTATACGGATGACGGTTGGAGCGGCGGTAACTTTGAC
>Ga0208297_1000836_pt1 | contig 44137 bp, 36 predicted proteins | sample LMS_cellobiose_e_FD_187367 | JGI IMG/M metagenome (GOLD analysis project Ga0208297, IMG submission 187367) | Rumen-fistulated moose microbial communities from Alaska, USA - LMS_cellobiose_enrichment (SPAdes) (version 2) | ecosystem: Host-associated > Mammals > Digestive system > Stomach > Rumen... | reverse complement strand
GACAACTCAATGATGGAGAACTTTTTTGGACTAATGAAGTCTGAGTTGTTATATTTGCAGGACTGGGAATCGGTCGATGAGTTTAAGAAAGAACTCAAAGCTTATATCAGATACTACAACAACGACCGAATAAAACTGAGATTAAAAGGAAAGAGCCCGGTGCAATACCGAACTCTTTACCAGGTAAATGATTAATAAATCGTCTAACTTTTGGGGTTCACTTCACAGGGAGCTGTCCCCAATTGCACTGATTTATAGGCGGGACTTGAAGTCAGCGTAGGTGAAGGACTTGAGGAGGGTGTAGTCAGAGCCCTGCTTGAGGTAGATTGCAGGCAGAGGCATGCCGTTGAAGGTGTTGTTCTTGACCATGGAGTAGATGGCCATATCCTCAAATATGAGGGTCTGGCCTTCTTTTAATGGCTCATCAAAGCTGTACTCCCCTATTATATCGCCCGACAGGCACGTGGGGCCGCCCAGTCGATAGGTGTATGCTTTCTCTCCGGGCTGGCCGCTATCGCGCAAAGGAGGCCGATACGGCATCTCTATCACATCGGGCATGTGGCAGGCGGCCGATGTATCAAGGATGGCGATATCCATCGCTCCTGCGTGATGCTGGACCTCAAGTATCTGGGTGTGCAGATAACCGGCGTTGAGGGCGATGGCCTCACCGGGCTCAAGATAGACCGTAAGGCCATAGCCTTCCTTCATACGGTGGATGCAGCGCTCCAGGCGCGGGATATCGTAATCAGCGCGGGTAATATGATGTCCGCCACCAAAGTTCACCCATTTCATTTTGGGCAACCACTCCCTGAACTGCTCCTCAAAGCAGTTCAGGGTGGTTTCCAGATCATCGGAGTTCTGCTCACAGAGAGTATGGAAGTGTAATCCGTCCAGCAAATCCAGCAAGGCAGGATTCCGAGCCATTCCATCACGGAACTCATCCAGAGTCACCCCAAGCCTGCTACCGGGAGCGCAAGGATCATAAATTGCATGCTCGGATGGTTGTGTTGAAATCTGCGGATTGATACGCAAGCCCACCTGCAGGCCGGCCTCCTTGGCGCGCGCACCAAAAAGTTCCAGCTGACGTATGGAATTGAATACAATATGGTCACAGATGGAAAGTATCTCCGGCATATCCTCCTCACGGAACGCAGGAGAAAAAACGTGGTTCTCACGGCCCGGCATCTCCTCGTGGCACAGGCGGGCCTCAAAGAGCCCGCTTGCTGTAGCGCCACAGAGATATTGTGATATAAGCGGATAGACGGCATAGCAACTGAATGCCTTCTGCGCCAGCAGGATACGGCATCCGGTACGGTCCATTACGCCACGCAGCACCTTGAGATTCTCCTCCAGGCGGTCACGGTCAACAACGTAACACGGGGTATGCAAATCAGTCGCTTTCATCGGTCTTTTCAGAAAAAAGAGTCTCGGAATCGTCCAATTGGAATCCGAGGTTCCAAGACTCCGTTATTCTTTTAATCCACCATTACCGGATTCTCATCCACGACCCAAGGCAGACCCCACTTGTTAAGGGCCTCCATGTATGGATCTGGATCAAACTCCTCAACGTTGAACACGCCTGCACCCTTCCACTGGCCGGTCATAACCATCATGGTACCAATCATGGCGGGAACGCCGGTGGTGTAAGAGATGGCCTGTGATCCAACTTCCCTGTAGCACTCCTGATGGTCACACACGTTGTAAATCTTGATGGCACGTTTCTTGCCGTCCTTGGTGCCGGTATAGATGCAGCCTATGTTGGTCTTGCCTACTGTGCGCGGGCCTAATGATGCGGGATCGGGCAGCAGAGCCTTTAGGAACTGGATGGGAACTATCTCACGGCCCTCAAACATTACGGGATCGGTGCGCAGCATGCCTACGTTCTCAAGACACTTCATGTGGGTCAGATAGCTCTGGCCGAATGTCATGAAGAAACGGATACGCTTTACGCCCGGGATATTCTTGGCAAGAGATTCAATCTCCTCATGATGAAGCAGATACATATCCTTCATGCCCACCTGCTCAAAGTTATACTCGCGCTTTATCTCCATGGGCTTGGTCTCTACCCAGTGGCCGTTCTCCCAGTATGAACCGTTGGCCGATACCTCCCTCAGGTTAATCTCGGGGTTGAAGTTGGTGGCAAAGGGATAACCATGGTCACCGCCGTTGCAGTCCAGAATATCGATGGTGTCTATCTGGTCAAAGTAGTGCTTTAATGCGTATGCTGAGAATACGCTGGTTACGCCCGGATCAAAGCCGGTTCCCAGGATTGCGGTGATGCCTGCGTCCTGGAATTTCTTCTGATATGCCCACTGCCATGAGTAGTCAAAATAGGCGGTAAAGCCCTGCTCCTTGCAGCGCTTCTCGTAAATCTTGCGCCACTCGGGGTCCTCGGTGTCCTCGGGCTCGTAGTTGGCTGAGTCAACGTAGTGTACGCCGCATGCCAGGCAGGCGTCCATGATGGTCAGGTCCTGATACGGCAGGGCCAGGTTGAGTACTACATCGGGCTTGACGCTCTTGATCAGGGCTATCAGCTCATCCACGCTGTCAGCGTTGACCTTGGCGGTGGTTATCTTGGAACGGCTCTTGCCCTGGGCCTCAATCTTTTTCTTGAGGTCGTCACACTTACTCACTGTACGGCTTGCAATGCAAATCCCGCTGAACACTGCGTCGTTCTGGGCGCACTTCTGAATCGCTACCTGGGCCACTCCTCCGCAGCCTATTACCAATACTTTTCCCATTGTCCTTTATTATTATTTGTGAATTCTTTTAACCCCGCAAATTACATTTGTGGTTTCTTTTAACCCCGCAAATTTTATATATAGGGTTGCCAGACTACGGACCTTCGGTCCTATCCCTCCCACTCCTACGGAGCGGGCCCCTCCCTCTGACGCGCCGAGGGTGGCGACGGTCTTGCAACCCTATATATAAAATTTGCTCATCATAACTTGATAGATAAGAGCAATTCTCTGATAATCTTGCAGGCAGCTGCGGTTGAAGCTCCGGTCTGGTCGTAGGGCGGGCAGAGCTCGTTTACGTCCAGGGCTACGATGTTACAGCTGTTGCAGACTGTATATATTGCTTCTGTCAATTGCATGAAAGAAACTCCTCCGTATTCCGGAGTTCCGGTTCCGGGGAATACGGATGGGTCCATTACGTCCAGGTCGATGGTAAAGTACACGGGCACATTACCCAGACTCTTAACGGTCTCGGCAAGGCCGTCAAAGCTGAAGGGATGCAGGTCGGTGTGACCGGCTCGGGCCCACTGCCATTCGGGGCGCTCTCCGGAGCGGATTCCGAACTGGTGGATGCGGCCGTCGCCTGTCAGGTCGTGACAGCGACGGATTACGCAGGCGTGCGACAGTTTGACGTCCAGATACTGGTCTCGCAGATCAGTGTGAGCGTCAAAGTGGATTATGTGCACATCGGGATACTTACGGAACACCTCACGGAAAGCACCAAGAGTTACCAGATGCTCTCCTCCTATCATGAAGGGGATCTTGCCGTCGGCCAGTATCACGGATGTACGCTCTGATATCTGGTCAAGGGCTTTCTGGGCGCTGCCTATGCAGAGCTCTATGTCACCGCTGTCAAATACGCTGATATCCTCCAGATCGAGGTCCAGCCAAGGGCTGTAGGTCTCCATACCGAAAGACTCGCTGCGGATGGCATGAGGAGCGAACCTTGTACCCGGACGGTATGACGTAGTGGAGTCAAACGGTGCACCGAATAGCACTATGCGGGCATCATTGTAATCGGCATCACAGCCTATGAATGTTTCAATGTTCTTTGACAGCATTTTGGAATCCTGACTGAATGGAACATATAACGTAATTTCAATCCTTTATCTTCTCAACATCAGCCAGCATACGCTCTACATATGCAGGGAGGGCGAAACAGCCCTTGTGAAGATTTGTTGTATAATAATCGGTTTTTATGCCAAGCCTGTTCCACGCATCGGCATCAAGGTCAATGACCGGACGGAACTTCTTGGAAGCGAATCCGAACAGCCAGTATCCTGAAGGATATGAAGGTATATGAGCCTGATACACCCTGCTTATAGGGAAGCTGTTCACGATACGCTTGTGAGCTTTCTGGGTCTCAATACGGTCTTCCTCATAGAACGGGCTCTGATGCTGGTTCACCATGATTCCATCGGCCTTGAGAGCCTTGTAGCAGCTACCGTAGAACTCACGGGTAAGTAAACTCTCACCGGGTCCGTAGAATCCAGCCGAGTCAACTATTATCAGGTCGTACTCATTCTCAATGTGACGGATGAAACGCAGGGCGTTCTCGGTATAGATAGTAACGCGCGGATCATCGAGCGACTCAGCCATCTCCGGGAAGTACTGGCGGCAGGCCTGAACCACTCCCTCATTTATCTCAATAAGGTCAATAGTCTTGATGGATTGGTATTTGAGCAACTCACGCACTACACCTCCGTCACCCGATCCGAAAACAAGTATGCGTTCCGCCTTCGGGTTTACGGCCATAGGCACGTGAGACAGCATCTCATCATAGATGAACTCGTCACGCTGTGTGAATATGATGTAGCCGTCAACCGCAAGAAAGCGGCCGAACTCGGGAGAGTCGAATATATCCACCCGACCGAGGTCATTCTCACTGGAATAAAGGTGCTTGTCCACCTTTACGGAAAACTTGACATGAGGGGTATGAAGCTCAGTGAACCAGAATTCCATTGTAATCTGTTTGAATTGTATAAAAAAACGTCGGATGCTGCAAATCAGTATGTGGCATGTTCCTTTATCACATTCAGGCACTCCACTTTCTCATCCTCAGGGCCTGTGAGCTGACAGCCTTTCTCTTTGGCATAAAGCACATAATCAATAATTTCCTGTGTTATGCGCTCACCCGGAGCAAGGATAGGAATACCGGGAGGATAGCACATCAGGAACTCCGTGCAGATACGTCCGTTAGTCTCACGAATGGGAATCATCTCCTCCTTTGGGGCATAGAAAGCCTCCTGCGGGGTCATGACCACTGACGGTGTGATATACTCATGGTCGAACAGACCGGTACGGTCCTTGCTGTAGAGTCTTTTAATATCGAAAAGCGCACTAACCAGACGCTCCACCTCACGCATACGGTCACCTATCGATATATAAGCAAGCACATTGCCCATATCGCCCAGCTCCAGCTGGATATCGTATTCATCACGAAGCAGGTCATATACTTCTATGCCGGCCAGACCAATATCCAGAGTATAGACAGTCAGTTTGGTGGGATCAAAATCATACACGCTGTCACCGTTAATCAGCTCCTTGCCGTATGCGTAGTAGCCGCCTATCTTGTTTATTTCAGTACGTGCATAATCGGCTATGCGCATCACCTCCTTGAAAAGATCCTTTCCGCGTAATGCCAGATTGCGGCGTGAAATGTCCAGACTGGCAATGAGCAGATATGATGCGCTCGTGGTCTGAGTGAGGTTAATTACCTGACGCACATAACCGGGACTCACGTTGGGGCCGGTAAGCAGGAAAGAACTCTGGGTAAGGCTTCCGCCGGATTTGTGCATACTGACCGATGACATATCGGCTCCTGCAGCCATAGCGGTAACAGGCATGTCGTCACCGAAATAGAAGTGCGTTCCGTGAGCCTCATCGACCAAAACCATCATGCCGTTCTCGTGCGCCAACTCCACAATCCGCTTCAGATTGGAACATATACCGTAGTATGTCGGATTGTTCACAAGGATAGCCACAGCATCGGGGTTCTCTTCGATTGCACGTTCCACTTGGGAGATTTTCATACCTAAGGCTATTCCTAAGTGGTTATCGGTCTCAGGGTTCACATATATGGGTGTGGCACCGTTCACAACCAGCGCGTTTATGACGCTGCGATGCACGTTACGAGGCATAATAATCTTCTCACCGCTCTTGCATGCGGTAAGGACCATAGTCTGTACAGCCGATGTAGTTCCACCCACCATAAGGAATGCGTGGGCAGCACCGAAAGCTTCAGCGGCCAAATTTTCAGCCTCTTTTATTACTGAAATGGGATGACACAGATTATCAAGAGGTTTCATGGAGTTTACGTCCAGTTCAACGCACTGCTTTCCAAGCAGCGAAACCAGTTCGGGGTTACCTCTACCCCTCTTATGACCGGGTACGTCAAAAGGTACCACTCTGTTCCTCCTGAATTCCTGGAGGGCCTCATAAACGGGAGCTCTACGCTGATCCATCTACTGCAAAACGTTTTAAAAGTTCAACCATTCTGTCCTTTTCCGGCTCCCTTGGATAAGGGGACAAAAAAAAGACATAAACAATAAAACCTCTCTTGTTTACGTCTTCCGGTATGCAGGCAGTAAACCTTTACATACTTTCAAATCAGAGTCTATATAGTAAACAAATACTTTTACTACTCTTCTTATTGACCGTTTTCCAAGTCGGGTGGTTATAAAGTAACCAACTTTAAAAAAAGGGGTACGTTACCGTACGCAATGTGCTGTAAAGGGCACAACTCAATAATAGGAAAACTCTGATTCAATCCATTCTGCTTTCCTGTCCGCAAAGTTACTGCTTTTTTATTACCATCAAACCTTTTTTTGAATATTTGTATTATCTTTGCACCGCTTTTCACGGAGAAAAGATCCGGGATGTAGTTCAGTCCGGTTAGAATGCCTGGTTTGGGACCAGGTGGTCGAAGGTTCGAATCCTTTCATCCCGACAAAGGGCGGCATTTTTTTTGCCGCCCTTTGTCGTGTGAAAGGATTCGGCAAACCTTATTTAAGATTTAAGAATCCCGTATGCCTTGAAACACTTGACAAGTTTTTCGGTGGCTAAGTCTATCTGCTCCTTTGTATGAGTTGCCATCAGCGAGAACCGTATGAGCGTATCCTCAGGAGCGCATGCTGGCGGGATTACAGGATTGACGAACACGCCCTCCTCAAAAAGCATCCTGGTTATATAGAACGTCTTGTAGAAATCCCTGATATAAAGAGGTATGATGGGAGTCGATGTCTTGCCTATCTCGAACCCCAGCTGACGGAAATTGCAAAGAGCATAATCCGTGAGTTTCCAGAGTTGGGCTATACGCTCGGGCTCGCTCTTCATTATCCCCAAAGCCGTACGGGCGGCAGCTGTAGCGGCAGGAGTGTTGCTGGCGCTGAAGATATACGAACGAGAATGGTGCCTTACCCAGTTGATTATTCCCTTGTCGGCAGCAATGAAGCCTCCTATGGCGGCAAGCGATTTACTGAAAGTACCCATTATTATATCCACCTGATCTGTCAGGCCGAAATGATTGCACACACCGCGTCCGTGGTCTCCCATTACTCCCAACCCGTGTGCCTCATCAACCATTATAGCGCAATTGTACCTATCCTTCAGACCGACTATGCCGGGAAGGTCAGCCAGATCACCCTCCATACTGAACACACCGTCAACAACAACCAACTTGAGCGATTCAGGCTCACATCGGTTAAGTGTCTTTTCAAGCGATGCCATATCGTTATGCCGGAACTTGAGGGGTTTGGCAAAAGAGAGACGACGTCCGTCCACTATCGATGCATGATCCAACTCATCACAGATCACATAATCATCACGCCCCATCAGACAGGATATAGTGCCAAGATTGGTCTGGAAACCTGTTGAGAAAATCATGGCATCCTCCTTACCCACAAATTCGGCAAGCTCGGCCTCAAACTGTTTATGGATATCCAGTGTACCGTTAAGATACCTCGATCCGGCACAACCGGTTCCATATTTTCTTGTCGCCTCAACTGCAGCCTCTACAACTTTCGGATGGTTGGTAAGTCCAAGATATGAATTGGAGCCGAACATAAGGACTTTGCGGCCCTCCATAATAACCTCAGTATCCTGTTTGCTGGAAATACACCTATGATAGGGATAAATGCCTTGCGCCATACCCTCTTGAGGCAGAGTATATTGTGCGCATCTTTCACTAAGTTTGTTCATAACGCTGCAAAATTAGTCATTTTTAATTATCTTCGCCTCCTGATAAGTGCTGAAAAAAATGATTGTAAAACGGAAAATAGTATTTGTCTATAATCCCATTTCCGGTGGTCATAAGATTATTCCCGTTATTCCGATAATAGAAAGGTTCATAAACACTGACCTTTATGATTTCAGCATCGTTACCACAGAGTACAAGGGACACGCTACTGAACTGGCCAGCGAATATGCTGCCATGCATTATGACGCAGTCATTGCCGTAGGAGGTGACGGGACAGTAAACGAAGTTGGCCGCGGACTTATAGGGACAGATACCGCAATGGGAATAATTCCCTGCGGTTCCGGCAATGGTCTGGCACGGCATCTCGGAATTCCTACAGATCCTTACAAAGCGGTAAAATGGCTGGACAAATCCATATTCGCCGACATTGATTACGGACTCATTGAGAATCAACCTTTTTTCTGTACATGTGGAGTAGGCTTTGATGCCAAGGTCAGTGAATCCTTCTCAAATGCGGGAACCCGTGGCCCGCTCACTTATATGGAGAGCATACTCAAGGAGATTGCCATCTACAAGACAAGCTCATATAAGCTCTCATTTAATAATTCCAGCGAGACCTTCGACTGCTTTATAGTCACCTGTGCCAATGCAGACCAATGGGGGAACAATGCCTTCATCGCCCCCACCGCATCACTTCAGGACGGTCTGTTGGATGTTGTTGTGGTGCATCCGTTCACAGCCATTGACGCTCCACTCATAGCTTTGCAGCTGTTCAACCGTCAGCTGGACAGGAACCGTAACGTGACCATAAGCAAGTGCCGTCGCCTGACTATCACCAGACCATCTGAAGGCCCGGCACATTTTGACGGAGATCCCATCCTTCTGGGTAAGGAAATCAACATTGGGCTGGTGCCGCACGGATTAAAGGTCCTGATACCTGACAAACGGCGCAAAATTTAGAATCTTAAGTAAAAATCCCTAACAAGATTAATATAATCCGGTGTCTCTTCTCCCTTATCGTTTCTCATCCTCAGGACATCAGTCACAGGCTGGACCACAACACTTGAAAAAGTGAGGAGTGAACGTTTGGGATTATTATAACGGGAGGTCATGACATCAGTTCGTTTGGACATATACAAACCACCCGTCTGCGCCCTACGCACGAATTCTTCCACCTCGTCATACGGCAGTACGACACTTAGTGTGCCATTATCAGCAAGCATGGAAGCGGAACAACCGATCAGTGTCTCATAGCTGAGAGAATCATTATGTCTTGCCAGATTCCGGCCAGAATCAGGAGAACGCAACGCATCACGGAAATAAGGAGGATTTGAAAGAATCCTGTCATACTTGGTGTCAGGATGATAATTGGCTATATCACAGTTTATCACAGCTATCCTGTCGGTCCATTCGGAAACGGCGACATTGGACGCGGCCCGGACGGATGCGGCAACATCAACCTCAACCGCAGTGACACTACCTGCACCTTTCTGAGCCGCCATCAAGGCTATCAACCCCGTACCGGTTCCTATATCCAGCACGCTGCAACCCAAAGGGATATCGGCCCAGGCGCCCAGCAGCACACCGTCTGTACCCACCTTCATGGCGCAATCCTCCTGATTCACTGTGAAGCGCTTGAATTTGAACCAGTTGTTTGACATATATCACACGAATCTGCATGCAAAAATACTTTTTTTATCGATTTGAAGCCGTAAATGGGCGTTCCTTGCCTGCAATTCACTAAATTTGCAGATTATTTACAGAACATACGTATGTTTACCAAGAAACAACAGGAAGAAGAATCTTTTGACGAATCAAATCCGGCTTTCTCCATGATTGCTGACTTTGACGGTAATGAAAAAAGCTTTTTTGAATCCGATATGGATGAGGTGATGCCCGTGCTTCCTCTACGAAATATGGTACTTTTCCCTACTGTCGTGATGCCTGTGACAGTAGGTCGCAAATCATCACTCAAACTCATACAGAATGCCTCAGCCGACGGCAAGCAGATAGCTGTTTTCTGTCAGAAGGATCCGGATGTGGAAAATCCCGGACTCAATGACCTCTACTCTGTAGGCGTACTGGCTAAAGTGATCCGCGTATTCGACATGCCGGACCAGACCACAACTGTTGTCCTTCAGGGCATGCAGCGCATAAAGCTGCTCAACATAATAAACGACCGTCCATATTTGGTAGGCACCGCGGAACTGTTCCCTGAGGTGCTGCCACCCACACGAAACAAGGAATTCAAAGCCATAGTCGATTCCTGCAAGGATGCAGCCATAAAATACGTGAAACTGTCGGACAACATACAGCCTGATGCAGCTTTTGCATTGAAGAACATATCGAACGGCATGTTCCTGATAAATTTCATGTGCTCCAACCTGCCGTTCGACATCAAGGACAAGGCACGTCTGCTTCGGGAAGGAACATGCTCAAGCCGCGCACTTACACTACTCTCACTGCTTAACCGTGAAATCCAGCTGGCAGAACTCAAGGTCAGTATCCAGCGCCGCACTCATGAGGATATAGAAAAACAACAGAAAGAGTACTTCCTCCAACAGGAACTCAAGAACATCCAGGACGAGTTGGGAGGAAGCGTTCAGGACCAGGACATAGAGGAGATGCGCATCAGGGCCAACCAGAAAAAATGGAGTGAAGAGGTGCGTAAGATTTTCGACAAGGAACTGCTCAAGCTGGAACGCACCAACTCGCAATCGCCCGATTACAATGTGCAGCTCTCCTACCTACAGACTGTACTGAGCCTTCCATGGGGTGAATACACCAAGGACAATCTTGATATGGGAAATGCCCGGAGGGCACTTGACAAGGACCACTACGGGTTGGAAAAAGTAAAGGAGCGCATCATGGAACATCTGGCTGTCATGAAACTGCGTGGAGACTTCAAATCACCGATTCTGTGCCTTTATGGTCCTCCGGGAGTGGGAAAAACGTCATTAGGACTCTCCATTGCCAACGCTCTCAAACGCAAGTACGTCCGCATATCACTGGGCGGGCTCCATGATGAAGCTGAGATACGTGGACACCGCAAGACATATATAGGCGCTATGCCCGGCCGTATCATTAAAGGTCTGATCAAAGCAGGCTCCTCAAATCCGGTCTTTATTCTCGATGAAATAGACAAAGTCAGCCAGATGACCACTCAGGGAGACCCTTCATCGGCCATGCTTGAAGTACTGGATCCCGAGCAGAACAACGCTTTCCATGACAACTATCTGGATATCGATTATGACCTCTCGAAGGTTATGTTCATAGCTACCGCTAACAACATAAACACCATACCAGCTCCTCTGTTGGATCGTATGGAGCTGATTGAGGTCAGCGGTTATATCACTGAGGAAAAAATTGAGATTGCAAAACGTCATCTCATACCTAAGGAGATGGAGGCCAACGGGCTAGCGAAGGGAAGTCTGTCAATAGGCAAAGCCGCCATTGAGTCAATCATAGAGAACTACACCCGTGAATCAGGTGTGCGTGAATTGGATAAAAAGATTGGCAAGATATGCCGCAAGACCGCCAGTAAGTACGCCACTGACGGCGATTTCGGCAAAATGACGGTGAAACCTGATGATTTGAAGGAACTGCTGGGTACCCGCCCCTACTCAAGGGACAAGTATCAGGGAAATGAATACGCAGGTGTGGTGACAGGTCTGGCCTGGACAGCTGTGGGAGGCGAGATTCTTTTCGTAGAGACCAGCCTGAGTCGCGGAAAGGAGGGTAAGCTCACACTGACCGGCAACCTGGGTGACGTAATGAAGGAGTCCGCAATGCTGGCAATGGAATATATCCGTGCACATGCCAGACTGCTAAACCTTGATCCTGCAGTGTTCAACTCCTGGAACGTGCATATACATGTACCGGAAGGCGCTATTCCCAAGGACGGTCCTTCAGCCGGTATTACAATGGCAACATCTATTGCATCGGCTTTCACGCAACGCAAGGTCCGCCCGCATCTGGCCATGACAGGTGAAATCACCCTGCGTGGGAAGGTTCTGCCTGTAGGCGGCATTCGGGAGAAGATACTGGCAGCCAAGCGAGCCGGGATAACCGACATAATCCTGTGTTCCGAAAACAGACGTGACATTGAAGAGATTCCGGCTGATTATCTCAAGGGAGTGGAGTTCCATTATGTGAACAACATATGTGAGGTCTGGAAAATTGCACTGCTTGACGAGAAGGTGGCCGATGCTCAGGATATCACCCCCATTCTGCAATCTGAAAAGTAAAATTGAATCTGTGGAAGGACTGACATTCAAACTTGAGCATACGGACGGCACCAGCCACGCAAGGGCGGGATGCATAACCACAGGTCACGGTGTCATCGAGACACCCATATTCATGCCTGTAGGTACGGCAGGATCCGTTAAGGCTGTGCATCTGCATGAACTCAAGGATGACATAAAGGCTCAGATAATCCTGGGTAACACCTATCATCTGTACCTCCGTCCCGGTCTGGACATTTTGGAAAATGCCGGTGGGTTGCACAAATTCAACGGTTTTGACCGTCCCATGCTGACGGACAGCGGTGGATTCCAGGTGTTTTCACTCACAGGCCTGCGCAAAATGACCGAGGAGGGCGTAACCTTCCAATCCCATATAGACGGCTCCCGCCATCTGTTCACCCCGGAGCGGGTAATGGACATCGAGCGCATCATAGGTGCCGATATCATGATGGCTTTTGATGAATGCTGTCCCGGCACTGCCGAATACAAGTACGCCAAACAGTCGATGGAACGCACCCACCGTTGGCTTGACCGCTGCATACGGCGATTTGACGAAACAGAGCCCAAGTACGGCTATCATCAGGCCTTGTTTCCTATCGTGCAGGGATGCGTCTATAGGGATCTGCGTTCCGCGTCAGCGGAATACATCGCATCAAAGGGAGCTGAGGGCAATGCCATAGGAGGACTGGCCGTAGGTGAGCCAACCGAGGTAATGTATGAGATGATTGACCTGGTACACGGCATTCTGCCTCAGGATAAGCCACGCTACCTCATGGGTGTGGGAACCCCAGCCAATATACTGGAGGCCATAGCACTGGGAGTAGATATGTTTGACTGTGTCATGCCCACCCGCAACGGCCGCAACGCCATGTTGTTCACCAAGGATGGAATTATCAACATGCGCAACAAGAAGTGGGAGGATGTGTTCGAGCCAATTGAGACAGACGGAGCATCACAGGTGGACACGCTCTATACAAAGGCGTATCTTCACCACCTTTTCAAAGCACAGGAGTATCTTGCCCTGATGATTGCCTCCGTACATAATCTGGCGTTCTATCTGTGGCTGGTTGGCGAAGCCCGCAAGCATATCCTGGCAGATGACTACCACACCTGGAAGGATTATATGGTCAGGAAAGTCATGCAAAGAATTTAAAGGCAATTCCACAATGAAAAGGAGATTCGACATAAGATTCCTGACAAGACTGGACTGGTACATCATAAGGAAGTTCCTTGGTACTTACTTCTTTTCCATCGCACTGATCATAACCATAGCAGTGGTTTTTGATTTCAATGAGAAGATAGACAAACTAAAGGACGCATCCGCTGCTGAGATTGCCTTCCGGTATTATCTCAATTTCATCCCCTATTTTGCCAATCTCTTCAGTCCGCTGTTCGTTTTCATTGCCGTGATATACTTCACCTCAAAACTGGCGGAGAACTCTGAAATCATAGCTATGTTCTCCACCGGAATGAGTTTTAAGCGTATGATGATACCTTACATGATATCAGCTGCACTGATTGCCGGCCTGACCCTATCTCTTGGTTCCAGTATCATCCCCAAAGCCAATGCCAAACGTATCTCATTCGAAACACAATACATGAACCGGAAACCGCGCGCCAACGGAACCTCCAATATCCAACTTGAGGTTGAAGAAGGTATCATAGCCTATATGGACCGTTATGAAGATTATAACAAGGTGGGGTACCGTTTCTCGCTTGACAGGTTTGAAGGCAAGCAGCTGATGTCACACATGACTGCAAGAACCATCACCTATGACACTCTCAATGCGGAAAGATACCACTGGATTGCCAAGAACTATATGATACGTGACCTTTCCGGTGATCTGGAAACGATAAGTCAAGGAACGGAACTGGATACAGTTATACACTTTGAACCTGCCGATTTTCTCATTACCTATGGTCAGGAGGAGACCATGACATCGCCTGAACTCAAGGAATACATCCAGAGACAAAAGAACAGAGGGTTCGGCAATATACAGGATTTTGAGATAGAGTATCACAAGCGGTATGCCATGTCGTTTGCCTCTTTTATCCTTACCATCATAGGGGTCTCTCTTTCAAGCCGTAAGAGGAAAGGAGGTATGGGACTGCATCTCGGAATAGGAATAGGACTCAGTTTTGCATACATCATGTTTCAGACACTGGCCTCATCATTTGCTGTTTCCGGAGTGATGTCCGCATTCTGGGCGGAGTGGTCCCCTAACATCATCTTCTTCTTTATCGCCCTATTCCTTTATATAAAAGCACCCAAATAACCATTTCATCGTGAGATTTGACGAGTTTGATTTCCAACCGGCACTTCTGGACGCTATTGACGCAATGAACTTCCAGGAATGTACTCCTATTCAGGAGAAAGCCATTCCCCTGCTTCTTGAGGGACGTGACCTGATAGGCATAGCGCAGACCGGAACGGGCAAGACCGCAGCCTACCTGCTTCCGGTTCTGGACAAATTGTCAGGTGGCGGCTATCCGGAAAACGCAGTAAACTGCCTGATAATGGTGCCCACCCGCGAACTTGCCCAGCAGATTGACCAGCAGGTAGAGGGTTTCTCCTATTTTACAAACGTGTCCAGTACAGCCGTTTATGGCGGCAACGACGGAATCCGGTTTGAGCAGGAGAAACGCGGATTTGCCATGGGAGCCGACATAGTTGTAGCTACCCCCGGCCGTCTTATCAGCCACATAAGTTTAGGTAACATAGACTTGTCAAAGGTATCGTTCTTCATACTTGATGAGGCCGACCGCATGCTTGACATGGGATTCTATGATGACATTATGCAGATTGTAAAACAGCTGCCCGCCAAACGTCAGAACATGCTGTTCAGCGCCACCATGCCCAATGAGATTCAGCGCATGGCCCGCACCATCCTGCATGATCCTGCCGAGGTCAAACTGGCTGTTTCCAAACCTGCCGACAAGATTCTGCAGGCAGCATACATATGCTACGAGCCACAGAAACTGCCCATAATACAGAGCCTGTTCAGCAATAACGCTCCCCAAAGGGTGATAGCATTCGCTTCGTCCAAGCTAAAGGTCAAGGAAATCACCAAATCCTTGCGCCGAATGGGACTTAATGTTGGTGAAATGCACTCTGACCTGACTCAGGCCGAGCGTGACGGGATAATGCACAAGTTCCGCAACGGACATATCAACGTACTGATTGCCACCGATATAGTATCACGAGGAATAGACATTGATGACATAGATCTGGTTATAAATTTTGACGTTCCGCATGACCCCGAGGATTACGTACACCGCATAGGCCGCACCGCACGTGCCGGAGCCGAAGGTTGCGCCATAACATTTGTCAGCGTTGATGACCAGAGCCGTTTCCGCCAGATAGAGCGGTTCTTAGGCAAGGATATCTACAAAATACCTATTCCAACCGAACTTGGCAAGGCTCCGGAATACGCACAGTCCAACCCCAAGCCACAACACAGAGGCAAAGGCCGTTTCTTCCATCGCAAAAAATAGTACAAAAGGGGTCTGCCCCTTTGGTATCATTTTGCTCAATATTGCTCTTTCTCGTTGGGGAAGTCTGAGTTCTTGACGTCCTCTACGTAATGACCGACAGCGCCATTGATGATTTCGAACAGGTTGGCGTAGCGACGCAGGAAACGTGGGCTGAAATCATTATTCATGCCCAGCATATCGGCACACACAAGAACCTGACCGTCAACACCGCCACCGGCTCCTATTCCGATTATGGGAATAGAGACCTCCTTTGCCACGCGCTCGGCCAGAACAGCGGGTATTTTCTCAAGTACTATTGAGAAACAGCCCACCTCCTCCAGTTTGTGGGCATCGGAAATCAGTTTCTCCGCCTCGGCCTCCTCCTTGGCGCGGACTGCGTATGTACCGAATTTATTTATTGATTGGGGGGTGAGACCCAGATGTCCCATGACGGGGATTCCGGCATCTATGATATGACGCACAGAGGGCAGGATCTCCTCACCTCCCTCCAGTTTGAGAGCATCGGCATGAGAAACCTTCATTATCTTGATGGCATTGGTCACAGCTTCGGAATCATTGATCTGATATGTTCCGAAAGGCATATCTACAACTACGAGGGCACGCTGAACACCGCGAACCACGGACTTGGCGTGATAAATCATCTGGTCAAGGGTAATGGGCAGTGTAGTCTGGTTTCCGGCCATAACGTTCGATGCTGAATCGCCCACCAGAATAACATCGATACCCGCTCCATCAACCATCTTGGCCATAGTGTAGTCATACGATGTAAGCATTGCAATCTTCTCGCCACGCTGTTTCATTTCCCTGAGACGCTGTGTGGTAACTTTACGTTTGTCTTCAGTAATATATCCCATTTCACTTATTATTTTGGACTGCAAAGTTAGTACTAATATCAGGAGTTATTACTAATTTTGGGTAGATAAAATCACAATGGTCAACAAATCTCACCTCACCGTGTACAAGGCATCGGCCGGATCGGGCAAAACGTTCCGGCTTACGGTGCAATACATCATCATGCTGGTCAACAACCCGGAGAACTACCGCCACATTCTTGCCGTAACCTTCACGAACAAGGCCACAGCCGAGATGAAACAACGCATAATGTCCCAGTTGTACGGCATAGGATACAGTCTCAAAAGTTCTGAAGGCTATTATCTTGAAGTAAAGAAAGCTGTCAGATATGATGAAAACACCATACGCCGTAGCGCACGGCTGGCGCTTGACAACATACTTCAGGACTACGGCCATTTCCGCGTTGAAACCATAGACAGTTTCTTCCAGACCATACTGCGCGGTCTGGCCCGTGAACTCAACATAGGAGGCAACCTGACACTTGAACTGGATGTTGATGCCGCAATAGATGAGGCTGTAGATACATTCCTGGCCAGCATAGAGCCTGGTTCAGCAGACAATCACAACGTAATGAAATACGTTGAGAACAACATAGAGAATGACCGCAGTTGGTCCATTGACAAGACACTCAAGGACTTTTCAAGGGAACTCTTCAGCGAGATATTCATGAGGAACGGCCGGGAGCTACGCCGAATCCTGACCGACAACCCCGATGCTGTAAATGACTACAGACAGAATCTCTTCGCCGCGCGTGACACCGTTTTGCCGCTCAAAATTAAGCAGATAAAAGAAATAGGAGAGCAAGTCCGCTCAGCTGTTTCGGCTTCAGGATCCACCGTTGATGAAATATCCAGATATCCGAAGGATGTCCTGTTCAAGATAATCGACGGTTCCATAGCAGATGTTGACCTGGATAAAGCCAAGACTCTGCATAATTGCGCTGTCAACCCGGAAAAATTCTACAGCAAAGCCACATTAAAGAAATATCCGCTACTATTGGGTCTGGCTCAGGAACATTTATCACCCATGTATGCAATGGTAGAAAAACTGGTATTGGAATACCAGAGAATCAACAACTCGTTCGAGGCCGCACTAAAATACATGCACGAACTGAGCCTGCTGCTGAGCATCCGCTCTGAGATAGACCGCCAAAGTCAGGAGCAGGGCCGTTTCATTCTGGCCGATACGCCCCAACTGCTTCACTCCATGGAGCAGGGTGACACATCTTTCGTTTATGAAAAGACTGGCAGTTTTACCCGCCACCTTATGATTGATGAGTTTCAGGACACATCGGACCTGCAATGGAGCAATCTTAGCCTGCTCCTCAAAGAATGTCTCTCGACAGGTCAGGACTGCCTTGTTGTAGGCGATGTAAAACAGTCCATATACCGCTGGCGAAACAGTGACTGGAACATACTGAACGCCGGTCTGGAAAGGGAGTTTGCCGCTTACCATCCGTATGTAGTATCAATGGACGGCAATTTCCGCAGCAGGCAGCAGGTAATTGATTTCAACAACTCGCTGTTCCCCAAAGCCGTGGATTTCCTTTCGCAGCGCTACAGGGAGGTGACAGGCCTTGATTATCCGGAGTTAGCCCTGGCATACAGCGGTGTGGAACAGGAATGTCTCCACAGAGACGGCACAGGTTACGTCTATGCTGAAGTAATCAATGAGAAGACAAATGCCGATCAAATCGTGGAAACCGTCTGTATCAAAATTGCCGGACAACTGGATAATCTGCTGAAGGCGGGAGTCCGACAGACAGACATAGCCATACTGTGCCGTAACAGAGCTAGGATAGCTGATATAGCAGGGTGGTTTACGCAAAACTGCCCCGAATACACCATTATCTCAGGTGAGGCTTTCCAGTTGGATTCATCGGCTACAGTAAGGATACTGGTAAACGCACTGCGCTGGCTCGCCGACAACACCGACAGCATTGCGCTGGCACAGCTGGTTTGGGAGCGGGAATGCATACTGAACGGCACCGATGAACAGTTTGACACCTTATACGCCAGAGGACTTGAGAATTGTCTGCCAAAATCATTCACGGAGCAGGCCGATATACTGCGCAACCTGCCCCTTTATGAACTTATCGAGAAACTCTACGTAATCCTGAATCTGGACAGCATACCAGGCCAGAGTCAATATATCATGGCATTTCAAGACACCGTTTGCCAATGGATCAAACGAAATCCCACCGACTTGGCTCAATTCATCGTTGAATGGGATGAAAGAATCTTCAAGACCCCTATCCCTGCTCCCGAAATAAACGGCATCCGCCTGCTTACCATACATAAGTCAAAAGGACTGGAGTTTCATACCGTAATAGTACCGTTCTGTGAGTGGCCTGTAATAGATACCAGCCATGAAGAACGCATCTGGATCAAGCCCGATGATCAACCGTTTGACAGCCTGCCATTCATCCCGGTTGCATTCAGCAAAGACCTGGGAAACTCCATATTTGCAGAACATTACAAACGCGAGGCCGGACTGCAGACCGTCGATAATCTGAATCTTCTATATGTGGCGCTTACACGTGCCATAAACAATCTGATTGTCATAAGCAATCGTCCCCCAAAGAATTACGGTTATAGCACTATAAGGGATGTACTGGAGTTCTGTCTTGGCACCGACCCGTTCCGTAGTGAAACCAGTGACGAAGGCATAATATACGAGACCGGCCATATATGCCCTCACTCTGATCAGGAAAGGACCGACAGCCAAAACCCGTTCGATACCAAACCTGAACTACAGGAACTCCCGCTACGTTCCTACCCCATAAACGCCCGTTTCCTCCAATCGGGTGAATCCACCCGCTTCATCCACTCTGCCAATGATGACTCTGACCGTCAGGATGAGTATATCCAGACAGGTAAGTTGCTCCACAACCTGTTTGCCACCATACGCACAGTAGCCGACATTGACCCGCAGGTGGAAAACATGCTTTCTGACGGCCTGCTGGGTTCAAAAGCCGAAGCTGACAAACTCAAGCAAAGGATCCACAGTCACATAGACTCCACGCCCGGGGCCGGAGAGTGGTTCAGCGGCAATTATGCCCTGTTCAACGAGACATCCATCATATACCGCGACGGAGATGTTCTCCAGACCCGCCGCCCTGACCGTGTAATGATTACCCCCGACAGCCGTGCCATCATAGTGGATTTCAAGTTCGGGCGTGAACACGAAGAACACCTGCATCAGGTAAGAGAGTATATGGACCTGATCCGCAAGATGGGCTACAACCAGGTGGAAGGTCATATCTGGTACGTCTATAACAACAAGATAACAAACTGTTAAACAATTAACTAACCTTACAAATAAAAATATGAAAGACTTTAATTTCTACGCACCCACAGAGGTAGTGTTCGGCAAAAACTCAGAAGAACAGGTAGCACAGCTGGTACGCAAATACGGCGGCACCAAAGTTCTGGTTCATTACGGCGGCAAGAGCGCCATCAAATCCGGCTTGCTGGATAAGATTGAGCGTCTGCTTCGTGAGGGCGGTATAGAATATGTAACCTTAGGCGGCGTTGTGCCTAACCCAAGACTCTCAAAAGTTCATGAAGGAATAGAGCTGTGCCGCAAGGAGAAGGTTGACTTTATCCTGGCCGTTGGTGGCGGTAGCGTAATAGATTCCAGCAAGGCCATAGCCTACGGAGTCCCCTACAGCGGTGATGTATGGGATGTCTATATGCGTCGTTACAACCCGGTTACCAGCCTGCCTGTGGCATCGGTCCTAACCATCCCGGCCGCCGGTAGCGAGATGAGTGACTCAAGCGTGATAACCAATGAGGACGGCGATGTCAAGATTGGCTACTCCAACAACCTGTGCCGCCCCAAGTTTGCCATCATGAATCCCGAGCGCACCTATACCCTGCCCCCGTATCAGACAGCAGCCGGCATAACCGACATCATGATGCACACCATGGAGCGCTATTTCTCACATGATGATGACATGAACATAACCGATGCCATAGCCGAAGGACTGCTCAAGACCATGATTGACTGTGCACCGCTTGTGCTCAAGAATCCGGAGAACTACCGTTACCGCGCCCAGGTGATGTGGGCAGGCTCTCTGGCTCATAATGACCTGACAGGCTGCGGCCGCATAGGCGACTGGGCCACCCATCAGCTGGAGCATGAGCTGAGCGGCATGTTCGATGTAACACATGGTGCCGGTCTTGCTGCAGTATGGCCCAACTGGGCACGCTACGTCATGAATTGCGGCGTTCAGCGTTTTGTACGCTTTGCCGTAAACGTAATGGGAGTAGAGAATGACTACACTGACCCCCAGGGTACAGCCATCCGCGGCATCGAGGCCATGGAGCGTTTCTACCACTCAATAGGCATGCCCATCAACATCCACGAGCTCATCGGCTGTGAGATAACCGATGCTCAGATCCGGGAGATGGTCCGCAAGTGCAGCCACGACTTCACAATCACCCAAGGCCAGTTCAAGGTCCTCACCTCCGATGACATGACCGCAATTTATTCTTTAGCCAAATAATTGGGGCGGCCAGGACGGCGTCGATGAATCCGCCCTGCCCGTCACCATGGAGGTGGACTACGTCAGGGTGTACCAGCTTCCTTCCGACCAAAAATAAACCAATTGGTTTACCCTCATTTTTCCACTCCCTAGTTAGCGAGAAAAAACTCCCTAGTTAGCGAGAAAAAACTCCCTAGTTAGCGAACGACGCAAAGGGGTCGTTTCCCTTTGCGTCAATAAAAGTCCGCAAAAAGGTTGTATCGTTATAACCTTTTTGCCCTTATTACACAAAGACTATCCCATCTATTTGAAGGCTTTCCAACCCTAAAAAACTGAATTAAACTGGAAAAAAGTAACGGAGTAGCCTCAAAAAGTAACCAACCTCGATGAAAAAGTAACCAACAAAAAAGTGTCAGACCTCGGTAAAAAAGTAACAGAGTTCAATAAAAAAGTAATAGAGTTCTGCAAAAAAGTAATAGACCTCGAATAACACTAAGCGACAGATTCTTCTTCCAATCATGACGACTGCCAATAACTCGAATCGCAAACACATTACTACACATAATTAATTACCTCCACTTGTTTCTGGAAAAATGGCATAAAGCTTCAAAAAAGGTTATATTATTGTAACCTTATTGCAAACTTTCTCCTATATTTGAAAGTTGTAAACCATAGCCTCATATATCCGGCAAATGAAATATCTGAATCTAAAGAAGGCATTATTTGCCTGGCAAAACCTGCAACCGCTCTCTGCAAAAGACCAGCAACGGCTTAGCCGCAAGTTTACTGTTGACTTTAACTACAACAGCAACCACATAGAGGGCAACACGCTGACATATGGCCAGACTGAAATACTACTTCTGTTTGGCAAGGTTATAGGCGAAGCCAAGGTCAAAGATGTACAGGAGATGACAGCAAGTAATGTAGGTCTCAACATGATGTCAGTTGAGGCTCAGGCTAAGGATATACCTTTATCACAGAATTTTATCCGCACCCTGCATCAAACGCTCTTACGTGAGGATTATACCGTATATCAGAATCTGCCCGATGGTCAAGCCACAAGCTACACCATCCATGCCGGTCAATACAAGACACGTCCCAACAGCGTAATTACACGTTACGGAGACCGTTTTGAATACGCATCACCCCAAGAGACTCCGTCACTCATGTCAGATCTTGTGGATTGGTACAACCAGGCAGAGAAAGAAGGTAAGCTTTCTCCAGTAGAACTTGCCGCCCTATTCCACTACCGATACATCCGGATCCACCCCTTTGAGGATGGCAACGGAAGAATAGCCCGACTCATGGTAAACTATATCCTTGCCCGACATAACTATCCTATGATAGTAGTTCGCAGCAGGAACAAACAAGAGTATCTGGAAGCCTTGCACCAGACCGACCTTGAAGTCGGCCCTATTCCTACAGATGGAGTTCACGCAGGCATAAATGACATAAAACCATTTATGAAATATTTCAATGATCTGGTTGCAACCGAGGTTTATAATGACGTTCTGTTTTTAAGCGAGCGGAATGAGAACGTCTGGTGGTATGACGGAGAACGCATATCGTTCCGTACTCCCAGCTACAGCAAGATCCTGAACGCCATGCGTACCCAGCCCACCCTGACCCTGGCTGATATGCATGAAGAAACCGGAATCAGCATAACCGCCATTCAAAAGCTCCTGGACCAACTGCTCCGCAAATCATACGTAGAGCGTGGCGACAAGGAAGGCAGTTGGCGTGTGTTTATTACCCCTTCGATTTAAAAAATAGAGTAAAAAAATATGACTACTCAAGAAGTAATAGATGTCATTTTCAATGATCCATCAGTAAAATATGATCTAACAGAATTTCAGGGATTAGGCAAAACTATACCTGAAATGTTAAATATTGAGTCTCGTCAAGGGACAGGTAAACAAACAGGGAAAGAAGTTTTCTATATAAAACCTCTATGCAAATTTCATTCTGAAAAAAAAGAATTCCAAATATACGTTGAGGGAGGGAAATCTAATCCAGAAGAAATCGTCCGCCAACTATGGGTGTGGAAACTCATTAACTATTATGGGTATGCCCCAGAGCAGATTCAATGTGAAATCCCAGTGCAATTCGGAAGTGAAATACCTACAAAATATGCAGATATAGCAGTTTATAGAAAAACAGACCTTGAAACAGTTAAGATATTGTTTGAGGTTAAGAAGCCTAAACGCAAAGATGGTATTGAACAATTAAAATCTTATCTTGGTGCAAAAGGAAATCCTATTGGTGTCTGGTCTAATGGAGCAGATAAACTGATTCTTTACAAGCCACAAAACAAAGATTTTGATACATTATCAGAGGTTCCTAAAGTAAGAGAAGAAGCCTCAAATGTTCTTGAGATTAAAAGAAAACTGGCTGATCTTCGTACCCAATTCAATTTTAAAAAGATTGTACAAGATTTAGAAGAACTGGTGCTTGCCGACAGTGGAGTAGATGAATTTAATGAAATATTCAAACTCATCTACGCTAAAATTTACGATGAAAAAATTGCAGCAGAAGACAGACGTAGGAAGCAAGAAGTTGAGTTTAAAAAATATGCAGACCCAGAGCTTACTTATGACGTCATCAACAATCTTTATCGTAAAGCATGCGAAAAATGGCCAGGAGTATTTGAAGAGCCAAATATAAAGTTACGCAAAGATCATCTTCAAATATGTATTGGTCCGATAGAGGGTATTAGGTTGTTAGGTTCCAACCTACGCATTATGGATGATGCGTTTGAGTATCTGATGCCAACAGAAGCAAAGAAAAAGAAAGGCCAATTCTTCACACCTCGACATGTGATAGAAATGTGTGTGCGTATGCTGAACCCCAAGGATTATGAATATATTATTGATCCCGCTTGTGGATCTGCTGGATTCCTATTGCATGCGATGGAATGGGCAATGCCTGCAGAGACAACAGATGAGCAAGAATTAAGGAAATCTCGCTATGCTTCAAAATACCTTTGGGGTATAGATTTTGAAGCTCGTGCAGCCAAGACTTCCCGTGCCCTAATGTTAATTGCCGGAGATGGACATACTAACATTTTTGGGCCAGACGTAAGCAGTATTGATCCTAAGACCTGGTATAGTACAATGTCTGGACGTTTACTAATGACAGAATTAAGAAAGACTTCTTTGCTCGCACATCCTTTACCTGAAACAGAATTACTAACAGATGAAGACAAGGCTTGGGACTATTTTGAACATATGAAGTTTGACTTAGTTTTAGCAAATCCTCCATTTGCTGGTGAACTGAAAGATAAAAAAATGCTTCAACACTATGAGTTGGCAAAACCTGCCTTACGTCGTGCAAAAGACAAACAGCCAAAAGAAGAACGAGATGTGATCTTTATAGAGCGTATTATAAACCTGTTACGTCCAGGAGGTCGTGCAGCAGTGGTTTTACCTCAAGGAAAGTTCAATAATTCCTCTTTAGCTTTTATTCGTGAGTTTATTTTGCATAAAGCTCGTTTGTTAGCTGTTGTTGGATTACATGGAAATACATTCAAACCTCATACTGGCACAAAAACATCCGTATTGTTCATCCAGAAGTATACGGAAAAAGAACTTGAGAAAATTGAAAGCATAAAGAACCAAGTAGAAAAATCTTGTCCCAATTATGAGGAACAAATTCAAAAACTTTTAAATGACAATGCTCATATTGATGATATAGATGAAAACAGTATCCCTGAAGAAATATACAATCTATTGTTAGAAGAATTTCCAGAAACTGAGGAGCAAGATGTTTCTGAAGATAACAGCGATTCGAATAATAAAGATGACAACACAACCGAAGAACTATCTTTAGAAGAAAAAATTGAAGAAGCCTCAAAAAGGATAGATGAATTAAAGCGGCAGAAATCGCGTCTTCTAGTAAGCCTACAATCTCTTGTAGACGAGGAAACGAAATTAGCAGCTTCCCACAAAACCGAGATTCAACTTATTGATAGTGATGAGACTCATGACCGTAAAAGTAAGTTTAATGCAAAAAAGGCGTTGATAGAACAGCAGAAAGTTGCCTTGAAGGTTTTAAAAGACTCCCATAAAGAAGTTGCGAAGACCATAAGATCAGAATTGAAGTTTATTGAAAAACAAATACCATTAGCAGAGGAAGCATTGCTTCTATTATCAAATCGAGGAAAATTGCAAATCATATTGAATACGCCTGAGATTGTAGAAAAATTGCATAGCAGATATATTGATGCCCAATTAGCTTTACGCCTAAATTATCCTATCTTCATGGCTATTAGCGAACATGGAGGGAAAAATAATAGCGGCGATTATGAGTATTTGAAAGATGAAAATGGCAATATTATTGAAGATATATGGGGTAACCCTGAAATTGATCAAGATTTAGTAAATCATCAAATAACTCGTGAAGGCTTACTGCGAAAGGCCGCAGAATATAATCATGCTATTCATGGAAACGACAATAAATCATCTGTACGTCTTAGAGACTTTGCTATCGTAGCAGAAGAGAGACCATTTAGAGATGACAAATTCATTCCAGAAGAGGATTGCTTTATAGCTGAAGCATTTGTGAAGTTTGCCATAGAACAAGGTTTTGACTTTTGGACAGAAGAATAAATATGGCTATTACAACAACAATTAATCTCTCCGAACTAGAATTCGGAAATAGATTTGATGGAGAACTATACAACCCACATCTTTTAAGTTCTTTGTCCGAACTCAAGAATTCTGGATTCGAACTACTTCCATTAGGTAGTTTTTGTTCTATAAAGAGCGGAACAACTCCAAAAGACAGAGACGATTCTTTAAAAGAAGGACCTGTATTGTTCAAAACAACAGATGTTCGAAACAATGTAATGTCTGCATATGATAGTTTTTATCATATTAGTGATAAAATACATCATCGAATGTCTGTTACAAAGATTAAGCCATATGATATTTTGTTGAATATTGTTGGAGCAACTCTTGATGTAATAGGTCGTTCATCCATAATTATGAATGATTTTCAGGAGGCGAACATTACTCAAGCAATGGTTTTTGTTAGAATCAAAAAAAAGATATTACCAGGTTTTTTATTTGCTTTTTTGAATACGAGATATGCACAGGATCAAATTAAACGATATGCAAGACCAACAGGGCAATATAACCTCAATCTAGTAGAGGTTGGGAAAATACTAATCCCTAATATTGATATCTTAGTTCAAAAAAGTATTGAAGAAGATATAAAAAAAAGTGCGTTACTCCAAGAAAAATCTCAATCTCTATTTCTTCAAGCTAAGAGGCTACTCTCACAAGAGCTTCAACTTGATCAGTTGAAGATTCCAAGCAGAAAATGGTATACAACTAATTTTTGTGAAGTAGTAGAATCTAAACGGTTAGATTCTAACCACTTTAGAGAAGTATATACTATTATGTTCGACTTCCTAGAAAAACGTTTTAACTGTAAGAAAATAGCCCAAATAGTGAGTGTTAACAGAAGAGGATTGCAACCGATTTATTCTGATGATGGTAATATTATGGTGGTCAATAGTAAGCATTTATCACAAACTCATATTAATTATGACCAAACAGAAAAAACAACTATCGAAGAATTATCAAAACAGTCTGCAGCTCAAATAAAGTATGGTGATGTACTGATTTACACTACAGGTGCATATATCGGATTAACGAATGCTTTTAATTCACAAGAGAAAGCATTAGCAAGTAATCATGTTAATATTTTGCGCCTTTCGGATAATACTATTGATCCCAATTATTTAGCTTTAGTATTAAATTCCATAATTGGTAAACTTCAAACCGAGAAACATTCTCGTGGTAGTGCCCAATTGGAATTATATCCAGCAGATATTGCCAAGTTTTTGATTCCAATTATTGATGAAAATATGATGCGTAAGATAGGAGAATTAGTTCGAAATAGTCTAACGTCTCTAAATCAATCAAAACAACTTCTTGCCCAGGCGAAACGTCGTGTCGAAGAATTAATAGAACAAAAAGCCATAAACAATTAAAATTATGAGCAAAACCGTTACAACATATTTGATAGACAGAGATTCCAAAGGAACTCAATTTGTCTTCATCCACAATAAGATTTGCCAGATGTATGTGATTTCTCGTCCTTTTTTTTCTGAAATAGAATGAGTGGCAAAAAAATGCAGACACCAGCTTCTCATAGATTGTAGATAAGGCAAAGAAACTTAAACGATTGAGATATGGATTTTTTCAAAAAAGATAGTTATTCAATAGAAGATATCAACAACCTTATCATAAATGAGGTAGAAGAAAACATACATCTTGATTATAAGGCGGCAGGAGCATTGGATAAGGAAGACAAAAAACGTACGGAAATAACCAAAGACATCTCTGCGTTTGCTAATTCTGATGGTGGTATTATTGTCTATGGAGTATCCGAAGAAGATCATAGGCCCAAAGAGATTAGTCCTATTGATGGTAGAATCTATACAAAAGAATGGCTAGAAAATGTAATACAACTAATCCAACCGAGGATAGAAGACATAAAAGTCCACCCAATAAGGATTGACGGTATAGGGCAATCTATATATGTGGTTAAGATTCCCAGAAGTGGCAATGCACCACATATGGCACGAGATAGGCGCTATTATAAACGATTTAATTTCAAATCCGAACCAATGGAAGATTATGAAGTTAAAGACTTATTTAATAGGATGTCAGTTCCAAAATTAAAAATAGAAGGTTGTTCATTCAGTCTAATAAACGAGACTAAAGACCTGTATGAATACATGTTAACAGCAACAATTGCAAATGATGCCCAACAACCATGTGATAGCTATAAACTAAATATCTATTTAAACAATTTTCGCTACTGCAACATAGGAGAACAATCTGACAGAACACAATATTCATATACAGCCATAAACAGTAAAAGACTTAAATTGGGTTTAAGATCACAAGAGATAATTTACCCTAATGAAATGTTAGATATTGGACATATAAGAATTTTTGTAAATAAAAAAGACAATCATTTATTCTTGGATAACCTAATCATTGACATGATTTTATTATTTCATGGAGGACAAGATGAAACAGCATATATTCCTTCTCTCCATAAATACATTGAAGGACGTGACAAAATCAACGAACTACTAGATCAACAATCATGGGCAAAACCGTAACAACATATCTAATAGATGGAGATCCCAAAGGGACTCAATATGTGTTCATCAGCAATAAGATTTGCCAGATGTATGTTATTCCCCGTTCAAATCTATCAATTTTGAATGAGCGGCAAGAGTTGCAGACACCCGCGTTTTATATCTTGCTTGGTGAGAATGAAGCTACAAAGCCCAAGGCATATATAGGCGAGACAGAGAACTTCCGTGAACGAGTGAAAGACCACGACAGCAAGAAGGCTTTTTGGCAAAAAGCATTGCTGTTTATCTCCAAAGACGCAGCTATGACAAAGGCCGATGTGCAGTACTTAGAGCATCGGGCCATAGCAGAGGCAAAGAAAGCAAACGCGTTTGTAATGGATGAAAACAAGCAGACGCCCAAGGCACCCAATCTTCCGGAATACAGGATAGATGATATGGAAGGTTTCTTTGAAGATGTAAAGTTCCTTACGTCATTTATAGGTTGTAACATTTTTGATATTGTAAAGCCCAAGCAAGAACATCTATTCTATACCAAAGGTCGTGGATGTGATGCAAAAGGCTTTTATCATGCTAACGGTTTTACCGTACTAAAAGGTAGTATCATTTCCCCATCTTCTGTCCCATCTTTTTCATGGAAAGAAAAACGCCAGAATCTGCTCAAAGATTATACCATCAGCAAAGGTGACATATTATTATTGGAGTCAGACAAGACTTTCCCAAGCCCAAGCACTGCCGCCGATTTTTGCATTGGTAGCAGCAACAATGGCTGGCTCGTTTGGAAAGACAATGAAGGACATACTTTAGATTCCGTTTATAGAAAGCAGTTGGAATAAATAATTATCCCTGATAATAGTAAGTCGAGAAATGACAACAGAAGAGTTGCACAATATAATAGCATCGGATGAAAGCTACCGCATAGAGTTGACCACATCCACTGGTGATATGGATAAGTTCCAGGAGGCCATCTGTGCGTTTGCCAATGATATGCCTGGCTCACGCAAGAAAGGCTATCTGCTCATTGGTGTGAGGAACAACGGCGATATTGACGGACTTAAAGTTGATGATGCGCTGATGAAGAAGATTGCCGGCATACGTTCTGACGGCAACATTCTGCCTCTGCCTGTTATGAATACGGAAAAAGTGGTAACAGACCAGGGCGATGTATTGGTGGTTGAGGTGACTCCGTCATTTGACACGCCTGTGCGTTATCGCGGACGAACTTTCATCAGGATTGGACCACGCAGGGATATTGCATCGGCCCAGGAAGAGAGAATCCTTGCTGAACGCTGTGCCGCCAGTTTGCCAACATTTGACACATATCCGTGCCGTGAAGCCAAGCTGGATGATATAGATGTAGATACGATTATCGGGGAATTCATACCCAAGGCTATTGCCCCCGATGTTCTTGAAAATGACAACAGGCCTCTGAAAGAGCAGTTGGCATCACTGCACTTGTTTAACATGCAATGGGACTGCCCTACTTATGCGGCACTTATCATGTTTGGCAAGAACCCAAAGTATTTCATGCCTGGAGCTTATATCCAGTATGTACATTTCAAAGGGAGCACAAATGGAGGTGAGATTCTGAATGAGCGACGTTTTGAAGGCTGTCTGTACAAAATATTGCCGGAACTTGAGAACTTTATCCGTGACGGTATCATTACCAGGCGCCCTGTCCCAATCAGCATTCTAAGGGAGAAGGATGTACTGAATTATCCATACAAGGCATTACGTGAGCTGATTATGAATGCCGTGATGCATCGCGACTATCAGGCTAACATGCCTACCCGACTCTATCAGTACGACAATCATATAGAGATAATGAATCCGGGAGGCCTCTACGGTCAGGCACGCCCTGAAAACTTCCCTCACGTGAATGACTACAGGAACAATGTGGTTGCTGGTATCATGAAGACGCTGAGTTATGTCAATATGTTCAATCACGGCATTACCGAAGTCCAGGACCTGCTAAAGGAAAACAATAATCCCCCAGCTGTCTTCAATGTCAGTTACCTCACTGTTTTCAGTGTTATTGTCAAGGATGATGTCACCAAAGATGTCACCAAAGACTCCACACACGAATTAACTGAAAGACAAAAAGTTATTCTTTTGGTAATTAAAGAGAATCCTTTGGTGACAATACCCGAAATGTCACTAAAAATGAATGTAGTAACTCGAACCATTAAACGTGACCTTGAAGTCCTTAAGTCAAAAGGGTTTCTTAAACGTGAAGGCAGTCGTAAGGAAGGACATTGGGAGATTGTTGACTAAAACGTGGATGAATAACTAAGACATGTCACTCCCCAAATTCATAATAACCAGAGCCGGAGTCCTGCGCTTAGGGATGGTCCGCCAGCACAAGGACCTGCTGCAACCGGATGACGATTGTATAGGCGGCGGATACTACCAGTTTGACTTTACCTGCAACCGCATGATACTGGACCGGGCATCGTATGACTTTGGGATACCGCGGTGGCATTTAATAGATACTCTGAAAGTACCGGATGTATACAGAGGGTTGAGCATCGTCTACAAATACGACGATGATTTCCATGACGATTTCCAGGTCAGCGACCAGCTAAAGATAGAGTATTACTGAAAATGTTCAAGATGACAAATTGGCAACTTGAACACGCCCAACTAGGAAATTTATACCCAAACAAAGTTCTCCTGGCCCGCACCAATCTCAAAATGGCATTTAGCTATGCCCAGGTCAATCTGGGTATATCCCATCATGGAGAATCCTTTATTGGCACGAACCATATGGGTGTTGTTCTCTACGCCCAGATACTCAAACGAGAACTTCTGCTGGTTTACGGCAGTCGGGGCAAGCAAGGCGGCCTGAACTCCCTTCCTGAACCATGAAGGCGTGCTGTCGGTGGCGTTGCTCACCTGCTCTACGGTCTTGATCTTATGGCCCACTCCCTGAGTCTCACCGTAGCCGAGCGCTATGTAACAGGATATCTTTTCATCGGCCTCAAGGACATAAGTACCGGGAATCTTGGAGTATGACAGGCCCACCCAGCAGGTGTTCAACCCCAGCGTCTGCGCCAGCAGGACCAGTTGCTCGCCGTAGTAGCCTATCTGTTCGTCCAGGTCATCGGCCTTCTTTCCGGCCATTACAAAATAGCTGCTGACATTACGAAAACTGCCGTATTTGGCTATCGGGCCCTGGAAAGCTTTCTTTTCATTCAGAATGAGTTGGATATGTAATCGGCCATCACGGTTTATGTCCGATACACGCTCGCTGAGTACCTTGACAACATAATCGGCCAACGGCTGGTCCTTATATGCCCTCACACTGTGACGGGCCTCAATTGCTTCCTGTAGTGTCATTGTATCACCATTTTTACATGCGCTAAGGTAGCATATTTTTTAGTACCTTTGGGACTGTACTAACAAACAAAAACGATATGGTAAAGCACATTATCCTCTGGACACTGAATCCGGAGCTATCAGAAAGTGAGAAGGAGGCCGTAAAGGCCGGTATCAAGGAGGGGCTGGAAGGTCTGGTCGGTAAGGTTCCGGGACTGATTGACGTAAAGGTGAATATAAGCGGCAGGCTGGCATCATCAAATGCCGATGTCATGCTGGACAGCACGTTGGAAAGTGAGGAGGCCCTGAAGGCGTATGCCAAGCACCCCGCACACGTGGCTGTGGCCGACACCAAGGTACGTCCCTACACCGTTCAGCGCAGTTGTCTGGATTTTGAGATATGAGGAAAGCAATTGTCATAATCCTCTCCGCGCTGTTGTTATCGGCCTGTGCCGACAGCCCTAAGCAACTCATCAAACGTGCCGATGAGCTGTGCCGTTACATCCCGGACCATCAATTGCTTGAAAAGTCTAAGGACTTTATGACGGCCCATTTCTACGCCGTTCTGGACACCATGTTCTACCGGCTGCCTGAGCATGAGGCTATGGACCACGAGTGGCTCTACTACTTTGTGACCGGCAACGGCGGCACCATAGCTGATTACACGGTGACCGGCGTAACCAAGACCGATGACACGCATGCCACAGCAACCGTCATTGTGCGACAGAGGTGGGAGGACGGCTCTTTTGACCCTGACAGTGACATTGAGGAGCATCAGCTCTCTATGGAAAAGGTTGATGGAGTATGGCTGATGAGTGATTTTGACGGTCATAAGCAGGACTGCATCAACTACATAGCCAACAACCGCAAGGAGCAGGCTCTGCGCGATGCCATAAGCGATTATCTGATAAAGGAAATCGGTGTACAGTACAGGCAGGGGCAGTTCTGCATCCCCACCCTGATGATTGTATCGGCCCAGGAAATAAGCGCTGATCAGGCGTGGGTCTGGGGCGATTTCTGGATATGGTGGTACAACCTGTCCGGCGATACTCTCAAGACCGTATCGGGCGGCAATCATTCCGGACTGATGACTGTTGAACAACAGGAAGGCGCGCTCAAGATTATATCATTTGAGCAGACCGTGGATGGTGCAGGCAATGACGCCAGCGCCCGACGCATATTCCGCTCCCACTATGACATCTACCAGAACATGCACTCCAACCAGGATGTGCGTGAGGCCGTGCGCCGCGAGCAGCTGGGTGATTATGTAAAAAGCCACAATCTTAACGTCCGTTACTATAAGGATTACGGCTGGGATGCTGTAGAATTATAAATGCAAATGACAGAAAGAAAAAAGAATATCCTGCACGGGTTGGGTATATCCATAGCCCACATGGGCTATACGCCGCCGGCATATATGTACTCCGCCGCCCTGATTTCTACGCTTTTCTGGGCAACAGGCTGCGCCATAGGCATAACAGCAGGCGGCCTGGTTCCGCTTAGGGCTTTTCCCTGTGGCTGCCATCTGTTGCGTTATAGTTTTTTTGATGATATGACTGCATGAATAGGAACAGACAGATAATAAGGACCAGCTGGATTGGCATTGCAGCCAATGTCATGCTGGCAGGTTTCAAGGCTGCGGTTGGCATGTTGGCCAGCAGCGTAGCCATAGTGATGGATGCGGTGAACAACCTGAGTGACGCACTGTCAAGCGTGATTACCATCGTTGGCACCAAGTTGTCGCAGCGTCCGGCTGACCGCAAGCATCCCTTCGGATTCGGCAGGATTGAATATTTCAGCGCTATTATAATTGCGGTTATCGTAATGTCGGCAGGTGTAACATCACTGATTGAGTCCGTAAAGAAGATTATTGAGCCTACCCGGCCAAGCTACACAACTGTTACGCTCATAGTGATTGTGGTGGCTGTTGCCGTAAAGATAGTGTTGGGACTGTACGTAAAACACAAGGGAGAGCAGCTTAAGAGCGACGCTCTCACTGCATCGGGTGCCGATGCACTGTTTGATGCCATTGTCACTCTGGCAACACTTGTTTCGGCAGGTGTTATGCTGCTTTGGAACGTATCACTGGATGGTATTCTGGGTGCTCTGATATCGATAGTTATCATAAAGGCTGGAATCGAGATGCTGGCAAGTCCTGTAAATGACCTGCTGGGTACAAGCATACCGGCAGAACTGACCAACCAGATCAAGAAAGAGGTATCAGGCATTGATGGCGTCCACGGAGTGTTTGATCTGATTATACACAACTATGGGCCGGACGTAAAAATAGGATCAATGCATATCAATGTTTACGATACAATGTCGGCATACGACATTCACGGGCTAACGCGCAGGATTTCTGCCATGATGTTTGAGCTTCATGGTATCATAATGACCATAGGTGTTTATGCTGTTGCCACAGGTAACAACAAACGTGCAGAACTACAGGCTCAAGTGATACAGAAACTGGCTGCCCATAAAGAGATTGAACAGGTTCATGGATTCTACTATTCAGAGAAGGACAAAATGTTATCTGTGGATGTAGTACCGGACATCTCTGTCCACAATGTTGCCGCACTTATAAACCAACTTACCGATGAGATCATATCCATTGTCCCGGACATAAACGTGACCGTCGTGGTGGATCACAACTACAGTGAATAGAAAGAATAGAAATATGGAGACATTCCTGAATCTTGTGGCGAAGGACCTGTACGACAAGTGCGGAGGCGGACAGACAGGACTGGCCGATGTTACGGTGGTGTTCCCCAATCGCCGTGCCCGTCTCTTCTTTGACGACAATATTGCGCAGTGTAGCACACAACCTGTATGGTCGCCACAATACACAACCATCGAAGAACTGTTCCAGTCACAGTCTGACCTTCGTCTGGCTGACCGCATAGAGATGGTTACCCTACTACACCGGATTTATACCGATGAACTCAAGACAGATGAATCACTTGACAGTTTCTGGTCATGGGGAGAGATTATGCTGGCCGATTTTGATGACATTGACCGCAATCTTGCTCCTGCCGACCAGCTGTTCAGCCTACTCAGCGAGCAGCGTGAGATGTCTGACACATCGTTCCTTACAGATGAGCAGAGAGAGGCTCTGGAGCAGTTCTTCGGCGAGATGCAGAAGAGCATGCCCACAAAAATACGCGCCCGATACCAAACAGTCTGGAATGTACTTGGCAACATTTACAACCGTTTTGTAAAAGTGCTCTCAGACAGCGGCATAGGCTACAACGGAATGATACAGCGCCGTGTGATTGAAAACCTTGACACAGATCGCTTCTCTGCACGACGGTACGTATTTGTTGGTTTCAACAGTCTGGACAAAGCTGAGCGCACACTGTTCCGCGCCATACAAGGTACAGGCAAAGCCATGTTTTACTGGGACTATAATCCGGCATATACAGAAGGTAGCATGCTACATGAAGCAGGTCGCTTCCTAAGGGATAATCTCAGGGTTTTTCCCAATGAACTGCCGGCCCATCTGTTTCAAGACATGCACAAGGCCAGGCTTACCATAGTGGAGACATCTACAGACAATGCTCAGGCACGCTATATTTCACAATGGCTTGAATCATTTAATCCTAATAACAGGATAGGCAGTGAAACTGCAATTGTTCTTGCCGATGAATCACTGCTTCAACCTGTTCTGCACAGCATCCCGCATGACAATGTGGCAAATGTAAACATTACTATGGGCTATCCGCTCAAAGAGACATTGCTCTACAGTCTGGTTACCGCGCTGCTTGACATGCAGCGCCTTGCTGCCCGCAACAAGGGGCGCTACAGCATACAGTCTATAAGCCACATACTGGGTAACCCTATGGTTTCTGCTCTTTCGTCTGATGCACACTCAATGCTTGAGGAGTTGCGCATATCCCGCCGCGTGTTTCCGGATACATCAGCACTTATGTCTCACCGGCAACTCTCCATCCTATTCACTCCCGTTACAGATAACCTGCAGATTCTGCAATATCTGTTAACTGTACTCAAGGCACTGGTTCCGGTTATAAGGAATCACGATGATGACACTCTCTTCCAGCCGCTCAACCAAGAGGCTCTCTACCGCATATACACGCAGATAAACCGCTTAAACTCACTTGTAGAACAGGGAAACCTGCAATTGCAGACAGAGACATTGTGCCGTCTTATCCGCTCCATTCTCTCCACTACAACAGTTCCGTTCCACGGTGAACCAGCTGTAGGAATGCAAATCATGGGACTTATTGAGACCCGTAACCTGGACTTCAAAAACATATTGCTGCTGTCGGCACAAGAGGGTACCCTGCCCAAGTCCGGACAAAACGCTTCATTTATACCATATAACATACGTGTGACCTTCGGACTGACTACAATGCAGGACAAAAGTGCCGTTTCATCATACAATTTCCACCATTTGATACAACGTGCTGAGAACGTGACAATGGTCTATAACGGAAATGCCGATGCTCCAGGCATAGGTAAAGGCCAGAATTCGCGTTACCTGCTCCAGCTCATTGTAAGTGGCGCTGATATACAACGTATCACGCTCAAGTCTGACCGGTCCGACACTGAGATCACACCCATTACAGTAACAAAAACGCAGCCTGTACTGGAGCGCCTCTGCCACCGATATGATTTCTCTGACAGTGATACATATCTGTCACCGTCGGCCCTGAACACCTATATGGACTGCAGTCTAAAGTTCTATCTTATGCAGATTGCCGGACTCCGCAAGACCGATGACACCGACACAGACATTGATTACGCCATGTTTGGAACCCTGTTCCACAAGAGTTCCGAGCTCGCATACAACTACCTGGCATCAAAGACTCCTGACCACACCATAACCGCCCGTGACATTGAGACCCTGCTTAAAGACCACAACCTTATAGAAGGATTTGTACAGCAGGCTTTCCGGGAGGATTATTTCAAACGTGAAGATGTGGTCAAGGCTGACTTGAGCGGCACCCAGGCCATAAACATGGAGGTGATACTCAAATATCTGCGCCAGATCCTGCGCATGGACATGGAACTGTATGCCCCGTTCCGGTATGCAGGCAGCGAATCCTCCGGCTACAAACATTATGTCATGATAGATGACCCGCTTAAACCTGGCTCCAGGTTAAAGGTTCGTATCAAGGGTATCATAGACCGCATGGACTCTAAGGACGGGATACTCCGGATAGTTGATTACAAGACCGGCCGTAACAAAGGCACTCCCGCCACTATCGATGACCTGTTCCCGCCCACCGAATTCAAAAAACGCAAGAAAGAGGCCTTCCAGATTTTCTATTACGCCTACATAATGAGCCACCAGCCGGAGTTCTGCAAGTGCAAGCTGGCTCCCACCCTGCTCTACACCCGAACATCGTCCAAGCCCACGCCCGATGACATTTACTATCGTATAGGCAATGATGCGGTTACAGATTTCAACAGCAGGTATGGCCGCGAGTTTGAAGAAAAGCTGATTTCAATAATTACAGAGATATTCAACCCCGATATCCCGTTCAGTCCCACCGGCGATAAAGAAACCTGCCGCAACTGTGACTTCAGTCAACTGTGCGGCAGGGATTAAAAAAAGACAAATTGTTGTAGAAAATTAATCTTACTTCATTTTTTGGCGATACTTAAACTCAAGCCAGAATTTCATCACTTTACCGTTAGCCAGGGTGGCATTGAACTTGAAAGTCAGTTTGTCGGCTGAGATACCTCCTGTATATTTTACGGTTCCACTCTTAAACATATTGTCATAATGGACACCGTCTATTTCTCCCTCCTTTCCATAGAATTGAATGGAAGGAAGTGAAGAGGGCAGTTGCCCATCAATACCCATTATAGCAAAACTCTCAGGATAACCATCTTTTGCCAGATCAACGGTCTTTCCCGACTCCCATAAATCCCAATGATGGTCTATTGTAGTAACAAAACCTGCAGATTCACAAACAACGTCAAGCCAGCCCATCCTTTCATCCCAGTCTCCAGAAGTCTCTACATCAAACACCTTTCCGTCATAGTAAAACTGATTCACTTTAAGATCAAACTCGTCGGTAGTTTCCTTTTCATCGTCACAAGCGCAGAATAGCGCAGTCATGGCTACAAGAGCCAAAAAGATAGTCTTTGTCTTCATTGTCATATACAGTTAAGGTTATTCTTTTGCATACCAGGCCTGGTCTACACCCAGATATGAACCGGCGCCTAGTGCAAATTCATCCGGTGCGGTAACACCCAATGAATGTCCGTCCTCTATCTGATAACTGAAAGTAAAGCTCTTACCTTCTGATCCATCATCATACTCATGCCAGTCAAATTGAACATCTCCGTTGTTGAAACCGTATAACTTTTCAACTTTGATTGTGAATGTAGATTCAGTACAGGTAAAAGTACCTGTCAGTTTATGGCCGTATCCCCATAATCCGCCCTGTGGATTCCTACCGGTTTCTGAGCACTCAAGAATGTATGTATTACCCTTAAAGGTAAAACTCTCCACGCGGTCAGCATAACCGTTGTTGTCATATTCATCCCTTTCGGCATGTACCCATTTACCCTCCAGGGCAGTTTTCTCACCATTGGTTTCATTGTCATCCTTATCACAGGATGTAAAAGCCAGGCTGATTGCAACAGCGGCACAGATAAAACGAATAATTGATTTCATATTATGGTTTTGTTAATGATTTACCTCTTTATGAATTCCAGATTCATCGGGCCGCCTACGGCTTTCTTTCCGTCAACTATCTTGAAAGTAAAGTCTTTAAGGAAATCCACATCCATATCAAACTGCTCCGGATCCATCTGATACCAGCGATATGGCAGTTCATCGGTATATTTGAGTTCAAAAGTCTCAGGGTCTAAAGCTCCGTCAGACATATTCCATCCCTTATAGTTTTCTTCTACAATGAGGGCATCCCTGGCGTCTTCAATCTTGAATGAGAAATCGAGTTTATCGTTCGCGTATGTGTATGTTCCCTTAAGGTGATCGCCCCATGCAACGATATAAACATCCACCTTGTTACCGTCAAAGATAAGAGTGATACGTTGCTCACCTTTACCAACCTGGACGCCTTCGGGTACACCATCCCACCTTCCATCAAGGGAAAACGTCTTATCGGAATCATCTTTCTCTTTGTCACATGATGTGAAAGTCATGCCCAGCATAGCTGCAGCAATTGCATAAAACAAAAATCTCTTCATAAGCCTGTTTTAAATTTTTTGCTAAGATGATTATTTTGGTGCTGATAAGCCTTTCAAAACAGGAAAAATACCGGTCATATCGTACAAAAACGTATATTAATGCATAATTCTACTTTGAATATAGGCTGCGCTTCGGGATAAAAAATAAACAAGTTTCTTTTATCTCCTCTCGGCTTGCACTAATTTAAAGATTCACTTTGAATATAGGCTGCGCTTCGGGATAAAAAATAAACAAGTTTCTTTTTTCTCCTCTCGGCTTGCACTATATTTGTGACCAGATATGGCATTTATAGATCATCTCATACCCCTGCTTCCTTTCATGGTCTGCCTGTTCTGGACAGTCCATGCAGGAATAAGTTACAAGGACCTTAACCGGGCCCAGCGCATTTTAGGAGTTTTTCTGGCTGTATCAATGCTCCTGTTCCTGTATCATGCCATCTATTACACTGACACCGCAGACAGTAATTATAACATCTGGACAACAATCTACTCATGGGCCACACTTTCCGTTTACCCACTGTATTACCTGTATATCAAGACTATTACTGACAATGACAAAACCGGCAAGGCCCGGATGGCCCTGCTGTTCATTCCCGGTCTGATAGCTGCAATAGCGCACATCTCTGTTCTTACCCTTGGGCTCAATCCACAGGTTCCGTATATTTTCATAAATATTGTCCGTCCTTTACAGACAATTCTGGTAAGCGTCATAAGTATCTCCAATCTCACCGCCTTTGAGCGTAGTATCTATGACTCATATTCAGATGTAGAGGGCAAGAGCGCAAGACCTGTCATCATTCTTGCAGCTGTACAACTTATAGCAACCGTCTGCACGGTGATACTGAGCATTCTGGGACAGCGTTTCTTTATAGACAAGGCGGTCCTTGCCGTACCGTCCGTATTGTTTTCAGGCATTATCTATGCCATAGCATACGTAGGGTTCCGCTACCGTTTCGGAGCACACCAGATGGAAAATGAACTCAGGGAGGATAAAACACCCATGATGCAGGAAAAAGAAACATCTGCCCTCTATCATGCCATCATGGACAAAATGGAAAAAGAGCAGATGTTCCTTAAGCCCGGCCTGTCAGTTGTGGATCTTGCCCAGTCAATCGGCAGTAACCGTTCATACGTATCAAACTGCATCAACACCTGCTGCGGCAAGTCTTTTGCCCTATTCATCAACACTTACAGGGTGGAATACGCCAAGACAATAATGGAGAAAGACAGCAAGCTCTCCATAGCACAGGTCAGTGAATTATCAGGATTTGCCAGTGAGGAATCCTTCCGCCGTAACTTCAGAAACATCACCGGCAAATCACCATCTGACTGGGCAAGACGGAACAGCCTATAAGCTCTCCGTATGCCGTGGCCTTATTTTTTATCTTGCCAGCGGATTACCCAGCTCCGATGCCTCCACGTCATTCTCGTCCAGCTTGAATATCATGAACTGCTGGTTGTCCTGAGTGAAAGGCTTCCAATCGCCACCATCGGGACCGCAGGGGTCACCGTACTTGGCAAAGTTGGACCATGCGGTAAGCATCTTCTCCGACAGGTCCCAGTCTCCCTGGGTCCAGGGACGCCAGCAATGCTTGAGTGACTTGAACACAAACCAAAGGTCCGATGAGTGGAAAGCACCTCTCAGACGCTGTGTAACCTCGGGATGGTTGCCGTCATCGGGCAGCGGACGTGCAAACTGGTAAGCGTATGCCTTGCCGCCCATCTCCTCACGGTTAAGGCAGAAATCCACAATCTGTGTACCCATGTTGCCGGCATCGTTCAGGGTATAGCCAATCAGGTAAGGAACCTGAGCCAAAGAACCGTCCAGGCAGGCATCATCGAATGACTCGGTCAGCACATATCCGTCTATATAAGGTGATATGGGTGATGCGGTAAGTATGCTGCGCTTTCCGGTTACGTTGGTATAGAGGCCGCCCAGCGCGAATATGGTCTCGGTGCTGGCACCGCGCAGCTGACGCAGTGTGGTCAGGTTGGCCCAGTCACATACCTCCTTGGTCGATGCCTCGGCCTCGGCCAGTGTGGTCATACCCTGCTGCGGCATACCCATGCCCATACCCATTCCGCGGCCAACCGGTGCAGTGGTAGCCTGCGGGCGGGGCTTTACAAGTCCGCTTCCGCTCATTATCACAGCCTTGTTGAACAGGCCCTTAGTAAGGGGTGATGCGCTCAGGAACTTGACGCTGCGTGATCCGGCGCTCTGTCCGAATATCATCACGTTATCGGGATCACCGCCAAACTGGGCGATGTTCTTCTTGACCCACTTCATAGCCTCAATCTGGTCCAGGGTACCCCAGTTGCCGGTTGCATGCTCTGGATCCTCGGCCGAAAGCTCTGGATGTGCAAAGAATCCGAACGGGCCTACGCGGTAGTTGAATGATACCAGAACCACGTCCTTGTTGGCCCACTCCTGTCCGTCAAACTCAGGCTCGGAGCCCCAGCCCTCACGCATGCCGCCGCCAAATATCCAGATGGCAACAGGCAGCTTGGCATCGGGCTTACCGGGTTTCTTGGTCCATACGTTAAGATAGAGGCAGTCCTCACTGTAGGGAGCCTCATCGCCGTAACCCCACTCGGTAGTGTAACCGCCGGGATAATGGGCTGCCTGGAATGGCGGATGACCGAACTTGTCACAGAGTTTTACTCCCTCCCATGGAATCACGGGCTGCGGAGCCTTCCAGCGGTTCTGTCCTATAGGAGGTGCTGCAAACGGGATTCCGCGGTAAACGGTAACTCCTTTGATATCAGTAGCAACACCCTGTATCTGCCCGCCCTCAATAGTCAGGATGGGGCTGTCATCCTGAGTGCCGCATGCCACAAGTGCCAGCATGCCGGCCAAAGCAAAAAACAGTTTCTTCATAAAGCATTTGGTTTGATGCCGTGAAAGTAATAAAAACTTTCTAATTTTGAAGGTGATATGGCAAACAACCTCACTGAGCAGTTTATCCGCAATCATCTTACGGCCGATGTCCGCACCTTAGCTTTGGGCTGTCATCCCGACGGAGTTGACATGCAGTATGCCCTGACGCAGATTTCCGGGTGGCAGGCCGCACGCATTAAAGTGCCTCTCTGGGCTGCCACGGAGGGTATTGTCTATCCCAGGCATCTGTCTTTGGAGCAGTGCACATCACAGTATATAGCACAATACAAGGCGACTGCAGTAGAGCAACTATTAGGGAAAAACCTCAAAATAGCCGATATCACCGGTGGAATGGGCGTAGATTGTTTCTTTATCTCTCGCTCAGCATCTAAGGTTTACTACAATGAGATGTCGGACCAACTCTGTGACTGCACCCGCGCAAACTTCAAGGCTCTGGGACGGCCGGAAATTGAGATAAATTGCGGTACAGCCGAGGAGTTTGTTACCAGTCTTGCCCCTGATAGTCTTGACCTCATCTATCTGGACCCCGCCCGCCGCGGTGATGCCGGTCGCAAACTCATATCCATCAGCGACTGCCAACCTGATACCGTAGCTATGCAGGATGATCTGCTCCGCATTTCACCCAACATAATGGTTAAGCTATCCCCCATGCTTGACATTAGCCGCGCGCTTACGGAACTCAAACATGTAAGTCACGCTTTCATCGTAGGATTGGAGGGAGAATGCAAAGAGATTACCCTGCTCCTGCAGCGCGGTTTTGAAGCCGAGCCCACCATCACCGCAGTGGACATAAAAGCCGACGGAACTCCGGAAAGTGCGGTTTCATCGGCCAAAAGCACCGATAACGCCCTGCCTCTGCCCATTGCAAACCCGGAGCAGTTGCAGCCTGGCACATTCATCTCAGAGCCATCGGCCCCCTACATGAAAAGCGCCCTGTTCCGCACCATAGCCGCCTGCACAGGCACCGCCCTGCTCCACCCCGACACCCACCTCTTCTGGAGCAAAGAAAAGCCGGAGAAATTCCCCGGCCGCACATTCCAACTGGGAGGAATCATCCCCTTTGACAAAAGGTCCCTGTCTGCATTGGTCAAGACCCAAGCCAACCTCTCAGTAAGAAACTTCCCAGAATCAGCCCCTGCACTCCAGCGCCGTCTCAAATTCCGTGACGGAGGCCCCCGCTACCTCATCGCCACCACCCTAGCCGACTCCAGCCGCATCCTCCTGGATCTGCGCAAATCCTGACTCCCCGCTCGACAAAGTGTTGTATCTTTGCACTCCGATGAAACAAGAGCGTAACAGTCTGATTGGTTTGGCAGCCGGAATAGCCGCCGGAGTGTCATACGGAATGAACCCGCTGTTTGCCAAGCCGTTGCTGGCCGATGGTGTCTCCATACCCACGATGCTGTTTTTCCGATACGCGATATCGGTAATCATTATGGCGGTGTGGATGAAACTCAAAGGCGAGTCCTTCCGCGTCAAGGTCGATGAGCTCAGGCTGCTGGTGGTGCTGGGCCTGCTGTTCTCCCTGAGCAGCCTGTTTCTTTTTGAATCTTACAGGTTCATTCCGTCCGGGCTGGCCACCACTCTGGTCTATCTCTACCCCATTTTTGTGGCGCTGATAATGGTGCTGCTCAAGTCTTACCCCACCTGGCAGACCTGGATTGCAATTGCCGTAACGTTTGCAGGCGTGATTCTTCTGAGCCTGCCATCCGGCAAGCTGTCGTTGCATGCAGGGGGAATGATTCTGGCTGCCTTGTCAGCCCTAAGTTACGCTTTATATCTGGTCATAGTAAACCGCTCCACACGCATCAGCCACATTTCCAATCACACGCTAACATTCTATGCTCTGACCGTTGGAACCGTGCTGTTCATCTGTTACCAGCCCACCAGCGATGTATCATTCATGAATGGTATAAACTCGTGGAAATCCGTAATCAACCTGACCGGCCTGGCCATATTCCCCACCATGATTTCCCTGCTCACCCTTGCCATAGCCACCCGTCACATCGGCCCCACCCGTACTGCTATCCTGGGAGTGTTTGAGCCCGTAACCGCCATACTCATCGGCACACTACTCTTTTTGGAGCCCATCACCCCGCGCATGGTCATCGGCATAACCCTCTGCCTTGCCGCCGTCCTCTTCATGTCCCTCCACCGCCCATCAAAATAGTACCAATGGGGCCTGGCCTAGGGCGTTAAGTTAACTTTAATCTTTTTTCTCGGTTTTTGCCGACAATTCTATCTATTATTCTTACAAAAATGATAAAAATTATCGGCTTAAATATTTGTTCATATTGCTGATTATTAGTAACTTTATATAGTTATTAAACATCTGAAATTATGGCAAATATTGACAAGTCGGACGAGAATAAGGAACTGAAACGCCAGCTAAGGCAAGCGCAGTCTAAAATTGATAAGATGTCATCGGAGATAAAAGACTTAAAGACCAAGAACAAGATACTCTCCGCTGAAAGCAAAAAAAAACAGAGGAAATTAATACTCTCGTCGCTGACGGAGAAGGAAAGAGAGATAGTGGAACTGCTATTTCCAGATACCGACACCGGGAAATAGCCATCCGTTTTGCCGTGCTTCTGTATGCCTAT
>Ga0208297_1000835_pt1 | contig 44224 bp, 37 predicted proteins | sample LMS_cellobiose_e_FD_187367 | JGI IMG/M metagenome (GOLD analysis project Ga0208297, IMG submission 187367) | Rumen-fistulated moose microbial communities from Alaska, USA - LMS_cellobiose_enrichment (SPAdes) (version 2) | ecosystem: Host-associated > Mammals > Digestive system > Stomach > Rumen... | reverse complement strand
TCTTCGTCCGTCACGACTCGGCCATCTTCGAGCAAGCTCGGATGGCGCTCGCTGCTCCGTCCGTTCTGAAAGTAGTTTGGGGACGAAAATATTCACGGACATTGACATTGTCTTCGTCCGTCACGACTCGGCCAATCAAACAAGTTTGTTGGCTCTCGCTGTTCCGTCCGTTCACGGATTATTCGCGGACATTATACGTTAAAAAAAGTTTTTGTCTGCGACGCTACGTGAATGTCCGTAAATTCATGTTAAAGATAATTGCAAATAAATTTGGTTTTTCGCTCGGCTCACCCTATCTTTGTGGGCAAAACCTAAAAGATTATTGAAATGAAGACAAATTACGAAGTGCGCTATGCCGCCCATCCCGAGGATGCTAAACACTATGACACGGCGCGTGTCCGCCGCGATTTCCTGATTGAGACCGTCTTTGCCGCCGACGAGGTGAACATGGTCTATTCGATGTACGACCGTATGGTGGTGGGCGGCGCCATGCCTGTCCACGAGGCGCTGGCGCTGGAGGCCATCGACCCGCTGCGGGCACAATGGTTCCTGGAACGCCGCGAGCTGGGCATCTACAACGTGGGGGGCGCCGGCATCGTCCGTCACGGCGACGAGGTGTTCGAACTCGACTACAAGGAGGCGCTCTACCTGGGACGCAGCAACCGCGACGTGGTCTTCGAGAGCAAGGATGCCGCCTGCCCGGCGAAGTTCTACTTCAACAGCACGAACGCCCACACCTCCTACCCGGATCGTAAGGTGACGAAGGCCGATGCCGTGGTGGCCCACATGGGTTCGCTTGAGATGAGCAACGAGCGCAACATCAACAAGATGATCGTCAACCAGGTGCTGCCCACCTGCCAGCTGCAGATGGGCATGACGGAGCTGGCGCCGGGCTCGGTGTGGAACACCATGCCGGCACATACGCACAGCCGCCGCATGGAGGCTTACTTCTACTTCGAGGTGCCGGCGGGGCAGGCGGTGTGCCACTTCATGGGCGAGCCGCAGGAGACGCGCCACATCTGGATGAAGGGCGACCAGGCTGTCCTCAGCCCCGAATGGAGCATCCACAGCGCCGCCGCCACACACAACTACACCTTCATCTGGGGCATGGGAGGCGAAAACCTCGACTACGGCGACCAGGACTTCTACGCCATCGATGAACTGCAGTAATTTACTATTTGACTATTTACTATTTGGCTGTGAATGGACACGTCCTCTGACATCTGACATCTGACCTCTAGTTGGCTGGCGCAGCAAACAACTCTAACCCCTAACCCAATTCCTAATTCCTAATTTTGTAATTTTTAAAATGACCAATCTATTTTCATTAGCAGGCAAGAACGCCTGGATTACGGGTGCCAGCTATGGCATCGGGTTCAACATCGCCAAGGCCTTCGTGGCTGCGGGCATCGACAACATCATCTTCAACGACATCAACGAGGCGGCCCTGCAGCGGGGACTCGACAACTACCGCGAGGCGGGCATCACGAACGTGCGCGGCTATGTCTGCGACGTCACCAAGGAGGACGACGTGAAGGCGCTCGTCGAGACCATCCACAAGGAGGTCGGACAAATTGACATCCTCGTCAACAACGCCGGCATCATCAAGCGCATCCCCATGCACGAGATGAAGCGTGCCGAGTTCCAGCAGGTCATCGACATCGACCTCGTCGGGCCGTTCATCTGCTCCAGCGCCGTCATCCCCGAGATGATGGAGCGCCGCGAGGGCAAAATCATCAACATCTGCTCGATGATGAGCGAGCTGGGCCGCGAGACCGTCAGCGCCTATGCCGCCGCCAAGGGTGGCCTGAAGATGCTGACGCGCAACATCTGCTCGGAGTATGGCGAGTACAACATCCAGTGCAACGGCATCGGCCCGGGCTACATCGCCACGCCGCAGACGGCTCCGCTGCGCGAACGTCAGGCCGACGGCAGCCGCCACCCCTTCGACTCGTTCATCTGCGCCAAGACGCCCGCCGGACGCTGGCTCGACCCCAGCGAGCTGGGCGGCCCCGCCGTGTTCCTCGCCTCGCATGCCTCCGACGCCGTGAACGGACACATCCTCTACGTCGATGGCGGCATACTGGCCTACATCGGCAAGCAGCCGAAATAGCCCCCTGCCTCCCAACGAGCCGCAGGCTCGTCACCCCTTCTTGGACCTTTCTATTTTACCTTCTATGAAAAAAACATCCCTTTTTCTTCTGGCCCTTGCGCTCCTCGGCTCCTGCACATCGGGGCCGAAGGGCGGCGACTTCACGGTAACCGTGAAGAACAGCCTCGACGTGGAGCGCGCCGATGAGATGGTGGAGGTACCGATGACCGACCTCATGGCCCGCATCCCCCTCGTGAACGACGAGGAGATGTACGTCGTCTGCGACGCGAAGGGCAACGAGGTGCCCACGCAGGTGACGCACGACAACAAGCTGCTGTTTCCCGCCACGGTGAAGGCGCACGGCACCGCCGTCTATACCGTCAGCATCGGCACTCCCGAGCCCACCAGCCCGGCAGCCTTCGGCCGCCACTACCCCGAGCGCGTCGATGACATTGCCTGGGAGAACGACCTCACCGCCTACCGCTGCTACGGCCCGGCGCTGCAAGCTTCTGGCGAACGGGCTTTCGGCTACGACATCTGGGTGAAGAACACGCCCTCGCTGGTGGTGGAGGAGCGCTATGCCAACGAGCTGAACCCCGAGACCAGCGAACAGATTGCCCAGCTGCGCAGGGAGAAACGCTACGACGAGGCCGACCAGCTCTACCACTCCGTGTCGTACCACGTTGACCACGGCAACGGTATGGACTGCTACAAGGTGGGGCCGACGCTGGGAGGCGGCGCAGCAGCGCTGCTCGACGGCGACGAGATAGTCTATCCCTATTGCTGGGCCAACTACGAGATTCTGGAGAACGGCCCGCTGCGCTTCATGGTGCGACTCACCTACAACCCCTTCGCCTATCAGGGCGACACGCTGGTTGAGACGCGCATCATCTCGCTGGCGAAGGGCTCGCAGCTCAACTGCACGACGGTGAGCTACAGCGGCCTCGGCAAGGCGTCACCGCTCGCCGCCGGCATCGTCGTCCACCCCGAGAATCCCGACGCCTACACCCTGGCGGCCGACAAGGGGTATATCTCCTATCAGGACCTGACGGACAATGCCCATGCCGACAACGGCGAAATCTACGTAGGCATTGTGGCCCCGTGGGCGAAGGATGCCCGCTACCAGCCCTTCGCCGCCGCCGAGGCATCGCGGCGCGGAGCGTCAGGCCACATCCTGGCCGTAGGCACCATCGCCCCCGACGCCGCCGTCACCTACTGGTGGGGCAGCGCCTGGAGCAAGGCCGGCTGGCAGACAGCCGACGAGTGGAACACCTACCTCGGCCACTTTGCGCGCAAGGTGGGCAGTCCGCTCAAAGTGAGTTATTGAAGATGCAGGTATGGCCCATGCAGGGACAGCGATGTCCCTACATGGCCATGCCGCCATCGACCTGAATGACCTGGCCGCTGACGTAGCTGCTGAGGTCGGAGGCGAGGAAGAGGGCCACACCGGCGATGTCGTCGGGGGTACCTCCACGGCGGAGGGGAATCTTCTTCGCCCACTCGTCGCGAACGGCCTCGGGCAGCTGCAGCGTCATGTCGGTGAGGATGAAGCCCGGGGCGATGATGTTGGCCCGGATGCCGCGGCTGCCAATCTCCTGGGCAATGCTCTTGGTGAGGCCAATCATGCCCGCCTTCGAGGCAGAGTAGTTGCACTGTCCGGCGTTGCCATGTACGCCCACCACGCTGCTCATGGAGATGATGCTGCCCGCACGCTGGCGCATCATGACGGGGGTGACGGCATGGATGAAGTTGAACGCGCTCTTGAGGTTGACGGTGAGCACGGCGTCCCACTGTGCCTCGGTCATGCGCATCATCAGACCATCCTTGGTGATGCCGGCGTTGTTGACCAGGACGTCGATACGTCCGAAATCCTTCACGATGTCGGCAACGACAGCCTCGGTGCCGGCAAAGCTGGAAGCGTCGGAGTCATAGCCCTTGACACGGGTGCCATAGGCAGCAATCTGACTGACGGTTTCTGCCATGGCGTCGTTATAGACAAGGTCGGTGATGGCAATGTCGGCGCCTTCAGCGGCGAAACGCAGGGCAAGGGCCTTGCCGATGCCACGTGCTGCGCCCGTGATGAGGGCGACTTTTCCTTCGAGTAGTTTCATTTTTTATTGGGGTTAGGGGGTTAAGAATTAAGAATTAAAAATTAAAAACTAAAAATTTAGAGTTAAGAAAAATAGTTTTGCAAACGGTATGGTCTGCGGACGAAAAGGGAGGAGGAATGCTGCATACAATACTTTTTTCTTAACTCTTAATTCTTAGCTAAAAGAAAGTTCTTTCTATCTCGTCGAAGATGGCGAAGAGCTCGTCCACCGTTTCGGCGCGGAGCATGCGGATGCGGGTGGGACGGAAGTCGGGGATGCCCTTGAAGAGTGGCGTGGCGGCAAGGTGCCGGCGGATGTGGAGGATGCCGGCGTGTTCGTCGAGCCGTGCCACACTCTCGCGCACCTGCTGACGAAGAATCTCTAATTTCTGATGAGGGGTGAGGGGTGAGGGGGAGACATTCCGCAATGTATCCTTCACGTCCTTGAATATCCACGGACGGCCAAAGGAGGCACGGCCTATCATGATGCCATCGACGCCATAGCGTTCGAAACATTCGAGGGCGCGCTCGGGCGTGGTGATGTCGCCGTTGCCGATGATGGGGATGTGCATGCGGGGATTCTCCTTGACGCGTCCGATGAGTGTCCAGTCGGCCTCGCCGGTGTACATCTGGCTGCGGGTGCGGCCATGGATGGTGAGTGCACGGATGCCGCAGTCCTGCAGCTGCTCGGCCAGCTCGACAATGATTTTATGTTCGTGGTCCCAGCCGAGCCGTGTCTTGACGGTGACGGGTATGCGCACGGCATCGACGATGGCCCGCGTCATCTCCAGCATGAGGGGGATGTTCTGCAGCATGCCCGCACCGCCGCCTTTGCCCGCCACACGCTTAACGGGACAGCCATAGTTGATGTCGAGGATGTCGGGTCCGGCGGCTTCGACCATCCTGGCCGCCTCCACCATCGAGGGGATGTCGCGACCATAGATTTGTATGGCCACGGGGCGTTCCTCGTCGCTGACCTGCAACTTCTGCACCGAACGGTTGACGCCGCGGATGAGGGCATCGGCCGAGACAAACTCCGTATAGACCATGTCGGCGCCGAAGCGTTTGCACATCAGCCTGAAGGCGGGGTCAGTGACGTCCTCCATCGGTGCCAGCATCACCGGCCGCTCGCCCAAGTCAATCGTTCCAATCTTCATTTCGGCTGCAAAAGTAGTAAAAATACTTTTTAAATGAAGGATGAAAAATGAAAAATGTGTACCTTTGTCGCCATGAACTACGACATACACGACTTTGAAATCATGGCACCGGTGGGCTCACGCGAGTCCCTGGCGGCAGCCATACAGGCTGGTGCAGACAGCATCTACTTCGGTGTGGGACATCTGAACATGCGTGCCCGCTCTGCCAGCACCTTCTCGCTGGGCGACCTGCGCGAGATGGCCGCCACCACGGCACGGCATGGCATAAAGAGCTACCTCACCGTCAACACCATCCTCTATGACGAGGACATGACGCTGATGCGCCAGACCGTCGATGCCGCACACGAAGCAGGCATCTCGGCCATCATCGCCAGCGACGTGGCCGTCATGAACTACTGCAACGCCATCGGCCAGGAGGTACACCTGAGCACGCAGCTCAACATCAGCAACGCCGAGGCCCTGCGCTTCTATGCCCGTTTTGCCGACGTCGTGGTGCTTGCCCGCGAGCTGAATCTCCGCCAAGTGCGCGCCATCTACGACACCATCCAGCGCGAGCAGATACGCGGGCCACGGGGCGAGCTGGTGCGCATTGAGATGTTTTGCCACGGTGCCCTCTGCATGGCCGTGAGCGGCAAGTGCTACCTCAGCCTGCACGAGCTGAGCCCCAGCGCCAACCGCGGTGCCTGCATGCAGGTGTGCCGCCGAGGCTACGACGTCTTCCGCCGCACCGACAGCGGAGGGGAGATGATGGCCGACGGTGAACCGTCGTACATCCTCCACGACAAGGAGAGCGAAATAGAGCTGGAGGTGGAGAATAAGTACGTGATGTCGCCCAAAGACCTCAAGACCATCCTTTTCATGGACGAGATGATGGAGGCCGGCGTGCGCGTGTTCAAGATAGAGGGCCGTGCACGGGGGCCGGAGTATGTCCGCACCGTGGTGGAGTGCTACAAGGAGGCCATCCGCAGCGTCGCGGACGGCACGTTCACCGATGAGAAGAAGGACGCGTGGGACAGGCGGCTCGCCACGGTGTTCAACCGCGGTTTCTGGAACGGCTACTATCTGGGGCAACGCCTGGGCGAATGGAACGCCCACTACGGCTCCAATGCCACAGAGCGCAAGGTCTATGCCGGGCATGGCGTCAAGCACTACTCCCGCCTCGGCGTAGCGGAGTTTTTCATCGAGGCCGCACCCCTCCATCTGGGCGACAAGCTGCTCATCACCGGCCCCACCACGGGTGCCGTCTATGTCACCCCCGACGAATACCGTGTTGACCTCAAGCCCGTCGAAACCGTGCCTCAGGGCGTGGCTGTATCCTTCAAAGTCCCCTGCAAAATCCGTCCGTCCGACAAGCTGTTCATTATTAAACAGGACGTCCCATAGTGCGAAGCACCTCCTACAGGCTGTACGCCTTCCCTTACCCTACAGCACAGCGCTCTCTTCTTCCTCCGCCGGAATGTCGTCGATGTCGATGAGCGGAGGGAGGGGATTCTTGGTGCTGGGCTTGGCGCCGAGCTTCTGCAGTTTGGCACAGGTTTGCAGAATGCTGGGACCACCGGGCTGCAGTTTGCGCTCGGCGTCGTCGTAAGCCCTGCGGGCACGGTCGAGGCTGGTGCCGATGACCTGATAGTTCTTCATGAACTGCCCCACACGGTCCATCATCTCCGTTGCCAGGGCATAGACGCGCTCGTGGTTCTGCGCCTGGGCAATCTGCGTCCACGTGAGGCGGATGATGCGCAGGGCAGCAAAGAGGGTCTGCTCGTCGGCAATATAGACGCCACGCTCCATGGCCCGCCTCCAGAGGTCGGGTTGGGCACTCAGGGCTGTCCAGAGCGCACCAGTGTTGGGAACGAACATGATGACATAGTCCATGCGCACCTTGGGGGGCTGGATGTAGGAGCTGTAGTCCTTGGTGGCAAGGCGGGTCACCTGCTCCTGCAGGCTGGCGACATGAGCACGGAGGGCGCGCTGGCGCTCGGCCTCGTCGGTGGCATTGGCATAGTCCATGAAGGCAGCGAGCGAAACCTTGGAGTCGATGATGACGTCGCGCCGCTGGTCGAGATGGAGGATGACGTCGGGCCGCATGCGGGTGCCGTCGTCGGTGGTGACGACGTTGCCTGCCGCATCGCGGATGGTGGGCTGGACATCGTAGTGCACGCCGCGCGTCAGCCCCTGCGCCGTGAGCAGCTCGTCCAGCACCGTCTCGCCCCAGTTACCCTGCACGGTGTTGCTGTGTCGGAAGGCGTTTGTCAGTTCGTCGGTGCTGCGGCGCACCTTGTCGCTCTGCTGCATCATCTGCTCGATGATGGCCTTGAGGGCACCGCTGTCGGCACTCTGCTGGGTTTGCGTCTGCGTCATGGTCTGCTGCATCTTGTCGATAGTCTCGCGCAGAGGGCCGACGATTTGTCCGAGGCTGGTGCCGGAGGCCTCGGCAAACTCCTGTTGGCGCTGGCGCAGCATGTCGCTGGTGGCAGCCTTCATCTGTGCCGCCACGCGAGCCATCGTCTCGTCGAAGCGCACCTGCTGGGCGCCGATGGCGTCGGCGTGACGCTTCTCCTGCGCCGCCAGTGCCTGTGCAGCCTGCTGGCGCTGCTCCTCAAGTTGTGCCGTCAGCACCTCCACGCGGGTGGTGAGCTGCTGGCGGGCATCGGTCTGCTCGGCCAGCGCCTGCTCGCGCTGGGTGATGATGGTCTGGAACTGCTCACCCTCCGTGGTGCGCTCCTCCAGCATGGCACGGGCCACGCTGAGCCTGCTGCGCATGGCCAGCCAGGCAATCACCGCCCCTATGGTCGCACCGAGGACGGCAGCAATGATGGCAAGAATAGTCGTATTCATCTTCTCCGCAACTCCTTTTTAAATATACGTCGGCAAAGATACGCAAAAAAAACGTAAGGAATTAGGAAATGCGGGTGAAAAGTAGTACTTTCGCGGCCAAATTATGAATGAATCTGAGAAAACGAACGATGGAACTGTTCTCAACCCTCCCCTATAAGGTAGCCGACCTCGGCCTGGCCGACTTTGGCCGCAAGGAGATAGACATGGCCGAGAAAGAGATGCCCGGCCTGATGGCATTGCAAGAGAAATACGGTGCACAGCAGCCACTGAAGGGTGCCCGCGTGATGGGCTCGCTGCACATGACCATCCAGACGGCGGTGCTCATCAAGACGCTGCGCTGCCTGGGCGCCGAGGTACGCTGGTGCTCGTGCAACATCTACTCCACGCAGGACCATGCCGCAGCAGCCATGGCCGACATGGGTGTGCCCGTCTTTGCCTGGAAGGGTGAGACGCTGGCCGACTACTGGTGGTGCACGCTGCAAGCCATGAACTTCGCCGGCGGCAAAGGGCCGAACATGATAGTCGATGACGGCGGCGACGCCACCCTGATGATACACCTCGGCATAGATGCCGAGAACGATGCAGCCGTGCTCGACACCCCCTCGGGCGGCGAGGACGAAGCAGAGCTGAAAGCCATCCTGCGACGGGTGCTGGCCGCCAAGCCGGGCTTCTGGCACACCGTGGCAAAGGAGGTGCGCGGCGTCAGCGAGGAGACCACCACCGGCGTACACCGTCTCTACCAGATGATGGACGAGGGCAAGCTGCTGTTCCCCGCCTTCAACGTCAACGACTCCGTCACGAAGAGCAAGTTCGACAACCTCTACGGCTGCCGCGAAAGTCTCGTCGATGGCATCAAGCGTGCTACGGACGTGATGGTGGCGGGCAAGGTGGCCGTGGTGTGCGGCTACGGCGAGGTGGGCAAGGGCTGCGCCCAGAGCCTGCGCAGCTACGGCGCCCGTGTGATGGTCACCGAGGTTGACCCCATCTGTGCCCTGCAAGCCGCCATGGAGGGATTCCAGGTCGTCACCCTCGACGAAGCCTGCTCGCAGGCCAACATCTTTGTCACCACCACGGGCAACATCGACGTCATTCGCATCGACCATCTTGAGCGCATGCCCGACCAGGCCATCGTCTGCAACATCGGCCACTTCGACAACGAGATACAGGTGGCCGCCCTGAAAGCTTTCCCCTGCATCCGCTGCCAGAACGTCAAGCCACAGGTGGACCGCTACTTCTTCCCCGACGGGCACAGCATCATCCTGCTGGCCGACGGACGGCTCGTCAATCTGGGCTGCGCCACAGGACACCCCTCGTTTGTGATGAGCAACTCGTTCACCAACCAGACGCTGGCGCAGATGGAGCTCTGGGGCAATCACTACGCCGTCGGCGTCTATCGCCTGCCCAAACACCTCGACGAAGAGGTGGCACGGCTACACCTCCAGCGCATCGGCGTCCACCTCACCACCCTCACACCGGCGCAAGCCGACTACATCGGTGTGCCCGTCGAAGGCCCCTACAAGGCCGAACACTACAGGTATTGATGGAAGAGGGATGAGGGATGATGTATGAAGTATGAAGTCTGATGGAAGATAACCGTGAACCATAAACCGTGAACCATGGAAATGGGAAGAGTAAGATGAATATTGCTGTTTACTGTGCATCGAGCACACGGATACGGAAAAGCTTCTTCGAAGCAGCCGAGGCTGTCGGTCGCCTGTTGGCAAATAACGGCGTGGGCATCGTCACTGGCGCCGGCAACCTCGGTCTTATGAACACGGTCGAAAACGCCGCCCTCGATGCCGGTGGCCGCGTGGTGGGCGTCATACCCGAATTCATGGTACGCGAGGGCTGGCACCATACCGGACTCTCGGAGCTCATCGTCACGGCCGACATGCACGAGCGCAAGCAGACCATCGCCGACATCACCGACGGCTGCATCGCCCTGCCCGGCGGCTGCGGCACACTGGAGGAACTGCTGGAGGTCATCACATGGAAACAGCTCGGACTCTACCTCAACCCCATTGTCATCCTCAATCAAAACGGATACTACGATGCTCTGCTGAGCCAGCTTCAGACGGCTGTCGATGAACACTTCATGCGCGACATCCATGCCGACATCTGGCGCGTTGCCACTACCCCCGTCGAAGCAGTGGAGATGGCGCTCACCACACCGAAATGGGATGGCAGCATCCGCAAGTTCGCCGCCATCTGATGCGGCAGCCTTTGACCCTGCCCCACAAACTAAACCTCCTTCAATCTTCCTGGTTCACGGTTCATTGTTTATGGTCCACGGTTATCTTCCATCAGACATTATACATCATACATCTTCAATCTTCAACCCCATGAACGAGTCTGTCAACCCGATGCTGCAAGCCCTGGAGGAACGGGCTTCGCAACCCTTCACCCCCGTGGGCGACGATGTGTTCGTGGGCATCCTGCTGCTGATGGCCCTGTTGCTGGCCGTCGTGTTGGCCGACAGCACCTGCTATCTGCGCCAGCTTGTCGCAGGCTACTCCATCGGGCACTCGCGGCGCTTCTCTGACGAGGTGCGCACCTCGCGGGCTCTCTACATACGGCTGGCACTGCTGTTGCTGGCCAGCGTCAGCACATCGCTCTGCCTGGTCAATCTGCTGCATGCCTCGGGCTCCCTCCCCGGGCGGACGGAAGCGCTTACGGCCCTGCTGGGCGGCATGGCGGGCGTGGCGCTGTGGATGCTGCTTAAGGTAACCCTCTACAGCCTCGTGAACGCCATTCTCTTCACCCCGCCCCAGACCGCGGCCTGGAACCAAGTCTATACCGACACCTTCATCATCATGGGCATCGTGTCGTTCCTCTATGCCGTTGCCGGAACTTTTTTCCCCCTTTCCGCACACGTCCTCGCCATCATCGCCCTCACAATGGTGTTGCTGGCCGAAATTTGGCTGTCTGTCAAAGCCTTTCACATCTTTTTTGCAAAAAAATATGGCGGTTTGCATTTAATTGTCTATCTTTGCACGCTCGAATGGATTCCACTCCTCGTCTTGGGGAAGTTTTACATTCAAAGCAGTTTATAATTAGACGGTTATAAAATGGAAACAAAAAGTACGGCAACGGAAAAAAGAGTGATAAAACGCATTTTGGTTTCTCAACCCCAGGGAGCCGAAGCAAAAAAATACTACGACGAGATTGCACAGAAATACAACGTGCAAATCGACTTCAAGCAGTTCATTCAGGTAGAGAGTCTTTCTCCCAAGGAGTTCCGTGCCCAAAAGGTGTCCATACTTCCCGAACACTCCGCCATCATCTTCACCTCGCGCCATGCCATCGACCACTTCTTCCAGCTCTGTCAGGAGATGCGCATCAACATCCCCGAGACGCTGAAGTACTTCTGCATCACCGAGACCGTGTCGCTTTACATCCAGAAGTATGTCCAGTATCGCAAGCGCAAGGTGTTCTTCGGCACCACGGGCAAGTTCGACAGCCTGCTCTCCGTCATTCTCAAGCATCCCGACGAGACCTACTTCCTGCCGCAGTCGAGCGTCCACAACGATGACATCAAGAATGCCCTCGAGGCCCACGGCATCAAGCACTCCGAGGCCGTCATGTACCGCACGGTGAGCAAGATTTTCAAGCCTCGTGAGCTCAGCGGCTACGACATGATGATTTTCTTCAGCCCTGCCGGCATCACCTCCCTGCTCGAGAACCGTCCCAAGTTCACACAGCGCAAGCTGCTCCTCGGCTGCTTCGGCCCCACTACGGCACAGGCCATCCGCGACCACAACCTGCGCCTCGACCTGGAGGCTCCCACCCCCAAGGCTCCCTCCATGACCATGGCACTCGACCAGTTCCTGGCTACGATGACGGAAGACCAAAGCGAGTAACTCCGTTGTCCGCCAACCACACCTTCACCAAGTCCGAACGGCTGTGCAGTCAGGCAGCCATCGACTGGCTTTTCGACGGAAAGGGACTATCCTTTTCCGTCTTTCCACTACGCCTTGTCTGCAAGGCCGTGCCCGCCGGGACAGCTGCCGCCCCCCTGCCCCGGCTGCTCATCTCCGTGCCCAAGAAGAACTTCCGCCACGCCGTGAACCGCAACCGTCAGAAGCGCCTCCTCCGCGAGGCCTACCGCAAGCAGAAGCATCCGCTGGTGGCCCTTGCCACGGAACACTGCCTGGCCATCACCCTGGCCGTCATCTTCATAGGCAGGGAGGAGCTCCCTGCCACAGCCGTGGAGGATCGCCTTGGCACCGCCCTCGCCCGCCTCATTCAGCAAATCAGCCCTGCTCTCGACCATGAAACGGCCCGCTGACATCGTCTGCCTTATGTGGAGGGCCGTCGGCCGTGCCCTCACATGGCTGCTGGTGCTGCCCATCCGTCTCTACCGACGCCTCATCTCACCCCTCTTCCCTCCCCGCTGCCGCTACACACCGTCGTGCTCGCAGTATGCCATCGAAGCCCTCCGCAAGCACGGCCCCCTGCGAGGGCTCTGGCTGGCCACCTACCGCATCCTGCGCTGCAACCCCTTCGGCGGCTTCGGCTACGACCCTGTGCCCGACACCTTCCGCTTCTTCTATTATAAGAAGGAGATGCACGGCGCCCTGCCCCCTGCCGACGGCCCTGCACCCTCCGACGCCCCTGTTCCATGATTATCGACGCCCACACCCACCGGTTGCCTTCCGTGGCGGGCACAGCCATCGTCAGCATCGGCACCGGCGATGGCTTCCAGCCTCAGCCCGGGCACTGCTACGCCGTCGGCATCCACCCCTGGCATATCCGGGACGACGGCAGGCGCCAGCTCGACGCCCTGCACGCCTTGCTCGACAGCGACACCTCCGGACAACTGTGCATGGTGGGCGAGGCAGGGCTGGACAAACGGCGCGGCCCGGCTTGGGACATACAGCTCAGCGTGTTCAGCGAACAGGCAAAAAAAGCCCATTCCATCGGCAAAAGCCTCGTCGTCCACGACGTCCGCGCCACGGCCGAGCTGCTGGCCGTGCGCCGCCAGCTGCACATCACCACGCCGTGGCTCGTCCACGGCTTCCGCGGAGGCCCCGAGCACGCCCGCCAGTACCTGCGAGCCGGATGCCACCTCTCTCTCGGCCTCCACTACCATCCCGAAACACTCCTGGCGCTGCCACCCGACGAACTCTTCCTCGAAAGCGACGATGCCCCCGACAGCCTCCCCGCCCTCTATGCCGACGTCGCCCGGCGCCTCGGACGCCCCGTCGAAGTCCTCAAACAGCAGGTGGGCGACAACATTTTGCACCATTTAATGCCCTAACTGTTGCCACTTTCGAAAAAACGCCGTACCTTTGCAGCCCACTGAAACGTTTGAAGAATGAAAAATGAAAAATGAAGAATAGTTTTTAGACTGACAGACTTCAGACTTCAGACTGACAGATAATAGTCTCGCATCTGACGGTATCCTGAACATTCATCTGAAGTCTGATAGTCTGAAGTCTGAAGTCTAAAAAAGAAGTCAGAGGTCAGAGGACGTGTCCATGCGCAGCCAAATAGTAAATAGTAAATCGTAAAATAGTAAATATAATGATGAATTTTGTAGAAGAATTACGCTGGCGCGGGATGATACACTCCATGATGCCCGGCACAGAAGAGTTATTGAACAAAGAGATGGTGACGGCCTACGTGGGCATCGACCCCACGGCCGACTCGCTGCACATCGGCCACCTCTGCGGCATCATGATGCTGCGCCACCTGCAGCGGTGCGGCCACAAGCCGCTGGCCCTCATCGGCGGTGCCACCGGCATGATCGGCGACCCCAGCGGCAAGAGCCAGGAACGCAACCTCCTCAACGAGGAGACGCTGCGCCACAACGTAGAGTGCATCAAACGGCAGCTCAGCCACTTCCTCGACTTCGACAGCGACGCCCCCAACCACGCCGAGCTCGTCAACAACTACGACTGGATGAAGGACTTCACCTTCCTCGACTTCGCCCGCGACATCGGCAAGCACATCACCGTCAACTACATGATGGCCAAGGACAGCGTGCAGAAACGGCTCAACGGCGAGGCCCGTGACGGGCTCTCCTTCACCGAGTTCACCTACCAGCTCCTGCAGGGCTACGACTTCCTCTACCTCTACGAGCACAAGGGCTGCAAGCTGCAGATGGGCGGCAGCGACCAGTGGGGCAACATCACCACCGGCGCCGAGCTCATCCGCCGCACCAGCGGCGGCGAGGTCTTCGCCCTCACCTGCCCCCTCATCACCAAGGCCGACGGAGGCAAGTTCGGCAAGACCGAGAGCGGCAACATCTGGCTCAGCGCCGACTACACCAGCCCCTACACCTTCTACCAGTTCTGGCTCAACGTCGGCGACGAAGATGCCGTCAAGTACATCAAGATTTTCACCTCCCTGCCCAAGGAAGAGATTGACGCCCTCGTGCTCCAGCACGCCGAAGCCCCCCACCTGCGCCTGCTGCAGAAACGCCTCGCGGAGGAGGTCACCTGCATGGTGCACAGCAAGGCCGACTACGAGGCTGCCGTCGAAGCCAGCGGCATCCTCTTCGGCAACAACACCCACGACGCCCTCGTCCGCCTCGACGAGCGCACGCTGCTGGCCGTCTTCGAAGGTGTGCCCCAGTTCCATGTCGCCAGGAGCCGTCTCGAAGGCGGCGTGAAGGCCATCGACCTCCTCACCGACGATGCCCCCGTCTTCCCCTCCAAGGGCGAGATGCGCAAGATGGCACAGGGCGGAGGCATCAGCGTCAACAAGCAGAAGCTCGAAGCCTTCGACCAGACGCTCACCACCGCCGACCTCATCAGCGGCAAGTACCTCCTTGCCCAGCGCGGCAAGAAGAACTACTACCTCCTCATCGCCGAGTAGCGACAAGAAAAGACAACGTCAAAAGCAAAAAAACAGCTTTTTTCTTGCTTACTCCCTTTTTTGTCACTACCTTCGCGGCGATTTTCAGGAAGGATTGTCCTTTGGTGTAATGGCAGCACAACAGGTTTTGGTTCTGTTTGTAGAGGTTCGAATCCTCTAAGGACAACATCTGATTAAATAAAGAATCCAACGCTAACCGGCTCACATTACCGGTTTTTTTCGTTTTTTAAGGTGCCCTTTCGGTGCCGTTTATACCGGAATATGAAAAAATATATCTCCCTCATCCCCTTTGGGGTGCTGATTGCCCTGATAGCGACATGCGTGTCGGCGTTCGGCACGGATGCGCTTGACGGCGCCACGCAGGTGTCGCTGCTGATTGCCTCGGCGGTGTGTGCGCTGGTGGGCTACCTGATGCGGCACGTGCGCTGGGAGGCGCTGGAGCGCGAGATGACGAACAAGATTGCCAGCTGCATGCCCAGCATCATCATCCTGCTGCTCATCGGCGCCATCGGCGGCACGTGGATGGTGTCGGGCATCGTGCCCACGATGATCTACTACGGGGTGCAGGTGCTGCGGCCGGAGTGGTTTCTGGTGAGCAGCAGCCTGTTCTGCGCGCTGGTGAGCGTGATGGTGGGCTCGTCGTGGACGACGGTGGCCACCATCGGCGTAGCCCTGATGGGCATAGGCCGCGCCCACGGCTTCGACGACGGCTGGGTGGCGGGCAGCATCATCACGGGGGCTTACTTCGGCGACAAGCTGTCGCCGCTGTCGGACACCACGGTGCTGGCGTCGAGCGTTTCGGGCACGCCGCTGTTCACGCACATCCGCTATATGATGAAGACCACCATCCCCACGTTCTGCATCTCGCTCGTCATCTTCGCCGTGGCGGGGCTGCTGATGAAGGTGTCGGGGAGCAGCGAGGTGGGTTTCCTGAGCCAGCTGGGCGGCACGTTCATGATTTCGCCGTGGCTGCTGCTGGTGCCGGTGCTGACGGGGGTGATGATAGCGCGGCGGTGGCCGGCGATGGTGGTGCTGTTCCTGGCATCGATGATGGCGGCCATCGTGGCGGTGGTGTGGCAGCCGGAGCTGATCAGGCAGATTGCCGAGGGCAGCTGGTACGAGGGCATCATGAGGGTCATCTACGGCTCCACGCAGATCGAGACGGGCGTCGCCGCCCTCGACAGGCTGGTGCAGACCAGCGGCATGGCGGGCATGATGCCCACGATATGGCTCATCATCTGTGCACAGATTTTCGGTGGTGTCGTCACGGCAACGGGTGTGCTACACGACGTGATGGAGATATTGCTCCGCTTTGTCCGTGGAACGACGTCGCTCATCGCCTCCACCGTGCTGACGGGTATCTTCTGCAACATTGCCATGGCCGACCAGTTCCTCAGCATCATCCTGACCAGCTCGATGTTCAAGGATGTCTATCACGAACGGGGCTTCGAGCCGCGCCTGCTGAGCCGCACGTGCGAGGACGGCGCCACAGTCACCAGCGTGCTGGTGCCGTGGAACACGTGCGGACTGGTGCAGAGCACCGTGCTCGGCGTAGCCACGCTGGCCTATCTGCCCTATTGTTTCTTCAACCTCCTCTCGCCCATCACCAGCGTAGTGGTGGCAGCCACAGGGCGCCTACGGCGCAATTGAGCATTAGGAGCCGCGACAGAGGAAGAGCGAAGCTCAACCGACGGAACAGCGATAGAAAAACCAGCCGACCACGAAGCAAACACAGTGTCGAACTTGTTCGAACTACGTCTTGCAAGAAGGAAGAAAACGCCATTAAACTCGTTTGAAAAAGTCAATAAATGCAGTTTGTTCCAAATGGTGTCGGGGGTGTCGGTAGTTGGGCGCAATGCGTTGTTCCCCAGCCTAATGCCCACCGACACCTCTCCCATAGGGTATCGGTTACTTCATTACCTGGAAGAAAGAATGAGTCACAATCGTACTTCTTTCATGCAAAGGCGATTGCATTCAGCCATTATTTGCACAACGTGTTGAGCAACGTTGCACAACGTGTTGAGCAACGTTACACAACACGTTTTCCAACCTGACAGGACATCCGTTACTCTTGCTGCACGCTCTTTCTCTGCTGGTTGGAACGCTATTCGCGTTTTCTTATTGTCATTTCTTTCAACTGAGAGCGAGAGAGCATCCAGCAAAACGCCCACCGAATCCCCATACAGGGAGGTATCGGTGGGTATCAGACTAAACAACAGATCATTGCGTCACACCACCGAAACCTACGACACCTGTTTGGAAAAACCGTCCTTTCTTTTCTGTCCGTTCGTTGGATTCGCCTTCGTCTGTCACGATTCTGCATAGACTTCATCTTCCTCCTTCGCACCTCGGCCATTGACTTTGTCTTCCTCCTTCGCACCTCGGCCATTCAAGCAAGTTTGATGGCGCTCGGTTTGGCGTCGGTTCAAGCAAGCTTGACTCTACACTCGCTGCTCCGTCCGTTCCCGAGCGGGAGTACCTAAAATGGATAATGGAAGGTTAGTTTAACGTTTAACCAACTTCGTTTAACGATTTTTCAATTGCGCCACAGGCGCCTACGCCCGTCGAATACAGCTGCGTCGTGATTACTTGAGCTTTGCAATTTCTTCCACTATCACTTCCACGCCGCCGGGCCATCCGACAATGGCATTAGCAAGTCTGCCCTCGCGGTCGTAGATAAGGTAGTGGGGAATGGCGTTTTCGTAATCAGGGATTTGCATCTCCTTCATCTTTTCTTTGGGTACGATGTAGTGGTCGCCAGCGTACCCTGCGACATAGTCCAGCCATTCGTCCGAACTGCTGCTGGTATTGGTGATGTAGATGAAATCGACGCCTCGTGCCGTCAGCTCGTCCTTCACCGTCTCCAACGCCTTCATGCCTATCCGGCAGGGGCCGCACCAGGTGGCCCAGAAATCGATGAAGACGATATGCCCTTTGTGCTCGGCAACGATTTTGGGCAACCATTCCTGCGGTTCTCCTTCTGGCAGTGTGCGGCGTACACCTTCGTTGGAGGCGGCTTCCTGCTTGAACAGTGCCTGCACCTCCCGTATTTGTGCTTGAAACTCTGGCGACAGGGCGTCCAGCTCGCTTTCCGCTACAGGCTGGTTTGCTTTCGCCTGAGCCATCAAGTCCTTGGCTTCGTCCAACTCCTTGAACCAACGTCCCAAAGGCGAGTCCTCCAGCTCGTTGGCTTGAATATATTGCCTTCCTTCATCAAACATATTATTCAGGCAGGCGTAGAAGCCGGTGATGTCGCGGTAGTAGGTCAGCTCTGAGGCATGAGGGTCGCTCCAGGTGAACTGTTTCTCGAACATTTCCAAAGAATCTTTGTCCGTAATAAAGTTCCAACTTTTCTTTACGAACATAAAATTACGTAGTTTAGTCAAGTAGTCTTGTTCAAACATCATTCTGCGGTATGCCCTTTGCCCACCAGAGAGGCCGGGCGTGTCCAACTGCTTCACCACATCCTGAAACTCATTCCAGCATATTTCGCGCCATTCGTCGAACGAGTCGTGAGCATGAGCTATAGCACAATCGCGACTAACACCAAGTTCTATACCTTTTATATGAATGGGCAGTGGTTGCTCAAAGGTGCCTCCTTCAGTGTGAATAGCTTTTTTCCAGAGCTCCTGCAGCTTAGTCGTAGTGATGCTGTCGCGTGGTGTTTCGCTGTTGTAGGCCTGGTATTCGGCGAAAGCGGCCCTGTTGAAATCAAGTCTTACGGTGTCGCCCGGAAAGAGCAGGATAGACCATCCATGAAACTGATGCAGCAGCGGATAGCAGATGTCCCATACGAAAGTGAATGTGCCAGCGATGGAGTCACTGGTCTCTTCTGCAAAGCTATTGCCTTTCAGGTTTTCTCTATTTCCCCAGTAACCAGGATACTTATCCTTATCACCTGGCTTCCAATCGGTAATACGTCCCATGATGACGGCAGGAGCACTTTTGCGCTCCCATGTCGGGAGGGTTGATGAAGTGGAGGATGTGCTGGGAGCACATGCTGTCAGTGCAAGCATCACCAACAGGATGCTTGCGCTGCTAAAATATTTTCCCTTGATTCTGTTTACCATACGCTGAATAGTTGAAATTTGATGTTCTGACTTTGTTTATGGCAAAGTTACGCTGATTATGTTTTCCTGGCAAATAATCGGGTTTGCAAATGGTTTGCTTTTATGTACCGATGCGCTGGTGAGTTTGCAGATGGATAGGAGTATGACGATGGCTTGTTTCATGTTACCTTTTTATGAGGTTCCTTTTCAGTGGCTTCACAGCAGTCCGTAGAGCGCCTGCGTGAGGCGTGGCCAGGCGTATTTCTTCTTCTCCTCGGCAGCTGCGGCGGTGAAGGGGACTTCGCGGCGGTGGGCGTAGAAGTCGGCCAGGGCGTCGGCGATGGCGGCGGGGTCGGGGGGTACGACATAGCCGACGCTGCCCGCGGACGGCCCGGTGCCGACGGGGGCATGGGGAACGATCTCGGCCAGCCCGCCGACATCCGTCACCAGCATGGGCTTGCAGAAGTGGTAGGCTATCTGGGTGACGCCGCTCTGCGTGGCGCTGCGGTAGGGCTGGCAGACGATGTCGGCTGCGGAGAAGTAGCGGGCTACCTCGTCGCTGGGGATGAAATGGTCGTGGAGCACCACGCGGCCGGACAGCCCCAAGGCCTGTATCCGGTCGCGATAGGGCTGCTCGTCGTCGTAGAACTCTCCGGCCACGACCAGACGGACGTCGTACATCGTACATCGTACATCGGCCAACGCCTCCAGGAGGAGGTCGAGGCCCTTGTAGGCACGGACGAGACCGAAGAACAGCACGTAGCGGCCGTCGGCGTCGAGTCCCAAGGCGCTGCGGGCTTCGGCCTTGGGGAGGAGCACGCCGTAGTGGTCGTAGAGAGGATGGGGGGTGACGGCAATCTTCTTGGATTGAAGATTGAAGATTGAAGATTGAAGATTTTTTTCTGGCTTAAGACGGGTGGATAGGAGGCTCTTCACATCATCGGCTACGGACTGGGAAAGGGTGAGGAAGCCGTCCATCCGACGGACGAACCAGGGCGGGAGGAGCTTGTCCAGCAGGCCCGGCTCGTGGGGAATGAGATTGTGGATGAGGCCTATGCGCTTGACATTCTTGCCCAGCCCGGCGGCAATGGTGCCGAAGCAGGGTGCCATGAACGACATCCAGTAGGCAAAGACGACGACGTCGGGACGCTCCCGCCTGATCTCCCTCCGGGCCCTTAGCCAGCTGAAGGGGTTAACGGAGCTGAAACGGCGGCGTATGTCAAGTCCCGCGGGGGCGGGGTCGGTGGAGAACTGCGTCGTGCCGGGGAAGAGCAGCGAGGGGTATTGCAGGGTGAAGGTATAGAGTTTCACGTCGTGCCCCTCCTGGATAAGCTGGTAGGCCAGACGCTCGCTGAAGGCAGCGATACCTCCCCGGAATGGCCACGCGGGGCCGACAATAATATAGTTCATATCAACAGACTTTGCCAAGCAAAAAACGAAATTCTGCTGCGAAGATACAACACCGTAGGCAAAAATGCAAGAATGACCAAATAAATTTGCATTTTCGCCCGGCGCGTGCTACCTTTGCAACCCAATAACCATTAACACATCATCCATATGAAATTCCTGAACCGTTTCGGCGCATACCTCGCAGCCCTTGTCGTCTTTGTGGCTATTGCCTGCATCTATTGTGCTCCGTCGCTGCAAGGCCTGGTGGTCAACGCGGGCGACACCAGCCACTACAAGGGGGCCGTGCAGGAGGTGAAGCAGTATCACGAGCAGACGGGCGACTACAGCTTCTGGACGGGCAGCATGTTCAGCGGCATGCCTAACTACCAGATCGGCGGCGGACACTACAAGTCGGCCACGCTGCTGAAACCCCTGAAGAGGATTGCCCTGGCCGGACATAGGCAGGGCGCCACACCCGCCATACTGATTGTCTATTTCATCAGCTTCTTCATCCTGCTGCGGGCGTTCAAGGTGAACCCCTGGCTCAGCATCGTGGGGGCGGTGGCCATCGGGCTGTCGTCGTACTTCCTCGTCATCATCCCCGCCGGACACATCACCAAGACATCGACCATCGCCCTGATGGCCATGGCCATCGGCGGCTTCCACCTCATCTATCGGAAGCGCTACGGGCCGGGTGCGCTGCTGACGGCCTTCCCCGTGGCCATCGCCTTCGTCAACCACCCGCAGATGGGCTACTACATCTGCATGCTCATCGGCATCCTCTTCTTCGCCGAGCTGTACATCCACATCAAGGAACGGCGGATGAAGGACTTCGGGCTGGCGACGCTGGTGTTTGCCCTCGCTCTGCTGACAGGCTTCGGCGCGCAGAGCGCCAACGTCTTCGCCAACCGCGAGTATGCCGAGCAGACCATGCGCGGCGGACACAGCGACCTGCAGAAGGCCGACGACGCCACGAACAAGACGCGCGGCCTCGACCTCGACTACGCCACACAGTGGAGCTACGGCATCGGCGAGAGCCTGTCGTTCCTCGTGCCCGGCGTCAGGGGATGTGCCTCGGGCTACAACGTGGGCACCGGCTCGAAGCTCTATAAGTCGATGACGCGGCAGGGCATCGACCGCCGCGCCGCTGCACAGTTCTGCCAGAACGCTCCCCTCTACTGGGGCGAGCAGCCCTTCACGTCGGGCAACGTCTATATGGGTGCCATCGTCTGCTTCCTCTTCGTGCTGGGCATACTGCTGGTAAAGGGTCCCTACAAGTGGGCACTGGTGGTGGCAACGGCCTTCTCCATCGCCTTGGCATGGGGCAGCAACTTCATGCCGCTGACAAAACTGTTCTTCAACTACTTCCCCCTCTACAACAAGTTCCGCACCGTCTCGTCCATCCTCGTCGTGGCCGAAATCACCATGCCCCTGCTGGGCTTCCTCGCCCTGCGCGACATGATGGGAGGCGGGCAAGACAAGAAGAGGGTTGGGCGCAGCGTGCTCATCGCTGCCGGCATCACGGGCGGGCTCTGCCTCGTGCTGGCCGTGTTCGGCGGCAGCCTCTTCAGCTTCCGCTCCAGCACCGATGCCTCGTGGGCCAGCGACCTGCCGGCCTTCATCTACGAGGGCATCATCGGCGAGCGCAAGGCCATGCTGGCCGCCGACGCCTGGCGCTCAATGATTTTCATTGCCGGTGCGGCGCTGGTGGTGTGGCTCTTCAGCCAACGCAAGCTGAAGAGCGGATGGATGACCGCCATACTCGGACTGCTCATCACCGTCGATATGTGGCAGGTCGATAAGCGCTTCTTCAACGACGGCAACTTCATCCCTGCGAAGCAGGAGAAAGCCTACTTCGCCATGCAGCCCTACGAGAAGCAGATTCTGGCCGACCCCGACCCCAACTTCCGCGTCATGAACCTCACCACCAGCACGTTCAACGATGCCCGCACCTCCTACTACCTGAAGTCCATCGGCGGCTACAGCGCGGCCAAGCTGCGCCGCTATCAGGACCTCATCGACCAGCACATCTCCCAGATGAACATGAACGTGCTGAACATGCTCAACACCAAATACTTCATCACAAAGGGCACGGGCGGCCAGCCGCAGGTGGTGCGCAACCCCGACGCCATGGGCAACGCGTGGTTTGTGGATACGCTGATGGTTGTCGATGGCGCCAATGCCGAGAGCGATGCCCTGAACCGCATCGACCTCCACACCACCGCCGTACTCGACCGCCAGTTTGCAGCCTTTGCGCCACAGTCCGTACTCGCCCCCGACAGCACCCGCTCCATACGCCTGACGAAATACACCCCGCGCTACCTCGACTACGAGTCCGTCTCTGCCCAGCCGGGCACCGTTGTCTTCAGCGAAATCTACTACCCCTACGGCTGGCACGCCACCATCGACGGACAGCCCGCCGACCACTTCCGTGCCAACTACACCCTGCGTGCCCTGAGCGTGCCCGCAGGCAAGCACCGGATACACTTCGAGTTTGCCCCAGACAGCGTCCGCCGTGGCGACACCCTCTCGATGGTCTGCATCATCATCCTCTATGCCGCCACCCTGCTGGTGGTGCTGCATGCGCTGCTGGGGCGCAAACGCCTGCGGCGCAATTGAAAATTGAAGAATGAAAAATGAAAAATTATTTAGGGAGTTCAGGAGTTGCAGGGAGTTCAGACAATACTTCTGCATGCAGGCTCTCGTTAGCGGAACTATCGTCTGAACTCCTGAACCGACGAACGAAGCAAGAGCAAAGCAAACTTGTTTGCTCTGCCTTGCAAGGAGGAGGAAGAGCGGAGCTCAACTCCTGAACTCCTGAACTCCAAAAAACTGACATTCATCTGTTCACTGTTCACTGATCACTGTTCTCTAAATAATCTGATCACTGTTCACTAAATAAGGGTAAGGGGGAGGCTACTATACCAAGTGCCTCTCCATGGCCACGCGGACGAGCGAGGCGGTGTTGTTGCAGTCGAGCTTCAGACGGAGGTATTTGGTATAGCTGTGGATGGTCTCGAAGCTGAGGCATAGCTCGTCTGCTATCTCCTTGATGGTCTTTCCCTGCACGATGAGGCGGAGCACCTCACGTTCGCGGGGTGTCAGCGCGGGGGGGGCCTCACCTGCCTTGCGGTTGATGGACTTGGCCTCGCGGCAGATGTACGTGCCGCCGCCCGTGACAGTCTGGATGGCGGCAATCAGCTCGTCCACCCCTGCCGACTTGAGCAGATAGCCCTCGACGCCCACCTCCAAGGCACGCCGGATGACCGACGGCTCGGCATACATGGTGAGCACGACGAAATGCGTCGTCGGACTGACGGCTGCCAGCACAGGCAGCGCATCGATGCCGTCACCGTCGGACAAGGCCACGTCCAGCAGCAGCACATCGGGCTGGTGCTCCGTCAGCAAGGCCTCAGCCTCGCCCAGGGTGGAGGCTATGGCGCAAACGTGGCCAGCGTGACCCTTTTCTATCAGGTGGGCGATGCCCTCGGCCACCATGCGGTGGTCGTCGGCTATGATGACCGCTGGCTTACTGCTCTCTTTGTTCGTCATTTCTTGTGTTGATTTTCAGTTCTATGTTGATTTCTGTACCTTCGCCTTGGCGTGCAAAGACGTCCATGGTGCCTCCGATGGCGGCCACCCGCTCGCGGATGCCCTGCAAGCCGCTGCCGTCGTCCGCCGTTGCCTGCCCCGGCGGCGCGAACCCCTTGCCGTCGTCGCTGACGTTGACGGCGGTGTAGTCCCTCTGGGCCACCAGCTGCACACGGATGTGCTCGGCGCCCGAGTGCTTCACGGCATTGTTCACCAGCTCATAGACGATGCAATAGATGGCCTCCTCGTGCGCTATGCGCTGCTCCTCACCCATGAACGAGAACGTCACGTTCTTCATCGTCTGGCAATAGTCACTCAGTGCCGTGCGCAGGCCATAGCGGGTGAGCGAGTCGGGCAGCAGGTGGTGCGACACATTGCGCATCTCGCGGATGGCATCGTCGGTGAGGGAGAGGGCTGTGGGCTCCGACAGCTGCATGCGCAGGGCGGTGAGGATGCCGCCAAGGCGGTCGTGCAAGTCGCGGGCAATGCGCACACGCTCGGTCCGTTCGCCCTCGAGCTTTGCCGTCACCAGGGCGTGGCGGCGGGTGAGGCGGACGCTGCGCCACAGCAGGAAGAACAGCAGTGCCACCAGCAGCAACACCACGCCCGACAGCACGGCACCCATGGTCAGCCACCGCTTCTCGCGCGTCAGCTGTTCGATGGCGGCCTGCTTCTTCTCCGTCTCATAGAGAATCTCCATCTGCGTGATACCCGACTGGTAGTGCTCGGTGGCAAAACGCGCCATCATGTCATATACCTTATTAATATAGAGCCGTGCCTTTTCCTTGTCGCCCAGCTGGGTGTAGATGTCGGCCAGCAGCACATAGCAGCTGGCGTCGCTGTAGGTAGCCTCGTCATCGTCGTCGTGGACAGACTGCAAGCCATACTCGAGAGCCTGCTGCCAGTGCCCCTCGGCCATGGCCACCTCGCAGGCAGCGGCATAGGCGTCGCAGCGTATCTCGGTCATCACGGCATCGGCGTACGTCAGCGCCTCCTCGGCGTAGGCCTTTGCCCTCTCCGTGCTGTCAGACTGTAGGCACAGCCGCGCCATCGACGCAAGGATTTCGGCATAGTCCCCGGGCTCCTCGGCACGGTGGGCGTGATAGTATTCATAGGCGGGCAGCAGCGTCTGGCGCGCCTTGTCGTACTCCTGCCCAAGATATATTTTCGCCAGCCCCTTTCGCGGCAGGGCCATCATCAGCGAGTCCTTCGCCTGCTCGCCCCGCTCCAGCGCAAGCAGGTAGTTCTGCTCGGCCTTTTCGTTGTTGCCCATGGAGAGGTAGAGCTCGCCTACGTTGTGGTAGAGGATGCACTGGCTCTCCAGCCATCCGTTGCGCTCGAAGATGGGCAGCGCCCGCTGGTAGTACTCGATGGCCAGCAGCAGCTGGTCCTGCATGTTGTAGAGGTTGCCGATGGCGCCGTAGAGCTGCGAAAGGTTGTCGTCGATGGTGGAGGACGAGTAACGCTTGTCGTGCCGCATGGAGTCCGTCAGCGCCAGCGCCCACTGGTAGTAGCCGAGCGCCGTGTCGAACTCGTCGCGTCCGTAGGCCATCAGCCCCAGGTTGTACAGGGCACCCTCGCGGGCGTTCAGCTTGTTCAGCCTGTAGCTCAGCGCCAGCGCCTTGCGGGCATACATCTCCCAGCGCGCGGCATCCACGGGCGGATAGCCGCGCATAAGGTCAAGATAGACGCCCAGCAGCTCCTCGCCCTGCGGCGGGTTGGCACTATGCAGAAGAGCCTCCAACGAGTCTATCCGCACACCCCGATGGTCGCGGTACGCCGCCGACGTACCGATGCCACCTATCAACAAAAGCAGAAAAAGAAGCGTACGAACACTTGATTTCATTCTTCCGACGGTCATATTTTGGGCAAAAATAGTGTTTTTCAATCATAAAAACGTACCCGAAGCCCTTTTTTTCGCCACAAAAGTTGAAAATACCCCCAATTGGGGGATAGTATCTTTCAATGCAATGCCCTACCTTTGCCCCCAGAATACACCATCCATTAAAACCTACTGCGTATGAAAAAGTATTTCATGACACTGTGTGTGCTGCTTGCCACACTCCCCACATGGGCTCAGGCTCCCTACGCCTGCGTCACCAAAGGCGCCGTGCTGGAGTATGCCAACTACAACGAAGAAGATAAGGTGGAAGGCTACAGCCGTCAGGTTATCCAGGAGGTCACCGACCTGGGCGGCGGCAACTACGACTTCCGCACCACCAACTCCACCATCGCCGAACCCGGCCAGAAGGACGAGGGCGAGAACGCCTTCGTCACGCTGGGCGAAATCCGCGAAGGCGCTGCCCGCATCGCCATCTCGGGCATGAACGGCACCGTCGATGTCAGCGGCTCCGACCCCGCCCTGCTGCAGCTGCCTAACAAGCTGGCCGTGGGCTATCAGCTGCCCATCGGCGACATCCGCGTCTCCATGGACGGGTTGGCCGTCGTCGCCACCGTCACCGACAACGAAGTCATCGGCCGCGAGGAGGTCACCGTCCCCGCCGGCAAGTTCAAATGCTACATCGTCAAGCAGGACGTCGAGGTCAGCATGATGGGCGTCTCCGCCGTCACCACCACCAAGACGTGGTACAGCCGCGGCATCGGCATCGTCAAGAGCGAATCCACCATGGGCAACCGCCTCGTCACCCGCACCGAACTCGTCACCTTCAAGAAGTAATGATATTTACGATTTGACGATTTACTATTTACTATTTTCCCAACCCCTAAAAAAGCATCAACAATGAAAAAGATTATTGCCCTCCTGTTCCTCTTCAGCCTCTGCATGGCTCCTGCCGAGGCACAGATTCTGAAAAACCTGGGCGAGAAAGCCCTGAAGTCTGCCACCCAAGGCGCCAAGAACGCCGTCGGCAAGCAGATTACCAAACGCGCCGAGAAGAAAGCCGAAAGCGCCGTCAACGACGCCCTCAACAAAGCCTTCGGCGAAGTGAAGGAAGACACCCTCGAAGCCTCCGCCGCTCAGAACATGAGCGCCCTCGGCAAGGCCCTCGGCGAAGCCACCGCCGCCTACAGCAATGCCGTCACCGGCGCCATGGCCGCCGGAGCCGCCAACGTCACCCTGCGCGACTTCTCCGAGCAGAACGCCGCCCGACGGGAACACAACAAGACGCTCAAGTTCGACAACTGGGACTAACTTTCAACTGCGCCCGAGGTTTAGTTTGCTCCGGCAAGGTTTAGCTTTTTCGGCTGTTCCGAAAACGGTTTATAAACCCCTATACCTCGGCTCAAGGCCGAAACTAAACCAATTTTTCAAATGAAATTCCTAACCAGCGCCACAGGCGCCTATCATTAAATCCCCGAAACAATGAAAAAGTTTTTCACAGCCCTTCTGGGCATGGCCTGCATGGGCCTCATGACCGCTTGCCTCCCCACCGACGACCCCGAAAACAACGGCGGCGACGACAACGGCAATACCGAAAACGTCACCCCCGAGCAGATGACGGAAAAAGGCTTCGCCCTCAAGTACACCTACTACTCCGAGTATGGGGTCAAGGAAACCGCCATCTTTACGCGCAAAGCCTCCAGCACCCGCCTCGACGTCTTCTACAACACCGAGGACGACGAAGGCAACCCCACCGAAGCCCACTACGTCTATATCGAGACCAAAGGCGCCGACGGCTACTACACCGGCTACGGCTATCCCGACCACGACGGCGAGGACAACTGGACAGACGACGACTACGTTGCCCGCCAGACGGCCAACAACGCCTTTGCCATGATAAAGGACATGAGCGAACACTTCCTGCAGCACGGCTACGAGGCCAAGGGCACCACCACCATCCTCGGCCGCACCTGCAACGTCTATGAAGGCACCTACAGCCGCGGCAACTCCATGCTCATCGTCTATGACGAACTGGGACGCGACGGCAAGCACGGCTCCTTCGCCACCTGGAACGGCTTCGCCCTACGCGCCAAGTGCGACATCTGGGGCTACGACGAGGAAACCGACGAACGCATCGTCACAGGCGAGTACACCACCTTCGAGTGCAACGCCATACAGATCGGCGTTTCCGACGAAGCCTTCACAAAGACCGTCAACGTTACGTGGATAAAGTAAGTCCCCTTCCCTATCACCGCAGCTGAGAAATCAGCAAAAAAAGTCATGTTCATCGCGATGGTTCCCCGAAACCATCGCGATGAACATGTCAAGTCATTGCAATGAAACATCGTAACCATTGCAATGAATACCTTTTAAAACAAGCAGCTGGACGCGTATAAACCGAAAAAAACAACAGAATGGCTTGTTTTTCCCCTTGCCCCGCTTTATCTTTGCAGAAAATATCAAGTACAATGAAAACAAGCCAAGCTACTACGACGCTTTTGCTGGCCTCTCTGCTGGCGATAGCTGGCGCAAATGCCGCCGAAACCACCCGTAAACAACTGTTTGACGACAACTGGCTGTTTGCCCTGGGCGACCATGCCACGACATGGAACACCGTCACCCTTCCCCACGACTGGAGCATCGAAGGCCCCTTCGATGCCGCCGCTCCTGCGGGCAACGACGGCGGCTATCTGCCTACGGGCAAAGGCACCTACCGCAAGACGTTCTCGCTCGGCGAGGCGCAGCGCGGAAAGGTGCTGCGGCTCTACTTCGAGGGCGTCTATATGAATGCCGAGGTGTTCGTGAACGGACAGCGGGCAGGCGGACATCCCTACGGCTACTCCTCGTTCTTCGTCGATATCACCCCCTATTGCCAGACGGGACAGAACGAGGTGGAGGTGCGCGTCGATAACGCACAGCAGCGAAACAGCCGTTGGTACAGCGGCTCGGGCATCTACCGCCACGTGTGGCTGCTCACCACGCCGCAGACGTATCTCGACGACTGGGGCCTCTGCGTCCGCACGTCGCAGCAGGGCGACGACTGGGCACTGGCTGTCAGCAGCCCCGTCGTGGGTGCTCCGGCGGACAAGGCATCCAGCGGACAATATCTCACCGCCCACGTGCTATACGATGCCGAGGGCAACGTCGTGGCGGGCGCCGACGGCTCCGCCGACGGGGGGACGTTGACGATGAAGCATCCCCGCCTCTGGTCGCCCGAAGACCCCTATCTCTACCGGCTGAAAACCCAGCTGGTGCAAGCAGGAGAGGTCATCGACGAACTGATGACCCCCGTGGGCTTCCGCACCATCGACTACTCGGCCGAGCGCGGCCTGCGGCTCAACGGGCAGCCCATCGCCCTCAACGGCGGTTGTGTACACCACGACAACGGCATCCTCGGCGCCTCGGCCTTCGACCGTGCCGAACGCCGCAGGGTGGAGGGCCTGAAGGCTGCGGGCTTCAACGCCATCCGCACCTCCCACAACCCGCCATCGCCCGCCTTCCTGACGGCTTGCGACGAACTGGGACTGCTCGTCATCGACGAGGCCTTCGACGGCTGGCGCGAAAAAAAGACCGAGCACGACTACGCTTCGCTGTTCGACACATGGTGGCAGGATGACCTCCGTGCCATGGTGCTGCGCGACCGCAACCATCCCAGCATCTTCTGCTGGAGCACCGGCAACGAAGTCATCGAGCGCAAGAACATCGGCGTCATCAAGACCGCCCACGACCTCACCACACTCTGCCACGAACTGGACCCCACACGCCCCGTCACCTCCGCCCTCTGTGCTTGGGACAGGGACTGGGAAATCTACGACCCTCTGGCAGCCGAGCATGACATCGTAGGCTACAACTACATGATATTCAAAGCCGAGAGCGACCACGAGCGTGTTCCCGAACGGGTGATGATGCAGACGGAGAGCTATCCGCGCGACGCCTATCGGAACTACCTTGCCGTACAGAACCACCCCTACGTCATCGGCGACTTTGTCTGGACAGCTATCGACTATCTGGGCGAATCGGGCATCGGACGCTGGTACTACGAGGGCGACATCGACAACGAGCATTGGGTGCACCCGCTCTTCCCCTGGCATGCCTCCTATTGTGGCGACATCGACCTCATTGGGCAGCGCAAGGCCATCAGCCACTACCGCAGCATGCTCTGGAACGACACCGAACGCCTCTACATGACCGTGCGCGAACCCGACGGCTACTATGGCCGGAAGGTGAGGGAGACGAACTGGGGCTCGTGGCCCACGTTTGAGAGCTGGAACTGGCCGGGGTGGGAAGGCAAGTCCATCGATGTAGAAGTCTATTCGCGCTACCCGCGTGTCAGGCTCTATTTAGACAACCAGCTGGTAGGTGAAAAGGACGTCCCCGCCGACCGCCGCGCCACCTTCACCCTTCCCTATGCAGCCGGTACGCTCCGTGCCGAGGGCCTTGCAGACGGCCATGTGGAGGAGAGCACCATGCTACAGACAGCTGCCGACGCCCGCACCATCCGCCTCACGGCCGACCGCACCACGCTGGCGGCCGACGGACAGGACCTCTCCTTCATCACCGTGGAGCTGGTCGATGCAAAGGGAGTCGTCCATCCTCTTGCCGACAACCTGCTGACAGCCTCCGTGAAAGGCCCTGCCACACTGGCGGCCTTCGGCAATGCCGACATCAAGGACACAGACAGCTATGCCGATGCGCAGCACCACGCCTGGAAGGGACGGGCACTCATCGTCCTGCGCAGCACACAGAAGAAGGGCACCGTGACGCTGAGCGTCGGTGCCCCGGGACTGCGCACGGGCCATGTCACCCTGCGCATCAAATAAAAGGGCGGGCAAGTGGGCAAAACATTTTGCAGACCGCACCCAACCTGCCCGCTTGTTTACTTTACCATTCGGTATATTGCTCAATCAGACGGATGAGGAGGGCATTGAGCTGTTCCACCTCGTAGTCGCCCACGGTAGCGGCGATGTGGTCGCCGCCCACGCCGCTGTCGTTGGTAAGGAAGACGTAGGTGCCGCCGGTTGCAATAGCGAAGAAGCGTAGCATGAACTCGGTGTTCTTATCGACACCGCTCGCGGCCACGGGAATGAGGCGGATGCCCATCTGTGCACAGAGCTGGATGGACTTCTGTAGCGATTGGATGACCTTATCCTCATGATGGGCAGGAGCATCAAGTACGAGGAACGCCAGACGAGTGTGGGGGGCGTGCCACGAGAGCTGCTGCAGCATCTGCTCCAGCGCCGAATGGACGGCTTCAGGATAGTCGCCGCCGCCGTCGGCACTCTGCTTCTTGACGAAATCCGCTGTTGTATTCAGTTTCTCCGTAAAGTCGCTGTGGCGTGTGAGGTATTCGTCGCCCTCGTCGCGATAGAACAGGGCTGCCGTGCGTATCTTCATCGACGGACGGACAGACGAGGCTTTGTTGATGATATCGACAAGGTCGCTCTTCAGGAAGTTGATTTCGTCCATCATGGAGCCCGTGGCATCGACAATGAAGGCCACGTCTGCCTGCCATTCTACCGGGGCATCGAGGTGAACCGCCATGGTGTAGGTGTTGATGGCCGTCTGCTGAACGGTGGAGTCCCATGAGCAGAGGAGCGGATGGCCATCCATGAGCTCTCCGCCGACAGACACGCGGAGTGTGGAGGCATCGGCCGTCTCTCTCTGGAAGAGCCCTACCCAGCAGTTGGCAAGGCCGCGGTTGTCCGTCACAGCCTTCCATAGCGTTGCCTGCGACTCGCCCGTGCTGCGCAGCAGTTCCACGCTCAAACCGGGCAGGGGGGTACCATCGGCATCCACCACGCGCACCGCCACGCGGTTGTTCGTATAGAATCGCCAGTAGTCGCTCTTGTCGGCATAGCCCGTAGAGTCTGTGTTCTGCATCAGCCCCGACCAGAACGCCCAGTGGGTGAGGTCGCACCATTCGCCCGCCGTCACGATGCCGGCTTCAGTGTTTCCGCTCCCGATCCCGTTGGGAGAGTCGGCGCCTTCGCCGCTGAGTGAATAGTCACCGCCACTTTTTGAAAGATCGCCGGAAACCGCTTCTGCATCGCCGTAGTAGGAGGTGCAGGCAAGGTTTGCGCCCAGTGTCAGCAGCAGACAGGCGCTTACAAGGAAAGAAGAATTGTTTTTTCGTTTCATTTTACTTTGGTTTTAAGGTTACGTATCTGCTCTTAAAACGGGCGGAGTGGCAGGATACTGCATCGAAGAGGAGAAACATTAACCTTCCTTAACATCGGCGCCGAGCAGCCCCTGTGTGACGCGCAGGCGGAAGCGGACGAGCTTGCGGGCGGCGGCAGGGCGCAGGGTGAGCAGGCAGGAGACGGCGAGGACGAGGGTGCCGCACCACTTCACGCCCTCGCTGAGCAGACGCCGCCGATAGGCCGATGGGCCGATGGCGAGGGTGCGCAGGCGCTCGCTGTCACCGATGCTGCGGGTGAGGCGGTCGAAGTAGGGCTCCTGTAGTTTGTAGGGAGGGATGCTGTGGTAGAGGACGGCGTCGGGCAGGTACCAGAAGGTCATCCCCGCAGCAGTCATCTTGCGGAAGATATCTTTCTCTTCTCCTCCGGCGAGGCTGTCGCCGTTGCGTCCCAGGCTGACGTTGTAGAGTCCGACGCGCTCGAAGACGGTGCGGCGATAGGCGGCATTGCCGCCGCCAGGGTAGTTGTTGCCGGGGAAAGGCTTGGCCTTATCACCAAACCAAAGGTAGCCGGTGAGGAGGCGGCGGACGTAGTGGGTCATCCAGCGGGGTTCGCTGCCCTGCTCGTAGGCGGGGATGATGGGGCCTCCGGCTGCATCCACCTCGGGGTGAGCAGCAAAGAAGCGGGCGTAGGTGCTGAGGTAGGCGGAGTTGACGGTGGCGTCGTCATCGACATAGACAAGGATGTCACCGGCGGCCTCGGCAATGCCGCGGTTGCGGGCATACGAGAGCCCCTGACTGGTCTCGCGGACAATGTGCAGACGGACGTCGGGGTGGTCGGCTGCAAAGCGGGCTGCCTCGGCGGCAGAGCCGTCGGTGCTGTTGTTATCGACCCAGACTATCTCGTAGCCATCGCGGGGGTAGTCGCCTTCGGCAAGGCTACAGAGCAGACGATAGATATATCGCTCGCGGTTGTAGGTACAGATGATGACGGAAAGATTCACTTTTTAAGAATTAAAAATTAAAAATTTCATTTGAAGAATTGGTTTAGTTCCAACTTTGTTGGAGGTTTATTGCCGACATTGACTTTGTCTTTTCTTGTCGAGACTCGGCCATTTATGCAAGCATAATGGCTCTCGCTGCTCCAAGAATTGACTTTGTCTTTTCTTGTCGAGACTCGGCCATTTATGCAAGCATAATGGCTCTCGCTGCTCCAAGAATTGCCGGCAGTTTATTTCGGCTGCGTCGAGGTTTAGGGTGTCATAAACTGTTTTCGGAACAGCTGAAAAAACTAAACCTTCGCGCAGCGAAACTAAACCTTGCCGGAGGCAAACTAAACCATCAACGCAGTTGAAAATCACCGTTTGAAGATATGGATGAAGAACCACGTCATCACCTTGTCCACTATATGGTTGAGGCCTTCAAACCAGCGGGGCCAGCGGCGATGGTGACGGTGCCAATAGCGGAGGGCATCGGCACGGATAACCTTGTTGGCGGGATAGAGACGTACGGGGCCGAAGCCGTAGCGCCGGCAGGCGGCGGAGAGCTCGGCGTCCAGCTCGGCAAAGTGGGCGGCATCGAACTGGCGGCGGGGGATGTCGAGCAGATGGCTTTTGTACATCAGGCGGATGCGGTTGGTATAGTACTGGCGGAGAAAGTCCTGCCGCGTCGGAGACAGGCGGCCGGGCTCCTGCGCCCCATAGAAGCTGAGCAACTGGCGCGTCATCTGCTCCATCTGCCCGAGGCTGCGGGCCATGACCTTTGGATCCATCGTCTGCCCCTCGCGCGCCAGGTTGTACTGATAGAGGTTGATGTCGAAGAAGACGATATCCTTGGCGTAGAATACGGGATAGCAGGCCCACTCGGTGTCGGTGTAGGAGATGCCTTCGGTCTGGCGATAGCCCATGCCGCGCAGCAGTCCGGTGCGGTAGGCAAGGGCGTGCATGAGGAAGTAGCGGATGTAGCCGTCGCGCAGCACGTCGTCCAACGGATAGACACGTCCGTAGTCATACGGCTCACGGCCATAGACATTGTACTTCGTCAGCTCGCGTGTGCCTTCGTCATGTAGGATGGTGAAGTGGGTGACGACCATGTCGGCCTCGGCCTTCTCCAGTTTGTCGAGGAACGCTACCAGCGCAGCGGTGTCGAACCAGTCGTCCGAGTCGAGGATTTTGACGAACTTACCCTGTGCGACGGGCAAGGCAGCGTTGATGGTCGAGCCGTAGTTGCCGTTGGGCTTGTCGATGACGGTCACCGTCTGGGGGAACCGCTCCCTGTAACCGTTAGCCACAGTCAGCGAGCCATCCCTGCTGCCGTCGTTGACAACGATGGCCTCCAGCCGTTCCAACGTCTCGGGCACCAACAGCGAGTCGAGGCACCGCGGCAGCAGCGCCTCCATATTATAGGTCGGAATGATAAGGGAGAGGAGTTTCATAAAGGGTTAGGGGACTTTATAAATAATGGATAATGGACAATGGACTTCGTTAATGAATAATGGACTTCAATAATGGATAATGGACAATGGATAATGGACAATTAATTATCAATTTTCAATTGCGCCGAAGGCGCTTAGCGCCTTTTCTACAATCTGGTGCATGTCGTAGTATGTATATTCAGCCAGGCGGCCGCCGAAGAGGACGTGGCGTTCGCGGGCAGCCAGCTCGGCATAGCGGGCATAGAGACGGTTGTTGCGCTCGTTGTTGATGGGGTAGTAGGGTGCCGCACCAGCCTCCCAACGCTGCGGGTACTCGTAAGTGACAACGGTGTCGGGCTGCTGGCCGAACTCGAAGTGTTTGTGCTCGATGCAACGCGTATAGGGCACCTCGGCCTCGGTGTAGTTGACAACGGCATTGCCCTGGAAATCCCTCACCCCCTCCATCAGCTTATGCTCGAATCGGAGCGAGCGGAAGTCCAGTTCGCCGAAGCGATAGTCGTAGAAGGCATCCATGCGGCCCGTATAGACGACCGTCTCCGCCAGTTCGTCGAAGTAACGACGAGCCTCGAAGTAGTCCGTCCGCAGCCTCACCTCACAACCCTCCAGCAACCGTTCGAACAGCCGCGTATATCCCCCGATGGGGATGCCCTGATAGGTATCGTTGAAATAGTTGTTGTCGTATTCGAAGCGGAACGGCAGACGGCGGATGACGAAAGCCGGAATCTCCGTCGCCTTCATGCCCCACTGCTTCTCGGAGTAGCCCTTGACGAGCGTCTCGTAGATGTCGCGCCCCGCCAGCTTCAGCGCCTGCTCCTCCAGGTTGGCAGGTTCGGCAATGTCCGCAAACTCAGCCCGCTGCTGCTCGATGATGGCCCGGGCCTCGTTCGCCGTCTCCACGCCCCACAGTTGGTGGAAGGTGTTCATGTTGAACGGCAGGTTGTAGCGCCGTCCGCGGTAGCAGGCAATGGGCGAGTTGACGAAGTTGTTGAACGGCACCAGGCTGTTCACGAAGTCCCACACCGCCTTGTTGGACGTGTGGAAGATGTGCGGCCCGTAGCGATGCACCTGTATGCCGTTCACCTCCTCCGTGTAGCATCCGCCGCCAATATGGGGGTTCTTGTCGATGACAAGGCAACGCTTCCCCTGCTGCGTGGCACAGTAGGCAAACAGACTCCCGTAGAGCCCCGCCCCGACAATCAGATAATCGTAGTTCTTATTATTATGGTTCACTTTAACTTCGTTAATGGATAATGGACTTCAATAATGGATAATGGACAATGGATAATGGACAATTAATTATCAATTTTCCATTTTCCATTTTCCATTGCGCCTTCGGCGCAAAACCTCCCTGTAGTCGCGTTCAGCATCAAAGATGACCTCGCCATGCCCCGAAGCATCCCGACGGGGAGTCATGTAGTCGGGTCCATAGAGTGCTGTCAGCACCTTGTCATAACCGGCGGGAGCCGGCATCATCATCTCGCCGAAGGGCAGCATCACCGTCTCGTCATACCACGTCCGCTCCTTCGCCTCACGCTCCACCTGTCGCCAGTCGAATGTCGGGCACGAGATGCGCCTCGTCTCCTGCGCGTTCCACCGTGTGAACTGCCGCTCAAACAGGTGGTATAGCCTTCTGTAGCCCACCGCGCCACACAGTCCCTTCGCCACCAGGCGCTTTGCGCCACGCCCATACTGCGCCGTCAGCAGACACTTCTGCGCCAGCCGTGCCCTGCGCAGCGAACGCCGCCAGGCCGCATCGTTCAGGTTGTCGGGGATGTTGTCATAGACAAAGATATCCACGAAGATACCCTGATGAAACGGCTGCCCGATGTCGGCAGGCAGTATAGCCGCCGTGCCATCGTAGCGCACCTGCGCATGGCCCCGGTAGTAGCCCTTCTCCGAATGGAACGACTGAAGGAAAAAAGGACGCCTGAACTCCGTCTCCCCCAGCCTCAGCAGCGCCTCGTAGTCCTCGCGCAACATCATCAGGTCGATGTCATCGTCCCAGGGAATCATATCCCCCTCACGCACCGCCCCAAGCAGCGTGCCCCAGTCGGCCCACACCCGCAGGCCGTGCCGCCGGCACACATCCAGCACCTGCGCCGCAATCTTCAACTGTATCTCACGAACACTCTCCATCTTCCATCAGACATCATACATCTTCCATCTATCGCAGTACCTCGTTGTTCGTATAGCACGACGCCGTGTCGGCGCACATAAACACCGCATGCATCTTCCGGTGCTTCTCCGGCGGTAGCTTCATGAAACCCTTCCCGTAGATGGACGTCAGCCGCGCCTCCACGTTGTGCGGCACACAGAACGTGTGCCCCTCGAATGCCAGCTCACCCGTCGGGTAGAGGTCCGTCTTCAGCGTCGGGTAGCGCGTGTCGTTCCGTTCCAGTGTCCCCGCCTCGCGGTCCTTTGGCCGCAGCGCACCGGCCACCGCCCACAGTCCCTTCATCAACCCATACTCCACGGGAAACAGGAACCAGCGGATGATGTTCCCGAACGACATAGGCTTGGGGTAGGCAAAGAAGCCGAACGACTTCCCCACCCTGCGGTTCATCCAGCGGAAGAACGGACGGCTCACGGCAGGCGTCGGCACACTCTCGAAGATGTCTATCGACAAGCCACGATGGTACGTCACATGAAAGTCCGAGGCGCGGTTGATGGATAGCGTGCCATTGCGCCGTATCTTCATCAGCCCGTGCCCCATGTGGGCAGCCCTGTCCGACTTTGGCGTCTGCAAGAAAAACCGTTCGCCGTCCAGCAACCCGGGAGCCACCTGCTGGAAACGCCGGAAGTCCGCCGACGGCATCGACACATCCACGTCGTCATCCCACGGGATGAATCCCCCGTGGCGATACGCCCCTAAGAGCGTGCCATAGTCCAGAAAATACGTCAGCCCCTCCGCCCTGCAGATGCGGTCCAGCTCCACCAGAATCTCCATCAGGCAAAGCTGCACCTCGCGCTTCGGCGAGCCCTCGGGGTTATACTGTTTACGCAGTTCCTCCTGCAGTTCAGCGTCAATCATTGTCACTACCATTTTTCAATTCGAAGAATGAAAATCCATGCAAAACTACAACAAAAAAAACAAACAGCCAAACAAATATTCGTTTAACGGTTTATTCGTGCCATTTGAGCTATTGAATACCAACTATTCAAACAAATCCTGCAAAAAACTATACTCCTCATATTTCGGAATTACCCTTAACGGACAAAGCTGTAGAACAAACGTATCTTTCCAAAACATGAAAAATGGCTCAGGGAAGATGTCTTTTGCACAAAAAACCATTAAAAAGAAGCACAAAACGGCAAATAATCTACATAACCGAAGGTTATTCAACAGAATTTGCATAATTTTGTAGCCAACAAAAATCAACAAGGAGGAATAAAGCTATGAGATTGAAAAAACATTTCAATATGGACTGAATATTGTTTTTTTAACTGGTTCGTTAAGAGTATGACAACAACATATAAAGATACCCATTTAGACGTATGTACATTACTGTCAATACTAAACAAAAAAACCAAGCAATGGTCGTATGAATGAGATACAATTCATATTATATCAACTGCCTGATGAGGACGGAAAGGTACAGGTGGTAATCAAGGACGAAACCATTTGGGCTACGCAGAAAGCCATGGCTCAGTTGTTTGGTGTGGGAGTGCCTGCCATCAGCAAGCATTTGAAGAATATCTTTGAAGAAAATGAATTAAATCCCAAAGTGGTTGTTTCCAAAATGGAAATAACCACTCAACATGGTGCAATAGAAGGAAAAACTCAAAAGAGTGAGACCTCTTTCTACTCTCTCGATGCCATCATTGCTGTTGGCTACCGGGTTTCCTCCTTAAGGGCTACACGTTTCCGTCAATGGGCTACAAAGATTCTGAATGAGTATATCCGCAAGGGATTCGCACTCGATGACGACCGGCTTAAACAGGGAACAGCAGTTTTTGGCAAGGACTACTTCCGAGAACTGCTTGAACGCGTGCGTTCGATCCGAGCAAGCGAGCGGCGTATTTGGCAGCAAATAACCGATATTTATGCAGAATGTAGCATAGATTACGACCGTCAGGCACAGACCACACGCGATTTCTATGCTATGATTCAGAACCGTTTTCACTATGCCATCATGGGACAGACGGCAGCAGAGATTATATACGCCAATGCCGACCACACAAAGGAGAACATGGGATTGACCACATGGAAGAATGCACCCGAAGGGCGCATTCTGAAAAGCGATGTGGGCATAGCAAAAAACTACCTGCCAGAGCAGAAAATACGTCAACTGGAGCGTGCAGTAACAGGTTTCTTTGATTACATTGAAGACCTCATCGAGCGCGAGAACACCTTTAATATGGAACAATTCGCAGCAAGCGTCAAAGAGTTTTTGTCATTCCGCCGCTACAAGATATTGCCTGATAAAGGCCACATCTCTTCACAGCAGGCCAAAGAGAAGGCGGAAGCAGAATATGACATTTTCAACCGTACACAGCGCATAGATTCCGACTTCGACAAGGAGATTCGTGGAATGATTGAAGGAAAAGAGGAGTAAAGAAATGAGCGCAAGACATATATTAGGCAAATCAGGTGGTAAGTATCATGGTCGTCAACTCCGCAACAGAGAGCACGAAATTCTCTTTATGGATTTGCGCCAATGGACGGAGAATCCTGTCAAAGGCGAACAAAAGAAGAAGGTACAACTCGTTACGGAGCAGATTCAGCGTGTGGCAAACATCTATCACCAATGGCAAGCTGAAGGAACAGACGGCAACAACTTTGCTGTGCCGGAGCTGTATCGAAGTGTGGGCATTGATGAGATTGAAAAGAACAATTGGACACTGGTGCCAAGCAAGTACATCGAGTTCATAGACCACGATTTGGAGATGGACTATTCCAAGGAAATGGCTCGTATTCAGCAGGAAATGAAAGAACTAATGCAGCGCGAGAAAGAATCACAAAAGATGCTTGAAGAAGCGTTTAAAGGTATTGGCTATGACATAAAATAGAGGGAAGAAAGTATGACACAACAAGATAAAGAAACACTGGTTAAATTGCTGAATCAATATAGGGATTTAGGCATTTCGGAGCAGATAGACTTCCAGAAATTCTATATCTATTCCATTATTGCTCATTCCACAGCTATAGAAGGCAGCACCGTGACTGAGGTGGAGGCACAACTCCTCTTCGATGAAGGTATCACCAGCAGCAAACGCACTATACAGGAGCAGATGATGAACCTTGATCTCAAGGCCGCATACGAATATGGGATGAAATGGATTCAGCGACACGAGCCTATTACAGTAGAATGGCTTATCTCGTTGGCGGCAAAAGTAATGAACCATACCGGCAGCGAGTATAACACCATGACTGGAAGTTTTTCGGCTGCACGAGGCGAGTTGCGTAAATTGAATGTAAGCGCAGGACTTGGAGTGCCATCGTATATGTCGTACCAGAAAGTGCCGTCACGTCTTGCCGCTTTTTGCGAGGAGCTGAACAAAAGACGCATATCGGTTGACAAAACAGACCCTTGCGCCCTCTACGACCTCAGTTTTTGGGCTCACTACGAACTGGTGACCATTCATCCATGGGCAGATGGCAATGGATGTACCAGCCGTTTGCTGATGAACTTGTTGCAAATGGAATACGACCTATTGCCAGTGAGAGTGCTAAAAGAGGACAAGATAGCGTATATCCAGGCACTTGTTGACACAAGAAATAATGAAGACATCAGCATCTTTGTAGATAGCATGACGCAGTTGCATATTGAGCATTTGCGTAATGATATAGACATATTTATTAAGACGACAGAAGAAGGAAATAGTGATGGAAGAAAAGAACCTGCACAGAAAAATGTCGCAGTAAATGTCGCAGAAGGACTGACTGAAAGACAACAAAATATCATAAAAATAATAGAAAAGCATGTCGCAGATAATGTCGCACAAAATGTCTCGGTAAACACAAAATATCTCTCGGAGAAACTGAATGTAAACAGAAAAACCATTCAGCGAGATATGGCATACCTGCAAGAGAGGAAACTCATACAATGGGTCGGACCCGACAAAGGCGGACACTGGGAAATCATCAAGGAGGAGGAATAAAGCTATACTCCTCATATTTCGGAATTAGCCTTAACGGACAAAGCTGTAGTACAAACGTATCTTTCCAAAACATGAAAAATGGCTCTGGGAAGATGTCTTTTGCACAAAAAACCATTAAGTTGTTTGGTGTGGGAGTGCCTGCCATCAGCAAGCATTTGAAGAATATCTTTGAAGAAAATGAATTAAATCCCAAAGTGGTTGTTTCCAAAATGGAAATAACCACTCAACATGGTGCAATAGAAGGAAAAACTCAAAAGAGTGAGACCTCTTTCTACTCTCTCGATGCCATCATTGCTGTTGGCTACCGGGTTTCCTCCTTAAGGGCTACACGTTTCCGTCAATGGGCTACAAAGATTCTGAATGAGTATATCCGCAAGGGATTCGCACTCGATGACGACCGGCTTAAACAGGGAACAGCAGTTTTTGGCAAGGACTACTTCCGAGAACTGCTTGAACGCGTGCGTTCGATCCGAGCAAGCGAGCGGCGTATTTGGCAGCAAATAACCGATATTTATGCAGAATGGGTATAAAGTTCGGTATAAAGTTCGGTATAAATGACAAGCAACTTCTTCTTTTGCTCAACTCTAACCCTTCGTCCACTGCTTCTGACGTGGCAAAGCATATAGGAGTCAGTTTGCGTGGAGCAGAGAAAATGATGAAAAGACTAAAAGATACGGGTGTCATAAGTAGGCAAGGAAGCCGAAAAAGCGGATTGTGGATTATCTATAATAAATAGAGTTGGCTATTATTATGGCAAAACACCTGAAGAATATCAACGGTCACTTCGTGGAGAGCGATTATGAGAATGCTCTCAATTCTTTCCTTGAACGAGAAGGGTGGCAATGTCTTTTTGGCGACTCCATAACAAGAGCCAACAGGAAGAAAGTGCTTTACATGGATGACCTGCTTCAATTCCTGAAGGATAATCACAAGAATGTGAAGGACGAGGAATTGCAGACAACGTCAGATTGGTAGCTGCCAATTCTAATTTTGCCACATTGCATTAAGTCTATAAATGGATGGTTAATACTTTTGTTTACTTGGAATCACCCCCCTGACTCCACCCTTTGGATTGGGCACATCGCCCTTGTACCTTGGGATGAGGTGCATGTGGCAATGGAAAACAGACTGGCCAGCTGCTACGCCGGCATTTAATCCGATGTTATATCCGTCAGGGTGAAAACGCTCGTCAATCTTTTGTTTTACATATTGCAGCACTACATTCATCGCCTCACGCTCGTGGTTGGTGAGGTCGAAGTAAGAAGCGACGTGCCTTTTAGGGATGATGAGTGCATGACCAGGCGACACAGGGTAACCGTCGTAAAAGGCAACGCAGGTAGCCGTCTCGCAGATGATTTCAACTCGGCGGGAAAGGCGGCAGAAAGGACATTTCTCGCCTTCCAAACGCGGCAGCTTGTTGAAGTGGTTATATTGGTAGAGTTCGTAGCTTTTATTGGCGACAAGACTCTTGTACGGCAATTTCACATTACATTGATATGTGTACTGCTTGTGAATGGCATGGAGCCGGAAACCTTCTTCTGTGAGGTCGCGGCGCACGGCAAAGTAAGCAGTCCCCTTTGGGGAAAGCAGGTTGGCAACATTCATCAGCACCTCGGCTTGTGCATAGGGCTCGAGCACATTCAGCACATAGTTGCAGAAGATGGTGTCAAATTTGCCCTCGGGAAAGTCTGGGCGGTAATAGTAATCGTAGCCGATAATGTCAAAGCCCTGCTTTCTGAGTTCGTCCGTGTCGAAACCGAATCCGCATCCAAAATCGAGAATCTTACCCTTTAGCAGATTGTGCTGCATGAGGTATCGTGTAGGCACAGAGAAATCCGTACGCTTGATGGCCGTCAGGTAGGGATGGTTTATCTTTTCAGGTTCCATAGTTGTTATTGGGGGCTTAGGGTTCGGAATCCCATGTTGACAGCCATTTGGCTAAGAGGGGAGAAAGTATTGCGGCAGATGTTTAGGAACTGCTCGTCGGACATTTGCATCAAGTCCTGCGGGGAACAGCCCAAGGCATAGTACTCGTCCAGGGTATTGTCCCTTTTCCCGCTTTGTGGAATGTACAGACACAAAGCCCTATGATGCACCTTCACCATCTTGGGGAGATAGTAGTCGAGGTCGGGGATTCGGTTGCTCTTTGAAGAGTTGAACGAGCTGTCAGCAGGAATCAAGTTCCAGTTCTGATTGTGTGACACAAAGCTCCACGGAATGAAGTGATCGAGGTCATATTCATTCCTTCCAAGTAGCGTATTCTTGTAAATACAACGGATGGGACCGCCTATCTCGATAACCTTGTTCCAGAACTTCTTCTGCCTTGTAAGCTGTTCCCGTTCTTCCGGACGAAGCAGTTTGCCGGATATGTTCGGGACGTTGGGATTCTTCGACTGCAAGAACAACGTGAGATTCCACAAAGCAAAATCGCGAAGAACCTCAAAATTGGTCGTCAGATAGTTGTTCCAACGCGGATTAATGGTAACCATAAGTCCTTCACCACTACCCGTTAGGGAATACAGACAATCATTCTCAAACGACTGGCTGCGGCGTTGCATCTCGGAATCATCGGTCGTGTCAATCCAAGGCTTCTGGAAGCGGAAAGGGACATTATTCAACAGAATCCTGACCCTTTTCTTCACCTCCCTGTCCTCCAAAATGGCATTTGAGATGGCCTCACTCTTGTCTTCGAGCCTGTCATCTACCGTAATTCCTGTCAACAGTGCCACATCGGGAATGATCTTTGACATGGAATCACCTTTGCCAAACGACAATCTGAAATACTCTATCGGATACCATGCATAAGCAACCATCCGGGCAGCCACATCAAGAGCTCGCATTGAGCTGGCTCCATGGAAATGCATGTCAAGTAATGACAGGAACCAATAGAACTTATAAGTCGCTACCGTGTCAGCAAACACACGGTTCATGGCACTGGTCGATAGTCCTTCTGTTTGTGGAATCATCATAGTTATGCCGCCGTTTTGAAGTTATCATTCAGATAGACTCCCTAGCCATTAATCCACGTTTCCATTTCGGCCTGTTCACAGCCTGTGTCTGAGTTGTAGTACACAAAAGCGTTACAATTTGTAACGGTTTCATTTCCCCTTTTTTAAGGCGATTCTTAAGTACACGCCAATATATTTGAGGATTTGCGCTGTCAGTTAAAATCCCTACAACATCTACAATGGCAAAGTACCATTTCTCTGCTTTGTCATCCCATAAGGTGCGTTCCTTACGCTCTTGAAAAAGTTGTATGGCTTGTTTCTTAGTCATGTGAATAAGATGGATTTTTCTCACCTTTCCATTATTTGTCATAAAGCATCCAATAATTGATTGCAAATTTACAAGAAAAAGATGAGAGAAAAGAAAAAAAGAACGCTTTTCATGCAAAAATGCTGCACTTTCGCGTGAAACTACATACATTCTGCCTCTGAAAAGCTAAAAACGGAAACAGAAATAGGGCTTTTGGACTTTTTCTATTTCTTGGTTAAAAAAACTCATTATGTGAAGAAGGGTGGAGGGCGGGGGGCTTCGCCAACATACTTTCAGAAATGAGGTGTCAGCCGTCAGGATTTTGACGGCTGACACTCTGCGATTTAGGTCTGGGAGGGCGAGAATTAGGCGCATGGGGAGAGGAAAAGGGGGCGCATGGGGAGATGAAAAGGGGGCGCATGGGGAGATGAAA
>Ga0208297_1000832_pt1 | contig 44335 bp, 41 predicted proteins | sample LMS_cellobiose_e_FD_187367 | JGI IMG/M metagenome (GOLD analysis project Ga0208297, IMG submission 187367) | Rumen-fistulated moose microbial communities from Alaska, USA - LMS_cellobiose_enrichment (SPAdes) (version 2) | ecosystem: Host-associated > Mammals > Digestive system > Stomach > Rumen... | reverse complement strand
GTGGATGGTACTACGTATACCTTTGATGGCACGATTCCAACCTTCATTGCAGCGTATGATACCAAATCATCCCTGGTAGATATTTCAACCCAGCATACACATTAAAAATAGAAACTCCGGAGAGATGGGGATATAACACTTACAGTAGATGGTTTACAGGATAGTAGCTATTGTTAGAGAATATATCTTCTCTCACCGGAGTTTTTATTTAAACATAGATGTATTGGGTTTAATGCTTTATATAAAAACTATTTAGCAAACTGGTTAGCAAATAGGTGAAAGATGAAAAGTCGAACGGAAAATTTCAATTTTCATAAAAGTAAATGAGTGAATGTAGTAATAAATTTGAAAAACACATAAATCAACGTTAAAAATTTGCACAGTAAGCTATTTTAAATCACAAGCACTTTACATGTTACTAATTTACTATTTTATAATGAAATAAAAACAATAATAAAAAAATAAATAACAACAAATAAGAAAAGGGGGAGATTATATTGGATTTACAATGGTCACACATCCGCACTTTTATCCGAATTGCTTCTAATGGTGATAAAGCAGATCTGGATTTAGCTCAGCTGAACCTTAACCTATCGGTGGCTGGAAGCTTCCTGGAGGAACTGCCATGGTAAGACAACTGGAAAGAGAAGTAATACATAAGTACACCTGGCTGGAGAGAGCAAATATTACATCAGGATATGGGGTTAATCTCCTCTTTGATTTTGCAGATCTTGATGAGTTGTGCAAAGACATTGAAGGAGAGTTGGACTCCAAATCCATAGGTGCAGGTTTTCTTTCACAAGGGCAAAGAATCGATGAGTTTGCAGAACATAGATGTTCTTTGTTAACCTATATTAATGATGTGTTGTATGACATTGATAATTACCTGGAGGATCCTCTTTATAAAGGCTTTAACGAAGCGGTGGATCTTATGGCTACCATCGATATGACAGACGGAAAGACGGATAATACCCTTGGGGTTCAGAAAAATGTCACTGTAAATGGAGGAGGAAGAGGGTATGGATTTGAGGTAGAGATGCCGGAGCTCAACCTGGAGGATTTTATAGGAAGCCGTTACGAGGAAACCGAAGGCGGGTCCTATGAAAGAAGTACCTATAACCAAAAAGTTGATGACTTTGCGGATTTGTTTGCAAAAGACTATGAAGATTTGGTCAATAGTGGTAAAATAGATTCAGATGAGAAAAGCCTGCAGAAGTATCTGGATGAGCTTATCTTAAGAGAATTCGCCCACAAAAAAGACGCACCGTTTTGGAAGGAATTATTGGGGCAGTTAAGTGATCTGACCATCGTGATACCCATATACGAAGCAGCAACCGGTAAAACCCTGATTACAGGAGATTATTTAACGGACACGGAAGGAACTTTTAAACTGGTATCTGCGACAGTAAGCCTGGTGACCTTAGGACAAGGTGCCCTGGCCAGTAAGGGAGGAGTGGCTTTTGCTAAACTGTTTGCGGCAGAAGTCGTATCAGAAGCTGCAGCAGGTACAACCGTTATTGTATGTGACAAAGCGGGAGTTCCTTCGGCTGTGACCATTTCCTTAGCATTACTGCTTGGTACAACAGCAGGTATGGCAGCCAACAAAGCCCTGATACCGGAGGATTTCAGTAAATGGATGACAAAGGAAGAGGCAAGCCGGTATAATCACTATTGGTCTGATGTGCAAGGCAGACAGGGGCTTAATGATTATGATTATTATAGTGCCCTGGAAAATGGATATTATAAGGATCTTGCTGTGGCTGGGAATTATAAGAACTTTGATTTTTCTGCTTTTGAGGGTTCGGGTAATATTCAAAAAACGCTTAGTAAAAGAGTGGAAGAAATAAGGCAACAAATGCCAAATAGCAAATTGAGAAATCAAGGTAATATGGCAACTGCAAATGTGGATGTTCCAGGCATAAAAAAGAATTTTGTTGCACATAGTCAGATAAATAATTCCACAAGTAAAGGAGCAGACTTGGCAGAGTTCTCTTATTTAAGGCCAGAATCGGAAAGAAAGTTTAAAACATATGTTGAGGCCGGAAATCCAGGAGCAGAATATTCTAGATTTCATGATACTGAAGTTAAAATTTTAGAGGACATTGCTTCACAAATAGATAATCCCAATATTCAAGGGACTATAAATCTATATACTGAAGCACCTGCATGTCAAAGTTGTACAAATGTAATATTTGAATTTAGAAGAACATTTCCCAATATTAAATTGAATATATACGCAGGAGAATAGAGAGGAGTTTTGAAAATGATAATGTCTTATAAGGAACGAAAAGAAGCAGTACTTGATGATTTTGAAGAATTTCATAATAATATTGGATATCCGTTAAACCAGACTTTATATGCGACAATAGGAGAGGCTGAGTATTCTAAGAGTTATACACAAACGGATGAGTGTTGCATTTACGTTAATTTTGCATTATTTTTGTTAAAACAAAATAAAGATATAGAATTTATGAAAGCTAGATTGCAAGAATTAATTAACAAAGATAATATGGATTATTACCTGAATGAGTTACAAGAAGAGTTTACTGATTTTGATAATGATTTAATATTACTCAATCAATTACTAAATAAAAAATAATGATTTTCTTAATCTTAAAAACCCTAGAATTGTTGGATAACAGCAATTCTGGGGTTTTGGGGTTAGATAAAGCGGAAAATCACAAATTGGCTATTTATTTAGAAACCTTTACTCCATCAATGAATCCATGCCGATTACAGGGGGGGATTGCCCTTTCCGTAGTTCCTTTTCCATTCTTTTTTTCTGCTGTTTTTTCTTCTGAAATAAATCCAGAAATGACTTGCAATTCATTTGATAGAGAGTTAACATCAACAGCCAATAAAAGAAATAACTTGTCCTTTCATCAATTGGTTTGTTGTAGATAGGCTGTCGAACCCTTGCGGACTCAAAAAGAGTTAACGCTGTCATCTGAGGTTGCCGGTACGGGGACTAATTGGTTGGAAACAAGATCAGGAGGGAGAGAATTGCAGAAAAGGTGAACAGAAAGTCCAGTATTCTTGGACTTGAACCCATTTACACGGATTAGAGAATGCTTATGGCTATGGCAGAAGTTTAGCTATCTGGCTGATTAAAATGGTTATATTGTAAAAAGACATTAATCCGGCTAAACTAAATGTGTACACAAAATAGGAGGATAATATGGTATTAACTTATTATGAGATTAAAGAAGCGGTACAAGATTCATATGAAAGATTGCATATTAGAGGAGATTATGATGAATATAATACCTTTTATGCATCACTTAATGATTATGACCAAGCAGAAGATTTTAGTCTAACAGAGGAATGCTGTTTGTATATAAATTTTGCTATTCTTTTTATAAGAAATAATGCAAACTTTGATTTTATGAAAGAGCGCTTAACTGAATTAATTAAAGAAGAGAATTTAATAATCTACAAGGGTGAATTGAATGAAGAATATATTAGTTTTGAAAAAGATTTGAATGTATTAAAATCAATTCTATACAAATAAATACATAAATCAAGAATATTATTAATCTATAATTTAGAAAGTGAATTAAAATTATAGAGAGAAGAAGTCAAAAAGGTAAATGTTGTGTATTGGTGAGAATAAGTTAAGGATAAACTGACCAGTATGCCGAGAATTGGAACTTCCATAGCCAGTAAGCTGATTGCAGAAATCAGAAATATAAGAAGGTTTCCAAGTGCAGATAAGCTGGCAAGATTTGCAGGAACTAAGCTCCAGAAAGGGAAACCATTAGTTGCATGGGCTGTTTTATTTGATGGCAGTGAACATGGTTTTTCCAGAGCCGGTATTAGAAGGAGGGTGATGGGTGGTCACCCTTTGGACAAGAGCCTTGGTTAACTGAGGATGTTAGGCAGGAAATTAGACGTGAAGCTATGGCAATACTATATGGGGGCAATAATAATTAAGTTTGGAGGCTAATAATGAATGAAAATTTAGTTAAAAAAGATATAAAGTGTGATTATGATATGGCTATCAAAATTGCAAAGGAGACATTTGAGAAAAAACATCCTAAAGAATTGCAACCCAAATGGTTGGAAAAATGTATGTCAATTGACGGAAACAGAGATGAAAACAATAATTGGGAAGTTAAAGTAACATTATTGCCTAAAACAATAAAACCTAATTTTCATTGGAAATGGAGAAATGCTCTCTTATATTAGTTGAAGTTGATTCAATAACAGGAATAGAGTATATTGTTATTAATGATGGTCCTGAAGAAGCTATTGATGTTATTTTTAAGGTGGAAGTTGACCTTGCTATGAGTTTGACAAAAATACTTGTGGATACATATCTTAACACGCTTGATGGGACTAAGTATATAGAAAAAAGATAGTATATTTGAAATGTTGATTTTATGAACAACTCATAATGGATTTTACTATTATACAGCCGTTCTGATAACTGTTTAGAGGCATAACGAAGCCAAACACTTGGGTGTCTACCTAAAAAGGCATTGTGGTTTTTTGAAATGGTTAATTATGTAGATAATCAGTAAATGTTTTATCTCCAGCAAGTAGTATGAGGAGGGCTGAAATTATTAAAAATTTAGGTTTTATTTAGAAGAAATGAAAGGCAATAGAAACTCTACTTCCGGAGAATTCTTTTGCCTTTTTCATAAGGAAAAAATTTATATCATATAAAGGGTTTTTCAAATCTATCTGATAGAGTTAACATTATAAACAAGTAATTATTATAAACATATATCCACCCCGGACAAGTTAGGTTATCTTACTCTTGCTTCAGAAAGTCTATGTGACTTGGATCACTGCAGCAGGAGTTAGATAACCTTCCCTCCGGGGTTTTTGCATCATTATGTGGTTTTCTGCAATTTCTGCCCGAAATATCCCGTTATAGAGAGGAATAAAAAAATATTCTATCATATTAAAAATAAAACAACTGAAAAGGTGAGTATTTGCAATGTATAAAAAAATTCGGATTTTTCTAATAATGCTGCTTTTGGCAGTATTAATTCCAATAAAAGTGTATGCTGCCGATGCATATACCACAGATGATCTGAGAGAATTGATGGGGATGAACAGATTAACGGAAGACGATTCCATGGCAGAGATCAAAGGTATATTAAGTACCTGTTACAAGCAGAAAGAGTGGAATGAGCTGGTTCTGGCACTGGGAGACATTGATGAAGTACAGTTGAAAGAGTTCAAAGAAACAGAAGATGCCTGGTATCAGGCAAAAGAGATTTTGGAAGAAGATTTTAGCAGTAATAAACCCATAGAAATTATTCTGGATGATTATGTGGAATACGAAACGGCTGCATCTCTCAGAACGGAATATACGGAAAAGAATTCTTTTGAATTATCTCTGGTAGACGATGCTGATATCGAAGCTAAAATTGCTTATGCCAATTCTTTATTGAGCGCTGTAAATGATTATACCAATATTGGAGTTATCGATAATAATATGAAATCCTTCACCAAGGATAAATTAATGGTATTAATACCTTTTGGCAAGTCCTTTTCCATTGAGAGCGGAAAGAAGCAAACCAATGACGGACTTACAGTTTCAATCCAGCAGGAACACAAGATTTATTCCCAATTTAATGGATGGGTAACGGCAGTTACGTCAGATTCTGTCACTGTAAGAACTGGTAATTCTATTGAAATTGAGTATACGGGTATCCAGCCAATGGTGGAAACAAAACAAAAAGTTAAACAGTATAGCACATTAGGAAAAACAAAAAATAAAACTATGACGGTCAGATTTAAGCTCAATACGGTATATTTTGATCCGCTTTTATTGTATGGCACAAGGAGTGCTGCCTGGTATGAACAATGGCAAAATTCTAATCCCGGCTGCACAATTGAAAAAAGTGATTATTCCCGTTTACTGGATAAGCTGTCAGAAAATGAATCAGTAAAGGCATCTGACCTTAATCAGGCAGGAGCTATGACAGACAAAGATGGTACTGCAGCACCAATAATAATCCAAGGTGATAACAAATACACCGATACTCCCGACAATATAATAACAGAGACGACAGAACCCGGAATTATTGTCAATGGTGAATAACGGGAGGGAGAGGAGATAATTATGAAAAGTAAATTGCATATTACCAAAAAACAAATTTTCATATTTGTTTTATTACTAATTCTGCTAATCATATCAATAATTGCAATTTCACGTAAAGCGAATAAAAGTCAGGAGGTTATAAAAGAGGAAAATATGAAGGACTACATAGTTACAGAGTCGTTTACGGAAAAAAGCGGAGACTCAGCAAAAAGTTATGAGAGTCGTTATTATGCAGGAGAGAAGAAAACATATCTGATTCTTAGTGAAGAAAATAATGTTAGGACAGATACAGTCCTGGATGAAATTGAAACGGATTTTACACGGGAAATCAGTGGTTTGATTCTTGGCAGCACCTATAATCCAGATTTTAAGAATCTTGAAAAATATGCAGATGCTTCCGGATTTATCTATAAGTGCAGAATTGATGAAAGCAGGGAATTTTTAAGTAATGAAGCTTTAAGCGGAAAAATCAGATTTCTCCATGAAGCTCCGTCTTACTTTGAATGTTATATTGAAAAGGAGGATGGAAGTATAATGAGAGGTTTGCTTTTATATGACGCTGATATGAAAAAAGGAACACTTATTTACAGGCAATGTAATAGTGACATTAACATTCCTACGGTGCTGGATATGGTTACTATAGTTGAAGGCAGTGATTAATGGTAATTGGACAAGATTTAAAAATTATCTGTCATATTATTGATATAACAAAGATTTCAGATATTTATTTTTCGTGGACGAAACAAATATTACAGGCCAATAGGAAGGAGGTATCCCGTAGATTTATTTTACGGTGATAACAGTTATGTACTCAAAGAAAAAATATTTTATAATGGCCACATTGCTTGTAGTGTTACTGGCGGCTGCAGGAGTGTTCATTATGAAAAAAAACTATGATAATATCATAGCCCGCAGGGAGGATGAAATAAACAATCTGCAGCAGCAGCTTGATGAAATTGGAGAACTGGTTGCAGTTTATCAGCTGAATACAAGTGCCAAGAGCGGGACCCAGATGCAGGATTTTCAATTTTCTATGATTGAGGTTCCGGAATATTCATTGCCTCAAAATGCAGTTATCTCATTGGAAGATATAGAAGGATACTATTATAAAATATCTTTGAGCAGCGGCACGATCGTAACTTCTGATATGCTGATGCAACAGAAATTAACAGATGATGAAAGAACCTTGGATGTGGTATTGGACGAGATACCCATTGGAATTGAAATCGGTGATTATGTGGATATCCGTATTGCCTTTCCATTGGGACAGGATTTCATTGCCATGACACATAAAGAAGTAGTGGAAATTAACGGGTCAACCTTGAAGTTAATTGTGTCTCAGCAGGATTTTTATTCTTACCAGTCCATGCAGACAGATGAAGCCTTATATTCCAGTACGAAGGCGTATGGCTCTACCTATATAGAGGGTGGGGTGCAGGCAGCGGCACAGCAGTACTATCCGGTCAGTCTGGATGTTTTAAAGACTATGCTTTTAGATCCCAATATTGATACTTCCGATTACAGTGATGTTTTAAAGAGAAGAGAGCAGCTGGAAGCGCAGCTGACCAGTTCTGACAAGGTGACAATTAATGAGAAAGTAACAGGCGGAAAGCAGACCCTGGCTGATAAATTTAAAGAAGCTAAAGATGACTATGATGCTTTACAGGCCCAGAAGCAGGCAGAAGCAGATTATCAGGCACAAAACCAGACTCAGGATACTGAGGACAGTTCTTCGGACAGTAACTAAAAGCTATTGCCATAAGCAGGGGTGTACATACGGATTGTCCGACGTTTTGTGCATCACCTGTTTCATTTTATTAACCAGGCAAGGGGAACTGGTCAAATCTTAGAATAAATAATTTTACGTATTGCGGCTGATAGAGTAAGTACACCAAGGATACAGACGGGAGTCGGAGTAAAAGGAGAAAACAATTGTATGATTAAAATAGCTATAACGGGCAAAGCCGATAAAAGAATTTTGGCATACCCATTTATGAGAGCATGTTCAATAGCCGGTCGAACCAGCGTTATTACGGATGATATGGCTTATAAGAGATTATATGCCGGAACAGAAAATCAGGGTGTAATAGAAGAAATAAAAATAAATATATTACCTCTTTTATCAGAACAAAGCCTTGCAGAGATTGAAGAGCAGGAAATAAACAGAGAGACCGAATATCTCATTTATATTTCAGATACTTATTATCCCAAAGATGCCGGTCATATTCTGATGCTTTGTGAATATAACAGTACCTTTATGGGGAACAGCATGGAAGATATTATTGAGGAGCAGGAAAATGTTACCTTTGGAACATTGACCCTCACTCCACGGAAGAATAAGTCCGTTGTTCCAAAAGGTGTACAGTTCCATCAGATAATCTGGAAGCCGGAGTATTCAATCTACTTATTCCAAACGGAAGAGCTTCGGCAACTGCAGCCGTTAAAGGATAAACTGGTTTCTGCTTTTCTGGTTAATGCCTTTGCCGGAATATTAGATATAAAACCTGCTACCTTTAACGAATTGCTAAAAAGAAAGAGATATGCATATACGAAAAAAGATAAATGAAAGGAATACGAATCATGAATATATCAATAATTTCACCACATATTAACGGGAATGGGAATACTACCGTGGCAGCTTTATTGGCTTTTGAGCTGGCATCCCGCAATAAAAGTGTCTGCCTGACACATGTAACCAGTAAATCCGATTCCATGTTTCCTTATTTGGGTTTTGAAGAAACAGATGACCAGACCAATAATCCTCTTCAGCTTATTAATCTGATAAGAGAAGGAGGACTTAGAAGAGATGATATCGGAAATTATTGCAGAGAAGTAACAGAGAAGCTGGATTTATTCAGTCTCGATACATTTATTACTAAGAGTGGGAAGGAAACAAACGTTAATCAGGAGCAGATGCAGACAGTGCTTTCATTTATCTGTAAGGAATTTCCTCATGATTATGTTGTTTTTGATATAGATGAAAATGATCTTGAAAAAGAAAACGTCAAACTGGTGCTTGCCCATACGGATTGCCTGATTTTTGTACTGACACAGTCTGTAACAGAGCTGAAAAGATTTACAGACCAAAAGACTAAAATACAGAAACACACAGCTAATATCCCCAACCTGGTCGTAGTAAACAAATATTGTGACATTATCGGTAACCTAAAAGATACGGCAGGAATTCTTGGAATCAAACGTCCGAATAAATGGTATCAACTGAGGTTCAACCAATGGATTCCTTACTGTGCGAACAGAGGACAATTTAAGTACCTGGCAGAACAGATTCAAAAGAGAAACTCAGATGTTATTGAATTGGATTCAGATATTAAGCACCTGGTCAGTGGGGTGCAGAGTATCAAACAGGCAACCAGAGAAGAAAAGAGAAGGGTTAGGAGTTATTAAAAAGGGGAGGCATATATTATGAGTAACTTCAATCTTGGATTAGCTTCCATTATAGTGATTACAATAATACTTTTTTTTCTGTACATACGTGCGAAAGCTAAAAAACAGGTTGTGATAGAAGAAGATTTATCTACCTTCGATGAAGTCTTAGATGCCTTAAAAATTTATATCGTTAATCTGACAAAAGAGGATTCCATTAACAGTCAGGAATCTGATGAAGATTTAAAGCGTCTTGTTAAAAGAAAAGCCCAAAGAAAAGAAGCCTTGAAAAACTCAGTTTATGGTATCGACAGTGCGAAGCTGATGGTCAAAGAAATGATTCATACTTTTCTGGTGGAACATATGAAGCCTGAAAAAATCAGGCAGATTGTAGGACTTGATAAGGAAAGTGAACCCAATACCAATACCATGTTTGAAATCATTATGTACAAATATAAAAAACAGTATGGCAGGGATGCATTAACTAAGTGGATTCTTGAGAACAGTTTTTATAAAGAAAGACCGGCTGTTGGTATTGGAAGCGAAAATGACACCGCTTATTATATAACAAAAGCCGATTTGGAAGGCAGTTATTTTGCATTGGAGTACCATTTAACCGATGACGAAGTTATAGATATATTTACTACTCTTTTATACCAGTCATATAAAGGATTTGGCTGTATTGATACGTTGTCAGAAATGAATATTAACGGATATAATGTGGGTGTTTCCGGTTCGGTTATGGATGCTATTAATATCAATTACGGACAGTCAGAGGAAGAAGAAAATGAGGCGTTCAGTGAAGCCACAAATGCTTTATGGCTGTATTACAGAGGCTCCTACATTCACCTCCAATTCCTTGATTTCGGCTCGGAAGATGAAGTGAGACGGGTAATTCAGCTGCTGATTCGATGGAATTCACCCGGCCCGCTGTCTGCAAAACGCGGATATCTGGTAAATACCATGCAGGATAAATCACGTATTCTCGCAGTAAGACCTCCTGCAGGTGAAATGTGGGCAGCTTTTGTCCGTAAATTTACGCTGGATATTATCTCGCCGGAAGCTCTTATTATAAAGCCGGGAGTCACGGACGGTGAGATAGCAATCCGCCTCATCGAGTTTCTAATGAGAGGGCAGATAACCACTGCCGTTACCGGGCGTCAGGGCTCCGGTAAGACGACTCTTATGAAAGCAATAATCGCTTATATGGATCCCCGCTATAATATCCGTGTACTGGAAATGGCACCGGAAATGTATCTTCGTGAAATTTATCCGAACAGAAATATTTATTCTGTTCAGGAAACCGACACCGTCTCAGCAGAGTCTCTTCAGGATGCACTTAAAAAATCCGATTCCGCTATAACAATAATCGGAGAAGTTGCTACCGATCCGGTAGCAGCACGTATGATTCAGCTGGCAATGACCGGTTCCCTGTATACCCTGTTCTCCCACCATGCAAATGAAGCAAAGGATCTTGTGCTGACCTTAAGAAACTCCCTGGTGAATGCCGGCGGCTTTGATAATATGACAACGGCTGAGAAGCAGGTAACAGATGTATTAAAAATAAATGTGCACCTGGATTTCACACCTGAGGGAAAGCGTTATATCAAACGTATAACGGAAATTACCCAATTGGATGAAGGCGTACCATATCCGGAATACAACCAGGACAAAGGAGCAGATGAATTAAAATATGATCTGGATAAGGAGTATTATACAAGGCAGACCGACCGTATATCCTTTTCTACCAGAGATATCATGGTTTATGACACAGATACGGATACCTATCTGCCCAAGGAAGAATTCAGTGATGGTTTAAGGGAAAAAATCAGAGGAGCACTTTCCAAGAACGAGCGGGAGGAATTTGACAAATTCATGGCTTATTATTGGAAGGGAGAGAGTATCGAAGATTACCATGGAGTGGCCAGAAAAGCAGCTTATGATGATACAGCCAAATTTGAGAATGCAAAAGAAGCCGAAGAAAATGCAGTTGATTTCAATTCAGCGGTTGCCTTCTTAAGCAGCCGGAGCCTGGTTGCCCAGCAATTCAATATGGGAGAATAACGGCAATATACAATAGGAGGCAGAGAAAACAATGAAATATTTATCAGAAATAATGGCTTCTCCTGTTATGATTGCCGGATTGGTAATTTTAGTATTAACCTTTATCGCAGGGGCAGTTATATTATGGCTTGCTAAACAAAAAACAAATTATAAAAAGCAAACAAAACAGGAAGCTTTTTATTGTTGTTTGTATGAAGAATATAAAAAAATTCCTGTATTAAAGACATACATAAGAGTAATGACGAAGAAGCTTTCCTCCATGTCTGTATACAGTAAAAATGAAGTGAAAGCTATTTTATCAAAATACCTGACAGCCACCATCGCTTGTGTTGCTGCAACAATTTCTGTTGCATTGATTATATTCAGTGATATTACCAGTGTAATTTTATGCGGGGTATTGGCATATATCCTCTTAACGACAATGCTGGAAAAACGAATGGAGCGTATTAACTACATCGTATATACACAGTTAAAGTATGCAATGGAATCCATCCGACTTGAATATATGAGATGCAATGATGTGGTAGAATCCCTTGAGACGGCGACCTATGGGAACCGGATAGCTAAAATAATGGAGAATATTCATAGTGTACTTATTTCAACACATGGGGAATTAAGGCTTAAGGAGTTTTTTGAAACCACTCCCTTTAAACCTATCCAAACCCTTGCATATGTCTGCTATTCCATCAATAATACCGGGGATGAATATGATGCGGAAGGGAATTCTACCTTTATATCTACCTTGCTGATTATGAATAAGGACATTAATCAGGAATTGGAAAGACAGGATTACCAGTTTATGAAGTTTGGTAAATTGGAATATCTGACACTGATACCGATACCCTGTATCCCCTTTGTTCAGTGGTTCCTTCTAAAGTACATGCCCGGAACTTCCATTATTATAGAAGGTATGGCAGGTTATATCATCAGAATATTGATTATAGTTGCCTGTATTTATTGTTATGATTATATATCAAAGGCAAACAGCATGCATGTAGTAAAGGAAGATGACAGGATTTTATTTATTCATAATCTGTTAAAGAACAGAAAAATATATCACTTTATTAAAAACATTGCTCCCAAGAACCGGAAACGCCGGATTTTGAAACAAAAGCTTGAAAACGCCTTTTCAAAAAAATCAATTGAAGAGTTTTATGTTGAAAAACTTTTATATGCAGTTGTTATTTTTTGTTTTGTTATTTTGCTGTTTTTTAGTGCAACAATTGCCGGCAGGAACTACATGCTTCATTATACAGGTTCCTTATCGATGATATCTGATGAGAAGGAATACAAGGATAAAAACGGAGAGCCTTTGTATACCCAGGAAGAATTGCTTAAGATGGATTTGACTTATATTGGCTTGAGGGACAGAGGTAAATTTAATTTTGAACGGATGAAAGGGACTTTAAAGGAAACAGAACAGGAAGAATTGACCCAGTTAATTAGGGGAACCATGCCGGATATTAATAATTTACAGGTGGAAGATCAGAAAACAAGACTTGCTAAAAAATATGACTGGCTCCAAAAAGTTCATTTCTACTGGTATTACATCAATATCGCTTTTGTCATTGCAGTAGTTGGTTATTTTCTTCCGAATATAACTTTGAGAAAACGAAACAGCTTCCTGAAAGAAGAAGAGGAAGAGGAATTTCTGCAGCTGCAGACAATCATGACCATTTTAATGTCAATGAATTGTGATACCATGGAGGCCCTGGAGCATCTAACCCAAATTTCAACCATACACAAGGATATGCTGACCTATTGTTATCAGGGGTATGCCTCCAATCCAATTGCAGAATTAAATACAATGATTGAAAAAACACCGATTCCGGATTTTAAACGTTTTATCGAGAAGATGAAAATGACAGTAGATGAATTATCACTGAAAGAAGCCTTTATTGATTTGATACAAAACAGGGAGCATCTATGTAATACCCGTGATGAAGTACTAAAGAATAACATTGATGACCGCCGTAACAAATGCGGACAAAGGGCAAAAATGCCGTTTATGATGACACTGATTCTGCTCTTTGTATTTCCTCTGATGTATATGGGATTTACAGAAATGATGTCGGGTATCAATGAACTGCAGAATATATAAAAGAAAAAGTTGTAATTAGGTAAAATAGTGTTGAAGTTTAAAAATTAAGCTCTAAAAATCGGAGAAAAAATACAGTTTTAAAAAATCTCTATCATATTAACTATAGAATTACAAACAAAACAAACCGGTCTTAACATCAGAAGCCGGTCCGGTTATTATTACTTCCCAGGATAATAACTTATATCTGCAAAAATTAAACAAAAGAAAGGAATGATAATAATATGGCAGGAATGGGAGACGAGAGTATTGACCTATCGAAACTAGGAACGGCATTATTTGCCTTTGGTTTTGTTTTGGTAATCGGTCTTACAATTTTTACAGTTGGTAAATCTATAACAAATTCAGGTGCTGATAAGGTGACGACTCAGCTTAATACGGTGGAGCAATCGGAGTTTGAAGATTATGACCAGCAGACAGTATTGGGTACTAAGGTAAAAGCAGCATACTCAAATTTTGAGGGTAAACCTTTTGCGATTATTGTGACAACTAGAAGTATGGTTGATAATAAGGATGATCCATCAAAGTGTCCTGGGCTAGATACTACAAGTACTAATGCTGCTAAAAGAATTAACATGAGCGGATTAGCTGCAACAAATAGTTCAGGTAATCCTGTAGCTTCTTATTGGGGTGTTAACTATAATGCTGTTTTGGGAAATAATACGCTTGCTATGGAGAATGGTGCATTTTTAACACCAGCAACATTTGATACAGATACAAAAAGTGGTGCAATTACATATAACAATCGTGTCTCAAACATGAGAAAACAGGGTACAGGAGAATTTATTCCTACAGGTGCCAAGTATATGTCTACCTTAATCAAGGACTCTACCGGTTCTACTTGCGGTGTTGTATTTGTTCAGACATCATCTAACTAAGACGCTGTGTACAAACTAAAGGATGGGTTGGGAAAGTCAGTTGTTCCCAACTCGTTTTTTTAAGGAGTGGTTGATATGACAAGAGAAACACTGGAGGAAATGATTACTATCGGTGTTGAATTTTTAACTATTGCTGTATTTTTAGTTTTTGTCGTTAACTTTGTAGGCATAAAAAATGATTTTGCCGAAGTTAAGAACAATAAGATTGTAACAGCTCATAATATCAGGCAGTACCGGGAATTTGGTAAATATGAAACCGGCTTTTCAGATATATTTGATGATGCAGCTTATAAGAGTGAGTGTCTATACGCCGATGATGTTGTGGAAGCTATAAGAAATTATAGAGATGGTAGCATTGAAGTTTATGTAGATATACCGAATGCTTCAGGGAAGCCCATTCATCTGACCAGAAAGGATGCAGAACAGAATCCTTCAAATTATACCATGGAAGCATTAATGTCAGCTGACAGAGGTATTGATTTGAATGCACTGTTTCATCCGTACCTGATTTACAACGGAGATGATGTTAAAGACCTTCAATTTTATGATAATGATTCCTCCGGAACTGTTACTGGTATTGCATTTATCAGATATTAGCGTAGTTATCAATTTAGAAAGGCACAGGTAATTATATGAGAAGAGAAGAGTTACAGGATGTTATCAGATTGGCAGTAAATATGGCAGCCATGGGTATATTCTGCATAATCCTGTTCTTCTTATCAATAACTGCCAGACATTTATATAACCGGGAAGCCTGGATAACCAATCAGGGAGAATTGCTGCGTAATGAAGCGGCAGATTATTTATTTGAACATGGTGAGAGTGTATCTGGTAATGATATTGTTGAATTCATTTTAAAGTATGATAACCAATATGATTATTATATAACGATAGATGCCAAAACATTTCCAATAACCAATGATCTATACCTTTCATATCTTCAGAACCCGGGACTGGCAGAATTTCCTACAATTTTATGGACACAGGATTATCTTGTAAATAAAGTAATGAAGGACGATATCTATGATAACTTCTTTGTTACCATTGATAAAAGTAAACTAAGGAAAATATACAGGTTTGAAGCACAATAGGAGGAAGACAGATGCAGCGTGGATTTGGATATGAAGGCATTGATGTAGTTAAAATCGGTGTAATGATGGGTTTCATTTCCATATTGCTTGTTTATGTAATTTATGGCATCAATGTTGGGAAGCAGATGGGAGACAAAGTTTATACAACGATGGCAGAAGCGGAATTAGAAACCAACAATGCCAATTTGAGATCATTGTCTTACGGCAAAGTAGTATTGCCGACTGCTGCAGTATATTCACTGACACAGTATAATTCTACGGAAATTCACGACCTGACTTGCTTTATATGTGATAATGTACATGGTAAATATGAGTTAATCAGTGACAGTCCGTGTCTGCTGGAGCATCTACAGGGCAGGGTTAAGCTGGAAACCATATATGATGAAATGTTAGGGCAGTATCATTTATTTATCTATCCCTATTCTTACACTGTAAAGTTTGATGCTAATGGCGGCAGTGGGCGTATGGCCAGTCAGGAGTTCGTCTATGATGATTATACCGACGGCAGTTCGGGTGAAGGACAGCCATTGACAAAAAACACATATTACAAACAAGGATATAATTTTGCAGGCTGGTCCATAACAAAAGGGGGAAATGCGACCTACACCAATGGACAAAAAGTGAAAAATCTTGTGTTGTTTGGAGAATTTACCTTATATGCTGTTTGGACACAATAGAAGGAGTACTGATATATGGAAAACGAAGCAATGGAAGTCCTGGATATAGGTATTCTGATGATAGTCTTAGCACTTTGTATCGTTACAGGAGTCTCTTCTACCTTTATGACCAATAAAAGAGCCTACGGATATAACGAAGCTTATATGCAGGATAAAAATACAACAATTAAGAACAATGCATATGTCTTAACTGAATACGGAGCCTTTGATGCAAGTCTTTCGAAAGCAGAGCTGATGTTGATTACCCAGATACAGGATTCCAATATGCCGGCTCCCAAGAGCCTGAAAGTGCATGGAACCCAATTTAATATTGATTATACTTATAAAGAATACCTGACAATATATGGCCAATATATGGCAGGTGCTATTCTGGACGATGATAAGGATACAAGATATATAATTACATATGAGTATGAGACAGATAATAACGGAAAAACAAAAAATTCCTTTTTTAATTTTGCAGTTTCAAATTAATTTGCAGAAAAGAATTGTCAGACAGAAAATATTTAGCAATATGGCTGCCAATATGAAATCTATAAATGGTAAAATTAGTAAGAATAACTACCGTCACGAAGGTGAAGGAGAAAGGAGGAAGATACTCGGGCTTGGAGTGTCAGATGTAAATGAAAGGTTTTTTATCAAGAATAATTTCTCTAATATTAGTGTTTTTCATGTTAATCCTTGCCCCGCTGGTGAATTCCTACTGTGTCACCGAGATGGAGAACAGAAGACAGCTATTGAATGAAGTAACAAGTTTTTTAGATGTAGTAACGGATAAAAAGTCTATAACCAATGATGACTTGAATAAATTCTATCTCAAGGTTTCATCTTATGGTATGGTACTTGATGTGCAGATTAACAGGCTTGTAAAGACCGCGACACTGGAAAAAGACGGAGTTGTTAACACCACTTATATAGCAGCTGATGATATCAGCTTGTTAAATCAAAGAGATGTGGTACAGATTAAGCTGGTAGAAAAATCGGAATCTGCATATCAGAAAATATTAAGCATATTTATCGGAGTGGATGATGAAAATTATTCCTTGACTATGGCCAAAATGGTGCACTAATAAAAAATGGAGGATACGATATGAAAAAAAACAGTTTCACTGCGAAAATAATAGGACTAATCTTATGTCTTACTATCACATTTGCGGTAAGTCCGCAAAAAGTAAAGGCAGATATTTCTCCTTCTACTGAGATGCCCATTACCTATACAACCTCAGTGGATAATTTGCAGTATCCGGCAACCAACCAGTTTATAGCTTTTGTAGGTATATCCGGAGTCGGTAAAGTTGTTATCAATGAACCTACTGTCGTAAAGGCATACCTGAATTGGAAAACTGCAGAAGTCACTAATCCGGTTATCTGGTTTTCCAGAGATGTAAAAGGAATCGACCTGGTGGGATCCCAGGCAACCCTTACTACGGAAAAAAATTATCATTTAATTTTACTGGATGCCGGAACTTACTATTTCAACTATTCCTTAAAAGCAGTCAATAATAATTATTCCTATGTTGCTACTACCGTTGGTGCCTGCATTGTCGGTCAAACAGCTAATAGCACGGAGCGTGTCTACGCATCCTCAAAAGTAAATCCTAATATTGTTTCCTTTAATAAAGCCGAGACCGGTTTTCTAAGCGTTACAGCTCCTATTGATTATTATCGCTTCGATATAACTGAACCAAGTATCGTAACTATTCGCTTTAATTTTAAGGATTTAAAGGATATCAATTTAAGTGGTTCTGCCTGTGTATTAAAGAACTCCATGGATGCAAATATCGTTGAGCAGACTTATAATTCTCAGGGAGCAGACTATAATACCATAACGAGAGTATTGGAAAGAGGAACATATTATATTACCATGAAGGGAAGTACAACAATAACCTCTCTGGAAGTAAAAAAGACACCTTATGTTTTAGATGCCTGGAAAAATGTAACCTCACTTACAAAAGGAGATGTCAGGATAACCTTGGATATCCCCTTTGAATATTCTGAACTTTTGGTTACTAAAGGTATTGTTCCAAAAGCACAGATCAATGATTATTATACCTGGTCAACCTATAATAGCGATGTTACAAAAGCATTAACCGGGAATAGTTATTCTGCCTCTTCCAATGGAACCTATACATTCCGGATACGTGATTACCTTGGGAATTATTTATTGTATGCAGTAAAAGTAACAAATATAGATAAAACCGCACCGGCAGTTTCAGGGGTTGCTAACGGAAAAACCTATAAATCTACAAAAACCATTAAGTTCAGTGATAAACAATCTGGTATTAAAAGCGCTAAATTGAATAATAAGGTGATAAAGAACGGGACGAAGATATCTGCAAAAGGATCCTACACTTTGGTAGTAACCGATAAAGTAGGAAATTCCAAAACAATAAAATTCAAAATAAAATAACAGAAAATAGATAACAGACATTACAGATAATGGAAATTAGATGCAGAAATTAGATACAGAAATTAGATACAGACATTAAATAACAGACATTAAATAACAGACATTAAATAACAGATATTAGATAATAGAAATTAGATTACAGAAATCTGATAGCAGAAAGGAGCTGTGCATCTTGAAGAACTGGCTTATGGTATTTAATTTCGTTGCATTATGCTGTCTGCTTGTTATGCTTACTACATTTTATATACAATTGGAAACTGCTACAACGGAGTATGATACGGACAGGCTGTCAAAAGCAATAGAGTATTCGGGAGAAATGGCCTTTCATTATTCTCTGGCAAGCGTAAACAGTGAACTTTCCTATCAGGACATGAATCAGACAACCCTCAGTCCTAATTTGTGCTTGCCTGCCTTTGAAGAAATGATGTGCATGAATTACGATATGTCTTTATATGAAGATAATCTGAAATATATTGAAGACAGTATTGCAACAGCACTATTAGCTACAAATGACGGTTATTATATAACACTCATGTCTGAGGTCAATGAAACGGGGGAGGCACACAGTAATACATATGAATTTAACTGGTCTCCTAAACTGCCCTATACCATTAAGACCTATGATGATAATGACAAACTGGCATCTGAAATAGCAGTATGTCTGGGAACAGAAAAATGGATAAGAGTTAATGCAAATACAATGGCTTTTACAAGCGGTGTAGCTTATGCAGATATAGGCAGTATTAAAACAACCCCCAGTGAAGGCGGCGTACCGAGTCAAAGTATGTCTTTAAGCAAAGAAACGGTTTCAAGAGCTATAAACACCAGGATTACAAATGCTATTACGCAGAATATTGATGCCATAGCAGAACTGAGAAGCGACAAGGATTATACGGTATATATTCCCTCTGCTCAGACCTCCAGCGGACTTAATAAAATTGACAGCCCAAGCCTGATACTGATCATGAAGGATGTAGATTTTTCAGGACAAGCCAAGGTCAGAAATGCTCAGATTTCGGGACTTAAGATTATTAAAAAAGTACATGTGATTGGATATCTTGATGGTGATAATAAGAAAAAATACTGTTATGAATCTCAAATCGCAGACAGTAACCTGGTGCAGCTTCAGGCAATTGCATACTTTGGAAGTGTGGAGGAAGCTGCGAAAGCCGGATACACTCCGGATTACAACTATATCTTCAATAAAATTGATACTACCTATAAGACTCAATAGTGAATAATAGAGTTAAAAAGCTCCGGCACTTCTCTGCATAACTGTGTGAAAAGTGAAGGAGCTTTTTGTATTTGAAAGGTTAGAAGTTTTTTATCCGATTAATCGACATTATTATTTCGTTTTCTGTCATATTAAGTATATTGAAAAATAGTTGGAGGACATAACAAAAATGCATGATCTGCAAACTTTACAGAAGGATTTTAATTTACATAATTTATTAGTAGTTATTAGGCTTTTTTACGGCTATTTTGTTATCGTTGCTATCTTGGTAACAATTGTCTGGCTGGTAAAATATATTAACAGCCATGAACCGACGGGTATAAAAATTACTGAAATGTTTGACGAAAGAGGCAAAAAAAGATCCCCTTTAAATTTGAAACCTGTTTTCATAGCCATAGCCATCATATTTGTTCTAATTTTAATTTATTTTATATTACTGTTTGTTAATTTATAAAAAGTTTATGTTTTGTTTTTTTGAAACGGGTTATTTAAAAAAGTACAAGATGGTAAAGGAGTTTGAAATGAAGGAGAGTAATTTCAACATTTTTTTCGGCAAACTGCTGACTTTGAATTTAATTTTTTCAGTATTTTTTTATACGATAGTTTTTCTCTTTCATATAGGAGTGTTGGGAATTATATTTGCGTTTATTCCTGTTATTTGTAAATTGCTCCTTTGGTTTTGGCGTGACAATTATCTAAATTTTGATGACATAACCGATAAGGGAAAGCTTATATTCTCATTAAGTATCATCACTTTATTTTATGGGGTTGACGCTATTATTTGCAGTAATTTTATTCCTGCCTCCATACTTTTAATTGTTCCGCTTTTTGCAATTACCTTAAAAAAAGATATCGAAATGATTAAACTTGAGAGTATCATCACCTTCGTATTCATGGTCATTATAGCGATCAGTTCTATGTTCATAATACCTTTTAATGCAAATATATTGTTAAACCTGATGCTCTTTCTTATGGGGCTGGTTCAAATATTTATGATAATAAAGAGATATACGGAAGAGACGCTGTCCATCAGTGCAAAATCAGAGTTTTTTATGGATAAGTCTAAAAGAGATGACATGACAGGGTTATATAACAGCGGAGCCTTCTATGAAGAAGTGGAGGAAAGAACCAAATTAATGGCACCTTTCTGTATCATAATTATTAATATTGATAATTTTAAGTTCGTAAAAGATACCTATGGTCAGCCCTTTGGAGATTATGTTTTGAGAACTTTGGTCAATACAGTAAAAAAGGCCAACCGCAATCAGGATACGGGGTTCCGGTATGGCCGTGAAGATATAGCGGTGGTTTTACCGAAAACAACTGATGATGAAGCCTTTAGAATAGCGGAAAGGGTAAGAAAAAGCTTTAGTGAGATAACTTATGAGCATAATGCCGAGTGGGTCAGGACAAAGAGGCCAATTACTGTCAGCATTGGGTTAATAGAGAATAATCAAAGAGGCGCTATTGCACAGGAACTGATAGAAAAATGTGACCAGGCATTATACTATTCAAAACAGCACGGGAAAAATCAAACTACTACTTATCACGAACATATGATGGAATGGGAGGATAAATTTGAAGACTTTAGAAGAAAATATCGAAATTATGAAAGATAGGAATTACGTTACCATGACACATGAAAAAATGGATGACTTGTTCTCAATAGTTGATAATATTGAATTTTCAACGTTACATTATTATCCCACAATGGAAGAAATCGAAATAATGAAGTCTGATGTTCCAAAGTATTATGCATTTATTTTATGGATTCTGTCAAATCCTGCCGGACCTGAGAACATTGAAGAAGAAAAAGCAGAAAAAGAACTGAACCGAATCATAATGAAACATACAAGATTAAAAAAGACTAACAGCAGAAAATAGTTAAATAGGGGGCATTAAACATGAGCGTCATGGATAAAGTAACTGAGATAAAGGACACACAGAATCATGCGTATATTCTGGAATCACCATCCTTGTTTTATTCAGTGGGATATAAAGTATTAATGGGACAGGAAAAAAATGGATTTATTAAATGCACCAAGGTTTCACACAACGGGAAGGATAAGCTGATATATGATACAGCAAGGTTTAAGACCTTGGAGACCCTTATGCCAGGTCTGAATTTTGTCGAAATGCTTCCGCTGCTGGTACAGCTTCTTGATGCAGTTATCATGGTTAAGAGCAACGGTTTTATGCAATGCGAGAATGTATTAATATCACCTGACCATATCTTTGTAGATTGCGATAATTATAATGTTAATCTGATCTACCTGCCGGTTAATCATGAATCAGACAGTATTAGTTACGGTATTTTTGAAGCAGAACTTAAAGCACATCTTTCAGTAATCCTGAATGCCTATAACAATCGAAATCCCTATATTACATCTCTCTGTGAGAATCTTGGCAATGTAGCTTTTAACACGGAAGAAATTCAGGAATACCTTAAGGATATGCAGGCAAATGGTTATACTGGACAGAAACACCGGATCGGGTTTAAGAGAAAAGATGGAATGAACTCAGGGGCAGCAGACGGCAATGATATGCTTGCCGGTGTTAAAAAGCTTTTTACCTTTGGTAAAAAGAACAAATAGGACATACACTGAGAGATACAGCATTGTTTATGAAAGAAACAGTTTTTGAAAGGAAGTCGTAAATGGCAAATATAAAAATAGTATTAGCAGATACAGATGATAAATATCTAATGCCTCTGGAACGTAAATTTATCGATGGACTGGAAGATAAAGCAGACCTTATCGTTATTACAGATCCAGGCTATCTGAAAGAATATTTTTCGGTACCACAGAGAGTGGATATATTGATAATAAATGAAGAACTATACGATGCTGAGCTGGAGCGTCATAATATTGCCAGTGTATTCCTACTTACAGAACAGGAATTATTAAATAACAGTACCGGAGATGTGGATGCAAACCGGATATATAAGTATACAAGTGTCAAAGAGATATACGCTGAGATTATTGGTAAATCTTCCGCCAGATCGGAAACTTTAAACACAAAGGAAGAAACGAAAATACTTATGATGTATTCACCTATAGGAGGAATAGGGAAGACTACAGTTTCTGTCGCATTGTGTGAAGCCCTTGCTAAATATCAGAAAAAAGTATTGTTCATAGGAATTGACAGTCTGCAGACTATAGGAAGCGTTATACCTCAGCTGACTTTTATGGAGAGCGGAACAGAAAAACTTATGATTGATAAGAGTGAATATGTCTATGAGGCTGTGAAAACAAGGATTATTAACCGAACCTTTGATATCTTACCTCCGTTTCACTTGTCACTTCCCTCATTGAACATAAAAGTGGAGGATTATGTTAATTTATTAAACGGTATCCGGGACTCCAAGGATTATGATTATATTATTGTGGATGGAGCGACTGGTTTTACAGAAGATCTATCCAGACTTATGGGGGTAGCAGACCATACGATTATCCTTGCCGGGCAGGACAAAAACGCTGTGTATAAATTAGACTGTCTGTTACGAAATATAGACTGTTCAGATAATGACCGATTTGTTTTTGTATGTAACAAATACAGGAATGATAGGGAAAATTTCCTGCTAAGTGGTTATATGGCGAATATCTGCAGGGTTAGTGAATACATAGAATTCTGGTCAGAGAACAACGATTCAGAAGAGAGAGTTCCGGCGAATAACCGGAGTATTCAAAAACTTGCGCTTATGTTCATCTAATGTGAAAGAAGGAGATATTTATGAACAGTGATAGAATTACGGCAATTTTATACATACATAAAAAGAATATAAAGATTGATGTTGATTTACCGCTGGACATTACGGTGAATGAGCTGATCATAGGCTTAAATGAAGGATTTCAGCTTGGGATTAACACAGGAGACCTATCGAAATGTTATCTTAAAACAGAAAATCCGATTGCTTTATTAAAGGGGAATAAATCAATAGCAGAGTATGGAATGAGAAACGGTACAACAATTAATATTACGGAATAGGGGATGTATCAGTGGATAAGCGATATAAAATTATTATATTCAGCAAGCGGATTTATAAAGAAGTCGAACTGCCGGTAGAAAGTAAAAAAATAACGCTGGGAACCTTTAAGCATAACGATATTCGTTTGGGTAAAGAGAAATTTTTTGAGGACTTTGAAATTAGATTCACTAATAACAATGGGGAGTGGATGATAAGATGTGATGAAAATATCTACATATCCTCGGATGGAGTCATGAAGCTGGTTAGCAGGGAATTATCCCATGGCGATGATTTTCTCCTAAAATATCAAAAATCCAATCAGGAAATTTTCAGAGTAAGCTTTGTAATGGATTTTGACTTTGAGAAAAGAGATTATGCAAAAGAAATAGATATCTCCTACAGCCACCAGGTAACAATAGGGGGAAATGAAAATTCCGATATTATTTTAAGAGATGAGCTGATAGGATCTGATTCTATTACACTTGTCAGGGAACAGGACAGGCTTTTAATTACAGATAATGGCACGAAATACGGATTATATGTAAATGGTTTAAAAGTAAGACAGAAATCAGAGATAAAAGATTATGATTTTTTCTCTATACTTGGTTTCAGTTTTTATTATAAGGAAGGAAAGCTGTATACCTCTTCCATGAGCAGCCTGGACATCCCATCATTGCTTTATGGCGTTAAAGGTGATGCCAAGAGTCATTTTGAGTATCCTAAATTTAACAGAAATACCAGAATTATTTCACTGATTCCGGATGAGAAGATATCAATACTGGACCCTCCCCAGCAGCCAAATAAACCTAAAAGAAATATTATTATGAAACTGGCACCAGCTTTTGCATCACTGGGACTGACGGTTGTCCTGCGTGGCGTTATGGGAGGTGGCGGTTCCTTTGTCCTGTTTAGCGTTTGCTCCATGGGGATAGGTATTGTAACTTCCGTTTACGGTATGATCGATGAGGACAAGGAATATAGAAAATCTACAAAAGACAGAAAGAAAATGTACTCAGAATATATAGAAAAAAAACGTGGAGAAATTGAGGATAAGAGGAAAGAAGAGCTGCAAATCGTCAGCAGTACTTATTATTCTCTGGAAAATGAAGTGGGGTTGGTGGAGGATTTCTCCGGAGACCTCTTTAACAGAAGCTATGAGGATGAAGATTTTCTGGATGTCAGGCTGGGAATCGGTGAGTCCGAATCCATGCGACAGATAGAATATAAAAAACTTGAGAGATTTGAATCCGATGATTCCATGGCTGTGATTCCGGAGCAGATTACAGAGGAATATCGCCTGCTAAAGGATGCCCCGGTTATATTAAAGCTTACTGATTGTGGCGCAGTAGGAGTTGTTGGTGCTGAGATGTATATCAGGGAGCTGTGTAAGAATATCCTTTTAGATATTTGTATTAGACAGTATTACAGTGATGTGAAGGTATTCTTCGTGATTGAAGAAGAATATTCTAAGAATATAGAATGGATTCGTTTGTTGCCGCATCTGCAAAACGATGATCTGGGTATTCGAAATATTGTTTGCAATGAAGAAAGCAGGAATATTCTGTTTGAATATCTTTATAAAGAATTATCCAGAAGGGAAAATTCGGATACCGTCAATCCCAGGATTGTAGTATTTGTTTACAATGAAATTGGAATGAAACGTCATCCAATATCCCAGTATATAGAAAAAGCAAAAGATTTAGGTGTAACTTTTATCTTTTTCGAGGAATACAAAGAGCTGCTGCCATTAGGCTGCCAGAAAATCATTATATTAAACCGCAATGAATATCTGGGTAAGTTGATAGACAAAGCAGATTCAACGAAAGTCAGTAACTTCCGATATGAATATATCAATGACAATATTGCAATGAATGCAGCTGTTAAGTTGTCACCTGTCTATTGCGAAGAGGTCAGTCTGGAAGGCTCCCTTACAAAGAATATTTCTCTGTATGAACTGCTGGGTATACTTAATGTTGATGATTTGGAGATTGATAGAAGATGGGATACCTCTGAAGTTTATAAATCCATGGCAGCTCCTTTGGGGGTTAACTCCAAAAAGGACGTTGTTTACCTGGATCTGAATGAAAAGCATCATGGACCCCATGGTCTGGTCGCCGGTACTACCGGTTCCGGTAAGAGTGAGATTTTACAGAGCTATATTTTATCCATGGCAACGCTGTTCCATCCCTATGAAGTAGGATTTGTAATCATTGACTTTAAAGGTGGAGGTATGGTTAATCAGTTCAAGAATCTTCCCCACCTCATCGGAGCTATTACCAATATTGACGGAAGAGAGATTGACCGTTCCCTTCTTTCAATCAAAGCGGAACTCAGAAAGCGCCAGGAGTTGTTTGCAGCTGCCAACGTTAACCACATAGACGCATATATTAAACTGTTTAAGAAAGGAGAAGTTCAGGTACCACTTCCCCATCTGATATTAATAGTGGATGAATTTGCCGAGCTTAAGATGGATCAGCCGGATTTTATGAAAGAGCTTATCAGTGCGGCAAGAATTGGACGAAGCCTTGGTGTTCATCTGATACTTGCTACCCAAAAACCCAGCGGTGTTGTTGATGCTCAGATCTGGTCCAATTCCAAATTTAAACTGTGTTTAAAGGTTCAGAATAAAGAGGACAGTAACGAAGTATTGAAAACACCTCTGGCGGCAGAAATCAAAGAGCCGGGACGAGCATATCTGCAGGTTGGCAATAATGAAATTTTTGAACTCTTCCAGTCCGCCTACAGCGGAGCTTCCACCAATATGGACGAGTCTGCCATGAAGAAAGAACATGTTATCTCCAGTATTTCCCTATCTGGAAAAAGGACGCCTGTTTATATCAGTAAAAAGGGAACTGCTACGAAAGAATCAGAGACGCAGTTAGAAGCTGTGGTGAATTATATACATAACTATTGTGAGAACAGACGTATAGAACAGCTTCCCGGAATATGCATGCCGCCTCTTGCAGATCTAATCGTTTATGAAGATACCTTTGATAGGCAGCAGGCATTGCAGACTATTGTTAAGCTCGGTATCTATGATGATCCAAATAATCAGCAGCAGAAGGAAGTGTCCATAGATATTCAGAACGGAAATACTTTCATTCTTGGCTCTTCACAATATGGAAAGACCTGTCTGCTCCAGACAATAATACGAGGTATTGCGGATAAATATACACCTGATGAAGTATCCCTTTATATACTGGACTTCGGTTCTATGGCCTTAAGTGTTTTTGACGGACTGAATCATTTAGGAGGCATTGTACTGGCAGCCGATGATGAGAAACTGAAGAATCTTATTAAAATGCTTAATACAGAAATAAAAGAGAGAAAAGAAAAGTTCTCGAAAATCGGTATTACCTCCTTCAGCTCTTATAAAGAGGCAGGGTATACGGATATGAACAATATCATAGTAATGGTGGATAACTTCCTGGCTTTGAAAGAATTGTATCCGGATTATGAGGAATATATTATCAATATCTGCAGGGAAGGCAATTCCGTTGGTATAAGTATGGTTGTTACAGTAAAACAAACCAGCGGAATCAGCTATAAATACATGAGCAATTTTCCGAATCGCATCAGTCTTTACTGCAATACCGCAGATGAATATCGTGCAGTATTTGATAAGTGCCGAATTCAGCCTAAAAATGTTCCCGGCAGAGGACTTGTGGAAATCAATAAAAATATTTATGAATATCAGACTTACCTTGCATTCCAGGGTGAAAAGGAAATTGACAGAGTAGAAGGTATTAAGGAATATGTAAAGAAAATCAATGAAAGATTTGGTGATCAATATGCAAGACGTATTCCTGAAGTACCGCAGCTGTTAAATTACGAATATATCATGAAGCATCTTAAATACAACAAGCAGAATTCATACCGCGTTCCAGTGGGTATTGATTATGATTCTGTGGAATTGAATTACATTGATTTCATGAAGATGCAGCTGATAAGCATAACAGGCCGTGAAGGAAGCGGAAAAACAAACCTGGTAAAAGTTATTTTCCATTACCTCAGACAGGGAATGTTCGAATTCCCGGTAAAAGCCTATATCGTGGACGATTATCAGAAACGGCTGAGTTCCTTGAAAGCTTCCGGTATTGTTGAAAAGTATACCGTTGATTACAACGAGTTTGAACCGATACTTGAAGAAATTAACACTGAGCTGAAAGAAAGATTGGAGTTATTAATGGACAGCGGCATGGAAGCATTGCAAAATAAACCGCTGCTGCTTGCTGTGATTAAGAACAGTAATATATACAGTGCTAATGGTATCAGCAAAAATGCAATTGATATGTTAAAAGATATACTTAAAAACTACAGACAGCTTAAGGTATGCTTTTTATTTACAGATGTTGAGAACGCACCTGTTGCTTATGGTGCTTCTGAGCTTCTGAAGCTGCTGAAGGATAATAAAAATACCTTTGTGTTTGAAGACCTGTCGAATCTCAAGTTTACAGAGGTGGCAATTAATTACATTCGTCAGTACCGGAAAGAGATTGAACTTGGTGATTCTTATTTTATTACGGAAAAAGGTGTTCAAAAACAGAAAATCATATATGGAACAGATGAGGAAATTTAATAAAATATTAGCTTTCATTTAGTATGAAATGGGTACAGATAGTGCCCATTTCGGATTTTTCAACCTAAAAAGTTCGAGAAGATGTCTTCCTTGTCAGAAGTAGTATAAATAAAGTAAGAGACATACATGAAATGGAGAATAATCATGAGTGAAAACATTATAAGGAAACTTGATACCAGTAAAATGGATGCGGCTATTCTTGCTTTTGGTGAGGGAATTAAGGAATACAATAATATAAGGTCAACCGTAAAGCAGGCAACTTCCGAATTACTTCTGCATTGGAGTGGAAAGGGAAGACAGGCTTTCGAGAAAGAATATGATGAAATCTTTTTACAGCTTACAGATATCGAGGATATCTTAAATGAATTATATCATGCTCTGGTTGATGGTCTGAATGCATACAGAACAACTGATCAGGAGCTAAGTAAAAATCTTATAAACTAATTTTTTGCAGAGAAAGATTAATATGATGGATTCTTGAATTGGAGAGAGGAAGTTTGGCATGAGTTATTTAAGCAGCTTGGTAATTTCGTTGTCCAGCTATAATGAAAGCCTTAAAAAAGCAGAAGCAGAACTGAAAAAGCAGAAGATAAGACTAAAGGATGTAAAAAAAATAATATCTGACTTAAGCAGCAATTTTGATTACTTTGCCGGTAGTATTACAAAAAGTACCGGATATATATCCTATGGGATCTTAGATGGAGTTAAGGGAAGCAGCAATATGACACAGCTTTCTGATGTAGTTGAAAAGGAACGGGAGCAAGATCCGGACTCAGATTCCAAGCTGTCTTCTGCTAAGGCCAGTCTGTTAAATGAAAAATCAGTTACCGAAAACAAGATTACAGAGCTGGAAGCACAAATTACCAGTTTAAAAAATCAGATAAGTACTACGGAAGCCGCAATAAGGGCTGAAGAAAGACGATTGGAAGAGGAAAGAAGAGAGGCAGAGCGCAGAGAAGAACAAAGAAGAGAAGCGGAAAGAACACGCGCTGCTGCTACCACTACAGGAAAGAAAACCGTAAATTAATACTATTTTTGCAGAGAGAAATAATAGAAGAAATTGAATAGTGTTTTATATTTTTCCAAGCAATATAAAACTCCATAAGATAAAGCTTTTTATTTGTAATAATACCTTAAAATTCAACTGATATGTTTTTTAAGAAGGAAAGGGATGACAGGATATGAATGAGGTACTGGCTGTTGAATATATAAATCAGGGAAAAGTGCTGCTGGTAAGTGGAAAAAGTGAAAATTCACTGGAGTATTTCAAAAAGGCAGAGAATGAGGATCCGTTTAATCCCGAAATTTATATTGGTATGGGAATTGCGTATACCAATATGGAAGAATACGGAGAGGCTGAAGAGGCGTTTTTAAAAGCGATAAAGGTTAACAGCAAAGATGGAAAGGTTTATTTTCATCTGGGTAACATTAATTTACTGAAAGGTGAAAAGGTAAAAGGAATCCAGTATTATAACCAGGCAATTGTAAACGGATACGATGATTCACAGATATTTTATAATATGGGAATCCTGTATGAAGAAGAGGGGGACGCAATTTTAGCCCTCAGAAACTATACAAAAGCAATTAGCAAGGCACCGCTTAGAGGTGAAATACGGCTCAAAAAAGCAATGCTTTACATAAAACAGAAAAAATATTACGAAGCGGTTCAAACTCTGGATGATATGACAACGGAATGCCCTGATAATGCGGAGGGATATCATATGATAATCCGCCTGTACTCGGATATGAAAGAGTTTGATAAAGCGCATAAGGCAGTGAAGGTAGCAATTGATAATTTCCCAGAGGATCCGGATTTTATTCTTGACCAGGCGAATCTTTATGCAAATCAAAACCGTTTCGAAGAAGCCTTGGAACTATTAAAGACCGAAGGAAACAGAACAGAGAGTAAAATAGACAAGCGCAGGAGTGCAATAGAGCATGCTCAGATTTATGCACTGCAGGGGAATATGCAGGGGACAATTGAAAGTTTAAAAAATGCAGTTGCAGCCTCCAATGCGAAGGTTCCGCCTGAAGCTGATCCTGAAGCGGAATACTTATTGATGAACTGTTATATCACCATGGGAGAATATGATCAGGCATTGTCCTGTGCCCGTTCACTTAAAGATATAAATACAATGGGGGATTATACCCTGCCGGCTTATTATTATGAACCTTACTGTTTGTGTATGCTAAACAGAGAAACAGAAGCAGATGAATTGTACAGGCTGGGGATTGAGAAATTACGCAAGTACTCATTACAAAATCCCAATAATCTGGATGCTTATGTATTCCGTATGCTATGCCTGAAGGACTTGAAAATGTATGAAAAGGCACTGGAACTCTCGGATTATATTCTTAAAGTAAGAGAGGATTCAGGGGAATTGTATGCAATCCGTGGTGCGATTCTGTCCAAGATGGGTAGAGCAGAAGAGGCAGAGGAGGCGAAAGCAAAAATTCGCACCATGGAGGGTATGGCAGCATTATTAATTCAAAACAACCAGTAAGGGAAGTGAATAAATGCTAAAAATCAATGAAGAAATGCTAAATAGGACAAAGTTAACCTACCAGGAACAAGCACAGCGTATGATAGATCTGAAAGCAAAGCTGTCTGTTGCGGTGGAGGATATTAAAGATGGGTGGGATACCCAGGCAGGAGATGCATTCTTTGAAAAGTATGGGACAGAATGGGAGAAAAATATTTCTAAATATATAGAGGTAATTCAGATTATGTCAAGAAATATGCAGATAGCAGACAGTAAGTATCAGTCCGTTTATGAAACCGCTCAGAAAATAAGGTTGGAATAAAATGGTTGAGCATAAGCTTAATCAATAATACATGAAGGGAAGTGTTGCATGTCGGATTTTATATTGAATTATGAAGAGCTGGAGGCTATAGCACGTTATTCCAAAGACTTGGGAAAAGAGGCATTGGAATATAGTGAAGACTTGGAAAAAACGATTGTTAATAATATAGATAATGTGACAGGAGACTCTTCCGGATATTTGATTCAGGCTGCAGATTCTGTTAGAGATAAAATCATAGCTTTAAGACAGAAATCCGAAGCTTTTTATCATTTCTCAGATGAGATTACAAATCTCCTTATAGTGGCAGAAAGGATGGATCAGGAAGTGGCAGATGCCATTGCCGGACAAGGTGAGTATTCTCTGGAGCATCAGAAAGCTGGCAGACTTGAAGAGTGGTGGGTCAAGCTTCTAGATTTGTTAACGGATGCGAATAAAACAATATTGCTTCTATGTATTGCCTCGCTGGCAAAGCTAAAAATGAAGTTCGACTCCCTTAAAAATACAATTAAGGATTGGTATGAACGTGAATATATAAAAATGCTTGAAGTTGCAGATAAAATAAAAATGCTTAATGATTGTATCAAAATGGCACAAGGAGTAGGAATTTATTTATTAAATGTAACGGCAGCCAGATTGCTGGAATACATAGGGACGAATATTTCCGGCTTGAACAATGGTACGAAAGATGATAATGTTAATTTATTGGATATAATAAAAATCTTTTATAATCCTTTGATGGATATAAATGATTTTATGGTAGGTGCAGCAGTAGCAATAGATAATAATGTCTTTGGCGGATTATTAGAGGCATTAGGTGGAACAGCAGAACCATTTCAATTGGATAGAAAAGCATTTAACTTAGGAAGGACAGTAACAGACTTCGCCTTAATGGTTGCCGGAACCGGTGCATTTATTTTTGGTGCAGTGGGAGGCGCAGGAGGTGCTGCTTTGAGTTCCACCGGAGTAGGTGCTGTTGCTGGAGTACCATTAACAGCAGCAGGTGTTGCAACCATGAGCATTGGAGGAGGTATAGCTTTAAAAAGTGCTCAAAATCTGGTTAGTGATGGGCTGAATCTGATGTCTGGTGAAGGGCATGGTAGTAGTGAGGGGACGGGGAAGGTTACAAAGCCTAGTGGCTTACCTGATTCAAACGCCAAGCCAAAAGGAAATTATGCACCAAATGATACGCCTGGATATATTAGGCAAAATGAGTCAGCGGATTTACTTTCTCAAAATGGTTATAAAGTTGAAATGCTAGACGAAGTACCAGGTGGTAATGGTTATGGTGTTAAACAAACATCTAATCCAGATCTTCTTATCGAAAATAAAGTGTATGATTCTTATGCTCCAAAAGCCGAAACAAGTACGAAAACAATTGTCAGAGAATTGTCAGGTAAAACTAAAAATCAAACACCTAATATAGTACTGAACTTAGATGATTATGCTGGAAACGTTGATGAATTGATAACTGTGATTAAGCAAAAGGCAACTCCTGGTGGTGATCTAAAAAGATTAGAAGATTTAAAAATTATTAAAGATGGAAAAATTATTAATATTTTCACTGATTAAGGAGATATAATATGGAGTTTGAATTGTTGTTATTTAGTAAGAAAACTCAAAAAGATTATGCTTATTATTTAACGCATATTTTAGAAAAAAATTTAAATATTAACTTCAAATCTATTGAAGACCAAGATTCTATTAATTTATGTCTTGACTGTATGACTATATCGGTAGATTTAGAAGAAGAGGTCGGGTTAGAGGTTATTGAAGAAGATTTTAACTTTGTTGCAGATACAAGTGCACGAATTCAAGTGTTTAGTCAGTTTAGAGATCATGCTTTAGTGATACTTTTTAAGACTATAAATGAAATTGTTAAGAATACAGATTACAATTTACTCTTAATTGGAGATGGCTCAAACTTAATTTTGGAGAAAAAAAATAATAATTACTATACGTCATATCTTGATGATTACTACTATTTTAAAATTCCTTTCGAGTTACTTGGAGTTAAAATTGAAGAAATAAAAAAGTAAAAGCCATAATTAGTTTAGCGGCATAAGCCTCATAGCCAATTGACCAGCTAATGAACTGACCCCCAAAGTTTAATTTTTAGTTCTAACTTTTGGGGTTAGTTTAATAATAAAGTGTGTTTTTGAGCTTGAAATACCAGGAGCCAATACCAGAGGAAAAAAGTCCATTAGTTATAATTTATGAATATTAATGGAGGTCGTTGTATGGAAGATGAATTAGAATATATCAAAAGATTAGAGACAAGTAAATATCAGATATAATATCAAAAACGGTAGATTGCAAATAATCATCGCCTTTATTATTTTCAAGAATATCTGTACCTAATTCAAGGGTTTTATTATTATCTAGATTATATAACTCAAGCAATGCTACACTAGTTTCCTCAAACCCAAAAATATCTTGTATTATTTCAATTAACTTACACAGAAAGCATTAAAATTTGATATTAATTCATCTTATGAAGTACGACCCCGGTAACGACCCCAATGCCATGAATACGACCCCGATGATCTCAACCCGTATTGCGGGCTGATGTAATTCGAACAGGGAGATTTTTGCCCCCCGGCTCTTTAACCTGCATCATTTTCGACCCCATGGTTCATCCCTGCTTTTGTAGTAAAATAGGGTGAGAATCTTATAGTTCAGGAAGTTATAAATGGTTGCGGTTGTGCGACTTGAGGAATATGAAAAAACTGGCCTATATGCGACATTTTTCTGAAAAAGCAACCGGAAGACGAACAGGAGACAATAGCAATCCAAACAGTTATCAGGGCAAAAGGAAAATCCTATGTTTTTCAAATTTTCCCAACGAGGTGTTTAAAATCAAAATTCTAATATAATACTAAATTTAGATGATTATGCTGGTGAAGTAGATGATTTAAAAATCATAAAAGATGTTAAAATTATAGATGTTTTTAATAACTGATGTGATAAATTATGGACTGTGAATTATATATAAAAAGTAAAAATTCAAAAATGGAATATGCTATATTTCTGAAAAAGCTATTAGAACAAAAAATAGATATTACTTTTAAAGAAGATGAAGATAGTATTAGTTTATGTACATATTGCATGACTCTTATTATTGATCTTGATGAAAGGATAGGTTTGGATTTTGTAAAAGATGAATATAGTTTCAATGCAGATATATGTGTAGGAATTCAAATATTTAGAAATTATGTTTCAGAAGGAATTAGTATTGTATTTGAATTATTGAATGAAATAATTGATTCAACTTCTGATTATTTCTTGTTATTAGAGAGTAGTACTTATGTGATACTAAAAAGAGATGCACAAAGTTATTATTCTCATTTACCCAGTAATTATGAAATTAGACTCCCGTTTAATCTTTTAAATGTGGAGATTGAACATACAAATTTTTAGTATTATTTATCTAATATTTGGAATTTTAGAAAATAAGTCTTTGTGCTCATGATATTTTTAAAGTAAATTCAAAGGATAATTTGGTAAAATAATAAGGCAGAACCAAGTAAAACTAAATAGGGTCTGCCTTATTTTTCATATCATTCTTAATTTTCAAGATACAGCTTAATTTACTTAACTGTCACCAAGTCTTTCACATAATCCAATACTTTTTTGTCAATTATCTGCTGCATTACATAACCAACACCTTGCTGTTCTACCTGTGCGTCATATCCGCCGGTGGAATCTTCATCAAAGTAAGCAGCATAATCATCTTTGGAAGCAGAAAGTCCTTCTTTTTCATAGATTGCCTGATACAGCAGGGTTTTCTTTGCACGGTCTTTAATAACATCATCTAACTTGGCATCGTATTTTGCTTCTGACATGCCAACATATTCTTCAAAGGTCGTAGTCTGGTTATAACCCATTGAGGAATACAGATTGTTCATGTACTCTACAGACATCTGATCTTCATATTTCTTGATAGATTTTAAGTGATTAAAATATTTTGCAGGATATGATTTAACAGTTGTATTTTCCAAAAGATACTTTTCCAGCCAGGTATCTAAATTTTTATCATAATTTGTCTTCTTTAAATATTCTTTGTATTCAGCAGCAGTAGATGCATTTTCAGATAGATTTTCTTTTACAAATGCATCTGTAAATTCGGGTGTTACATAAATTCCATTGATTACTACTTCAAATACAGCATCTTTACCTGCAAGGTCAGCACTGGAATAATCAGCAGGGAAAGTAACATTAACGGTTACCTTATCACCTATTTTGTGGCCGATTAATTGAGTTTCAAAATCATCCACATAGCTGTTGGAACCGATTTCTAAATCAGCACCTTTTCCATCGGTATTGCCGCCGCTAAACTCTACACCATCAACAGAGCCAACATAGTCAATATTTACCTTGTCTCCATCTTTAATGGCAGCATCGGTTTCTTTTGATAACTCTTTGTGCTCCTCCAAAAGAGATTTGATATCTTTTTCAACTGATTCATCCGTATATTCTATTTCGCTTAAAGGAGCAGTTATGTTTTTATAATCAGTCAAATCTACAAGTTCATTTGCAGTCACGTCTTTTATAAGTCCATCGTCTGTTAAATATGTGCTATAATCACTGCTAGCTTTAATTTTTGTTACATTACGATAGATAGAATAGCCCAATGCACCAACAAGACCTGCGGAAATCAGTACAATTAATGAATACGAAATTACTTTACCTAAGAGTGCATTCCGTTTCACTCTCTCCACTTCTCTTTTTTTCTCCAGGCGCCTTTGCTGCCCCAAACTCATGGAAGAATTATCGATTTGCTTTTTACCCTTCATCTTAACCTCTCTTGTTATTAGTGTTTTATTATTGCAGCTGACATCTTGTCCAACTGTATATTAATACTATAAGTATAGTACATAGCCATGAAAACTGCAATTCTATTCTATACTAAAATTATGAATTATTTGTGTATTACCCCTTTATATTTCAATCCTGACAAAATAGGTGTTAAGTCGCTTGCTGGGCCTGTTTTTTGAGGATGAGCGATAGGCTGCGGTATAATACTTGTCTCTTTTTTGCTCTTATTGTTGGCTGAAAGTCGTTGTTAATATATGGAAAAAGATGTAAGATTAATATGACGTAAATAAATGTTAAGTACCAATGAATTGATTATTGATTCTATTTTCTAATCAACAAATTAACATAGGATAAAACAGGTATAGAATTTACAAGATGTTTACTGTAGGGAAATGGTAGTATAAGAAATATTTGCTAACATAAGAATGTTGGCTATTTACTTTACTAAGCTTAAGCACTGATGACAGAACAAAATTAGTGTAAGAACAGTAAACGAATTGCGTATATCATCATAAGGAGGAAAAAGAATGAAAGTGTTTGCAAAACGATGTCTGGCAGTGATGTTAAGTATTATTATGGTATTTACCGTAACTCCTGCCCAAAGTTATGCAGCAGAAACTGCCGGTACCTATGTGCCTGTCAGTTCAGCAGCCGAGCTTACCAGCGGTAAGTATGTAATAATAGTAAACACCGGTTATGCCATGAGTACATATGACAGCGGTACCAAGTGGATAGGTGCCACTGCACTTAGTCCTGTAGCTGGCAAAATAGTGAACCCTGACAATACCCTGGTATGGAACCTCACGGTCTCAGGTAACAGCGTTACTTTAGCAGATGCGAATGGGATATCCATAAAACCGTTAGGTGGTAATGTAAACGGAATAGAACCAGGTGATTATAACTGGGAGACTGAATTTAATAATGGAACCTTTTCCTTTAAAGGAACTGGTGCGGATACTGTAATGTTAGCAAGTAATAAAAATAGCGAGAATAAATTCAGAGCATATAAAACAGGTACTGCTGCAGGCAATGCCGGTTATCCTTCTGCCTTTACACTGTACAAGCTGGATAGCAGTGTTCCTCCCGTCGATCTAAAAGCAGAAACACCCAAAGCCAGTTTGGCCTCTGGTAACATAGTTTCAGGAAGTGCCATCAGTTTAACCTGTGGTACCCCCGGATCCAGTATCTATTACACAACTGTGTCACCGTCAGCAATTTGGGTGGATTACTCAGAACCTATTACTATAAATACGGATACAACTATCTATGCACAAGCAAAAGCCGCAGGATATGAGGACAGTGATATAGCTGAATTCAATTACATACCTGTTGAAAATCCTGGAACGGATCCCACCTTATATGACCCTGTTCCGGTTATTCCTGAAGGTGCAAAATCTGTTCTGGAAGGCAGCCAGACTGCAGCCGGACAAGTAATTACTGTAGTAGGACAGCTGGTTTACCGATTCGGTAACTATGACAATGCCAATACCGTAATATTGGAAGACGTCATTGATGGAAACATTTACGCCCTTCAGGTATACGATGCCCTCGCCGGTTACAACATCGGAGATGTTGTAAAGCTGACTGGCACCACCTCATTGTATGGAGGAGTTCCTCAGCTGCAGACCCTGACCGGGAAAGAGCTGATAACACCGGCAGCAGAAACACAGCTGATTAAAGCACAGGAATTTACTTCTATTAGTGAGTTGAAAGCTTTTAAGGATTCCCTGGTATCTGAATGGGTAGTTATCAGAGAAATCACTCTTGGTACTTATAACAGCAACGGAAGTACAACTGTAACTGATAACAGCGGAAACAGTATGCCAATCTATCGCGCTGCAACTTATCCCGTTGGTGTAGCAGCCGGTGAAAAGGTTGATCTCTATGCCTGTGTATCCAAATACACTACCACCGAGCAGCTTCGTGTTGGTTCTTCTGCTGATTATGTAGTTAAAAATGACACAAAAGCACCTGTAATAACCCTGCCTGTCTTTGAAAATGCAGAACTTGGCAAGGATTATAAGGTATCTGTTAAGATTACAGATAACGTAGCGGTAGCAGCAGCAGAGCTGACCTACACAATAAATCAAACTGTCTATAAAGCAGCACTGGTACAGAATACTGCGGATAATACTATCTGGGAAGCAACAATCCCCGGAAGTCTTTTTACTTCAGAAGTATCTTCTTTTACCTTATTTGTAACAGCGAAAGATAAAGCAGGAAATGAAGCAGCCAGCAGTGTGAAATCAATATCAGTGACGGATGAACCGCAGGTCGTAAAAGTTACACCGGAACGCAATGGAAAAACCGGTGAGGAAAAGAGACCGGTAATCAGCGTAACAGCAGTAAATGTTGGAACAGCTCCGACAGCTAAGCTTACATTAAAGGCAGGAAGCACAGTTGTATTTGACTCTGTTGCCATGAATTATGCTGACGGAACCTTTTCCTATACACCGGTACAGGACCTGGCGGATAAGGGATATACAGCTACTGTAGTGATAACCCGTGCAGACGGAAAGGCAATAACCTATGACTGGCCTTTTACGGTAGGTACACCAAAATATAATCTGTACTTTGGGCAATTGCATAGTCATACTACCTATTCTGACGGCTCCGGTACTTTAGACGATGCTCTTAATTATATCAATAAGATTAACAAGAGCGACAATGTTGATTTTACCGCTTTCACAGATCATTCCAACTATTTTGATACCAAAACAGAAGTTAACCCGGAGGCTTCTCTGTATAACAAGAGTTTAATGACAGCGGGCAGTCAGACTCTGTGGAATGAGTACAAGGGTAAGATTGCTGAATTCAATGCTGCTGCGGAGAACAGAGGAGTTATTGCCCTTGGCGGCTTTGAAATGACCTGGTCAGGCGGACCTGGACATATCAACACCTGGAACACGGAGGGGATCGTAAGCCGTAATAACACAACCCTTAACAATAAGACCAACGATGTTGGTATGAAAGCGTATTATGCATTATTAAGCCAGCCGGAAGGAGCGGCTTCTGTCAGTCAGTTCAACCATCCTGGCACGACCTTTGGTACCTTTAGTGATTTTGCTTATTGGAATCCGGAAATTGATTCCCGTATTACTTTGGTGGAAGTAGGAAACGGAGAAGGAGCTATTGGCAGCGGCGGATATTTCCCTTCTTATAATTACTACACCATGGCTCTTGATAAAGGCTGGCATGTAGCCCCTACCAATAACCAGGATAACCACAAGGGTAAATGGGGGAATGCAAACGATGCAAGGGATGTTATCATAACAGATAACTTCACGGAACAGGGCATTTATGATGCCTTAAAAGATCGTAAGGTTTATGCAACAGAAGATAAGAACCTTGAGATAACCTACACAGTAAATGATGAATTTATGGGCAGCATCATTAAGGAAGTACCGGAAACCCTAAATTTAAAAGTATTATTAAACGATGCCGATGATGAGATTCAGAAAGCGGAAGTCATTGCAAATAGCGGTAGAGTGGTTTATTCATGGGATGTAAATGCTATGAGCAAGGAATTAAATGTAACCCTGAAACCGGACTACAGCTATTATTACATCAGAGTGAAAGAAAAGGATGGGGATATTGCCGTAACAGCACCGGTTTGGGTGGGCAGTACGAAACTGCTTGGCATCTCGAATGTAGAAAGCAGTACAAATACACCGGTTACCGGCGAGAAAATGACGGTTAAGACCACACTGTTTAACAGTGAAGCTTCCGATGCAGCAATTAAGTCCCTGACCTATAAATTGGATGGAGCGGTAATTGATCAGGTAAACAATGCCGGTACTGTTGCAAAAGGAACAAATACGGCAGTCAATTATGATTTTACGCCTGTGAAAGCAAAGGTACAGACCTTAACCGTTGAAGCTGTATTAACGGTGGGAGACCAGGACTATTCCTTTACAAAGGACCTCAGTCTGGATATCAGAGATGCTGATAAGCTGGTATACATAGGAATCGACGGAAGTCATTACAACGAATATGTAGCAGGAAACTACAAGGATTCCATGGGTAACTTCAGCCGTCTTGCGGCACAAAGTGATGTAAGATGTGTTATTTTAAATACCAGTGAGGAATTGATTTCAGCAGCTAAGAATGCAAACGGTAAATTTAAGATGCTCATACTCACTGCACCCAGTCGCCGTAACGGTACCTCTTTAAGAGAACCTTATGCAGTATATTCAGATGCAGAAATCGCAGCACTCAAAGGATTCGCAGAAGCAGGTGGAAGTCTGGTGCTGTGCGGATGGTCTGACCTTTATGAGAACTATAAGGCCTTCCCGGCGGAAGATCATATGGCAGCGCAGCAGAACAAGCTGTTAGCGGCAATCGGAGCAACTCTTCGTATCAGTGACGACGGTGCTTATGATGATGTACTTAACGCAGGCGGAAGCGAAGCAAATAAAGCCAGATTATATCTTAGCACCTATAACTGGGCAAATCCATTGACCAAAGGCATTGTATTTGATAAAGAGCATCCCAATGATAATCTTTATTCTCAGCTGTTCAGCCAATACGGCGGAGCTACAATTTATGCGGTAGATCAGGAGGGAAATCCCACTTCTGTATTACCGTCTAATATATCACCGGTTGTATACGGACACAGCACTACTTATTCAAAGAATTGTGATAATGACAGCCTGGGCGGAAACATACCGAAATATGAGTATGCGAAGGATGATAACCGTCTGATGGTGCTGGCAGCAGAAACTGTCACTCATTCAAACGGAAGCCAGTCAATGGTAATCGTAGACGGTGCAGCTTTTATGAGTAATTTTGAAATCCAGGCTACGGTTTCAGATACCAATGCGGAATTAAATTATTCAAATTATACAATTTTAGAAAATTTAATTCAATTCGTAAACCCTATTCAGATAGATTCTATTGCAGAGGTTCAGAAGGAAGCAGAAGAAGGGGTAAAATTTACAGTAGAAGGAATCGTTACCTCCAATGCTTCCGGTTTTGATAAAGCTACCGCTTTCTTTGACTGTATCTATCTGCAGGATGGAACTGCCGGTATTAATGCTTTCCCGGTATCAGGAGACTATAAAGTCGGTCAGAAGGTTCGTATAACCGGAACAACCTCCTCCTACAATGGGGAGCGGCAGTTGAATGTAAGCAGTATTTCTTTGTTAGACAGTAATATCCAGACCCTGGAACCAAAAGCTGTAACCGCTGAACAGGTAAATAACCAAACCTACCTTGGAAGTCTTGTAAAGCTTACCGGAAAGATAACCAAAGTTGAACTTGCTAACGGGGCTGTCCAGACGATCCTTGTAAGGGACAATGCCGGAAACACTGCAAGAATCTTCATCGATGGCTATATTACAACAGGCAAGGAAATAAATGATTTAGAAGTGGGTAATAGTATAACTGCAGTTGGCCTGTCATCTTATGATAATACCTTTGACGGTCTTCCAGCACGTATCCGTATAAGAGACAGGGCAGATATTGTGTGTACCAGAGAAACGGTAATAACACCGACACCTGACCCTGTAACACCTACACCAACACCGGTTGTCCCTACCCCTACGCCAATAACCCCTTCACCAGAGAAGGAGACAAAGATTGTACTTGATAATCCGGTAACGAAAATAACAAATGGTAAAGCAACCATCAAATTAGAAGCCAGTGAAAAAGCATTGCAAGAAGCAGTAAAAAGCGGCAGTTCTAATATAAAGCTTTCCTTAGGGAAAGAAGTATTTAAGGATGTCCAGGAAGACGGAAAGGTTACAAAAGGTGTAGCAATTGAATTATCTATTCCTTCTGTAAAGGATGCAGCTGTAAAAACCATCGTATTAAGTCCCGAAGCTTTATTATTCGTAAAAGAATCCGGGCAGGCTCTTACAGTCAAGGTAACAAATGCAGAGGCAAAGAGTTACACCATAAGTATTCCTGCTTCTGAGCTTAAGAAAGTAACGACGGCCTCTAAGGAGTTAAATTTGGCTGTTACAGTGGTAAAAAATACAAAAGCAGCTGTAAATTCAGCAGGAATTTTATCCATAGGAACAGAAGGGAACTTAGCTGCCGGCATGATTGTTACAGTACCCGTTGAAGAGGTTATTTCCTTAAAGGCAGGTAAAAAGGTATATATTTATTATAAGAATACCAAGACCGGCTTGTTGGAAGAAGTACCCAACAACCCAAAGACCATTGGGAAGAATGGTACACTTAAGTTATCCTCACTAAGCGGCGGAGATTATGTTATCTGTACAGAGCAGGTAAAGGATGCCGTTAAGTTGGTTGACAGGGTTACTGTAACTGTAAAGACTTCCGTTACCAAGGGAAATAAACTGAATATCAAAGTAACCCTTCCGAAGGAATTAAGCAAGGTTACGGCATTTGCATACGGTGATCCCCTTGGACAGGAAGAAGCAAAGATAACCTACAAGGTAAGCAATAAGGATATTGCTACTGTATCCGGAAGCGGTGTCATTACTGCCAGGAAAAAAGGTACTGTTAAGGTTACAGTTACCGTTACCTTAGAGAATGGACAGAAGAAGAGCTTCAGTAAAAACATTACAGTAAAATAGTACGAAATACTGAATATTTCACATTTTCAATTTGGGCAGCTATGCAAGCAGGCTTCTGGTTTTGCATGAGTAATAAAATTAGTGATATAAACTTTATTTAACAAAGGTGAGGTGCTGCATTTTCGTGCAGCCCCTTTCCTTGGCTAGATATAGATTTAATCAATAACAGATATAATTGATAATGATGCCGGGAAAACAGCATCATGTTAGAGAGGGCAAAATAACAAACGGCACTTTCCAACATCCTGATATGTACGTGTGTCAAGGCACACAGATGGGAGTTTATATGATAAAGAACCTGAAGATAAAGATTATAACTGCAGTGGTAATGCTGTTACTATTTATCGGTGCAGCAATCCTTTTAAATCAACCGGCTCCGGACGATGTACTGTCCTCTGCGCAAAAAAGAATATTTGCTGTTGCAAAGGTTACAGATATTCTAAGTGACAATGCAGCACCGGACAGCTGGACGGAAGGCAGGCGTATAGGTGAACAGAACCTGGAGGTTACTGTGCTTACAGGCAAGTATAAAGGAAAGGTGCTGGAAGCTGTTAATTATATAAATGCCTACTTCAATGTGGATGCCAAGCTTGGAACACGTATGATCGTCCGGCTGGACATTAACGATGCAGGGGAATTGTACGTCCTATCGATACCTAACTATGACAGAAGCAGTGTTCTTATTATAGCACTCCTTGCTTTTGCCTTACTCATGGTACTGGTAGGAGGTAAGCAGGGAGCAAGGGCTTTATTGGGATTGTTGTTTACTTTGATTAATCTGTGGTATATATTGATTCCTCTGGTTCTAAAAGGTGTATCTCCGGTTATGGCGACAATATTGATTGCTGCCTATACCAGTGCCGGAGCCCTGCTGATGCTGACGGGCTTTACGAAGAAGACTCTGTGTGCTTTCCTAGGCTGTGTTGGTGGGGTAATAGCAGCCGGAGTCTTTGCCTGGCTGGTAACTCTTATGACACCAATAAACGGATTTAATATGTCAGAAGCGGAAGAAATGGTCATACGAGCTTCTGATTCACCCCTTCAGATCAGCGGTCTGCTGATAAGCGGTTTGCTTCTGGCTGCTCTGGGAGCGTTAATGGATACGTCCATGTCCATCGTATCTGCACTTCATGAGGTATATGAACAGAACCCCGCCATCTCTAAAAAACAGATTTTCAAATCTGGTATGAATATAGGCCGGGATGCTATGGGAACTATGGCAAATACCTTAATCCTTGCATTTGTCGGATCAGCATTTAATCTGATGATATTGTTTCAGATTTATGAGTATCCGATGATTCAGATACTAAACAGTGATATGATCGTAATTGAAATTTTACAGGGGATTGCCGGCTCGGTAGGTATAATAGCTACAACACCCTTTGTCTCAGCATTATGTGCGGCTATATTTAAGTGGAACAGGAAAGAAGAAACAGTAAAGGGCAAAGATCATCGAATGAAAAAGCAGTTAGCAGAGAATTAATTGTCTTAAAAAAGTATAGTTATGGATTATGGAATTAATTGTCTTAAATAAAGTACTCAACTTTCCCAGCAAATATTTCTGAATAAAACCTGTATAAATGAGGCTTGAGACAACATCCATTCAGTTACTTTACTTTTGATGTAGGATGTGATAGCTGCTGATAACGTTGAAATATGTTCCACAAACAAAGCCATTAGGCTTTGAAGTGCATTCGTTAAGTCCATGTCCTGTATATCCTCACAGAACA
>Ga0208297_1000826_pt1 | contig 44535 bp, 33 predicted proteins | sample LMS_cellobiose_e_FD_187367 | JGI IMG/M metagenome (GOLD analysis project Ga0208297, IMG submission 187367) | Rumen-fistulated moose microbial communities from Alaska, USA - LMS_cellobiose_enrichment (SPAdes) (version 2) | ecosystem: Host-associated > Mammals > Digestive system > Stomach > Rumen... | reverse complement strand
TGCAACCCGACTCCGTGAAGCTGGATTCGCTAGTAATCGCGCATCAGCCATGGCGCGGTGAATACGTTCCCGGGCCTTGTACACACCGCCCGTCAAGCCATGAAAGCCGGGGGCGCCTGAAGTCCGTGACCGAGAGGAGCGGCCTAGGGTGAAACTGGTAATTGGGGCTAAGTCGTAACAAGGTAGCCGTACCGGAAGGTGTGGCTGGAACACCTCCTTTTTGGAGCGTGTCTTGACGCAGACGCTCGCGGTTCCCTCGGAACTGCTGTACTTGTCTTTCATTATTTATACAGGCTCTTAGCTCAGTTGGTTAGAGCGCTACACTGATAATGTAGAGGTCGGCAGTTCAACTCTGCCAGGGCCTACCGAAAAACGCCGGCCGATAGACCGGCGTTTTTCTTTCCCCCGGGGGTATAGCTCAGCTGGTAGAGCACATGCTTTGCAAGCATGGGGTCGCCGGTTCGAATCCGACTATCTCCACAAAAAAGCTATCGACGTGCGTCGGTGGCTTTTTTTGTGGAGATATGCCGGCGCGCCCGCGCGTCGGCATACCTCTACCATCCCCCTGCACCCCCAGGGGAGAAGGGGAAGGTTCCCCTTCCGCTGCTCCGCAGCTATCCCCTCTGTCGGCCGCTCCGCGCCCTCCGACTTTCCTTTTCGGCCGCTCCGCGGCCTCCTTTTTTCTGCTTTTTTTCGATTCGAAAAAAACATTTCTGTAGAATTACACGTTTCTTTCGGTGTTGAGAGCGGAAATGCGATATTATTGCAGACGGACTTTTAAATGCCGTCGTTATGAATCGTATATTGCTTACCCCTGAACAGCGGGAGCGCTATTTCGCAGTGATGGACAAGTACAGCCGCATCCGGTGCCTGTCCCGCGAGGAGAAGGAGGACCTGATCCTCCGGATTACTTCTTCCGAGTATATCGACTTGATGTGCGGCTGGGCCTTCAAGCATGTATTTGGCCATAATAAGGACTATCTGATGATGCTCCTGAATGATTTCCTGCCGGTGAAGATTGTCGGAATCGACGAGATACAGTATGATCCTAACGAGGTGGATACGTTCAAGGGGGATGACAAGCAGGTGATAATGGATGTTCTGTGCCACACGGAGACGGAACACATAATCGTGGAGATGCAGAAGTCCATGAACAATGAGTTCCGGAACCGGATGGTGTATTATGGCGGGTGTATGATATCCCGGCAACTCAGATCCGGGGATTCGTATGATAAGTTGAAGCCCGTGTATGTCGTCTGTTTTATGAATTTCCGCCTGCTTCACCAGACGGACCAGTTGGTGTACCGGTATCAGCTGCGCGAGCAGGATTCGAACGAACTGTATGGGGACCAGTTGGCGGTGTACCTGTGTGAGCTGCCGCGTTTTGTGAAAGAGAGTGACCGTCCGTTGAATCCGATTGAAGAATGGTTTGAATTATTGCAAAACATGAGTAGATTTGTGGGACGTCCGGAGAGTGTGAGCCGGCGGTTCGATCCCATTTTGGAAGACTGCCGCCAGGTTCGCCTGGATGCCTTGGAGCAGGAACAATACTTTAATGCCATGATATCCGAACACGAAGAACAGAGCATCGCTGCTGCCTATAAGGAGATGGGCTTCCATGAAGGTCTTGAGAAGGGCCTTGAGAAAGGTCGTGCGGAAGGGATTGCGGCGGGGAAGGTTGAGATGGCCAGGGCCTTGAAAGAAATGGGATTTCCGGTCGCGGATATCTGTGCGGCGTCCGGGCTGAACGAGGAGGTTGTTGCTGCGCTCGGGGCCGCTGCAACCGTGTAATCACATCCCACGCCTGATATCGGTGCAGGATTCAGGCCGATTTCTTGCACCGGCGGTGGGGGAAATTCTACTACTTATTGACTGACGAAGAATCAACCATTCTGGAATCGTTTTTACTTAAAGTTCGTTTTTTGCTATCATTGTTATGAGAATTCTTGTGTCCTTGGCATTAGTTTTATGTGCATCTGTCAGCGGATTATCACAAACCAAATCAGTGAACCTGGAATTATTGGGTTCATCCGGTATGGCCGGAGTTAATTTTGATTCTCGGTTTTCCGGCAACTCGGGCTTTGGATATAGCGTAGGTCTTGGCTATGGTTATTCCAATGGAGGCGTTGATCTCCCGGAGACCAAGGGCAATGACGGCATTTCGCATGAAGTTGGGATTCCCGTTGAAGTGAACTATCTCTTTGGGCAAAAGAATAGCCATTTTGTTCTCGGCGCTGGTGCATACGCAGGCGCTCACATCAATGAAGCGCAATCAAAGCCGCAGTTCGCCTACTCATTCTTTGGGGATGTTGCTTACCGCTATCAGAAGCCGACCGGGTTCACATTTGCAGTGGGTATCAAACCGAATATACGACGAGTATTCTGGCCTTATATCACTTTGGGTTATTCTTTTTAACGAATTTAGATTTTGGCCAGCTAAATGGACTGGTATGGAGTTACGGGTGCTGGAAGCCCACGGCTATACCATCCTGAAATAATACAGAAAGGGCAGCAGGATTGTCTCTGGAAACGAAAAAAGACAAGCCGTGCGTGAGGGCGGCCTTATCTGGAACATCATCATCGGTCTGCTGGGCGGTGTCGTCGGCGGCTGGCTGCTGGGCCTCATCGGTGCCGGTGGCTCCTTCTGGTCCGAGTGGTACGGCCAGATCGTCAGCGCCGTCATCGGTGCCGTGGTCCTGCTGTGGATCTGGAACCAGATCAAGAAACTGCTCAAGTAGCAGTCCCTCCGGCCTGCCGTATTTGCTGTCCCGGGATTAAGCGATTTCCGAGATCAGGCGGAGCAGGGTTTCCTTGGCGTCGCCGAGTTCGAGATAGACGCCCTTGTCGCGGGTATAGATCGGGTTTTCGACGCCGGCGTAGCCCGGCTTGAGGTCGTAGTTGCAGACGATCACCTCCGGGGCTTCGTCGACGTTGAGGACGGGCATGCCGTAGATGGGCGTGCCTTCCGCGTTGCGGGCGGCGGGATTGAGGACGTCGTTGGCTCCGATGACCACGACGGCGTCCGTGTTCTTGAAGTCATCGTTGATGGCGTCCATCTCGTACAGCTTCTCGTAATCGACGTCGGCCTCGGCCAGCAGCACATTCATGTGGCCCGGCATACGGCCGGCGACCGGGTGGATGGCGTAGCGGACGCGGGCGCCGCGGCTCTCCAACTTGTCCGCCAACTGGCGGACCTGGTGCTGCGCCTGGGCCAGCGCCATGCCGTAACCGGGGACGATGATGACGTCCTTCGCGCGGGAAAGGACGGCGGCCGCCGTGGGCGCTTCCCCGGCGGGTGCGGCCGGAGCGGCATTCAGCTGGCCGTCCAGCACCTTGACGCGGGCTTCGAGGTCAGCGACCATCGCTTCCAGCGCTTTTATTTTCTTTTCTAAATCCATTATTCTTTGAACCAGTTCTTCGTTTTCAATGACGGGGGTCGGGGTGGACGGCTTCATCGTCCCGCCCGTGAGGATGCTCCTCAGTTTGCGGTTCATGGACCGGCACATGATCTGGGTCAGCAGGAGCCCGGAGGCGCCGACGATGCCGCCGACCGCGACCAGGAACACGTCCCCGATGGCCATTCCGGCGATCGCGCCGGCCACGCCTGAAAGCGAGTTGAGGAGCGAAATGGTGATCGGCATGTCTGCTCCGCCGACGCGAAGCGAGAACCAGAGGCCGAAGAGCGAGGCAAACAGGAACGTGCCCACCACGCACACGGTCAGGCCCGTACCGGCAGCGAAGATGCCCGCCACTACAAAGCCGAGCGTGAGCACCAGGAACAGCAGCGTGCACAGCGCGTGCCTTTTCCAGACCACCGGCTTCTGCGGCAGGACCCGGTGGAGCTTGCCGGCGGCGATCAGGCTGCCGACCAGCGTCACCATACCCACCGCCACGGCCAGGAGCGCGGTAAAGCGGACAAAGGCGCCTTCCCCGTGGGTGGAGAGAAGGCCCACCAGTGCCGAAGCGCCGCCGCCCAGGCCGTTGAACAGGGCCACCGTCTGCGGCATCTGGATCATCTTGACCCGGGCGGCGAGGAGGCTGCCCACCAGCGCGCCGATCAGGATGGAGACATAAATGGTCCAGACCGACACGACGCCGGCGAAGAGGAGCGTCGCGACGATGCCGCAAAGCATGGCCAGCGCCGACAGGAGATTGCCGGCGACGGCGGTCCTGACCTTGCTCATCATCGAAATCCCGGCGAGCACCAGCACCGCCAGGAGCGCACTTATGAGAATCTGCAATGACGGCATGTCCTACTTCTTTTTCTTGTCGAACATCCGCAGCATCCGGTGCGTTACCCCGAAACCGCCGAATACGTTGACCGCGGCCAGCACGATGGCCAGGCCGCCGGCAATCTGGGAAAACACCCCCTCCCCGGCGAGGAACGCGACGCCGGTTGCCACGATGGCGCCGACGATGGTCACCCCGGAAAGGGCGTTCATTCCGGACATCAGCGGCGTATGCAGCAAACTGGGCACGGTCCGGATGATGAAGTATCCCACAACCGTGCTCAGAAGAAAGACTGCTACCAGAATCAGCGGGTGGATCATAAACCCATCGCTTCGCGTGCACCCTGGTGGACAAGCTCCCCGTCAATGCAGACCAGCGATTTCCGGACGATCTCATCGGTCCTGTCGAGGACGACCTTTCCGTCCTTGACCAGGTAGCTTACCAGGTTGTAGAGGTTGTTGGAGAACATCCAGGTGGAACTGGTCGGAAGGAGTCCGGGGATGTTCTTCACGCCCATCAGCGTGACACCGTATTTGGTCTCGATGCCGCCCTTCGGGGTCAGCTCGCAGTTGCCGCCCTGGTCAATCGAGATATCCACGATGACGGAACCCTTCTTCATTCCCTTGACCATCTCTTCCGTGATGATGATCGGGGCGACCTTGCCGGGAATCAGCGCGGAGCAGAAGACGATGTCCATCTCCTGGATGGTCGCCTTCAGGGCTTCCTGTTCCTGGATGAGGACGTCCGCGGGCAGGCGGTTGGCGTAGCCGCCCTCGGCGACGGCGAGCTCGGCGGGAACGGTGGTATCCACCGTCCTGGCGCCCAGCGAGCCGGCGTTCTCGACCGCCATCGGGCGGATGTCGGCGGCGTACGTGATCGCGCCGAGGCGCTTCGCGGTGGCGAGCGCCTGGAGGCCTGCGACGCCGACGCCGATGACCATCACCTTGGCCGGCTTGATCTGGCCGACGGCCGTGAACATCGGGGGAACGAAGGTGGTCATCAAGTTGGCCGCCATCAGGATGCCCTTGTAACCGGCGCAGGTGCTCATCGAGGTCAGCGCATCCATATTCTGGGCACGGGAGATGCGCGGGATGCCATCCAGGGTGATGGCGGTCACGCCCTTCGCGGTGAGGTCTTTCACCATCTTGTGGTTCACGGGGGAGGCCGGGTGGATGAAGGTGATGAGGTACTGGCCCTTGTGCATCATATCCACCTCGTGTTTGCCCTTCGCCTCATTGAACAGGGGCTCCTTGACCTTCAGGATCAACTCCGCCCTGTCATAGATCTCCTGGGGGTCGGCGACCATTTTGGCGCCTTCCTTTACATAGTCCTCATCGTGGTAGAGGGCACCGTCGCCGGCGTGGCACTCGACGAGCACCTCAAAGCCGTCCTTGACAAATCTGCCGACCGTTTCCGGCGTTGCAGCTACACGAGCCTCGTCGTGCATGATTTCTTTGGGAATACCAATGACCATATCGTTTCAGTGTTATTATGTAATTTCATCAAAAGCGACGTCTAAGTTATAAATTTAAAGCGTTCGTTGTTCTTTTTAATGAAATTTATTATCACTTTACCCGATAAGATCGCTTTGTCCCCATAACGCAAGTCGCAGCAACCGGGATGGTTGCTGCGACTGTTTGCATAATACTGTATGGGGACTACCAGCCGGAGACGGTGTTGAGGACGAAGTAGACGACGGCGTTGATGTGGCCGCCGTAGTTGCCCTCGTAGCGGGTGTAGGTGCCGGCGGTCGTGCCTTCGTGGATGCCGAGGCTTTCCAGGTAGGCTGTCATCGAGGCGAGGTTGGCGTAGGGGACGGTCTCGTCTTCCTTGGAGTGGAAGAGGAGGATCCGGGTATCGGCGGGCGGGGTCCAGCCGGAGACCAGGGAGTAGCTCCGGGCGACCGGGATGACGGCGTCATAGGCGGCGCCCGTGCCGGCGATCAGGCCTTCGTGGAGGATGTCGGCGATGGAGGCCGGGTGCTCCGGGTCCGGGCTGAGCAGGCTGCTGATCTGGGAGGTGGTGTATTGCTTGGAGAGGATCCAGTCCTGCCAGTGGGCGAGCAGTTCCCCCTTGAAGAGTTGGTCGTAGGGGATGTTCAGCTGTTTCGTCTCGTTGATGCTGACCAGGGTCATGGGGACGAAGGCGAGGGAGTTGCGGAAGGTCCCGTCGGTATAGAGGTTCCAGGTCAGTTCGACGTCGAAGGGGCTGCCGCCGCACATCACTTTGTTGAAGCGGATGCCGAGTTCCGGGTGTTCCGTGACATACTTGAGGTTGGCCATGGCGTTGAAGCCGCCCTGCGAGTAGCCGAAGCTGTACAGGCGGTCCGGGATCGCGACGTTGCGGTCTTCCAGCAGCCGGACGGCGGCGAGGTAGGCGTCGATGCTGTTATGGGCGGTGTTTTCCGCGTCCAGGTAGCCCTGCGGGCGGTCTGCGGTGGCGCCGAAGCCGTAGTAGTCGGGCATCACGATGGCGTAGTTCCGCCAGGCGAGGGCGCCCTCGAACTGGACCCGCATCGTGGGGCATTCGCCGGCGGAGGCCATGGTTCCGTGGCTGGTCAGGGAGATGCCGGTCAGGGCTTTCGAGCCGTCCAGCGCGGATTCGGGGATGTAGATGAGGGCGGAGAGTTCCGCCGGGTTGCCCTGCGGGTCGACGGACGGGTAGGTGTAACTGATGGCCCGGACGGGGGTGTTGCGCTTGGGGAAGAGGGTCGGCAGGATGGTCTTGGCCGCCGAGAGGTCGTAGCCCGTCTCTTCCAGCAGGGTCTGCTGGTTGGGGTAGGTCTTTTCCGCGGTGACGGTGTATGCGTGGTTAAGCGGGGATGCCAGTTTGGCTTCGCCGTTTTCCAGGGTGACGGTGCAGCCGGGGTCGTCGGGGATGAAAAGGGCGGCCGGGTCGGCGGAGGGGTTGAAGGCGGAGAAGCCGGAGGTGAAGATGCCGGCGCCGGCGGCGGATATGCCGATGCGGGTTTCTTCACCGAAGGGGCCGGTCACGGTGATGCGCGTGCCGGCGGCCAGGTAGAGATTGGAGGGTGCGCCGTTTCCGTCGGAGTTGTCGGTCGCCACGAGGGTGCCGCTCAGGTTGAGGGCGCCTTCGTTGTAGACGGCGCCGCCGAGCGCGGCGGTGTTGCCGGAGAAGAGGATGTCCGTAAGGGTCAGCGTACCTTCATTGTAGATGGCGCCGCCCTGCTCCTCGCGGCCGTCCTTGAGCGTGCCGGGGCCGCTGAGGGTCAGCGACCGATCCTTGTCCACGAAGAACAGGCGCCCGGCGGGGCCGTCACCGGCGGCGCCCGCGATGGTATGGCCGCCCAGCTCGATGTGGAGGGTGCCGCAGACTTCGACGGACTGCGCGCCGGTCATCCGGATGTCGGCGCCCAGGATGACTTTCGGGACGCCGGACTGGTTGGCGGCCAGCAGCTCGCTGTCACTGCTGACGATGCAGTCCATCGCCGCTTCGATCTCATAGTATTTCCCGCCCGTGAAGGTGGCGTCTTTCTTTTCAAAGGAACGGGGCGCGCCGTTGGGATCGACGGCACGCAGGCCTACGGAGGCGTTGCTGACCGCGGGGACGGCCACGTAGAGGACATCCGCCGCCGCTGCGGGGGTGACGGAGATTTCCGTCCCGCCGGCATGGAGCGTCAGGCGGGAGACGCCCCCGGAGACGGGCGAGCCGTCGCTTTCCCGGAGGGTCAGCTTAACGATGGCCTGCTGGCTGTTGAAAACGGCGCCGGATTCCTTGACGGCGATCTTGTCGCCGGCGTCAATGGCGTTGACGGTCACGGAGGCCGCGGCGTAGTCGCAGTGGGCGGCGATGTAGGCCAGCGTTCCGTCCTGGCCGCTGAAGTCCCGGCTCTGGAAACTGAGCTCCAGGACATCGCCGGAGGTTACGATGCCGGTCACTTCGCCGCTGAGCGTGGTGCTCTCCCCGGCGCCCTTGGCCTTCAGTTTGCCGGTCAGGGCGGTATTCCGGGTCCGGTTGTAGACGGCGACTTCGTCACCGGCCGACCAGGAGGCCTTGATCGTGCCGCCTTCGTCGCTGAGGGCCTTGGTATCCAGGCTGCTCCGGACGGCGGTGAGGGACACCGTGTAGGTCTTTGACGTCGGGGTCGGGTCCGGGTCAGGGATGACATTCTCTTTCTTGCAGGCGGAGACGGCCAGCAGGGCGACCGCCGCGATCATCCAAAGGAAGCTTCTCGTTTTCATAACCTTAAAGTTACTGACTTCGATTGATTCTGCCAAATGGGACTCCGGGGGCTAGATGCCGGCGCCGTCGGTGAAGGTGAGGTCCTGGGGTTTGCCCTGGAGGACGCGGGAGCGGGGCGGGACGGAGTGGGTGAGCCAGACGTTGCCGCCGATGACGGAGCCTTCGCCGATGGTGATGCGGCCGAGGAGGGAGGCGTTCGAGTAGACGGTGACGTTGTCTTCGAGGATGGGGTGGCGCGGGAGGGCCATGGGGCGGCCGTCCTCGCCATATTTGAAGTTCTTGGCACCGAGGGTGACGCCCTGGTAGAGGGTGACGTGGCTGCCGATGATGGCGGTCGCGCCGATGACGACGCCGGTGCCGTGGTCGATGGCGAAGTGGTCGCCGATCCGGGCGGCGGGGTGGATGTCGATGCCGGTCTGGGAGTGGGCGTATTCGGTCAGCATGCGCGGGATCACGGGAACGCCGAGGAGGTAGAGGGCGTGGGCGGTGCGGTAGTAGAGCATCGCGGTCACGGCGGGGTAGCAGAAGACGATTTCCTGTTCGTCGACGACGGCGGGGTCGTTCTTCGCGATGGCATCGACGTCGGTCGCGAGCAGGCGGCTGATTTCCGGAAGGCCGGCGATGAAGGCTTTCGCGGTGTCAAGGCTGCTGACGGCGGCGAGTTCGGCGCGGATCACGGAGAGGGCGTATTCCGGGTCCGCGTCGCTGTACTGCGGGAAGACGACGTCCTTGACGCGCGCCATCAGGGATTTCAGGTGGGAAACGGTCTGGTTCAGGGAGATGTCCATCATTTTGCGGGATAGGAGTCAAAGGCGTACAGGACGGTCGAGAGGTAGCGCTCGCCCGTGTCGGGGAGGAGGGCGACGATCCGCTTGCCGGCGTTCTCGGGCCGGCGGGCGAGGCGCAGGGCAGCGGCGAAGGCCGCGCCGGAGCTGATGCCGACGAGCAGGCCGTAGCGCGCGGCGAGCTGCCGGGAGGCGAGGACGGCTTCTTCGTCGGGCATCGGGATGACTTCATCCACGACGGCGGAGTCATAGGTCGCCGGGACGAAGCCGGCGCCGATGCCCTGGATCTTGTGGGGGCCGGGGGCGGCGCCGGAGAGGACGGCCGAGCCGGCAGGCTCGACGCCGACGATCCGGACGGCCGGGTTGTGGCGCTTCAGCGCCCGGCCCGTGCCGCTGACGGTCCCGCCGGTCCCGACGCCGGCGACGAACAGGTCGATTTTCCCGTCGGTGTCCTCCCAGATTTCTTCGCCGGTCGTGCGCTCGTGGGCGGCCGGGTTGGCGGGGTTCGTGAACTGTCCGAGGATGACGGAACCCGGGGTCGCGTCCCGGAGCGCTTCGGCCCGGGCGATGGCGCCCTTCATCCCTTCTGCGCCGGAGGTCAGTTCCAGGCGGGCCCCCAGGGCCTTCAGGAGGCTTTTCCGCTCCTGGCTCATCGTCTCGGGCATCGTCAGGATGACCTTGTAGCCTTTCGCCGTGCCGACCCAGGCGAGGCCGACGCCGGTGTTGCCGCTCGTCGGCTCGATGATCGTCGCGCCCGGCTGGAGGACGCCGGACGCCTCCGCGTCTTCGATCATCGCCAGGGCGACGCGGTCCTTGACGCTGCCGCCGGGGTTGAAAAACTCGAGTTTCAGGAGGATGTCCGCCTGCTGGCCCCCGAATCCCGCGACCTTCAGCAGCGGGGTATGGCCAATCAGATCCGTGAGAGACGTGTATACCATAGATACCTGGTTTTCAGATTCCGTTTACACAAAGATAGTATACTTTTTCCGAATCCAATCCCCATTTATTGGGATTGTCCGGCCGCACCCGTGTCGCTATTTTTGCTGCCGAAATTGGGAGAATATGAGAAAACGCCTTATATATATTGTATTGACGCTGGTCTGTGGGCTGGGCGCCGCGGCGCAGGAGCGCCTGACGGTCGGAGGGTACGGAGAAGTGGCCCTCAGCCGCAATTTCTACAGTGACAACGTTTACCGCTACACGTCCGCCGCGTCCCACGCCGGCGAGAGCCACGGCCGCTTCGACATCCCCCACGCCGTGATTTATCTCGGATACGACTTCGGCAAGGGCTGGACGATGCAGACGGAAATCGAGTTCGAGCATACCGGCACCGGCGGCGCCGTCGAGAAGGAGTTCGAGGAGGCCGGCGAGTGGGAGCGCGAGGTCGAGAAGGGCGGCGAGGTCGAACTCGAGCAGTTCTGGATCCAGAAGAGCTTCCATCCGGCCCTGAACGTCCGGATGGGCCACATCGTGGTCCCGGTCGGCGGGCTGAACAACGCCCACGAGCCGCTTAATTTCTTCACGGTCTACCGCCCGGAGGGCGAATACACGATCCTGCCGTCGACCTGGCACGACACCGGCGTCAGCCTCTGGGGCCGCACGCGCGCCTGGCGCTACGAGGTCCAGATGATCGCGGGCCTCGACGCCTATCTGTTCAGCCGTGACAATTTCATCAAGAAGGGCGCCGGCTCGCCCTTCGAGTTCAAGGTGGCGAACCAGTACGGCTTCGCCGGCCGCATCGACCATTACGCCCTGGACGGCCTCCGCGTCGGCCTGAGCGGTTTCTACGGCCGTGCGATGCACAACACCTATCCGTATGAGAAGCCCTCGGCGCGCTACGCGGACGTCAAGGGCCGCACGGCCTTCGGGGCGCTGGACTTCGCCTACACCGGCCGGCGCGTCATCGTGCGCGGCAATGCGGACTACGGCTATGTCGGTGACGCCGCCGCCATCAGCGCGATGAAGCGCAACCGGACCGCGAACGAAGCCCCGTACGACAAGTCCACCGTGGCCCGCAACGCGATGGTCGCGGGCGTCGAGGGCGGCTATGACGTCCTGCCGTGGTTCGGCCGCGGCGGCGACGACGGGCAGCTCTTCGTCTTCGGGCGCTATGAATACTACAATTCGTATATCCCGGGCCCGGACCAGCAGAACAATGTCCCCTATACCGGGAAACATCGCATCGCCGTGGGAATTAACTGGTTCCCCATTCCGGAGATCGCCGTCAAGGCGGAGTGGTCCCACCGCTTCCTGCCCGCGCAGTACAACAACGAGCCGTCCCTCTCGGTCGGCGTGGCCTATATGGCTTTCTTTAAAAGATAGATTGTAAAAACGCAACGATATGAAGAAGATTCTTAAAGGAATGGCCTTCGTGGCCCTGGCTGCGGCGCTCGCCTGCGCCTGCAAGCCCGACAACAACGGGGACAACGCGATGTCCGAAGAGGAAAAGGCCCTCAAGGCCGTCGTGGAACAGTATGTCCCGGGTGTGATTTATGAGATTTACGGCAACCTGGCGGACGAGACCGAGACGCTCTGGAAGCAGCTCGTCGCGCTGCGGGATGCCTCCAGCCCTTCGCAGGCGGACATCGACAAGGCCTGCGCGACCTTCCTGGAGGCCCGCGAGTGGTGGGAGAAGAGCGAAGCCTTCCTCTTCGGCGCCGCCACGACCTTCGGCATCGATCCGCACATCGACTCCTGGCCGCTGGACAAGGACAAGCTCGCCCTTTCGCTCTCCAACGCGGAAGTCATCGCCCACCTCGCGGAGGAAGGGGCCGGCGCCGCCGATGAGCTCGGCGCCGCCTCCCTCGGCTTCCACGGCATCGAATTCATCCTCTTCCGCAACGGCAAGAACCGCACGCAGGCGGCCCTGCAGGGGGTTGAGGACGACGAGGCCTTCGCCGGGCGCACCGTGACCGGCAAGAGCGAACTGATCTTCGCCGCCGCCGTGGCGGAGGACCTCTACAACGCCTGCGCGCAGCTCCAGGTCTCCTGGGACCCGGATGCGCCGAAGGCCCGCCAGGACCTCATCGAGGAGCTGGAGCTCAACTGCACCGTCGAGGGCTCCGACATGACCTTCGGGGAGAACCTCCTCGGCGCCGCGGCCGCCGGCAGCACCTATGCGACCTGGCAGGAAGCGGCCGCCAAGTCCATCCTGAGCGGCAGCGCAGCCATCGCGGACGAGGTTGCGAACACCAAGATCGGCACGGCCCACTATGTGGGCAGCGACGGCTACGACGCCGACTACATCGAGTCCCCCTACTCGCAGCGCTCCTATGTCGACTTCCGGGACAACATCCTGAGCATCCAGTATTCCCTGTACGGGGACACGGGTGCGACGACGCCGGGCCAGCACTCGCTGATGACTTTCCTCGGAACGTACAAGTACGCCGGCGCGTCGCAGCTCCAGGCGGACCTCGAGGCGGCCTTGAAGGCCCTCCAGGCCTGTATCGACAGCGGCGTCCCGTTCGTCGTGAACCCCCAGGCGGAGGTCGCCGGGAAGGCAATCGCCGCCGTGAACAAGCTCTGCGACGACCTCGGAGATGCGGCTGACTGGATTGTGAAACTGTAACGGAACACGGATATGAAAAGATACCATCGGATTCTGGCGCTGGCGGCGCTGCCGCTGCTCGCCGCGTGCTACGGCGACGGGAAGAACGACGTCCCGAAACCCCGGGAGACGGATGCGAATTACGTCGGCCAGGCGGTCGGCAATTTCTCCGCGGACGAATGGTACGCGGGCGGCGTGCTCGGCACGACCTTGAACGTGGCGGACGACAGCTACGAGGATCCGGCCCCGGCCGTCACGGCGCAGGGCCTGGACCAGGCCTTCAAGCACGGAGAAATGTTCTTCGAGCGCAATTTCACGCTGAATACCGCGCCGTTCAAGGGCCTCGGCCCCGCGGCGGTGCGCAAGTCCTGCCTGGACTGCCACCCGGCCTACGGCCACGGCCAGTTCCAGTCGGAATACATCGCAAACGGCAGCAAATCCTACGGCAACGGCTATCTGCTCGTGGTTTATCATCCCAACAGCCCCGGCTCCAACGACGGCCCGTACGTCGCGGAGGTGACCGGCATGCCGCAGACGATGGCGGAACATCCGTTCCTGCCGCCGATCGACGAGACCAAGATATCCATCACCTGGAACACGGTCGCCGCGATGGAGAGCGGACTCCCGATGAAGTTCCCCGACGGAGAGGCCTACTCGCTGATTTATCCGGAAGTCTATATCCCTGAGGATGCGTTCAATACGAATCCGACGCCCTATGCGGGCGGCCGGGAAGTCGCCTTCCGCCTCGAATCGACCATCGGCGTGATCGGCGCCGGCCTGATCGATGCGATTCCCCAGGAGGCCATCCGGGAGCAGTACCGCGCCGAGGCCCCGTACGTCGAGCTGAATCCGGCGTTCTGGGACAAGGATGCGAACGACTTCGCCGCATCGGCCTTCTACCACAACTGGCAGGCCGGCGCGAACGGCGACGGCTATGACGCGGACGGCAATTTCGTGCCCCGGGATACCTACAGGGACGGCAAGGCGCTGAAGCGCTTCACCTATGCGATGACCCGCGCCACCCTCCAGGACGGCGCCGGCGCGAATGCGATCTGGAACATCACGAACGTGTCCCGCCCGGACCGTCCCTTCCTCTATACGACGCTCGCCTGGGCGACGGCGATGTCCGAAAACGCGTCCGTGATCGCCGCGATCCGCGCGGAAGGGGAGCGCTCCCCGTACTTCGTGGACGTGGACAAGGACGGGGAAGTGACGGATGCGGAGATTTCCGAGGCCGTGCTCGCGCTGCTTTCGCCGAAGACGAACCAGTTCGACAACCCTTACCACAACTTCGAGCCGGATATGAGCGCCGACGACTTCTATGACTTCATGGTCTGGCACCGCGGCCTCGCGGTCCCGCGCGCCCGCAACCTCCAGGATCCGGATGTCCAGAAGGGAAAGGACCTCTTCGCCTCGATGGGCTGCGCCTCCTGTCACAAGCCGTCCTGGGAGACGACGGATGACAATTACTGGAACACCGCGATGAACGAGGGCAAGCCGCTCCCGCGCTTCAAGAATCAGAAAATCTATCCGTATTCCGACTTCATCCAGCACCGCCTCCACATGAAGAACGACATCCACGGCACCTGGTGCCGCACGACGCCGCTCTGGGGCCGCGGGCTCTCCGCCCAGAACACCGGCCGCAGCGACCGCCTCCACGACTGCCGCGCGCGCAATGTCGTCGAGTCGATCATGTGGCACGCCTACTCGAAAGAGAGCGATGCCTTTGAATCTGCCGAAAAATTTTATAACTTGTCCAAGGAAGAACGCGATGCGGTTGTAAAGTTTATAGAGTCGATTTAAACCTGAGATAGAATATATACTGTATGAAACGACTTAAGTATTTGAGTTTCGGAATCCTGGCAGTCCTCGTCGTCGCGATGATGGCTGCCACGGTTCTTGAAAGGCTGAAGGGAACGCCGGCGGCGTTCCGCGTGGTGTACCACAATCCCGTATTCATTGCCCTGTGGGCCGTCGTCGCCGTCAGCGGCCTGGTTTACCTGGTCCGCTCCGGGATGACGAAGCGGCTGTTTTCCTTCGGCATCCATGTCGCGCTGGTCGTAATCCTCGCCGGCGCGCTCGTGACGCACCTCTTCGGGGAGAGCGGCAGCATCCACCTCCGCCAGGACGAGGCGACCGCCGAATATACGCTGGACGACGAATCCCCCGCGTCGCTCCCGTTCAGTATCCGGCTCGAAAAGTTTACCATCGACTACCATACGGGCTCCCGGATGCCTTCCGGGTACAGTTCCGCGATTACGTTCCTGCCGGAGAACAAGCCTGTCCTGATTTCGATGAACAACATCGCGAAGTACCGGGGCTACCGGTTCTATCAGGCGGATTACGACGAGGACGGGCTCGGCAGCATCCTCGCGGTCAGCCACGACCCCTGGGGCGTGGCCCTGACCTATGCGGGCTACCTGCTGCTGCTTGTCTGCATGGTCGGATTCTTCTTCCAGAAAGACTCCGGGTTCCGTACCGCGCTCCGGCGCGTCGTCTCCGCGACGGCCGCCGCGGCGGCCCTCCTGCTCGTGCCGGCGACGCCCGCCTCCGCCGCGTCGCGGGACCTGAAGGATGCGCTGGGCGATATGTATGTCTATTACGGCCACCGCGTCTGCCCCTTCGAGACCTATCTGCAGGAGACCGGACTGAACGCGACCCTGGAGAACCTCGACCAGGTCAAGATCTTCCCGGTCGCGGGACCGGACGGAAAGGTCTCCTGGTATTCCGCGACGGACAAGCTGCCGGCCGCGGCCGAGGAGGACGAAAGCCTGCGCGACTTTATCCGGAATTCGCCGGCGGCCGTGCTGCAGGGCGTGATGGGCGGCGACCGGGCGGAAGCGCTGCAGGTGCTGCAGGGAATCAAGGCGTACCAGGAGAAAGTGGCCGCGTCGGTGATTCCTGCGCCGGGGAAAGTGAAGGCGGAGCGCTGCTATATCCGGATTGCGCGCCCGCGGGTGCAGTTCATGCTGAGCCTCGCGCTGGGCCTGCTGCTCTTCGTGCTGAGCGGAATCGCGCTGACGAAGGGGAAACGGCTGCCGCAGTGGCTGATGAGCGTTTCGACCGGGATTGCGGCGGCGCTGTGGATCTACCTGACGCTCGTGATCGTGCTCCGCTGGGTGGTTTCCGGGACCGGGCCTTATGTCGGAAGGTATAACGTGATGATGCTGATGGCCTGGTTCGCGATGATCGCGGTCCTGCTGCTGTCGCGCAAGTTCCAGCCGGTTGCGCCGATGGGCTTCCTCGTCGCCGGGTTCACGATGCTGATGGCCAGCCGTTCCGGGGTCAGCCCGCAGATTACGCCGCTGATGCCGGTGCTGCAGTCGCCGCTGCTGTCGATCCATGTGGTCAGCATGATGCTCTCGTACACGCTGTTCGGGCTGGTGGCCTTCAACGGCGTGCTCGGCCTCGCCGTTCCTGCGGCTGAGGCGAAGGAGCGGCTGCGGGACGGAAGCCTCGTGATCCTGTATCCGGCGGTGTTCCTGCTGACGTTCGGAACCTTCCTGGGCGCCGTCTGGGCGAACATCTCCTGGGGCAGCTACTGGGCCTGGGACCCGAAAGAGACCTGGGCGCTCGTGACGATGCTCGTGTACGGGTTTGCGCTCCACGGCGGGGCGCTGAAGGCCTTCCGCCGGCCGCGGTTCTTCCACTGGTACACGATTCTCGCGTTCCTGTCAGTCCTGGTTACGTATTTCGGGGTGAATCTGCTCCTCGGCGGAATGCATTCCTACGGCGCCTAGCCTTCGAAGGATTCCCGGTTCGGAATCAGCCGCCGGACGGGCTTCCAATGGTAGAAGAAGCGGCTCGCGATGACGCGGAGGACCGTGTAGGAAGGAATCGCCACGAACATGCCGACGATGCCGCCGACGTTGCCTGCGATCAGCAGGACGATGAAGATTTCGAGCGGATTGGCCTTGATGCTCGTCGAATAGATGACCGGCTGGTAGATAAAGTTGTCTACCAGCTGGGCGCCGAGCATAATCGCGAGGACAATCAGCGCAAAGACCCACAGATCCACGTTCAGGCCGATGCCTGCGCCATATTTCAGAATGACGCAGAGCGTGACGCCCAGCACTTCGCCGATCAGCGGACCGACGTACGGGATCACGTTGAGGATGCCGGCGATGAAGGCGATGCCGATCGCGTAGTTGACGCCGATGCGGGCGATCAGCCAGAGGCCGAGGAAGTCCGCGAGCATCACGGCGATCACCTCGACGACGAGGCCGAGGAAATAGCGCGAGAGCAGCCGCTCGATGTCCTGGATCGTCTTTCCGACCGTCGCCTCGATCCGGTCGGGGACCAGCGCGCCGATGATCTTGCCGAAAAGGGTGTCGTCCTTGATGAAGAAGAAGGAGATGAAGGTGACCGAGAAGAGGGCGACGACGGCGCTGGCGACGAAGGAGGCGACGGAACCGATGAAGCCCGTGATGCCGCTCAGGCCGCCGACCACCTCACCCAGCTTGCTCATGGCGAATTTCACGATGTCGAAGTCCCATCCCGCGTCCGGGAACATCTGGACGATCCAGGCGTTGATGTCCCTGAAGAATTCGCCGTTGGAGAGGAACGAGGTGTCCATCGCGGCGGCCTCGCGGACGATGCCGCTGATGACGGGGATGATGCGGGTCGCGACGAGGACGATCAGCAGGACGATGATGACGAGGGTCAGGATCGAGAGCAGCCACGCCGGGGCCGCCTTTCCGCGGAAGGTGATCGACCGCAGCGTGCGGACGATCGGCTGGCCGATCAGGGAGATGACGAACGAGGCGAGGATATAGACGATCACCGACCGGAAGTACCAGCAGACGACGGCGATCAGCGCAAAGGTGCCGATACCGATCAGGATCCGTGACAGTTTGTCGATGCTCCGCTCTTGTTCCATATCCACGAAGTTAGGAAAAAAATCTTTAATTTTACATCCATGATCCTGAAAGTCCATTCTACGCGTTCGGATTACGATATCCTGATCGAGCGCGGCGCGCTGGGGCGCATCGGCGCGGAGCTCGGCTCCGGCCGGCGCGTGCTGGTCGTGACCGACAGCGGCGTGCCGCCGCAGTACGCGGAGACCGTTGCCCGCCAGTGTGCCGCCGGCCCCGTGCTGACGATTCCCCAGGGCGAGTCCCACAAGAGCTTCGAATCGCTCCAGACCATCCTTTCCGTCCTGCTGGAGCGGGGCTTTACCCGGAAGGATGCCGTGGTCGCCGTCGGCGGCGGCGTGGTCGGCGACCTCGCCGGCTTCGCGGCGGCGTGTTACATGCGTGGAATCGACTTCTACAACGTCCCGACGACCCTGCTCGCGCAGGTGGATTCTTCCGTCGGAGGCAAGACCGCCGTCGATTTCCAGGGGGTGAAGAACATCGTGGGAGCGTTCCACGATCCCCGGAAAGTGGTCATAGACCCCGATGTATTGCAGACTTTGCCTCCGCGGCTGCTCCACGAGGGGCTGGTCGAGGCGATCAAGATGGCGGCGACCTGCGACGCGGCGCTCTTCGCGAAAATCGAGGCGGCGGCGCGGCTCGAGGACGTGCTCGACGAGGTCATCGCGGGCGCGGTCCGGATCAAGGCGGACGTCGTCTCGCAGGATCCGACCGAGCGGGGCCTGCGCCGCGTGCTGAATTTCGGCCACACGGTCGGTCACGCGGTCGAGGCGGCCGCCGGCGGGGCGCTCTACCACGGCGAGTGCGTCGGGATCGGGATGCTCCCGATGGCCGGCGCGGAGGCCCGCCCCCGGATCCGGGCCCTGCTGGAGCGCTATTCGCTGCCGGTCGCGGCGGATTTCGGACCGGATGAGCTGATGCAATACATGATCCACGACAAGAAGGCCGGGGACGGCGGGATTACCGTCGTTTTCGTGGACCGGATCGGGTCTTTCGAGTTCCGGACCCTGGATACGGAGCTGCTGCGTACCCTTGTCAGCCGGGCGTAGCTTTGCATTTTTGTCCAAAATTGCGTATTTTGCGGAGTTATGGTCGCTGATTTCATTACCACCGTCGGAGATTATATCTGGACGTATCTGCTGATCGGCCTGCTGCTCGGCTGCGCTGTTTTTTTTACCATCCGTACCCGCGGCATCCAGTTCCGGATGATTCCGGAAATGTGCCGCATCATGCTGGGGCGTGACCGCAAGGATAAAGGGGGCATCGGCTCCTTCCAGGCCTTTGCGGTAGCGCTCGCGAGCCGCGTCGGGACCGGCAACCTCGCCGGCGTCGCCTCCGCGATCTTCATCGGCGGCCCGGGCGCGGTCTTCTGGATGTGGATCACGGCCCTGTTCGGCGCCGCGACGGCCTTTATGGAGGCCACGCTGGCCCAGCTCTACAAGAAACGCGGCAGGGAGGCCTTCTACGGCGGTCCTGCGTATTATATGACGACGGGCCTCGGGGCCCGCTGGATGGCGGTTTTCTTCGCCGTGCTCGTGCTCCTGAACTTCGGCATGGCGAACCAGACGGTCCAGAGCAACACGATCGTCGCCTCGCTCTCTTCGCTCTTCGGGGTGAACCCGCTCTGGGTCGCCCTGCCGATTGCGCTCCTCGCGTTCGCCATTGTTTCCGGCGGCGTGGTCCGCATCTCCCGGGTGACCAGCATCCTGGTGCCGTTCATGGCAATCGGGTATATCCTGGTCGCGCTCTATGTGCTCCTGACCAATCTCGGCGCGATTCCGCAGATGCTGGGGCTCATCTTCAAGGGGGCCTTCGGCTTCCGGCAGGCGGCGGGCGGCATGTTCGGCGCCGCCATCATGCAGGGCGTGAAGCGCGGCCTGTTCTCGAACGAGGCCGGCGAGGGCTCCGCCCCGAACGCCGCCGCCATCGCCGACACGACCCATCCGGTCAAGCAGGGCCTGATCCAGGCCCTCGGCGTCTTTGTCGACACAATCCTGATCTGTACCTGCACCGCCATCATCATCCTGCTCTCGGGCCTTTGGGACAGCGGCGCGGACGGCATCCTGCTGACGACGCTCGCGATCGAGAGCGAGGTCGGCGTCTTCGGAAAGTACTTCCTTTCCGCCGCCGTCTTCCTCTTCGCCTTCACCACGATCATCAGCAATTACTACTATGCGGAGACCAACCTCCGCTACCTGACGCGCTGGAAGTGGCCTGTCTGGACCTTCCGCGTCCTGACGCTCGCGATCGTCTTCCTGGGTGCGCTGATCGAGCTGCAGACTGCCTGGGCGATGGTGGACTTCACGATGGCGCTGATGACCCTGTGCAACCTCATCGCGCTCCTGCTGCTCAGCAACCAGGCCTTCGTCCTGCTCAAGGACTACCGGCGCCAGAAAAAGGAAGGAAGGATGGAGCCGGAGTTCGACAAGTCCATCCTTCCCGATATTGCGTCCAAACTCGAATCATGGTAAAGATTGCAGCGATACTGGCATCCGCGCGGCGGCCTTTCCCCTCGATCGAGATTGTCCCGCCGCTGAAAGGGATGACGAAAGGGGAGTTACTCGACTCCGTGCGTCCCTTCATGGAGTTCAAGCCCCCGTATATCAATGTGACGAACCACCGGGACGAGTGTGTCTATGTCCCGCAGCCCGACGGGCGTTTTGTCTGCCGGACCGTCCGCAGCCGCGTCAGCTGTACGGCCGTCTGCGCGGCGATCCAGTCCGCGTTCGACACGGAGGTGGTCCCGCACGTGATCTGTGCGGGGACGACCGCCGATCGGATTGAGGCGGAACTCCAGGACCTCGCTTTCCTCGGTATCTCCAACGTAATGGCCCTCCGCGGCGACAGCCTCGTCGGGGAGAAGCGGTTCACGCCGGAGCCCGGCGGCTACCGCTATGCCTCCGAACTCGTCTCCGCCGTCCGCGCTTACGGGAAGAATACGGGCTACGACTTCTGCATCGGCGTCGGGGGCTATCCGGAGAAGCATTTCGAGGCGGCCAATCCGGAAGAGGACCTCGCGAACCTGAAGCGCAAGGTCGATGCCGGCGCGGACTACATCATCACGCAGATGTTCTTCGACAACGCCGTCTTCTACCGCTTCCGCGACCGCTGCCGCGCCGCCGGCATCACGGTCCCGGTCATCCCCGGCCTGAAGCCGCTCTCCACGGCGCGCCAGCTGGAGCTGCTGCCCCAGACCTTCTCCATCGACATCCCGCAGGAGCTCTCCGCCGAAATCCGTGCGCACGCCGGCGACAGGGCTGCCTGCTACGAAATCGGCCGGCGCTGGTGCGAAGCCCAGTGCCGCGACCTGCTGCGCCACGGCGTTCCCGCCGTCCATTTCTATACCATGGGCCGTCAAGACAATGTCATCTCCCTTCTCCAAACTTGCTTCTGAGGACCGCATCCTGATCCTCGACGGAGCGATGGGGACGATGATCCAGCAGGCGAACCTGCCGGCCTCGGAATTCATTGTCAATGAGTTCCTTAATCTGACGCATCCGGACCTCGTCCGCTCCGTCCACGAGTCCTACCTCGCCGCCGGCGCCGATATCCTCTCGACGAACAGCTTCGGCGCGAACCGGCTTTCCCTGCGGGCATACGGGCTCGACGGCCGGGCGGCGGAGATGGCGCACGCCGCAGCGCGGATCGCCCGCGCGGCGGCCGACGCCGCCCCGCGCCCCGTCCTCGTCGCCGGCAGCGTCGGCCCGGGCGGAAAGTCCCTCTCACTGGCCTCGGACGCGGACCGGCCCGATTTCCGGGAATATGATTTCGATGCGCTGAAGGACTGTTACGGCGAGCAGATCCGCGCCCTCGCCTCCGGCGGCGTGGACCTGCTGCTGTTCGAGACCTGGTTCGACGCCCTGAACGCGAAGGCCGCCGTCAAGGCGCTGGAAGAATCCGGCTGCGGCCTGCCGCTCGTCATTTCCGCGACGGTCAGCGACCGCAGCGGCCGGACCCTGACCGGCCAGACGCTGGAAGCCTTCTTCCGGGCTGTCCGCCATGCGCCCGGGCTGGCCGCCTTCGGCATCAACTGTGCCCTTGGCGCCGCCCAGATGACGGGCCTCGTCGGCGAGATCGACGCCTTCTCCGACCTGCCGCTGGTTTTTTATCCGAACGCCGGAATCCCGGATGAACTGGGGAACTACACCGACACCCCGGCGGCGATGGCCGCCGTCGTGGGGGATCTTGCCCGGAAAGGGCTCCTGAACATCGTCGGAGGCTGTTGCGGAACGGGTCCGGACCACATCCGGGCGCTCGCGGACGCCGTCCGCGGCGTCCCGCCGCGTCGGCCCCGCCCCCGCCGCAGCACGCTCGTCGTGAGCGGCCTGGAAGCCTTTCCGATCGACCCTTCCCGCAATTTCACGAACGTCGGCGAGCGCACCAACGTCGCCGGCTCCCGCAAGTTCGCCCGCCTGATCGGCGCGGGCGACTACGGCGAGGCGCTCCGGATCGCCGCCGACCAGATCGAGGGCGGCGCCTCCGTGATCGATATCAATATGGATGACGCGATGCTGGATTCGACCCGCGAAATGCGCATCTTCCTGCGCCACGTCAGTTCGGACCCCGCCGTCGCGAAAGCCGCCGTCATGATCGATTCCTCCCGCTGGGAAACCGTCGTGGAGGCCCTGAAGAATGTCCAGGGGAAGAGCATCGTGAATTCCATCTCCCTCAAGGACGGGGAGGAGGTCTTCCTGCGCAAGGCCCGCCACATCCGCGCGATGGGCGCGGCGATGGTCGTGATGGCCTTCGACGAAGCCGGCCAAGCGACGGACTACGAACGCAAAATCCGGATCTGCGAGCGCTCCTACCGCCTGCTGACCGCCGCCGGAATCCCACCGGAGGAGATCATCTTCGACCCGAACATCCTCTCCGTCGGCACCAGCATCCCGGAGCACGCCCGTTTCGCCGTGGACTATATCGAGGCGGTCCGCTGGATCAAGCGGAACCTGCCCGGCGCGCTGACCTCCGGCGGCGTCTCCAATCTCTCCTTTGCCTTCCGCGGCCAGAACGCCGTCCGCGAGGCGATGCATTCGGCCTTCCTGTACCACGCGATCCGCGCCGGACTGGACATGGCCATCGTCAATCCGACGATGCTCCAGGTCTACGACGCGATCGAGCCGTCACTGCTGCGCGCCGTCGAGGACGTCCTCTTCGACCGCGACCCGGAGGCGACGGCGCGCCTGGTCGCGAAGGCTGCCGAACTGGGCGCCCAGGCCAGGGAAGCCCCGGACCGACAGCCGGGGAACATAGATCGTGGAACGCCCGAAAACCGCATTTGCGATGCGCTGGTGCGGGGAACGACCGCCGGACTGGAGGATGCGCTGCAGGAAAGCCTCGCGGCGCTCGGGACCCCGGTGGCCGTCATCGAAGGCCCCCTAATGCGGGGCATGGAAACGGTCGGCCGCCTCTTTGCGGAAGGGAAGATGTTCCTTCCGCAGGTCGTCAAATCCGCGAAGGTGATGCGTGCGGCGGTCGCCCTGCTCGAACCTCTGATGGAAAGCGGCGCGCGGGATTCAGGCCGGCCGAAAATCGTGATCGCGACGGTCCAGGGCGATGTCCATGACATCGGCAAGAACATTACGGCGATCGTCCTCCAGTGCAGCGGATTCGAGGTCATCGACCTCGGCGTGATGGTTCCCTGCGCTGAAATCCTGGCCCGTGCGGAAGCGGAGGGCGCCGCAATCGTCGCCGTCAGCGGCCTGATTACCCCGTCGCTCTTCCGGATGGAAGAGCTCTGCCGGGAAATGGCCGCCCGGGGGATGCAGGTGCCGCTTTTCGTCGGCGGCGCCGCGGCTTCTGCCGTCCACACGGCCGTCAAGCTCCGTCCGCTCTATGCGGACGTCCACTACGGCCCTGACGCCTCCGCCGCGGCCGTTCTGGCAAAGAAATTCATCGCCGATCCCGCCGGGTTCCGGGCCGCGGAAACGGCGCGGTACGACGGCCTGCGCGCCCTGCGCGCGGCGGCTGCGCCGAAGGCCGCCTCCACCGCCCCCGCGCCCTATGCCGCCTTCGTGACCGGCACCCCGTTCCCGGATATCCCGGCGACGGACATCCCCCTGGACCGGCTGATGCCGTACTTCGACCGGAACCTGCTCGCCGCCGTCTGCGGCGTCAAGGGGGGCGCGCCTTTCCCGTTCGCACGGGAAGCCGAGGCCGTCCTTGCCAGTCCCGGCCTCGCCGTCCGCGTCTGCGCCCGCTTCTATCCGTGCCGGCGCGCAGGAGACGATATCGTCTCCGCCGACGGCACGCTCCGCCTGCCGATGCTCCGGCAGGAAACGGCCCCGTACCGCTCCCTCGCGGACTTTTTCCCGGCACAGCCTGCGGACGCATGCGACTGCCATCCCGCGCCCGCGAGCCCGCTGGGCCTGTTCGCCGCGAAGGTCGAAGGCGGCTCCGGCGACAATGAACTGATCCTTCACGCGGTCCGCGTGACCCTCGCCGAAGCGGCCTCCGCCTGGCTCCGGGCCCGATTCTCCGCCCAGGCGCCCGCCGGCGCGAAGGTGGTGATGCCGGGCATCGGCTATGCCTGCTGCCCGGACCACAGCCTGAAACGGGACGTGCTGGAGCGCCTCCCGATCGGTATCCGGCTGACCGAAAGCTGCGCGATGATTCCGGAAGCCAGCGTCTGCGGCCTCGTCATCGCCCACCCGGACGCCTTCTTCCCGGACATCCATTTCCTGACGGAAAAGGCCCGCGGGGAATACCTTTCCCGCAGGCCCTTGTCCTCCGAAGAAGCGGAACTCTTCCTGGGCGCCTTAACGCGCGCCGCCGCCGAATCCGCCGCCGCTGAACCCGCCGCCACCGCCGAATGAGGCGAAGCCGCCCTTGCCGCCGACGGACGCGGCCGTCTGGACGTGCGTCACGGCGCTCATCAGGGAATTGGACATGTTGTTCGACAGGTAAATGACGCGGTTCATCGTCGGAATGTCATAGCCGACAGCCTCCTCGAAGACCTTCGGATCGATTTCCTTGAGGTCCTTCGCGACCTTCTCGGCCATTCCGTAGAGGGCGCCGAAGATGATGTAGTCCTGCCAGAGGGCCACTTCCTCGGACTTCCGCTCGCCGATGATCGTGAAATCCTTGAGATAATTCCTGAATCCGATGGCCCGGCGGGCGTTCAGCTGCCCTTCCGGGGAATAGGTGTTCCGGCTGACGTAGCCGTTGTCCTGCAGCAGCTCGAGGCCGGCGCTGTTCAGCCCGAGCACCCAGTCTGACAGGCGCTTCGCATTCGCTTTCTTCCGGGACCAGCGCGCGAATTCCCGGTCCTGCAGGATCCGGTCGCCGCCGCTGGCCTCCTCGATCATCCGGAGCAGCTCCTTCTCGGGCCGGGACATTTTCTCCAGGTCCGGGTGCTCGGCGAGGGCCAGCAGGACCTTGCCGTTCGCGTCGCGGCTCAGCACGATCTGGCCGTTCTTGACCATCTTCAGGATCATTGCGCTCGCGACGTCGTTCTCCTTCGCGCTCCGGTAACATTTCCCCAGGATGTAGCGCGTCTGGACGATCTCGCCGCCGAACGGCAGGTCGCGTTCGTAGCCGATTTCCTTGACCTTGTCGACGCCGAACATCTTCCGGTTCCGGTTCCGGATGGAACGGGTGGTGACGAAACCGACGAGGACGCAGAACAGGGCGGAGAAGACGCCGAAGAGGCGGCCGAGGAGGGTATCCTGCTTCTGCTTCTTCAGGTATTCCTCATAGCTGCTGCCGTAGAAGGCGACCTCCTTGACATCCTCGAAAGTCTTGTCCTGGACGCTCGGGGAGGCGAAAATGCCCTTGTCGAAACGGGCGAGGACGATGACGGAATGCCTGTCTCCCGTGAAGGGGGCGTCCGTCTCCGCGACGATGGTCCCGTTCGCGAACCGGACGTCGCCTTCGTAGCCGAAGGCCCAGATCGCGGCGTTCTCCTCGCTGAATTCCGCCAGGTCGGAACTGATCTTGACCCGGACGTGCTGCGGGCGCGGCTGGACGCCGGGCGAAACGAACTGGACGTGGAGTGCATCCGCGTCGGAGAGCGTCTTGACGACGTTGGTCATCGTGTACTCGGCCGTGAAGACGTGCTCGCCGTGGGAGCCGAGGCCCCAGCAGAGCTCGCAGCCGTCGCGCTTCGTCACGATGCCGCACTTCCCGGCCTTCCGGCTCATCGACCAGTCGACATTCCACTCGCCGACGTTCTCGAAGCGGTTCCCGTTCTCGTCCGTGACGGTGAAATTGGTGATGCGGATGTCGCCGAGGTTGCTCCGGACCAGGTACCACTCCGTTCCGTCGTGGATGTCCATCGTCCAGACCTCGCGGATCCGGGCGCTGCCGTCCCGGTTGAGCTTGACGGAGATGTTGACGTCGTCAAGCCGGGACGCAAAAGCGCCGGGCGCCCCCAGCAGGGCCGGGAGCGCCACGAGCAAAAGGGCGAATAACCGTTTCACGGCTTAGATTTTCATCGAAGGCATCTGGTCCTTGCCGTTCTTGGCTTCCTGGAGATACTCCTTCGTGGTGAAGCCGAGCATGCCGGCGACCAGGTTGTTCGGGAACTGGCGGACGAGACGGTTGAAGTTCGTCGCGGCGTCGTTGTAGACCATGCGGCTCATACGGACCTGGTTCTCGTAGGTGTTGATGCTGTCCATCGTCTTGATGAAGGTCTCGTTGGCCTTGAGGTCCGGGTACTGCTCGCCGACCGCGAGGATATGGGTCATCGCCTCGGTGAGGAGGTTCTCCTGGGCGTTGGCCTCGGCGGGGGTGCTGTTTCCGGTGATCTGGCGGCGCTGGGCGATGACGTCGGTCAGCGTCTTGTACTCGTGCTCCGAGTAGGACTTCGTCATCTCGGCGAGCGCGGTCAGCGCATCCCAGCGGCTGGCCTGCTGGACACCGATCTGGCTGAAAGCATTCTTGCAGAGCTCATCCTTGCTGACGAGCGTCCGCTGGACGGAAATGACCCATAGTACGATGACTGCGACTATGGCAAGAATGATAAGGAGTGTCATTGCTGTAAGTTTTATTTTGGTAAATATAAAAACAATCCGTCAAAAGGTACGTTTTTTTACGGGGAGGGGGCTTCTGTCACGCGCAGGGCCGTTCCTGTCACAAAGATATGTTTTTTTCAGTCACGGCGGAACGCTTTCCCGAACTTCGCGTAAAACAAGTCGTTATGCTCGAAAAGATCTACTGCGCGAAATGCATCGGCATCGATGCCGTTCCCGTGACCGTCGAGGTGGATATCCGCGGAGGCGTCGGGATCCACCTCGTCGGCCTGGCCGACACGACCGTCAAGGAGAGCCTGCTCCGCATCGTAACCGCCCTGCAGGCGCTGGGCTATCATATTCCTGGGAAGAAAATCGTGATCAACCTCGCGCCGGCGGACCTGCGCAAGAGCGGCAGCGGCTATGACCTCCCGATTGCGCTGGGGATCATCGCCGCCTCAGAGCAGCGCCCGCTGCCGCAGCTGGGGGAGTATGTGATCATGGGGGAGCTGGGCCTGAACGGCGAGGTTCGGGAGATTACCGGGGCCCTGGCGTATGCCGAAATGGCCGTGCAGGAGGGATTCAAGGGCTGCATCCTGCCGCTGCGCTCCGCCCTGGAGGCGGTGGAATACCGGGAGATTGCCGTGTACGGCGTGCGGACGCTGGACGACGCGGTCCGGGTCCTGGGCGGGCAGGAGGACTGCGACGGGCTGCTCGTGCGCCACAGCGCCGAGTTCCGGGAGTCGCAGGACCGGCCGCTGCCCGCCGCGGACGCCTCCGTCCTCGATTTCTCCGAAATCGTGGGACAGGAGAGCGCCAAGCGCGGCATCGAGATCGCGGCCGCCGGTGGCCACAACCTGATCCTGGTCGGCAGCCCCGGGAGCGGGAAGAGCTCGTTGGCGAAGGCGATGGGCTCGATCCTGCCGCCGATGACGCCGGAAGAGGCGGTCCGGACCTCGAAGATCTACTCGATTGCGGGGAGCATGCCGCCGGGGACGGGGCTGCTGCGCCAGCGGCCCTTCCGCAGCCCCCACTACAGCGCGACCCTCGCCTCGATCGTCGGCGGCGGCTCCGGCGACAGCACCCGCCCCGGCGAAGTAACCCTCGCCCACAACGGAATCCTCTTCCTCGACGAGATGGCCCAGATGCCGCGCAGCGTCGTGGAAGCGCTCCGGGGGCCGCTGGAAGACCGGAAAGTCGAGATTTCGCGCCTGCGGACCAAGGTCGTCTACCCGTGCTCGTTCATGCTGGTCGCCGCCTCGAACCCGTGCCCCTGCGGCTACTGGGGGGAAGGGGACCGCTGCCGCTGCACCCCGACCCAGCGCCAGGCCTACATGAGCCGCCTTTCGGGGCCGATCATGGACCGGATCGACCTCCAGATTTTCTGCCGGCAGGTCGATTCCCGGCTGATGAACAGCCGGCGGCCGGCGGAGCCGAGCGCGCAGGTCGCGGCGCGCGTCCGCGCCGCCCGCCGCCTCCAGCAGGACCGCCTCGCCGGCGAGTCCGCGAACACCAACGCCGAAATGACGAACAAAATGCTGGAAAAATACTGCCCGCTCTCGGAAGAATGCCAGGCGACGATGGAGTCGGTCATCAACCGCCTCGGCCTGTCGATGCGCTCCTATTTCCGTGTGATCAAGGTTGCGCGGACGATCGCGGACCTCGCCGGCGGGCGGCCGATCGTGCCTGCGGACCTGCTGGAGGCCGCCGGCTACCGCTTCCTCGACCGCCGCGACCTGTTCGACTACTAGTCTTCCCAGGTCAGCGTGCGGGTGCCGTCGGGGGAGACGGCGATATGGATCCGCAGGGTCTCTTCGGGGAGAATCTCCTCGATGTTCTCCGGCCACTCCATCAGACAGAGCGCGCCGCTGTCGATGTAGTCGTAGAAGCCGATGTCGAGGGCTTCCGCAATCTTCCCGATCCGGTAGAAATCGAAATGGAAGACCGAATCGCCGGCGGCGGTCCGGTACTCGTTCACGATCGAAAAGGTCGGGGAACTGACGGCGTCTTCCCGGACCCCGAGCACGCGGCAGACCGCCGTCGTGAACGTCGTCTTCCCCGCGCCCATCGGCGCATAGAACGCGATGATCCGGTTGTCCCCGATTTCGTCGAGGAAACGGGTGGCGGCCGCGTCCAGGCCTTCCAGCGAGCTGATTTCGATCCGATGTTCCATTCCGAAGGCAAAGATATGCAAATCCACCGAAAAAAATCCGTATCTTAGTAGTTCGGATAACGAAAACCAAGCGAAACGATATGAAAAGAATTTCCCGTCTCCTCCTGCTGGCAGCGACGCTGCTGCTTTCCGTCGCCTGTGCGAAAAAGAATCCGGTCCTGACCGTCGACGGCGGCCAGGTCCAGGGCGTCGAGACCCGCACCAAAGGCGTCATCGTCTACAAGGGTATCCCGTACGCCGCCCCGCCGGTCGGCGAATTCCGCTGGCGCGAGCCGCGCCCCGTCCTTCCCTGGAAGGGCGTGAAGGTCGCCGACAAGTTCGGCGCCCCGGCCGTCCAGGCGAAGCATATGCCCGGCGGCTACACCCCGGAATTCTTCTTCGACGGCGACCCGGAATTCAGCGAGGACTGTCTCTATCTCAATATCTGGACCCCCGCCGCAGGCAAGACAGGCAAGAAACTTCCCGTCACGCTCTGGGTCCACGGCGGCGGCTATACCGCCGGCTGGGGCCACGAGCCTGAAATGGACGGCGAAGAATGGGCGAAGCACGGCGGCATCCTCGTGACCTTCAACTACCGCCTCGGCATCTTCGGTTTCTTCACTCACCCGCTCCTCTCCGCCGAAAGCGACCACGGCGTCTCCGGCAACTACGGCATGCTGGACCAGATCGCAGCCCTGAAGTGGGTCAAGCGCAACATCGCCCAGTTCGGCGGCGACCCGGACAACGTGACCGTCATGGGCCAGAGCGCCGGCGCCATGAGCGTCCAGACGCTCGTGACCTCCCCGCTCTCCCGCGACCTCGTGAACAAGGCCATCATCCAGAGCGGCGGCGGCATCAGCGACCGTCCGGTCCTCGGCGGCACGACCCTGGAGCAGATCCAGGAGAACGGCAAGAAGCTGATGGACTGGGCCGGCTACGATACCCTCGACGGGATGCGCGCCGCGACGACCCAGGACGTCTTCACCCTCCTGAACCGCTACTACGAGGCGACCGGCGACCGGACCCTCCGCATCTCGACTTCCCCCGTCATCGACGGATGGGCCTATCCGGAGACCTTCTCCTCCGCGGCCCTCGGCGGCCGGATCTCCGACGTCCCGTACATGATCGGCTGCACCCTGAACGACATGGGCGCCCTCGCCCGCGGCATCGACACCTTCTGCCTCGAGCGCGAGAAGCAGGGCGGCACGTCCTACGCCTACCAGTTCGCCCGTCCGCTCCCGACCGACGGCCGGGGCGGCGTGCTCGTCGGCGCGTTCCACTCCTCGGAGCTCTGGTACATGTTCAAGACCCTCGGCTACTGCTGGCGGCCCTTCACCGACGCGGACTACGCGCTCGCCGAAGACATGATCACCTGCTGGACCAACTTCGCCAAGTACGGCGACCCGAACGGCAAGGGCCCCGAAGTCTGGACGCCCTTCACGGCCGAAAAACCGGAATTCATGATCTTCAAGATCGACGACGACGCGGAGGCGGTCGCCTCCGGCATGGGCCGGCTGAACTAGTAATCCAGGCTGATTCCCGTCAGGATCAGCCCCGGAGCCATCGCAGTCGTGACCCCGTCGTTCCATACCATCGGAGACGCCCCGGATTCCCGGGGCGTTCCTGCAAACAGGAAGCGCCCGTCCTCGAAACAGCCCTGGCGGCAGGTAGGGTAGCGGAACACCCCTTCCAGCTTCATCCTGCCGGCCCAAGGGGACGACAGCGTAACCTGCCCCTCCCCGTCGAACCCGATCCCGGCGAGGTAGCCGTCCTCCTCGAAGATCAGGTTGTTCTTCCCGGAGAACGTCTGCTCCAGCCCGTCCCGGCGCCAGAGCCCCGTCTGGTATTCCATCTTCCGGGGATTGTACAGCGTCCCGTAGAAGGCGACGTCGTTCCCGATGCAGGCCAGCCGGAAATCCTTTCCGACCTGGAGCGCCGCGTCGTGGAGGTCGTATTCCTCGTCGTCCACCAACAGCACCGGCGCGGACGTGAACCCCTTGCGCACGACCATGCACAGCTGCCCGCCGATCATCTTCAGGTCATAGATCTCCGTCACGCCGGACGGGACGGCGACCTCGGCCCGGCTTCCGTCCTGCACGACGTTCCACTTCCGCTCGCTGCCGTCGGCGCCCGTCGTATAATAACAGAACGTCAGGAGCGCGCCGTCGCGGTACAGCGCGCCCGTCGGCGCGGTCGTGACGTCCAGCAGGTCCCCCCAGACCCGCCCTGTCTCGCTGCTGAACAGGATCTTGCCGTTCCTGCGCAGGGCGAACCCCTCTCCGGAGCGGTTCTGCCCCAGGGTATAGAGGTCTTCCCCCGCCGCCAGGAGGCCCCGGAGGATTTCCCGGCCCTCGTAGCGGAGGAAGTCCTTCCCGTTTTTCTTGATGACGGTTTCCGTCAGGGAGACGTATTCCGTATAGAGGTTGCCCTCACAGATGTGGTGCAGGTCCGTGTCCGGGCTGATTTCGCTTCTCGGGCCGGCCGGAAGCCGGAGGATCTCCTCGAAATCCCGGAACAGGCAGACGTACCGCAGGGAATCCGCGGCGTCGACGGCGGAAACATAAATGCTTTTCTGCAGGGGAGCGTCGAGCGTATCCGCTGCTTCGGGGCGCGTGAAGCCCCGGTGGTTTCCGCCTTCCGGCCCCGCGGGATGGCAGCAGAGCATCCCCAGGCAGCAGACGGCGGCAATGGTCAGAGTCGTTTTCATAGTTTGAGCTTTTCCCAAAGGAAAGCAATAAAAACGAAACCCCGGGCCTTCCGCCCGGGGTGTTCGTCACAAAGATAAGTTTCTTTCGGTTTTTTCCGTTTTTACAGGTCGAAGCGGAAACCGGCCTCGAGGTTGAAGAGGAACGGCTTCTGGGTCCGGACGCTCTTCGGCTGGCCGCAGTCGAAGTAGTAGCGGGCGCTCGGGTCGAAGAACACGCCGACCCGGTCCAGGATCATATACTGGACGCCGAGGCCTGCATCGACGGACCACTGCAGGCCCGGAACCGACTCGCGGTACACGAAGTCGGCGTTGCGCGCACGGAAACTGCTCGCGACGCCCTTTTCGACCTCGCCGCCGGCAAAGCCGTAGAGGCGCAGGCGCCCGGAATCGACGATGTTATAATAGAGGTTCACCGGGATACCGATGTAGTACAGGTTGTTGACGAGCTCCAGCCCGGGCTTCACGGCGCCGGCGGCATCGACGAAGCTGCCGGTAAAGGTCCGGGTCAGGAAGGAGTAGTCGAGGCCCGTGCCGATCGAGAACCGGCCGGCGAGCGGGAAGCGGACGCCGAGACCGAAGGTCACGGGGATGCCGTAGATGGATTCGCTGGCTTCGGAGATGCCCTGCTTCGGGGTCGGACTCTTTTCCGGCGCGGCGTAGTAGCCGTTGAACGGGTTGAAGTTGCCGCTGACCTTGTCGTTGCTGCCGAGCATGCCCTTGAGGTCCAGGCTCGCGCGGCGGGCGGCCTTCGCGGGCTCCGCGAAGTCGGCGTAGGCCGACTCCCAGAGCGGCTTCACTGCCTCGGGGGCGCGCTGCTCCTCGCGGGGCTTCCGCTCCGCCGGCTTTGCGGCGGCCGGCGCGGCTTCCGCCGGCGCGGCGCTCTCCGCCGCCTCCGGCTCCGCGGCCTGCGCGGCCTCCGGCTGCGCCGCGGCCCGCGCGCCGCCCTGCGGCTGCGCCTGCGCGCCTGCCGGCTTCGCCGCGGCCTCCGCCGCGCGCTCCGCCGCCGGTTCGGCAGCCGTCACACCGGGATCGACGTCAGCAACTGCCGCCGTCGCCGGAACTTCGGCCACGGCCGGCTGCTCCCCGGAGGGAGCTATCTGAATCACGGGATTGTCCGAAGGGGTACGCAGGACCAGGACGAGGCCGAGGGCGACGGCCAGGGCCCCCACGAGTCCGGCGGACCAGCGCCAGACCGGCGCGGTCCTCCTCCCCGGGAGTCTCCCTTCGATGGAATCCCACACGCGGGAGGGCACTTCCTCCGTTGCGTTCTCCATCGCCGACCTTACCAGAAGGTCGAATTTCCTTTCATTGTCCTGCATTTTTCTCTCTCGTTTCCTTTATCTTGTGCTGCAATATGATGCGTGCCCGCTGGAGCTGCGACCGGGACGTGTTCTCCGAGATGCCGAGGGCTTCGCCGATTTCCTTGTGCGAATAACCTTCGATGACATACAGGTTGAACACCGTCCTAAATCCGGAAGGCAGCGCGGCGATCATCTTCATCAGCTCTTCGTAACCGAGGTTCTCGAAGACCGTAGGGCTGTCGGAACTCACGTCCCAGGCCGAATCGATGTCGTCGCTCTCCTTCAGGACGTCGGATTTCCTGAGGCTCATCAGCGCAGTGTTGACAAAGATCTTGCGGGCCCAGCCCTCGAAGGATCCCTCCCCCGAGAAGGTGTCCAGCTTGGAAAACAACGTCACGAATCCGTCCTGAAGCACGTCTTCGGCGATGGCGCGATTCCCCATATATCGAATACATATGGGAAACATTTTAGGCGCAAGTCGCTCGTAGATAGTTCTTTGGGCCGCGCGGTCACCCTTGCGGGCGCGCCGGACCAGCCGGACTTCTTCGCTGTCGTTCCGAGAGTTTAGATGCAATTCGAGGTCTAAATGTTGCATGACTCTTGTAAAAAATCCAAACGACAGGACAAATGTAGGGAAAACTGCATTGTTCTCAAAATTGTGCTATTTTTGTAATATGAGAAAGAATCTCCCGGCGGTGCTGCGCCTCTGCGCGCTTCTCCTCCTCTGCGTTCCCCGGCTCGGGGCGCAGGATTCCCGTCTCGTCGACAGCCGGTTGATCGAGGCGGTCGCCGCCTATGACGCCGGCTCCTTCCAGCAGGCCCGCCGCTCCCTCCTCGCCCTCGCCTCCCGCGCGCCGCAGAACGACGCCGTCTTCTACTACCTCGGCCTCTGCGACGCGGAGCTCGGCGATATGGAAGAAGCGGAGACCTTCCTCCGCAAGGCCGTGGACCTCGACCCCCACAATTACTGGTACAAGGAGCGCCTCGCCGCCCTCTACTCCGCGACCGGCAAGCCCGAGCTGACGATCGACATCTACGAGAGCCTGATCGAGGACTATCCGAAGAAAACGGAGCTCTACTACTCCCTCGTCAGTCTCTACGCCCGCCAGAACCGCCCCGACAAGGTCCTCGAGACCCTCGACACAATCGAACTCCTCTCCGGCCGGAGCGAAATGGTCGCCCTGACCCGCTACGACATCCTCCTCTCCCAGCAGAAGCCCGAAGAGGCCTTCCGCGCCCTCGAGGACTACAACCGCGAGTTCTCCTCGGCCCGCGTCCTCTCCGCGATGGGCGACTTCAAGCTCTCCGAGTATGAGGACAGCCTCGCCCTCGCGTACTACGAGGAAGCCCTCGAGTACGACCCTTCGGCCGCCCAGGCCCTCCTCGGCAAGGCCGAGATCATGCGCATGCGCCGCTCCTACCCGGCCTTCTTCGCGACCCTCTCGGACCTCGTGACGAACCCCGACCTCGCCCCCCAGCCCAAGGTCCAGTACCTCGGCTCCATCCTCCAGCACGGCGACCCCCGAATGCTCCAGAGCTGGCGCTTCCAGCTCGACTCCCTCGTCGACCGCACCGTCGCGACGCACCCTTCCGACAGCACCGTCCTCCAGTTCGCCGGCTCCTATTATTATAGTGGCGGCGACATCCCGAAAGCCCGTGCCAACCTCTCCCGCTACCGCGAGACCTTCCCCGACAGCTACGGCGCCGCCGCCCTCTGGGTCCAGTTCCTCGCGACCGTCGAGGACTGGGACACCCTCCTGAAGGACAGCGAGGAAGCCTTCCGCCGCTTCCCCGATGAAATCGCCTTCCTGGACATGAAGAGCGTCGCCTACTACAACACCGGCGACTTCGAAAACCTCGTCCGCGAGAACCAGCGCATCCTCTCCGTCGCCCCCCGCGACACCTCCGTGACCCTCCGCGCCTGGGCCAACATCGGCGACGCCTACCACATGATGGGCGAGACCCGCAAGGCCTACCAGGCCTACGAGAAAGCCCTGAAGATCAACCCCCGCTACGCCCCCGTCCTGAACAACTACGCCTACTACCTGAGCGAAGAAGGCCGCAAGCTCCGCAAGGCCCTCAAGATGAGTCAGATTACCGTCGAAAAGGAGCCCGACAACCCGACCTACCTCGACACCCTCGGCTGGATCCTCTACCTCCTGGGCCGCAGCGAAGAGGCGAAACCCCACTTCAAGCACGCGATGCTCTACGGCGGCAAGGACAGCGCCACGATCCTCAGCCACTACGCCGAAGTCCTCTACAGCCTCGGCGAGAACGACGTCGCCAAAGTCTATGAAAACCTCGCCGCCGGAAAGGAAAAAGAATGAGACACATCCTGCGCATAATCCTCTCCCTCAGCCTGTTGCTCCCGCTCCAGGCCGCCTTTGCGCAGCAGACCAACGAGTCCCGCAAGGCCCAGCTCGAGCGTGAGATCGAGATCCTCGACCGCCAGATCCGCGACAACGCGAACCAGAGCGCGAGCGCCCTCTCCCGCCTCTCCCTGGTCCAGACCAAGATCAGCGCCCGCCAGGCCCTGATCCGCGAAAGCGACGCTGAAATCTCCCGCATCGGAAACCAGATCGCCGGCAAGCAGCGCGAGATCAACGTCCTCGCCGCCCGCCTCGACACGATGACCCTCTACTACGGCCGCCTGGTCCGCGGCGCCTACAAGAACCGCGACGCCCGCGTCTGGTACATGTACATCCTCTCCAGCGAGAACCTCTCCCAGGGCATCCGCCGCTACGGCTACTTCCGCGACCTCTCCCGCGAGATGAACGTCCAGGCCGACAAGATCCTCGCGATGAAGGAGTCCCTGGAAGGGGAGCGCGCGAACCTCCTCGTCCTCCAGAAGGAAGCCCAGCGCGTCCGCTCGGAGCGCCTCGCCGCCCTCCAGGACCTCCGCAAGGAGGAATCGGACGCCAAAACCCTCTCGACCCGCCTCCAGCGCGAGAAGACGAAATACCAGCGCGAGCTCAACGCCAAGAAAAAGGAAGCCGAGGCCCTCGAGCGTGAGATCAAGAAGGCCATCACCAATTCCCGCAAGTCCGCCGTCGCCGTCGACTACACCCTGACCGGCAAGTTCGCCGACAACAAGGGCAAGCTCCCCTGGCCCGTGAACGGCTCCGTGACCTCCCGCTTCGGCAAGCAGTACCACCCCGTCTTCAAGTCCCTCCAGCTTCCCCCCAACAACGGCATCACGATCGCCGTCGCCCCCGAAGCCGAGGTCGCGGCCGTCTTTGACGGCGTCGTCAGCCAGGTCTCCATCCTCCCCGGCTACCACCAGTGCATCCTCGTCCAGCACGGCGGCTACTTTACCCTCTACAGCAAGATCAAAACCGCCTTCGTCAAGCAGGGCGACAAAGTCACCACCGGCCAGAAGCTCGGCACCGTCGACACCATCGGCGGCGAAACCACCTTCCACTTCGAAATCTGGAACGAAAAAACCACCCCCCAGAACCCCGAAACCTGGCTCCGCCCCCGCTAACCCCTCCGTCCCCGCCGGAAAAAGGAGGCTGCTATTCCCGGAACCCTTCGCAGTCTTCGACAGCTCGTCCCTCCCGCAGCGCTGCGCTTGCGGGCCCCTCCCGCTCATACGGCCGCGGGCGGCCATAGGTTCCAGCAATACCAGCCTCCTTTTTCCGCCCACCCCTGTCATGCCCGTCCTGTTCGGGCATCTGTCCCCCGCCCCGCCTCGTCCCGCCCGCGCCCCCGTCATTTCGAACCGCTTCATCCATCCCTTCCGCCGCTCATCCCGTCGCCGGGTGATGGAGGCGGTCCAAAATCCAGCAGGCCTCCCTCAAAAACCGCCTTTTTTGATGGAGGCGGTCCAAAATCCAGCAGGCCTCCATCACTTTCGCCCCCGTTCCCGCCCCCGCCCCGCACCCTCGCTTCCGCTCCCGCCTCCGCCCCGCCCCCGTCATTTCGAACCGCTTCATCCATCCCTTCCGCCGCTCATCCCGTCGCTGGGTGATGGAGGCGGTCCAAAAACCCGCAGGCCTCCCGCAAAATCAGCCTTTTTTGATGGAGGCGGTCCAAAAACCCGCAGGCCTCCCTCACTTCCGCCTCCGCTTCGGCGTTGATGAAAATCGCTTGGGCAACGCATTAGCATTCTACGGCCCTCCAGGGCCCATTGCCCGTCCAAGCGCGGCCTTTTCGCCTCGCTTGGACACGCATCCCCTCTTCCAGCGCCCTCCAGGGCCCATCTCCCGTCCAAGCGAATTGCATTAACGCCCGCGCCCCGCTCCTGCGCCCCTTCGCGCGGCCTTACCGCTACGCATTTGCATCCTGACCCCCGCTGGAGTGCGCTGCAGGGCCTCCGCCCCTGCAAATGCGTAGCCGCCGCCCCGCTCCCGCGGCTGCCTGCCGCCCCGGCGCCGTCCGCCAGACACAATTTGGGTGGAAATGTGTCTTTTGGAGGCTGGGATGGAGTTTTGAGACACAATTCGAGGCGAAATGTGTCTTTTGCGGGGCGCTCGGAATGACAGGAGGGGTGGCGGACCGGAGGGGCTACCGGGCGGCGCGAGCTACGGGGCGGACCGGCGCGAGCTACGCGGCGGTGGGGGAGGCGGCGCCGCGGCGGGAGTGCCAGAGGAAGAAGAGGGTGAGGGAGACCAGGAAGGTGCCGCAGCCGAGCCAGGGGGTCAAGGCGGCGGGGAGGCCGAAGCCGGTCTTGTCGATGCAGATGAAGGTCAGGCAGACCGCGGTCATGAAGCAGGCGGGGAGGAGCGTGACCAGGTAGCTGAGCTTCCGGCGGGCGTGGAGGGCGAGGTAGACCGTGACGGTCCAGAGCGTGAAGACCGAGAGGGTCTGGTTGGCCCAGCCGAAGTAGCGCCAGATGATGTTGAAGCCGTTCGCGTTGGCGACGTTGAACCAGAGGAGGACCGCGGCGCCGATAAAGAGCGGGATGCTGACCAGCAGGCGGTTGTGTACGGGCTTCTGGTCCAGTTTCAGGAAATCGGCGATGATGAGCCGGGCGCTGCGGAAGGCGGTATCGCCGCTCGTGATCGGCGCGGCGACGACGCCCAGCAGGGCCAGGATTCCGCCGAGGACGCCGAGCCAGGCGCGGGAGACCTTGGTCACCACCGCCGGAGCGGCGGCGCCCAGGTCGGATCCGACCGCGGCCGCACCCCCGTCAAAGAAGAACCACGACGCGACGGCGGCCCAGATCAGGGCGACCATCCCCTCCGTGATCATGGCGCCGTAGAAAATCGGCCGCCCGAGCTTCTCGCTCTTGATGCAGCGGGCCATCAGCGGACTCTGGGTCGCGTGGAAACCGCTGATCGCGCCGCAGGCGATCGTGATGAAGAGGCACGGGAAAATCGACTGCCCGGTCAGCCCGACCGACGGCCCGCGATTCTGCAGCCCGCCCCAGATCTCCGGCAGCGAAGGCCATTTCACGAGCAGGCAGACCAGCAGCGCGGCCGCCATGAACAGCAGCGCGCCGGCGAAGGCCGGATAGATCCGGCCGATGATCTTGTCGATCGGAAGCAGCGTGGCGATGACATAATAGGCGAAGATGACGCCCGCCCAGAGCATGATCGAGCCGCGGCCGCCGTCGCCGGCCATGTCCCCCAGGATCAGCGCCGGACTGTACACGAACACGGCCCCCACGAGCAGGAGCAGGATCACGGAAAAGACCAGCATCACCTTCTTCGTCCCGTTCCCGAGGTAGCTTCCGACGAGCTCCGGAAGCCCGGCGCCGCCGTGGCGCACGGAGAGCATCCCGGACAGGTAATCGTGGACCGCGCCGGCGAAAATGCACCCCAGGACGATCCAGAGGTACGAAGCCGGGCCGAACTTCGCGCCCATGATGGCGCCGAAGATCGGCCCCGTCCCGGCGATGTTCAGGAACTGGATCATGAACACCTTCCAGGTCGGCATCGGGATGAAATCCACGCCGTCCGCCTTGCTGACCGCCGGCGTCGGCCGCTCCGGATCCGGCCCGAAAACCCTTTCCACGAATGCGCCGTACAGTCCATACCCGGCCACCAGCGCCAGAATACACAGCAGGAACGAAACCATAACTATCTACTTCGCATTCAGCACACGAATTTACGATTTTTTTGTCATTCTGCGCATCCCTTCCTGTCATTCCGAGCGCAGCGAAGGAATCTACTCGCCCCATTTTCGATTTGAGAGACCATTTTTGAAAATGAGACAAAGACTTTTTGGCTTTTAGTGTTTTTTATCTATATTTAAACGTTTTAATGGAAAAATCTGCATAAAATGAAAGAATATCGTTACCCTCAATTGCGTCCGTACCTGACGCCTGACGTTCAAGTCATCGATCTCGTTTCTGAGAAAGTCCTCTGCGGAAGCCCCGACGGGTCCACGGAATCTTTCAGCCTCGGCGGCAACTATTCTGATAGCGACTTTGATTAGGAGGACGGAGATATGAAACAGTGGAAAGCGTTTTCTATCCTGGCGGCCGCCCTTCTTGCGCTGACCGTCAGCAGTTGCAAGGTTGAAGAACCCGAGCAGCCCGTCGATCCGGAGAAGCCGGTCCTCGTGGAAGGCATGTCTTTTACCGCGACGACCGTGTCGAACGATTGGGACGAGGAGACGAAGACGGCGCTCAGCGACAACGGAAACGGCTATGACGTCGTTTGGACCGCGGACGATGAGATCGTGGTCACGGATGGAGCCTCGCATGCCGGCCGCTACCTGTTAACGTCTGAACCAGGCCTGACAACCGGCGAATTTACCTATATCGCACAGAGCGGCAGCCCGGCGACCGTCTCGGGCTTCCGGGCCTGGTATCCGGCGGCCGTCTATAACGGAGGTACGCCCGCCTATCCCGCGACCCAGACCTACGTCGCGGACAACATCAGCGGCGCCCCGATGTTCGCCGCAGGCAACGACACTCACCTGTCCTTCAGGAACCTCGGCGGCATCATCCGCCTGAACCTGACGAGCGACGACGGCAGCTTCAAGGTCAGCCGCATCATCCTTTCGGCGGACCAGCCCATGAGCGGCCCCATCGATGAGCCGGAGGTGCTCCACCCGAGCGGCCCGCTCGCTACCCTTACCGGGTCTGCGGGGGTGACGCTTGACTGCGGTTCCGGCGTAACCATCGGCACGGAGCCGACGGCCTTCCACATCGCCGTTCCGGCCGGCTCCTATTCGAACCTGTCCATCACGGTTGAAACAACCGCCGGCACCCGCCAGACCCGCACTTCGAACAAGGACATCCTGGTCGGACGCAGCGAGTATACGACCATCTCCCTCTCGTTCAACGCGCTCGATATGAATGCGGTCGACCTCAGCGCCCGGGGCACGGCGAATACTTACATCGTCTCCGCCGCCGGCGCCTACAAGTTCCGGGCGACCGTGAAGGGCAACGGCGGCCTCGACCCTGTGACCGGCGCGACGGCGACGGCCATCCCCGCCTCCAGCATCGCCAAGGCCAAGGTCCTCTGGGAGCTCCGCGAAAAGGGCCAGACCATCCGGTGCGTCAATGATGAATACGACGTCTTCTACAACGACGGCTACGTTTACTTCCACACCCCGGATGTCTTCACCCCCGGCGGCGCCTACATCGCGGTCTGCGACGGGGAGGACAACATCCTCTGGAGCTGGCTGATCTGGAGCACGGATGCCCCGGACACTGTCGAATACAACGGCTCCGTCTTCATGGACCGCAACCTCGGCGCCATCGTCGGCACCGGCTATGAATCCGGCTTTGCCTACCAGTGGGGCCGTCCCGCCCCGTTCGCGGCGGCTCTCGGAAAGGCGTATACGCCGTTCATCTACTACCCGGCACGGACCACCGCCTTCAGTTTCGAAGCAATCGGAGCCGGAAAGACGGTCGATTACAGCGTTACCCATCCGGTGACTTTCTTATACAGCGACGGCCGGGCCAACTGGATGTCCGACGCAGCATACAAGTACAATATCTGGTCCGACGCAGTCAAGACCATCTATGATCCGTCGCCTTTTGGCTGGAAAGTGCCCTCCAAGGAGCAGTTGACCGGAATCACATCCGCGATAACCTTCTATGGAGCCGGGTTTATCGGGCCCGGCAGCAACACTGATTTTGGCTATGGCAATCCTGGCAGCGTCCTTCTCTGGAGCAGCACCAGCGACAGCACTGACGGGTACACCGGTGCCTGGGCCAATGCATACGGAAGCATGACGAAGAAGTACGGTTCTTACCCCGATGTCGATATGGCTGCCGGCCTGAACATCCGCCCCGTCGAAGACCCCGCCAGCATCGACGTTGAGGACTATACTGACCTCAGCGCAAACGGTACGGCCAACAGCTACATTATTTCCACCCCCGGCCGCTATCGCATCAATGCGACGGTCAAGGGCAACGGCCGCAGCAACCTCGCCGGCGTGACCAAGACCACCGCGGCGAACACCATCTCCAAGGCGGAACTCCTCTGGGCCACCTATGGCAACCTGACCACCCCTGCAGCAAACGCTTTCATCAAGCGTATCTTCTACAAGGACGGCTATGTCTGTTTCGAGACGAATCCGACTTTCTCCGAAGGCAATGCGGCCGTGTGCATTAAGGATGGTTCCGGCAACATCCTCTGGAGCTGGCACCTCTGGTTCGAGGAAGACGACCTGGAAGCCATGGCTCAGCAGTATCCCGCCGGTGTCGTCTTCATGGACCGCAACCTCGGCGCCACGGCGAACGCCTATGCCAACGGTTCCGACACGTATGACTTCGGCCTGATGTACCAGTGGGGCCGCAAGGACCCGTTCCTGAACAAGGGGAGATCCCGTGACCAGAATTCGATGCCGAATCCCCCGTATTATCCGTACGGACTCTCCAACTATCTCCTCAACGGAGAGATGAGCGTGGACCTGTCGATCAAGTCTCCGACGTATTATGCGATGCGGGGCGAATCTGAATGGTACCCGAGCAGTCAGGAGGGCAAGAATTATCTCTGGTCGGAGAGCAAGACCATCTTCGATCCCTGCCCGCCGGGCTGGAAGGTCCCTGCCCAGATGGACTTTGACGATACCTTCCTGAACGCATGGACCTCCATGGAGTATGATTATGAGTCCAAGGGATACGCTGTCCCGATTACCGGGGGCGAGGAAGTGTGGCTGCCGGGTGCGTCCTACCGGCCGGGCAATGTGATTTCTTACAATTACAAACTGAATTACAACTTTCAGTATAATACGTACATCAATTCTTATGAATTGGGCAGCGGCATCCCGCACCTCTGGCTCACGGACGGTGCTTTAGGCTGGCGGAGGGTCCGCCTGACCAACAGGGTCGCCCTTCCTGATGAGATTTGGGACCTGAACGGTGTCTTCAATCTGGACCAGGACATGAACATCCCCTGGGCTGAAATCAATTGTGACTATTATACGACCGGACTGAATATCTATCGCTCCGCCCTGTATCCGGTGCGCTGCATCCGGGAAGATTCCCAGCGGGTCGAGCCTGAGTCCGTCAGCCTCAACATCACCTCCGCCACCATCTACGTCGGCGACCAGTTGCAGCTCGTGGCGACGGTCTCTCCGGCGAATTCCGTGCGGACCGGTGTGCGCTGGACCTCCAGCGGCACAGCCTCTGTCCTCGGTTTCGACCAGAATGGTCTCGTGACCTGTAATGATTATTATCCATATGATCCTGAGTATCAGGTTATCACCGTTACTGCCACGACCTACAACGGGAAATCCGCCTCCTGCGTACTGACCATCAAGCGACCCCCGTTGCAGGCAGTTGATCTGGGCCTTCCTTCCGGGAAGAAGTGGGCGAACATGAATGTCGGCGCCCTGGATCCGCATGGATACGGAGGATACTATGCGTGGGGAGAGATCTCTTCCAACAAGGAGAATTATGACTGGTCAACTTACAGGTTCGGTACAGAGGATGACCGCTCAAAGTACAATTCGAACGATGGGCTCAGGGTCCTGGAACTTGCGGATGATGCGGCCTATCGTTATCACGGCTCGCCTTGGCGTACTCCGACCGTCGCGGAATGGCGGGAGTTGTCCAATTCCAGCTATACGACCTGGACCTGGGTTTCCCGGTACAGTTATAACAACTTGGATTTCTGCGGTTATATCATAACCAGCAAGAGCAACGGGAACTCCATCTTCCTCCCGGCGGCAGGCTACAAGGAGGGAACGCACTCCTATGACGTAGGGACGGTCGGCTACTATATGACAGCCAATTGCGAATACGGTGGCGTGCATCCTCATACGTTCTGCGATTATTTCGCGATAGGCGGATCCTACGACCTGTCGGTACAATCGAACAGAACCCGGGAAATTGGCTACACCGTCCGCGCCATCCAGGACCCGTAGGAACCGGGTTTAGACGAGCCCGCGCTCCTTCGCGCGGGCGATGAGGTCGGCGGAGTTCGCCGCATCGAACTTCTCCAGCAGCTTCCGGCGGTACCACTTGATCGTCGGCAGCGACAGGAACAGCTTCTCCGCGATCTGCGGGCTCGTCAGCCCTGCGGCGATCAGCGGCAGGATTTCCCGCTCCCGCGCGGAGAGGAACGGCTTCCCGTCCTCCGCTTCGCCGTCCGTCCAGCCTTCCGCCGCGCCCCCCGTCGCGTCATCCGCCCCCGGGGCTGCCGCCGGCGACAGCGCGGCGATCGCCTCGTCGATGACCTCGTCCGCCGCTTCCTTCTCCCGCCGCAGCCGCCGCAGCCTTTCCCACAGGACCTGGAACGCCCCGGCCAGCACCAACAGCGCCAGTGCCACCAGCGCCAGCACGCCCCGCTGCCGTTTCTGCCGCGACAGCACCTTTTCCGTTACATCCAGCAGCTCGATCCGCCCGCCCGGCTCGCGGTCCTGGTGCTGCGAATAGTATTCATCCGCCGAGCGGACATACCCCAGCGCCTTCGAAAGCCGCCCCCGCCGCACCGCGACCTGCGCCAGCCCGACCAGCGCATCCGCCACCATCAGCGAATCCTCCGCCTCCCGCGCATACCGCAGCGACTCCCCGTAGCACTCCTTCGCCTGCCGCAAATCCCCCTCGTCCAGCCACGTCTCCCCCAGGTTGTGGTACAGCACCGCGCTGCTCTGCTTCCATCCATACTTCTCGAAAATCTCCCCCGCCTTCGCATAATACTCCATCGCCTTCGGAATCGAATCCATCGTATTGTACAGGTTCCCGATCGCCCCGCAAAGCGAGGAATACGCATCGTCCACGCGCACGGTATCATACCCTTCGGGATTCTCCGCATTCGTCTCGCCTGCGCGCATCCGCTCCACCGCCTCCAGCGACCGCCGGAAATGGGCCGCCGCGCTGTCGGGCTGCCCGCCCGCCCAGAAATGCTGCCCGATGATCTTTTCCGCGTCGTAGATGCTGTACAGCCAGTTCTCCTCCCGCGCCAACGCCACCAGCCGCCGCGCCATATACAGGGACCGCTCCCCGTTCACCACGCTGTACCCCCACATCAGGTCGCGGAAAGCGCCCGCCACCTGCGACCGCTCCCCGTAGGACGCCGTCGCTAACCGTTCCGGCGTCCACCCCGCGATCACGTTCTCCAGCGAATCCACATTCGCGACCCGGTGGTCCCGGTACTGCCCCCGCAGCGCCGGCGCCAACCCCGCCAGAATCAGCAGGATAAAAAAGCATCTTCTCATAGTACAAAGATACCCTCCCGCCTCCAATAACGCAATAAAAGGGTGAAAATCTATACTTTGGTATAGGAACTTCTATCCCAAAGGATGGCGTTTTCCGGCTCACCTGCAAACATCCGTGGGAGCCTATCCGAAGAGTCTACACAGCCTGAACATGAAGAAGGGCAGGTCGGATACGCCTCTGAGTTGAGCACGGAAGCTTTTGATTTTGGAGTTGAACGATTCG
>Ga0208297_1000820_pt1 | contig 44824 bp, 33 predicted proteins | sample LMS_cellobiose_e_FD_187367 | JGI IMG/M metagenome (GOLD analysis project Ga0208297, IMG submission 187367) | Rumen-fistulated moose microbial communities from Alaska, USA - LMS_cellobiose_enrichment (SPAdes) (version 2) | ecosystem: Host-associated > Mammals > Digestive system > Stomach > Rumen... | reverse complement strand
AGTCAAAAACGCTGTATTCCTGTTACCGTTTTTGCTGCACTCTTGTTACCGATTTTGCTGTACTATTGTTGCCGATTTTGTTGCACTGCCGTTACCATTTTTGCTGCATTTCTCGATGCCGGTTACACTCTTATTCCCATACGTAATCATTTATTCATTTATTATTAGTCTTTGTACATTATCGTAGCCACATCTATGTCGTAGTAAAAACTCGTGATTATTTGCCCTGTCTTAAGCCAAATCTCCGTGAGGTTAGGATTCGAGCTACAATTCAATGATGTAAGGAATAGATTGTTACTCACATCAAGCGAAGATAATTGATTATCCCGACAATATAATTCAGTCAGCGCAGTGTTTTGGCTCACATCAAGTGATGATAATTGATTATTCCGACAAGATAATTTAGTCAGCGCAGTGTTTTGGCTCACATCAAGTGACGATAATTGATTATCATCACAAGTTAAACCCGTCAGCGATGTATTGAGCCTCACATCTAGCGAAGATAATTGATTATTCTTACAATATAAATCAATCAGCGATGTATTATGGCTCACATCAAGTAAAGATAATTGATTACTGTGACAATCTAAATAAGTTAGCATCGTAATATTGCTCACATCTATACTCGCCAAATTATTGTTGCCACAATTAAGAGAAATAAGAGCTATCTTATTACCCACTTTGAGACTGGTCAGTCGATTACCTGAACACATCAAAGACTTAAGAGCATTATTATTCCTCACATCAAGTGATGATAATTGATTATTCCGACAAGATAATTGAGTCAGTGACGAATTATTACTCACATCAAGTGATGATAATTGATTATTATCACAAGATAAATCAATCAGCGATGTATTATGGCTCACATCAAGCGAAGATAATTGATTATTCCTACAAGATAATTGAGTCAGTGACGAATTATTACTCACATCAAGTGATGATAATTGATTATTATCACAAGATAAATCAATCAGCGATGTATTATGGCTCACATCAAGCGAAGATAATTGATTATCATCACACCAAAGCTCTGTAAGAGCTATGTTATAGCTAACATCAAGTGAAGATAATTGATTGTTTAAACAATATAATGCAGTAAGCTTCGTATTATTACTCACATCGAGCGAAGACAATTGTCCTTTATTAAGTGTTGAGATACACGCTAGACTTGTCAACGACGTGAAATACTCTATTCCCTTCAGAGAAACTATACTGTCTGTACGAACATTTATTGCTAGAACCTCTGTCGCTTCTTCAATATTGATTTCCCCATCACCGTCCGTATCAAAGTTCGCTACGCAGTACGCTTTGAAATTCGCATCTTCAAATACGACATTACCGCTCTCATAAAAAGCCAGGCCGTCGTCTTTGTTCGTCATTGTATAGAACTTCCGGTCAAACGTGAACGATGTATTTCGCGTATAAACAGCAGCCATCCCGTCATTCCGCAAAAAGGTTAGCTTGTAGCCAGAATTGAATGCACCCGCTAGTATTGCGAAATAGTATCTAGTACCTGTCTCGAATGTGGTTCCGCTGGCTGGTGTAATTGCAACAATCTTTGAGGAACTCTCATTCGGAGAAATGACAATTTCGTCATTCCCATCGAAAGATGCAGCAAAACCTCCTGCGACAGCTTCATCAGCGTTGCCCTCAAAAAGTATTTTCGTAATCCCCTCATTATATACCGATATACCAATCACGGCACAAGTGTTCCTGAAATAGATAGAAAGGTTTTCCGATCTTCCTACAGTCACAAGCAGATTATCAGCTACGTCATCCGGATATGCAACTTGCGAAACAGGCAGTTCCGTCGTTATCGAATTACCATCACAAGAAGCCGAAGCATTATAAGGATATGTGGCCCAGAACCAAGCCTTTCCCCCTATTGAAGAAAGGCTTCCCGAAATGGCTGAAATAGAACCTGAGAACGTTGCAATGGGACCACTTGCCGTAGTAGTGAACTTGTCTCCGCCATCAGATCCGCTGTTGAAGAACAAACTGATAGCATCGCCTGAACGCCAGACTACAGACTTGCCACCACTTCCATTATCAACCAATCCAGTCTTTGTCTCATAGCCCGACTCCAAATATGCGGTCAGGTTTAAAGGAGCACCTTCTTGGACGGAAGTATCTTGATATGACAGATTATCAGTACATGATACAAGCCCAAACAGTGCTAACAATGTTACTAATACTAGTATTTTTCTCATATTTAAACCTTTTTGATAATGCTCATTTGTCAGTAATAATTGTAGTTACATCCCTACAATCCTCTCAGAATACGTACTCCAGCCATCCGTCACCTTGTATGCATCCACAGAACTAGACGGCACCTTAATATCGCAAGTTGAACCAGATAAAATATCAACACCAGCGGTTGGAGGCGTTACTGGCATAATGATAATAGTAGATATTTTACTGCAGTTCCTAAAAGCCCATTGGCCGATGCTTGTTACGCCCGATGGAACTGTGATACTTGTCAAAGCACTGCAATTATCAAATGCAGCCACATCAATCTTTTCTACACCAGAGGGTATTTCAACGGACTTTAATGAAGTACAATTTTGGAATGAATAACCATTAATAGTAGTTAGCCCTGAAGGTATTTCAATGCTCTTTAAACTGCTGCAATTAATGAAAGCATTTGCTCCGATAGTTGTAACCTTAGAGGGTATTTCAAAGCTTGTCAAACTACGGCAAGAATTGAAAGCATGTGCTCCAATACTTGTTATCCCTGATGGTAGTTCTATACTCAATATGTTAACACAATGATAGAAAGTATATTCCCCAATTGTTGTAACATCGGGTGGAATCACCAGGCTCGTCAAATTGTTGCAACCATAAAAGGCCCAACCACCAATAAATGTAACTCCCTGGGGAATCTCCAAGCTCGTCAGGCTTCGACATGCATAAAAAGCAGCTTTACCAATGTTAGTCAATCCTGAGGGTATCTCGATACTAGTCAAACTGCTGCAACTATAAAAAGTACATTCACCAATACTCAAAAGACTTTTTGGGAGTTTGATACTAGATAGACTATTACAAAAATAGAAAGCTCCCTCCATACTTGTTATTCCCTCTGGAAGAATGATACTCGATAGGCTAGAACAACCGTAGAAAGCGTCACTTACTGTGTTTACCCCTGTGAAATATTGGAACTCATCAAAAGAGGAAATAGTAGTATTATCCCTAAATACTGTGGAAATGCTCTTTACGACGGCAGCTTCTCCATAGGAGAGTTCGCCGTCGCCGTCAGTGTCCCAATTCTCAATACAAATCGCCTTCACTGCAGCATCTTTAAATGAAATCCACTTGCTTTGGTCAGGTGAATAAGGAGAAAACAAAAGACCCTCATCCTTATTAGTCATCGTATAGAACTTGCTTCTGGCAAAAGTGAATGAACTTTCGCGACTATATGTCGCAGCCGTCCCATCATTCCGCTCAAAAGTCAACTTGTAGCCAGAGTTGAACGATCCAGGAAGCGTCGCAAAGTAATACATTGTACCAGCAACAAAGGTCGAACCTCCTTCTGGAGTTATCTCTATATAGTTCGAAGAACTTTCATCCGGCGAAATCACCATATCTTCGTTCTCGTCGAATGATACCGAGAATCTTCCGGCAACTGCTTCATTAGCGTTCCCTTTAAAAGCAACTTTTGTAATTCCCTCATGACATACCTTAAAGCCGATTACTGCGCAAGTGCTCTTGAAGAAAATAGAAGGGTTTTCTGCTCTACCAACAGTCACTAGCAGGTTATCTGCTACATCATCAGGACTGGCAATCTGGACAATTGGCAAGAGCGTCGTAATGGAAGTGCCGTTGCAAAAAGCTGTTGTATTATAAGGATATGTCGCCCAAAACCATGCTTGACCTCCCGTTGCAGAAAGATCTCCTATTACAGATGAAATCGAGCCTTTGAAGACAGCTTTTGTGCCCCCTGAAGTTGTCACGAACTTATCACCACCTGAAGAACCGCTGTTGAAAAAAAGACTGATGGCATCACCAGTACGCCAGACTACAGATTTGCCACCATTTCCATTATCAACCAATCCTGTCTTTGTCTCCAAACCGGATTCAAGGTATGCGGTCAATTCATAGGGGATACCTTCTTCTACGTCAGAAACTTGTAATGATAAACTGTTCGTACATGAAACAAAGCCTAGTAGCAGCATAGTTGCTGCCACTAAGCACATCCATTTTATTCTCATTACGCCAACTAATTAAGCGAAAACGTCGGCCTCACCGCCTCCACCATAATCTTCACTTCCCCCTCCACCACTAGCGCAGATCAAAGATGCCATGGATAACTTCATTTCCTCCGTCTGAGGAGTATGATACTGTTTTTTCATGTTGAATAGCAATGCGGCCTGACTCCGGAGCCGATTATTGTCAAAACAAAAGTGTGGAGCCTACTTTCGTTTATCTGATGGAGGTTGTGGTTGGACCTTGAAAGAATAAACTACGATGATACTCCACACTCGGCTTGATATGGAGTACTTGCACCGAGAACCGGCGCACATCGCATAATCAATGCACGAGCGGAAAGAATATCCGTAATCCTCCTTTCCAGAAATAACCACATTTCCATCAAAGGACACGAAAACACTTTCGCTTTATGTCTGCTGAATCGCTTCAGCCTTACAAAGTTATTCTTTTATCCAAGAAATAGCAAACCTTTTTTCGTTTTTCGCCAATAAGAGTTGTAGGAGTAGTGAGGAAAAATCTTATAATTTAAAGATTTTTCGAGAATCAATAAATATCTCATCGGAGTTTTTTCTTATGAATGAGATACCCTTTCTTTGCGTGCAGAAAAAACTAAACCCGATAGCTTGAATTGCTTCAGGGGCTACCGGGAATCAACGGAGCAAAGATATAGAATCATTTTTGATTTAGCAAGTGCATGTATGATTTATTCTGATTTTGAGAAGGTGATGTCAGCCAAAAGGATGCGACGGTACTTGCATGCTTGCGGCGGAAACAAACGTAAAGCGCAGACATTGTATCGCTTGAACTTGCGACTATCACAAGAACTCTTCACGGTAATCAGTTGCTATGAGGTTGCCCTTCGCAATGCCATTGACCGGATCATGTCAGTAGCGTTCGGCCAAGACTGGATACGAGACGCAATCATGCCAGGAGGTTTTTTCGATAATCCTCGTTTCTCTGGAACGACTCGCATCATGTACAAGGCCTATAATGAACTTGTTTCAAACGGAAGGTATTCATCATCCAAGATGCTGTCTTCCATGGAATTCGGAGTATGGAAATACCTGTATTCCGCAACGGAATATCGAGCCACTGGAAGGCGGTTACTGGGTGTCTTCCCGAACAAACCAAAATCTTCTATCAGTATTCAATATAACAATCTGTTCATCTTCAACGAATTGGACGCCATCAACCGGCTTAGGAACCGAATCGCGCACCATGAACCGATATGCTTCATGCAAGATAAGGAATCAATCTCCACAACATATCTTCGTAGTTGCTATCGTCGAATATCGACCATGTTTGCCTGGATGGGAATTGATTCGAAATCGCTGTTGTTCGGCATGGACCATGTCCTTCTTATTGCCGATCGAATAGATTCCCTCTGAGAGCCGGGCTCGAAATAAACTAAACAGGAAGCTTTTCGCCAAAGTGGTGGAAGAGCACCCCTATTTGAAGGGGCTTGAAGGGCGATTATTCAAAAGGGACTTGCGGCTGGTAACGAGCACGGCTGTTGGCGAAAGCGAAACGGCCTCACGGGTTGTGTGAGGCCGTTGGGTTTGCGGCTGTTTGGCGAAAAGATGCCGGGTCAAGCCCGGCATGACGGACGCTAGATATGGATAGCTTCGCCGTGGACGGCGGCGGCCGCTTCCATGAGCGCTTCGCTCATCGTGGGGTGCGGGAACATCGAGCCGGCCAGTTGTTTGGCCGTGATGCCCAGATTGCGGGCCGCGACGATGCCGCCGACCATTTCCGAAACGTTGTCACCTACCAGATGGGCGCCGAGCACCTTGTCGGTCGCAGCGTCGACCACCAGCTTCACGAAACCGTCGCGTGCGCCGGCGGCCGTGGCTTTGCCGGATGCCGTGAACGGGAACTTGCCGACACGATACTCGATACCCAGTTCCTTCGCCTTGCGCTCCGTCATACCGACCGAGGCGACTTCCGGCGTGATGTAGGTGCAGCCCGGGATGTTGTCGTAATTCACCGGTTCAGGATTGAGTCCGGCAATCGCCTCGACGCAGCAGATGGCCTCCGCTGAAGCCACGTGTGCGAGAGCAGGCGTAGCGATGATGTCGCCGATGGCATACACGCCCTCAGCCGTAGTCTTATAGTAGGTATCCACAGGAATCTTTCCGCGATTGAGCTCGATGCCGAGCGCCTCGAGGCCCAGACCTTCGGTATTCGGCCGGACGCCGACGGCGGAGAGAACCTTCTCGGCCTCTACGATCTCCTCCCCTTTCTTGGTCTCGACCGTCAGGCGGCAAAGTTCACCGGTCGTATCGACGCTCTTCACCGAAGACGAAACCATCACCTTGATGCCCGCCTTGCGGAAGCTGCGGCTGATCTGGGCGCAGGTATCGTCGTCTTCGATAGGCAGCACGCGGTCCATGAACTCGATGATCGTCACCTCAACGCCGAGCGAACGGTAGAAGAACGCGAACTCGCTGCCGATGGCACCGCTGCCGATGACAGCCAGTGACTTGGGCAGCGCTTCAGGCACGAGCGCCTGGTAGTAGCACCAGATCTTTTCGCCGTCGATGGGCGCAAACGGCAGCTCGGCCGGATGCGAACCCGTGGCTAGGATGATGTGGTCGGCATCGTACACTTCCGTGACACCTTCCATGTTCATTACGCTCACCTGCTTGCCGGGAAGCACTTTTCCGGTGCCCTTGAGGACGGTCACCTTGTTTTTCTTGAAAAGGTATTCCACGCCCTTGTTCATCGTGGCGGAGACGCCGCGGCTGCGCGCGACGATGGCGGCCAGGTCGGGCTTCACGCATTCGGCCGTAAAGCCGTAATCGGCCCCACGCTCCGCATAATGCAACGCCTGGGCGCTCTTGAGCAGCGCCTTGGTCGGGATACAGCCCCAGTTGAGACAGATTCCGCCCAGCTCACTCCGTTCGACAACTGCAGTATTGAACCCGAGCTGCGCAGCCCGGATAGCGGCCACGTACCCCCCCGGGCCCGCGCCGATGACGATTACATCGTATTTCATAATTATCAATTTACTATCTATAACAGTCTATGAAATGAATCGCTTAAAAGCGCGTCAGGTATAGGATCAAAAACCCATGGCCGCCCATGGCCGTGTGAATGGGAGGGGCCCAGCGAAGCTGGGAGGGATGAGCGAAGCGAAGGTTTTTGAGACTATACCTGCAAGCTAAGCGATTCATCGCAGTTTATGCTTCTTTTCCGTGACAGTTCTTGTATTTCTTGCCGCTGCCGCAGGGGCAGGGATCGTTGCGGCCGACCTTCTTCTCCACGTGGATCGGAGCCTGCGTCTTGGGCTCCGAACTGTTGGTCAGCAGGTCGGGACGGCTGGTCTGCATCCGGCTCATGTCGGAACGCTTTTCGTGACCTTCCGTCACCACGTCCTGCGGCTCCTGTTCCTGGCGCAGGAAGATCTGTGCACGGAGCAGGAAGGCCAGCACGTCACGGCTCAGGTTCTCGAGCATCGTGATGAAGAGGTTGTAGCTCTCGCTCTTGTAAACCACGATCGGGTCTTTCTGCTCGTAGGCCGCGTTCTGGACCGACTGCTTGAGGTCGTCCATCTCACGGAGGTGGTTCTTCCAGTAGTCGTCGATGACGCGCAGGGTGATGGTCTTTTCAACCGCACGGATCACTTCGCGACCCTTGCTTTCGTAGGCTTTCTTCAGGTCGACCAGCACGGTGTAGACCATACGGCCGTCGGTTACGGGGATGGCGATGTTCTGGTAGAACATACGCTTGGTCTCATAGACATATTTGATGATCGGCCAGGCCCGCTCGACAAGGGTGTCGAAGCGGCGTTGCTGGACGGCCAGGATATCTTCCTGGAGTTTCTCCACCAGCTGCGGCTTCTTGGCGTGCTCATAGAACGCTTCGTCGAAGTCGGGTTCCACCGAGAGGGTCTGGCGGAGCTGCTCGCGGAAATCCTCGAAGTCGAGGTCCTTGTTCTGCTCGACGAACATCTCGCAGTAGTCCGTGGCCATGTTGAGCACGTCCACGTCGATGCGTTCACCGGTCAGGGCGCTGCGTCGCTTGGTGTACACCACCTCGCGCTGGTTGTTCATCACGTCGTCGTAATCCACCAGGCGCTTACGGGTACCGAAGTCATTCTCCTCGACCTTGCGCTGGGCGCGCTCTATGGCGCCCGAGAGCATCGAGGCTTCCAGTGCCTCGTTCTCGGCCATACCCATACGGTCGACGATGCTCGAGATGCGCTCGCTGCCGAAGATACGCATCAGGTCGTCCTCCAGCGACACGTAGAAGATGGAGCTGCCCGGGTCGCCCTGACGTCCGCTTCGGCCGCGGAGCTGACGGTCCACGCGGCGGCTGTCGTGCCGCTCCGTGCCGATGATGGCCAGACCGCCCGCCTCCTTGACTTCCGGCGTAAGCTTGATATCGGTACCACGACCTGCCATGTTCGTGGCGATGGTCACGGTGGAAGGTTCGCCGGCATGGGCCACGATCTCGGCCTCACGCGCGTGCTGCTTGGCATTCAGCACCTGGTGCTTGATGCCGCGCAGCTTCAGCATACGGCTGAGCAGTTCGGAGATCTCGACCGAAGTCGTACCCACCAGCACCGGGCGGCCCTGATTGATGTATTCCTGGATCTTGTCGATGACGGCGGCGTACTTGCCTTTCTTCGTCTTGTAGATCAGGTCATTGAAGTCCTGCCGGATAACCGGTCGGTTGGTCGGGATGACCACCACGTCGAGCTTGTAGATGTCCCAGAACTCCTTGGCCTCGGTCTCGGCCGTACCGGTCATACCGGAGAGTTTGTGGTACATACGGAAATAGTTCTGCAGGGTGATGGTGGCGAAGGTCTGCGTGGCCGCCTCGACCTTCACGTTCTCCTTGGCCTCGACGGCCTGGTGCAGACCGTCGCTCCAGCGGCGGCCCTCCATGATACGGCCGGTGCCCTCGTCCACGATCTTGATCTTGCCGTCGATGATCACGTAGTCCACGTCCTTGGCGAACATGGCGTATGCCTTGAGCAGCTGGTCGACAGTGTGCATACGCTCGGCCTTGAGCGAGTAGTTCGCGTAGAGTTCGTCCTTGCGGCGCTGTTTCTCCTCCGGAGTCCCCTCACCTTTCTCGATGGCGGCCACCTCGTCGCCCAGGCGCGGCATCAGGAAGAAATCCTTGTCGCCCACGGCTTCGGCCAGAACTTCATTACCCTTGTCGGTGAGCTCCACGGAACGCTGCTGCTCGTCGATGACGAAATACAGCTCGTTGGTCACCACGCGCTGCTCGATGTCCTTGTCCTGGAAGGCGGCGCGGATGATCTTGCTCTCGGCGTTCTGCAGGATCTGCTTGATGCCCGGTTCGCTCAGATACTTGATGAGCGGCGGATATTTCGGAAGACCCTTGTGCGCCCTGAGGAGCAGGATCTCACCCTTGTCGGTAATCTCGCCCGCGGCGATGAGCCGCTTGGCTTCGTTGAGGGTCTGGTTGACGAAATTCTTCTGGGCGTTGTAGAGGCGCTCCACATACGGTTTGTACTGGATGAACGTCTCGTCGCCCGCCTTCTCCACGGGGCCCGAAATGATGAGCGGCGTACGGGCGTCGTCGATCAGCACGGAGTCCACCTCATCGACGATGGCGAAGTGATGCTTGCGCTGGACCAGGTCTTTCGGGTTGATGGCCATGTTGTCGCGCAGGTAGTCGAAGCCGAATTCGTTGTTCGTACCGAAGGTGATGTCGGCCTGGTAGGCGGCGCGGCGCGCATCCGTACTGGGCTGATGCTTGTCGATGCAGTCGACGCTCAGGCCGTGGAACATATAGAGCGGGCCCATCCACTCGGAGTCTCGTTTCGACAGGTAGTCGTTGACGGTCACCACGTGGACGCCCTTGCCGGCCAGTGCGTTGAGGAACACCGGGAGCGTAGCCACGAGGGTCTTGCCTTCACCGGTGGCCATCTCGGCGATCTTGCCCTGGTGCAGCACGATGCCGCCGATCAGCTGCACGTCGTAGTGTACCATGTCCCAGGTGATCATATTGCCGCCGGCCATCCAGGAATTCCGCCACACGGCGTAATCGCCGTCCACGTTGACGAAGTCGTGGGAGGCGCTCAGGTCGCGGTCGAAATCCGTGGCCTTGACGCGGATCTTTTCATTCTCCTTGAAACGGCGTGCCGTAGACTTCATGATGGCGAAGGCTTCGGGCAACACCTGGTCGAGGATCTCCTCTATCTTCTTGTCGATGGTCTTTACCAGTTCGTCGAGTTCGGTCGCCAGCTTCTCCTTGCGCGAGACCTCCATCTCGGGGTCGGCAAGCTGTTCGCGGATCTGCGCCACTTTCTCCTCTTCCGCCGCCGTATAGGCACGGACTTTCGCCCGCAGCGCGGCGCTCTCGGCTCTCAGGTCGTCATCGGTCAGGGAATCGATGCGCTCGTATTGTGCCAGGATGAGCTTGAGCGTGGGCGTCAGTTGCTTCAGGTCACGGTCCGCCTTGGTACCGAATAGTTTTTTCAGGAAATTTGCCATATTGTGTCGTTACAGTTTTTTCTGGTATTTGTCAATGAGTTCCGATGCGGCGGAGAACGACTCCAGGTCGCCCCGCAGCACGGCCTCCTCGTATTCCGGAATCAGTCGCTCGATGCGTTCGTCCTCGTAGAACATGTTCTTGAGGCTCTCGTTGATGCTCTCATACATCCAGTAGCGCGCCTGTTCGCGACGCTTCTTGCGATAGAAACCGTTGCCTTTGACCAGCGCGAAATACGATTCGATCAGTTTCAGGATTTCGGGAAGGCCTTCCTTGGTGACAGCCGAGGAAGTGACGGCCGTCGGCGTCCAGCCCGACTCGGTGGGCGGGAACAGATGGAGGGCGTTGGCATAAAGCGCACGGGCCATCTGGGCTTTCTCCACGTTGGTGCCGTCGGCCTTGGTGATGGCGATCAGGTCGGACATCTCCATGATGCCGCGTTTGATGCCCTGCAGGTCGTCGCCGGCGCCCGAAAGCATCAGCAGCAGGAAGAAGTCGCTCATCGAATGGACGGCCGTCTCGCTCTGGCCCACACCCACCGTTTCGATGAAAACCACATCGAAACCGGCCGCCTCGCACAGAAGCACGGTCTCACGGGTCTTGCGGGCCACACCGCCCAGCGAGCCTGCGCTCGGGCTGGGGCGGATGAAAGCCTTGGGATCGTGGCAGAGCGTCTCCATACGGGTCTTGTCGCCCAGGATGCTGCCTTTGCTCTTTTCCGAGCTCGGGTCGATGGCCAGCACGGCGAGGCGGTGTCCTTCCGAGGTCAGGTACGAACCGAACGCCTCGATGAAGGTGCTCTTGCCGGCACCGGGCACGCCCGTGATGCCGATGCGCATCGTCTCTTTTTCATTGGAAAGGGCCTGGCAGCGCTGGATGATCTGCTGGGCCACGGCGCGGTGTTCGGGCAGTGCGCTCTCCACCAGCGTGATGGCCTGGCTCAGCACGGTGGTGTCGCCGCGCTCGATGCCTTCCATATATTCGTCCGCCGTCTTGATGGCGGGACGTTTCTTGAATACTTTCTTGAGATAGGGGTTGACGATCGGGGGCTGTTTTACCCCGTGGTTGATGACCAGACTCGAATCTTCGTTATGATAGTCGTCGAAGAAATCTCCCTGATGCGATTTGTCGATGGCCATGTCGTTACTTTACGTTTCCGGTAATGAATAAGTTAAGGATAGGTTTGGAGGGGGCGTCGGTGATGACGGTCAGGACTTCGATCACCTCGCCCTGGTAATCCAGCGCGCCGGTATCGAGTTTGACCTTCACCTCGGCTTTTCCGCCGGGCTTGATGGTAAGCGGCAGCTTGGTCTGGACCTGCGGCGCATTGCCGCGGCCGTCGATGTGATGGATCGTGAGCGGATTCTTGCCTTTGTTGCGGATGCTGTAGGTCGCGTTGACCGCCGCGCCTTTCTTCACTTCGCCGAATTCGAAGTAGCTGCGGTCGACCACCGGGATGCCGGCCCGCTCGATCTCTTCTTTGGAAAGTTTTTCAAAGTTGTCCTTGATGACGCCCGAGACTGCCAATTTGTCTGAATAGTCCCTGCCATTAAGCCGGAAGGTAGCATCATACTGCTGGCGTCCCCAGGCGGTGCGGCCCATCTCGGCGGGATTGACCGTATAGGTGAGGCGGGCCATGCTGCGGGCCGGGATCGGGTTCGGCGTGACCGTGATGGTCAGGCCGGGCGTGACGGAGGCCGTAGCGACGGTAAGTTCGCCTTTCGAGAGGTTGGCCACCTGCATCTGGTCGGACTTGACCACACCCTGGTCGATGTAGCCGATGGAGACTTCGGTCTTGCGGAGGCCCAGGTTGCCGATATGGGTCGTGAAGAGCTCGTCGAGGTCTTTCTTCTGCTCGTGCGAGACACCCCGCAGGCGCAGCAGCACTGGCCGGTCGAGGCTCGAAGAGCCGACACCCACATAGACCGTCAGCGTCTTGTCGAAGGGATACGGACCCTGGTCGTTGCTGAACGTGGCCTGGATGGTGCCCGTGGCGCCGGGCTTGACCGGCTCGCGGGTCCATTCGGGCGTCGTACATCCGCAGGAGGAGATGACGTTGTGGATGACCAGCGGCGCCTTGCCGATGTTCGTGAAGGTGAAGATGCAGCTCACGGGGCCTTCGGCGATCAGCACGTCGCCGAAATCGTGGACTTTCCGGTCGAACCGGATGACATCCGCCTCCTTGTAGAAGTCCTGGGCGGAAAGACCTGCTACAGAGAGCACCATAGCAGCTAACAGTATAATGTATTTCTTCATTTTCAAATTATTTGTGCAAAGATACCATTTGTTTGATTACTTTTGTTCCAAAATTACATAAATCAAGCCAACCGTTATGAAACGTTTCCTCAACCTCATGTTGGCAGCCGTCCTCGTCCTTTCCCTGGCCGGCTGCAGCAAGTACAAGTACGAGACCGTCAAGGGCGATCCCACCGCAGCGCGGATCTACACCCTCGACAACGGCCTGAAAGTCTACATGATCGTCAACAAGGACGAACCGCGCATCGACGCACACGTGGCCGTCAAGGTCGGCAGCAAGAACGACCCGCAGGAGACCACCGGCCTCGCCCACTATTTCGAACACCTGATGTTCAAGGGCACCGAGCAGTTCGGCACCCAGGACTATGCCAAGGAGAAGCCGCTCCTCGACCAGATCGAGCAGCTGTTCGAAGTCTACCGCAAGACCACCGATCCCGAGCAGCGCAAGGCCATCTACCACCAGATCGACTCGATCTCCTATGAGGCCTCCAAGATCGCCATCCCCAACGAATATGACAAGCTGATGGCCGCCATCGGCGGACGCGGCACCAACGCCTACACGTCCAACGACGTGACCTGCTACACCGAGAATATCCCGTCGAACCAGGTCGAGAACTGGGCCAAGATCCAGGCCGACCGTTTCGCCAACTGCGTGCTCCGCGGATTCCACACCGAGCTGGAAACCATCTATGAGGAATACAACATGTACGCGGTGATGGACCAGGAGAAAGTGCAGGAAGCTGCCTTCGCCGCCCTCTTCCCGAAACACCCCTACCACACGCCGGTCATCGGCTGGGGCGACCATCTGAAGAACCCGTCGATCACCAACGTGAAGAAATACCACGACCAGTGGTACGTGCCCAACAACATGGCCGTCTGCCTGGTCGGCGACTTCAACCCCGACGAGACCATCAAGGTCATCGACAAGTATTTCGGCCAGCTCAAACCCAACCCGAACCTCAAGAAGATGGCCTTCGAACCCGAAGATCCCATCACCGCCCCCATCGTCAAGGACGTCCTCGGTCTCGAGTCGCCCAGCCTGATGCTGGCCTGGCGTTTCCCGGGCGCCAACAGCCCCGAGGCCAAATACATCGACCTGATCAGCTCCATCCTGACCAACGGCAAGGCCGGTCTGATCGACCTTGACGTGAACCAGCAGCAGAAGACCCTCGGCATGATGGCCATGTCCGAAACCCTGGCCGACTACTCCGCCTTCGTCGTGATGGCCGAGCCGCTGCAGGGCCAGAGCCTTGAAGATGTCAAGCAGATCGCCCTGGCCGAGATCGAGAAGGTCAAGAAAGGCGAGTTCGACGAAGGACTGCTGACGGCGATCATCAACAACGCCAAACTCCAGTTCATGCGCCAGTGCGACAACTCCCGCGCCATGGTCCGCGCCGAAGTGAACTGCTTCATCAACGACATCGAATGGAAGGACTTCGTCCACGAGATCGACGAACTCTCCAAGATCACCAAGGACGACCTGGTGGCCTTCGCCAACGAGCACTTCAAAGACAACTACGTGCAGATCAACAAGCTCGAGCAGCCCGATCCGACCGACACCCGCATCGCCAAACCGGCCATCACCCCGATCGTGATGAACCGCGACAATGCCAGCCAGTTCCTCAAGGACATCCAGGCTTCGACCGTCACGCCCATCGAACCCGTGTTCGTGGACTACCAGAAAGACATGTCGATCCTCAGCGCCAAGAACGGCATCCCCGTGCTCTACAAGAAGAACGTCAACAACGGTATCTTCGAGCTCAACTATTACTTCGAGACCGGCAGCTACGCCGACAAGGTGCTGCCTTTCGCCGCCAACTATCTCTCGTTCCTGGGTACCGACGACATGACGCCCGAGCAGGTGCAGCGCGCCTTCTTCGACCTGGCCTGCAACATGTACGTCAGCTGCTCCGGCGAGAACACCAACGTTTCCGTCACCGGCCTGGCCGAGAACATGGAACCGGCGCTGGAACTCGTGGAGAAAGTGATCGCCCACGCCAAGGCCAACCCCGAAGCGCTCCAGATGCTCAAGTTCAACACCCTCTATGAGCGCCGCAACGCCAAGCTCAACCAGCGCACCAACGCGGCGAAGATGTCCGCCTATGCCCTCTACGGCCCGAAGAACCCGCAGACCAACATCGTCTCTTCCGCCGAGCTGATGCAGCTTTCCGACGAAGCGCTGCTCGAGAAGATCCACCACATCTTCGACAACGAGCACAAGGTGCTCTACTACGGTCCCCTCTCCGAGGCGCAGGCCGTCGAGGTCATCAACCGTACCCACCAGGTGCCCGACAAACTCAATCCCGTGGTCAAGGGCGATCCGTTCGAATACCTGCCGACGACCGCCGACAACGTCATCCTGGCTCCGTACGATGCCAACCAGCTCAACCTGCAGGCCTACTACAACACCGGTCTGAAATTCGACGAGAACACGGCGCCGATCATCACCCTCTACAACGAGTACTTCGGCGGCGGCATGAACTCCATCGTGTTCCAGGAGATCCGCGAGGCCCGCGGCCTGGCCTACAGCGCCCGTGCCAACTATTCGATCCCGGCCGACCAGCAGCATCCTTCGACCTTCACCTTCTCGATCGGTACGCAGAACGACAAGCTGATCGACGCGCTGAGCGCCTTCGACGAGATCATCAACAACATGCCGGTCTCCGAGAACGCCTTCAACATCGCCAAGGAGTCGCTGATCTCGAACATCCGCACCGCCCGTACCACGAAGAGCCGCGTGCTGACCTCATACCTCAACGCCCAGAAGCGCGGTCTCGACTACGACATCAACAAGGTCATTTACGAGAAGGTGCCTTCCCTGACGCTCGACGACGTGATCAAGTTCCAGCAGGAATACGTCAAGGGCAAACCCCACACCATCGGCATCCTGGGCCGCAAGAGCGACCTCGACCTGAAAGCGCTCGAGCGTTACGGAAAGATCAAACAGGTATCGACCGACGAAATTTTTGGGTATTAATCAAAATTGGTATTATCTTTGCCAGCGAATTCGATCAACACACTTAAACTTTTATAAAAATGGCTTACAAAATCACTGAAAACTGCGCTGCTTGCGGCACTTGCATCGATGAATGCCCGGTTGGAGCCATCTCCGCCGGTGACATCTACAAGATTGACCCGAACGCTTGCGTCGACTGCGGTACCTGCGCCGGCGTCTGCCCGATGGGTGCCATCGAACAGGCATAACCGACTTGCGCTACAAATAAAAGGACGGCCGAAAGACCGTCCTTTTTTCTTGCATTTTTTCTTCTCCTTCCGTAAATTTGCGCAAATTTCGCGTAAAACAGTATGTTGATAGCTTTGAAACTGCTGGGGTCCATCGCCCTCTTGATGTACGGCATGAAGGTGATGAGCGAGGCGCTCCAGAAAATGGCGGGCCCGCAACTGCGCCACCTCCTCGGCGCCATGACCACCAACCGCTTCACAGGCGTAGCGACCGGCGCCCTGGTAACCGTGGCCGTCCAGTCTTCTGCCGCGACGACGGTCATGACGGTCTCCTTCGTCAACGCCGCCCTCCTCACCCTGGCACAGGCCATTTCGATCATCATGGGTGCCAACATCGGCACCACGCTCTCGGCCTGGATCATGTCGGCCGGTTTCTCGTTCAACATCATCAATATGGTATGGCCGGCTTTCCTGGCCGGCATCATCCTGATCCAGACCGGAAAACACCGTTACCTGGGCGATTTCCTCTTCGGACTTTCCTTCCTGCTCTTCGCCCTGGGCATGCTCAAGCAGACAGGCACGGAGATGGACCTGGCCAGCAATCCGGCCGTCGTCAATTTCTTCGCCAGCTTCAAGACGAACTACGGCACGATCCTGCTCTTCCTGCTCATCGGTACGATCCTGACCTTCATCGCCCAGTCGTCCGCGGCGCTGATGGCCATCACGATGGTGCTCTGCGCCTCGGGCGCCATCTCCATCTATCAGGGTATCGCGCTGGTCATGGGTGAAAACATCGGTACCACGCTTACCGCCAACATCGCCGCGATGTCGGCCAACACGCAGGCCCGCCGCGCCGCCCTGGCCCACCTGCTGTTCAACGTATTCGGCGTGGTGTGGATCCTCTGCTGCTTCTTCCCCTTCGTGCGGATGATCTGCCGCATCGTGGGCCTCGACCCGACGGCCGATACGCAGACCCCTACCCAGCTTTCCTTCGCCCTGGCGATGTTCCATACCGCTTTCAACGTGACCAATACCCTCATCCTGATCTGGTTCATCCCGCAGATCGAGAAGTTCGTCTGCAAGATCATCAAGCCGAAGCAGAGCGAGGAGGAAGAAGAATTCCGTCTGAAGTACATCAAGGGCGGTCTGATGAAGACCCCGGAAATCTCGGTGCTCCAGGCCCAGAAGGAAATCGCCGTCTTCGGCGAGCGGATGATGCGGATGTCCGATATGGTCAAGGACCTCTACAGCACGACCGACGAGGCTGCCTTCAAGAAACTCTTCGAACGGATCGAGAAATACGAGCAGATCAGCGACAACATGGAGAACGAGATCGGCAAGTACCTCGGCCAGGTGGGTTCCGCTCACTTGAGCGACGATACCAAGGATAAGATCCGCGCCATGCTGCGCCAGATCGGCGAGCTGGAAAGCATCGGCGACGCGGGCTACAACATGGCCCGGGTCATCCGCCGCAAGCATGAGGCCAAGATCGAGTTCACCGAGCAGCAGAAAGACGGCATCCGGCAGATGCTTCACCTGGCCCAGAAGGCAGGCGCCCGGATGCTCGAAATGCTGAACGGCCGGCGCGAAGACTTCGATTTCCGTCCCTCGGAAGAGATCGAAGCCCAGATCAACGCCTGCCGCGACGCGCTCAAGGACGAGAACCTGCGCAACGTCGACACGCACGTCTACAGCTACGACAGCGGCAGCATCTATATGGACCTTGTCAACGAAGCCGAGAAGGCCGGCGACTACATCATCAATGTCGTCGAGGCCCGGCTGGGTGCTTCCCACCGGGAATCGGAACTCGCTACCGCTTAGCGGACAACAATGACCGTATCGATTTCTTCCAGGGCGGAGGCCGGAACGGCTACCGTCAGGAAGCCGTCTTTCGACACTTCATAATCGAGTTTTTCCCCTGAGACAAGCAGGGTCACCGCGCCTTTGCGGGTCGGTTTCATCCCCTCGGGCAGCGGCAGGACGACTTTGCACAGGCCGCCACGCTGCGGCAGTACTTCCGGCGAAAGGATATGCAGGAACAGGGATTCCGCGTTGCGTGTCGTAACGCCCCAGGCCTGCTCAGGGACGGATGTGGCTGTCGTACCGTCGACGGAGACGGCGTGGCTACGCATCCAGGCACCGATTCCCGCGAGACGGTCGAGCGCCTGGTGCGGCAGTTCGCCGTTCGCTTGCGGGCCGATGTTGAGCAGCAGGTTCGATCCTTTGGCGGCCGCACGTACCAGCAGCTGCACCAGCTCCTTCACGCTCTTATACCACGGGTCCTCAATCCGGTAGCCCCACGAACTGTTCATCGTCTGGCACATCTCCAGCGGCAGCGAGCTGATGCCCTGGCCGGCCGAATAACCGGCCGTGTTCTCGCCGGGCAGGTCGCGTTCGAACATCTGGAAGTCCTCCCCTTCGAACGGGGTCTTGTGGTGGTTGTTGCCGATGAGCAGTTCCGGTTTCAGGCTGTGGATGTAGGCATAGAACTCCGGCATGCGCCAGTCGAAATCCGGATCCCCGTCGTGGTCCCAGATGCCGTCGAACCACAGCGCGCCGAGATTCGGGTATTGCGTGATCAGCTCCCGGACCTGCGTCTTCATGAATTCGAAATAGTGGTTATAGTCCTGCCGGTCGCCCTTGCGGCCCGTCTTGAGGCCTGAACTGCCCTGCGGATAGTCTTCCCGGATCCAGTCGAGGGTCGAGTAGTAGAGATGGTAGCGCAGCCCTTCCGCCTCGCAGGCAGCGGCCAGTTCGGCCACGATATCCCTGCCGAACGGCGTGGCGTCCAGGATGTCGTAGTCCGTGGCTGCCGTCCGGAACATCGAAAAGCCGTCGTGATGCCGCGAGGTGAGCGTGACGTATCCTGCACCGGCCACCTTGAAGGCCCGCGCCCAGGCAGCCGCATCGAACTTGACGGGATTGAAGCTCTGGGCGGCTACGGCATAATCGTCCTTGTTCAGGCCGGCCGTCTGGAGATACCATTCCCCTTGTGCATAAGTGGCATAGATACCCCAGTGCAGGAAGATACCGAGTCGATGTTGTTGGAAATCAGCCCGCTGTGCAAGATTCTCAGGCGTGGGCACATAATGCTGGGCAGTGGCGGAACCGCCGGCCAGGAACAAGGCCACGACCGCCGCCAGGAAAAGGACGGAACTTTTTTTCATATTTCAGCGATGATGGTGGAGACAGCCTTCACCAGGTCCCCCACTTTCACCCGGACCCGGGCGTCGCAGGGAAGGTAATAATCGATGCGGGAACCGAACTTGATGATGCCGCACTGCTCGCCGGCACGGACTTCCATCCCGTTACGGGCATAGCATACGATGCGGCGCGCAACGCTGCCGGCCAACTGCTTGAAGAGGACTTCCTTGCCTTCAGGGGTACGGATGACCGTGCAGGAATGCTCGTTCTCATCCGAAGCCTTGGGCTTGAAGGCCAGGAAATGCCGCCCGGGGAAATACTCCGCGAAAGAAACCGTGCCGGTCACCGGCCAGAAGTTGGCGTGCAGGTCCCAGAAATCCATATACACGGAAATCATCAGGACATTCCGTTTGAGATAGACCGGATCGAAGACTTCCTCCACCCGGACGATCTTGCCGTCGGAAACCGCCGACACCAGATGGTCGGAGCCGACGGGCTTGCGGTCGGGCACCATGTGGAAATAGGTCTGCCAGCCGCTGAGCCAGAGCAGGAAGAGAGAGAGCGGCCACTTGATCCACCACTGGGGGATAAAGCGCAGCGATAGGAAAATGCCCACGGCGGAGAGCACGTAGATCAGCACGACGGTGCCATAGGTGTTCTTGTCGAGTTTCATATCAGGGAGAACAGTTTCAGGTAGATGGCCACGATGGGAACGACCAGGAGCACGTCGTCGAAGCGGTCGAGCAGCCCGCCGTGACCGGGAATCAGCTGGCCGGCATCTTTGACCTGGGCGTGCCGCTTGATGAGCGACTCGAACAGATCACCCGGTACGCTGAATACCGCCACGAGCAGGGCGAGCACCAGCCAGTGCGCCAGCGGAAGGACCGCGGCGCCGAAAGTGGCATGGACACCCCAGGCAGCCAGGAAGGTGAAAAGCGTCCCCCCGACCACGCCGATCCAGGATTTCTTGGGCGAGAGCGCAGGGAACAATTTGCGGCTGTTCGGACGCTGGCCGAAAGCCATACCCACGAGATAGGCGCCGATGTCGCAGAGCCACAGGAGGACGAACAGGCCCAGCAGCAGACGCCAGCCGAAGTTGCCGCAAGGATAGGCCAGCATCAGCAGGGCCGCCAGCGGCAGGGTGACATAGACCAGCGGGAAATAGACCGCAGTCGGAAAATCGTGCGTCGGAGCCGCGTCGAAGAGCAGGATGATGCTGGCGGCTGCCACAGGGAGGAAGCCGAGCATCGCATATTTCGCGTCAAGGCCGAACTGGAAATGGCACCAGAGCAGAGCCAGCGTCACGAGCGAGCCCATGCTCACGCAGACCATCTCCTTGCGGTATTTGCGTTCGACCGTCATCCGGTAGAATTCGTGGGAGAGCAGCACGGAGAGCAGACCTACGAAGGCGAGGATACCCCAGGGCGACAGCATGCACCCGATCACCACGACAAGGAACAGAACCCCGCTGACCGTTCGTTTCCAGAGTGTCCCCTTCCCCATGACTCAAGCCTCCTCGCGCAGCATCTTGTTGGGATCGACCCCGCCCTTGCGGGGACCGAAAATGTTTTCCAGGTCTTCCGAGAAGACGACCTCGCGTTCCAGCAGCAGTTGCGCCAGTTTTTCGAAACCTTCGCGGTTTTCGGTCAGGACCTGCAGCGCCGTTGCGTGGGCCTGCTCGATGAGGCGCTTCACCTCGTCGTCGATCAGTTCGGCGGTCTTCTCGCTGTAGGGCTTGCTGAAAGCCATGTCGCGGCTGCCCGTGGAATCGTAGTACGAGAGGTTGCCCACTTTCTCGCTCATGCCGAAATAGGTCACCATGGCGTAGGCCTGTTTGGTGAGCTTCTCCAGGTCGCTGAGCGCACCGGTGGAGATGCGGCCGTTGACGATTTCCTCGGCGACGCGGCCGCCGATGGTAGCGGCCATCTCGTCCATCATCTGCTCCGTTGTGGTGAGCTGGCGTTCTTCAGGCAGGTACCAGGCGGCGCCCAGGCTCTGGCCGCGCGGGATGATGGTGACCTTCAACAGCGGATTGGCGTTGGGCAGCAGCCAGCTGACCGTGGCGTGGCCCGCCTCGTGGTGGGCGATCGTATTCTTCTCTTCGGCCGTGATGATCTTGCTCTTGCGTTCCAGGCCGCCGACAATGCGGTCGATGGCGTCGAGGAAATCCTGTTTCTCCACCACGTCCTTGTTCTTGCGGGCGGCGATCAGGGCCGCTTCGTTGCATACATTGGCGATGTCGGCGCCGCTGAAACCCGGGGTCTGCTTGGCCAGGAAATCGATCTGGAAGCCGGGGGCGACCTTGATGCCCCGCAGATGCACCTTGAAGATTTCCAGCCGTTCCCGGAGCTCAGGCAGGTCGACGTGGATTTGCCGGTCGAAACGGCCGGCGCGCATCAGCGCCTTGTCGAGGATGTCGGCGCGGTTGGTGGCCGCCAGGATGATAACGCCCGAATTGGAGCCGAAACCGTCCATTTCGGTAAGCAGCTGGTTGAGGGTGTTCTCCCGTTCGTCGTTCGAGGTAAAGCCGGCATTCTTGCTGCGGGCGCGTCCCACGGCATCGATCTCATCGATAAAGACGATGCAGGGGGCTTTCTCCTTGGCCTGGCGGAAGAGGTCGCGGACACGCGAGGCGCCCACGCCTACGAACATCTCCACGAAGTCGGAACCCGACATCGAGAAGAACGGGACCTCCGCCTCGCCGGCCACGGCCTTGGCGAGCAGGGTCTTGCCGGTGCCCGGAGGGCCTACCAGCAGCGCGCCCTTGGGTATCTTGCCGCCCAGGGCGGTATATTTCTTGGGATTCTTCAGGAAATCCACGATCTCCTTGATCTCCACCTTGGCTTCCTCCATGCCGGCCACATCCTTGAAGGTGACCTTCACGTTGTTGGACTTCTCGTAGAGTTTCGCCTGCGACTTGCCCACGTTGAAGATGCCGCCGCCGGCTCCGCCGCCCATATTGCGCATCGGCCGCATGAACATGAAGAACATCAGCAGGAGCATCAGCGGGAAGACGATCCATTCGATGATCGGGCCCCAGTAGCTCTTGTGTTCCTCGACGACGACCTTGAACTGTTTGTCCCCGGGAAGCGATTCGACCAGGGTATCGAGCTGTTCTTCCGCGTCGAACTTCTCGGAAACCAGGAAATAGAAATGCGGACCGCCTTTGGGCTCGCGGCCGCCGTAGAGATTCTTGTACTTGTCGAGGGCCCCCTGTTTGAGATAGATCTCGCCCTTGTGCTCGTTGCGGACGTAGACGAGTTTCTCTACGTCGCCGCTGACCAGGAGGGTTTCCTTCACGTCGAGCCACTCCTTCTTGAGCGGATTGGCTGTTCCCGTGGACGACCACATATAGACCAGGCCGAGCAGCAGGAACAGGTAGATCATCGAAAACCAGCTGAAACCGCGGCGGCGGGGCTGGCGGTCACGCTGCTGGCCCCCGTCTTGCGGGCCGAAAGGCCGTTTGTTCTTGTCTTCCATTACGCTTGATCTGAATAGGTGGTTTTCACGGCATCGGCCCAAAGGTCTTCCAGACGGTAGAACAGGCGCTGGTCCGTCAGGAAGATATGGACGACGATATCACTGTAGTCCAGGATGATCCAGAATGCGTTCTCCCGTCCCTGCTTGCGCAGGACACTGCGGTCGAAATGCTTTTCCATCATCTCTTCCACATAGTCTGAAATGGCGACGACCTGCGTCGTCGAATCGGCGTTGCAGATTACGAAATGGTCCGCGATGGCGGTCCCGATCCGGGTCAGGTCCAGCGACACGACGTCCTGGGCCTTTTTCTCCAGCATAGCCTCGGCGATTACGCCGACTTCACTCTTCATCTTCATCAAAATTGAATTATCTTTGCACGGAATTAATCTTACAAATATACAATATTCTTGCAAATATCCGGCCATCCAAGCCGACTGAAAATATGGCAGATTCCATCCGATGGTTCGACACGGTCGATTCGACCAATACGCAGCTGATGAAAGACCGGGAATCCCTCCCCGACCGCAGCGTCTATGCAGCCCTTTTCCAGACGGCCGGACGCGGTCAGAAAGGCAACCGCTGGGAAAGCCGCCCGGGTGAGAACCTGACCTTCTCCCTCCTGCTCAAACCGGTCTTCCTCTCCGTAGCCGACCAGTTCATCCTCTCGCAGATCGTCGCCCTGGGCCTGCTCGACTACCTGAAAGACCACGGCGTAAAGGCCTCCATCAAATGGCCCAACGACATCTATGCCGGCGACCGGAAGATCTGCGGCACGCTGATCGAGAATACGCTTTCGGAAGGGCACATCGCCGCCTCCATCGCAGGTATCGGGCTGAATCTCAACCAGAAGGAATTCGACCCTTCAATCCCCAACCCCACTTCGCTCAGTCTGGAGACAGGCAAGACGTTCGATGTGAAGGAAGAACTCCCCCGCCTGCTCGCAAGCATTTTCAACTACTGCGACCGTCTGGAATCCCCCTACGCCCGCAACGGCTTCGATGCCCTGTATCTGGAAAAACTCTACCGTCGCGGCCAGTGGCATGCCTTCGAGGAAATGCCGGCCAACGACATCCCCACGGAACACAGGACCGGGCGCCGCGTCGAGGCCCGGATCCTGGGCATCGACAACAGCGCCCGGCTGTTGCTGGAGCACCGCGACGGCACACTGCACGCCTACGGCTTCAAGGAAATCAAGTACATCCTCTAGCCACGCGCTCCGCTAGACCGTTTTGAGGGCCTTGATGGCGGAAAGCGGGTCGTCGGAGGAGAAGGTGGCGGAGCCGGCGACGAAGACGCCGGCGCCCAGCCGTTCGAGTTCGGCGATGTTGGCCGTGCTGACGCCGCCGTCGACCTGGATGAAACAGTCGGCTTCGGCACCCGCGATCATCTCGGCCAGTACGGCGACTTTCTCGGTGGTTTCGGGAATGTATTTCTGGCCGCTGTAGCCGGGATGCACACCCATCACCACCACGTATTCGATCTGACGGAGATACGGGATCAGCACCTCGGCGGGCGTCTCGGGATTGATGGCGACGCCGGCGCCCATTCCGCAGTCGTGGATGAGTTTGATACATTCCTTGAGGTGTCGGTCGCTACAAGCCTCATAGTGAACGCTCAGGTACTTCACGCCAAGCGCTGCGAAACGCTCGATGTAGCGCCAGGGCTCGACGATCATCAGATGGGCGTCGAGCGGTTTTTCCGCCACACAGGCGATGGCCTTGCAGACGGGGAAACCGAAGGAGATATTCGGGACGAACATGCCATCCATGATGTCGAGATGGAACCAGCCGGCCACGCTGCGGTTCACCATCCGGCAATCGCGCTCGAGATGGCCGAAATCGGCCGAGAGCATGGAAGGAGCGATGACTCTGGGCATGGCTTACAGGTTTTTCAGGACATCGAGCAGGACGGCCCAGAAACGGTCGAGGGAGGCCAGGTCGAGGCGTTCGCCCGGGGCGTGGACGCCGCGGAGCGTCGGACCGAAGGCGATCATGTCCATATCGGGGAACTTTTCCGTAAACAGGCCGCATTCGAGGCCGGCGTGGATGGCACGCACCACGGGTTCGCGGCCGAAGAGGTGCTTGTAGGAAGCTACGCAGACATCCTTGACGTGCGATTCCATATTGGGTTTCCAGCCCGGATAACCATCAGAATGTTTGACCTTTGCGCCTGCAAGCTCAAGCACGGCTGCAATCCGCTGCGAGAGGAAGATCCGCTGGCTGTTGACCGAGCTGCGCTGCATCGTACCGACCACGATCCTGCGACCTTCCATCATCTTGACGGAGGCCAGGTTGGTGGAGGTCTCGATCAGATCCGGGATGTCGGCGCTCATGGCGATGACACCGTGCGGGATGGCGATCAGGGCGCGGATGACGCGCAGCGCTGTATCCGTATCGATGGCCGACGTCTTCCCGGCGATCTGGGTATGCTTGAAGGTGAGGCCCGGATCGTTGACGGCATATTCCGCTTTCAGACGGGCGGCAAACTGGTCGAACAGCGCCACGACCCGTTTGACGTTGCGGGCCGGGATGGCCAGGACCACTTCCCCGCTGCGGGCGATGGCATTGCGCTTGTTGCCGGCAGCGATCTCACACAATTCCACGTGGTATTTCCAGGCTTCGCAGGCGAAACGGGCGATTTGCTGCACGCCGTTCATACGGCCCTTGCCGATGTCTTCGCCGCTGTGGCCGCCCTGGCCGCCGCCGATGGTGAATTTCACGGCAACAACGCCCTTGGGAAGTTTCTGCGTCCGGTACCGGAACGTACCGATCGTGTCCATGCCGCCGGCACAGCCTACGCAGAAATAGCCTTCATCTTCATCATCCAGGTTGATGAGGGTCTTGCCGGTGATGAATCCCTTCTGCACGGCACGGGCGCCGTCGAGTCCGGTTTCCTCGGAGACAGTGAACAGACATTCCACACGCGGATGTTCGATCGAGTCATCGTCCAGAACCGCCATGGCGGAGGCGACGCCGATGCCGTTGTCGGCCCCGAGCGTCGTGTCGTGGGCGATCATCCAGCCGTCTTCGATCACATACTGGATCGGATCCTTGGAAAAGTCGAAGTCCGAGGTGTGCTTCTTCTCGCAGACCATGTCGGTATGGCACTGGAGGACGACCCCGGGACGGTCCTCATACCCTTTGGAAGCAGGCTTGGCAATCATCACATTGCCGACTTCGTCGGTCTTGCATTCAAGGCCACGGGATGCCGCAAATTGCTGAAGATAAGCGACAATCTTCTCCTCGTGGCCCGATTCGCGCGGGATACGGGTGATCTCACGGAAAAAATTCAAAACTTTTTCTGTATCCATCATTGACAATATTTTAGAGAGAATGATTTTCCCGGGAGCCTATTCGGGCGAATTCAGCATGCGCTCGATGTCGTGGACATAGCCGCGGAAGCTGCGGTCCGTGTCCATCAGGTCGCCGACCGTGTTGCAGGCGTGCAGCACCGTGGCGTGGTCTTTCCCGCCCAGCTGGGCGCCGATCGAAGAGAGGGAGGTCTTGGTCAGGTTGCGGCTCAGGTACATGGCGATCTGACGGGCCTGGACGATCTCGCGCTTGCGGGTCTTGGAAAGGAAAATGTCGTCGGAGATGTTGAAGTAGTTGCAGACGACTTCCTGGATCTTGCCGACCGTGATCTCGCTCTTGGGGTCGGTCACGATCTTGTCGACCAGGCGCTGGGCCAGTTCGAGGGTGATCTCCTGACGGTTGAAGGTGGCGTTGGCGATCAGCGAGAAGAGGATGCCTTCCAGTTCGCGGATGTTGGTCTTCACGCTGCGGGCGACGAACGAGAGCACCTCGTCGGAAATCGAGACGCCTTCCCGGGCACACTTCGACTGGAGGATGGCCAGCCGCGTCTCATAGGCCGGGGGAAGCAGTTCGGCCGACAGGCCCCACTTGAAACGGGAGAGGAGGCGCTGGTCGAGGCCCTGCAGTTCCACGGGCGGCTTGTCGGAGGTCAGGACCAGCTGCTTGCCGCTCTGGTGGAGATAGTTGAAGATATGGAAGAAGGCGCCCTGGGTGCCTTTCTTCTCGGCGAATTCCTGCACGTCGTCGATGATCAGCACGTCGATGAGCTGATAGAAACGGAGGAAGTCGGCCACCTTGTTGCCGTTGTTCGCGCTCTTGGCGGAGCAGGCGGCGTTCATATACTGGTTCTGGAAGGTGTTCGCGTTGACGTAGAGCACGACCTTTTCGGGGAAACGTTCCTTGACCGCGATGCCGATGGCCTGGGCCAGGTGCGTCTTGCCGAGACCGGGGCCGCCGTAGATGAACAGCGGGTTGAAGGTGCTGCGGCCGGGATTGGCGGCGATGCTCAGGCCGGCGGAGCGGCCCAGGCGGTTGCAGGTGCCTTCGATGAAGTTCTCGAAATTGTAGACCGGATTGAGACAGGGCTCGATGTTGAGCTTGCGCAGGCCGGGGATGGCATAGACGCTGCCGGTATAGTGCTCGCCCGCCTCGGGGATCGGGAGTTCGGCGTTGCGGACGCGGCCGGCTTTGGGGCGCTGCTCGATGAACAGGTCGTCGAGGATCTTGACCTTGTAGACCAGGGATGCGCCGGGACCGATTTCGCGGCGGAGCACCTTGCTCAGCAGGTCGAGGAAATGCTCCTCGATGTACTCCCGCCAGAAATCTGAAGGGACCTCGATCGTCAGCCGATGCTCGTCGAGCGAGATGGGCTTGATGGGTCCGAACCAGGTCTTGAATGTGTCTTCATTCAAGTTGTCCTTGAGGATTTCAAGGCAGCGGGTCCAGACGACAATATGATTCTCAGGGGTCATGTTCAGGTTTCAGGTTCCGACAACAAAATTGGGGAAAAAACTGTTGAAAAAAAAACTTTTTTTTGTTGTTTTTTTTGGAAAACACACAACTCCCTAAAAATCAAGAAAAAAAATTTTCAGCTTTTGTTTTAAGCTGAAAATCAATTAGTTACAACAACAATAAACGGCTAGTGTATTGATAATAATCCACTTATAAACGCAACTTGTCTAAAACCGGGTCGCGGTCAGTCGACAGCGATGACAAAAGCCCCCGGAAATTTCTTCCGGACCTCGGGAAGACGGCGGTTCGCTTCCTCCTTCGTGGCAAAGTTACCAACAGAATATTTGTACATGCCGTTGATAAACCGGCAGCTGTACTGCTTCTCCCCTTTCAGCTCCGAAGAGCCGTCCTTGAGCTTCTTCGAAGAGGCCAGGATCTGGATTTCGAAGTGCGGTCCGGCCGCAGGCGTATCGACCTTCGGCTTCTCGGGTTCAGGCGCGGGAGCGACCGTTGCCGACACACCGGAATCGTATCCTTTCTTGAAGGCGGAAAAAGCCCGGAAGAGGTCGTCGGCGATCTTCTGCCGGTTGGCGGACTGGTTCATCACCGTCCGGTCGGAGGAATTGGAGAGGAAACCGACTTCCACCAGCACCGAAGGCATCGTGGTGCGCCAGAGCACCATCAGCGGCGCCTGCCGCACGCCCCGGCTCTTTTTGATCGGGCCGTTTTTCACGAACTGTTCCTGCACCAGGGAGGCGAAGGCGATGCTCTGCTCGAAGTGGGCGTTCTGCATCAGGTTGAAGATGATATAGGATTCCGGATTGTCCGGGTCGAATCCTTCGTAGGTCGTGGTGTAGTCGTCCTCGAGCAGGATCACGGAGTTCTCCCGCTTGCAGACTTCCATGTTGGACTGGCTCTTGTCGGTACCCATCACGAAGGTCTCCGTGCCGGAGGCTGCCGTGCTCTTGGCCGAATTCACGTGGATGGAGATGAACAGGTCGGCGTGGTTGTGGTTGGCGATGTTGCCCCGTTCGGCCAGTTCGACGAACTTGTCGGTCTTGCGCGTATAGACGACCTTCACGTCGGGAAATTCCTTCTCGATGCGGGCACCCAGCCGGAGGGCCAGGTCGAGGTTGATCTGCTTCTCGCTGAGCTTGCTGGACTTGGAGATGGCACCCGGGTCGTGTCCGCCGTGACCGGCGTCGATGACGACGGTCTTGAGGCGCACGCCGCCGTCCTGTGCGGATGCGGACAGGGCTGTCAGCACGAAAAACAGCGCCAGGAACAAGGTTCCGGCCACTCTGAAGGCGGTATTTGAGCAAGATGGCATGCTAGTTGTTTATTTTTTATTAATTTTGCCTTTCTGCAAATATACGAATTAGTTTTGCAAAATAGAATACTATCCGTTCTGATCGTCCTGATCCTCTTGGTAGCAAGGAGCATGCCGGCCTTTTCCCAGACGCCGCCCGACACGGTCGCCATACCCCCCGTCGTCGCTCCTGATTCCACAGACGTGGCGGAACTCCTTCCCCGGCCCGACTCCACGGTTGTCGCCGCGCAGGGAGACACGATGTTCGTCCAGCCCAAAGGGATGATCGACCGGCCGGCATTCTCGTCCGCCCGCGACTCCGTGATGGAGGACATCGAGAACCACGTCATCTACTATTTCGGCGACGTGACCGCCAAGTACCAGGACATGGAACTCAAGGCCGACTACATGGCCTACAATACCCAGCTGAACATCGTCTACGCCAAAGGCACGCTCGATACCATCACCAACACGCTCACCGGCCGCCCCGTGATGAACACCGGCGGCAAGAGTTACGAGATGGACGAAGTGTACTACAACTTCCAGACCCGCAAGGCCAAGATCAAGAACATGGCCACCCAGCAGGAGGAAGGCAAGCTCATCGGCGAGAAACTCAAGATGATGCCCGACGAGTCGATCAACATCTCGGGCGGCAAATACACGGTCTGCGACGCGGAGCATCCGCACTACTACCTCAAGATGACCACGGCCAAGGTGATGACCAAACCCAAGCAGAAGACCATGTTCGGCCCGGCCTACGCCGTGATCGAAGACGTCCCCCTTCCGCTGATCATCCCCTTCGGCTTCGTCCCCGACAAGCCCGACCGCGCCAGCGGCATCCTGATCCCGACCTACGGCGAAGAGAACGCACGTGGCCTGTACCTGCGCGACTTCGGCTATTCGTTCGTCATCGGCGACTACCTCGACCTGGCCCTGACCGGCGACATCTATTCCTACGGTTCGTGGGCGGCGCGCCTGACCTCGCGTTATAAGAAACGGTATGCCTTCGACGGTTCGGTCTCGATCAACTACTCCAACGACATCACGGGCGAACGCGGCACCGACTCGTTCACCCAGTCGAAGAACTTCGGTGTCAACTGGAGCCACTCCCAGGACGCCAAGGCCCGGCCGGGTACCTCCTTCAAGGCATCGGTCAACTTCTCGAGCCCTTCCAACAACCGCTACAACTCGGCCAACGTGAGCGACGCGCTCCAGAACCAGGCCTCCTCCTCGATCTCCTATTCCAAGACTTGGAGCGGCATGTCGCTCTCGCTCAACATGCTGCACAGCCAGAACTCGCGCGACAGCTCGTATTCGTTCACCCTCCCCAACATCACCTTCAACGTGAACCGCTTCTATCCGTTCAAACGGAAGAACCGCGTGGGCAAGGAACGTTTCTACGAACAGATCTCCATCGGCTACACCGCCACGGCCCAGAACAAAGTGGCCTTCAAGGCGAGCGAGTTCGCCCTCAACAAGGACATGCTCAACCGGATGCAGAACGGCGTCAACCACAACATCTCGATCGGCCTGCCCGGTTTCACGCTCCTGAAATTCTTCCAGTTCACCCCCAGCGTGAGCTACGGCATGAACTGGTTCTTCCGCGAGCAGTACCGGCAATACAACGAAGAAACCAACCGGGTCGAAACCCTGTGGACCGACCAGTTCACCCGCTTCGGCGTGACGCAGACCTATTCGGGCGGCATCTCGATGAACACCCGTATCTACGGTACCTTCGACTTCAGCAAACGCAACAAGAACCGCCGGCTGCAGATGATCCGCCATATGATCACCCCGTCGTTCGGTTTCAACCTCAGCCCGAACCTGGCCACCAAGGCCAACGGTTATACCTTCTACAAATACACCGACAAAGATGGCGTGGAACGGACCGTCGACTACAACAAGTACGCCGGCCAGCTCTACTCCCCGCCGGGCGGCGGCCGCAACGCTTCGCTCTCCTTCTCGTTTGCCAACAACCTGGAGGCCAAGGTCTTGAAAAAGATGGACCCGAACGCCGAAGAGCCGGCCAACCCGAAGGACAAGTATGAGAAGATCAAGCTGATCGACCAGCTCAACATCAACGGCTCCTACAACTTCCTGGCCGACTCGATGCGCCTGTCCAACATCAGCATCTCGGCCAGCACCACGGTTTTCGGCAAGCTGAGCATCAACGGAAACCTCTCGCTCGACCCGTATGCGATCAACGAGCGCGGCCAGCGGATCAACACCTTCAACCTCATCAAGACCGGCCGTCCCGCCCGTCTGACCAATGCCAGCGCCTCGCTCTCCTACTCCCTCAACGGCGGCGACAAGTACAAGGGCAACGACGGCCACGACGACGCCAAGGGCAGCAACAGCACGTCGGATTACGCCCGCATCTATTATCACCCGATTACCGGCGAATACATACCGGGCGGCTGGGTCTATTACCTGAACCCCAATATCCCCTGGTCGCTCAGCTTCAACTACTCCTATTCCTACTCCCGCACCTACCAGTTCGCCAACGAACAGTTGCAAACCAAGCACAGCCACGTGCAGACGCTCAACATGTCGGGATCGATCCGCCTGACCAAGGCCATGAGCTTCAACGTCAACACGGGCTTCGACCTGACGAAGATGAAACTCACCACCTCGCAGATCAGTGCCACGTACGACCTGCACTGCTTCGCGATTTCGGTGTCGTGGGTCCCGACCGGCCAGTGGGAAAGCTGGAACTTCCGCATCGCCGCCAAGGCCTCCGCCCTGAGCGACCTGCTGCAGTTCAAGAAAGCTGCCAGCTATTGGGATAAATAATTTTTTTACTATCTTTGCATTGTCAAATCAAACCGGTTTCTGCCGAACATCCCGGCCCGGTTTCCCAATCAAGTTAGATGTTAGATATCATTGAATTGAGCAGCAAGAGTCAAGAAGAACTTGTTGCTATCGCGAAAGAACTGAACGTACGCAAACCCGAGTCGCTCGACAAGGAGGCGCTCGTGTATGCCATCCTCGACGAACAGGCCATCCAGAGCAAGGAATCCCCGGCCAAACAGCGTCAGACCCGCAAGAAGAAGGAAAAGGTAAAAGAAAAAGAAGATAAGAAAGAGGCGCCCGAGACGAAAGAGGCTGCCGCCCCGCAGGAAGGCCAGGAAGCCGCTCCGGCCAAGCGCAAGCGCGGCCGCCCGCGCAAGAACGCCGAGGAGGCCCCTGCTGCTGTTGCCGCCCCCGCCCCTGCCGAAGCTCTGAAGGCAGAAGAAAAGCCCGCGGAAGAGCCTCAGCAGCAGGCACCCAAGTCCGAAAACCGGAAACAGGATGCCAAGAAGCAGGACAAGCCGAAGTCCGAGAAGAAGCAGCGTCCGCGCGTGCAGCGCGAAGCCGCTCCCGAAGAGGCCGCAGCCCAGAGCGCTGAGCCGAAGAAAGAGCAGCAGCAGCAGCCCCGCCAGCAGGCGCAGCCCCAGCCCCGCCAGCAGCAGAACCCGCAGCAGCAGGGCCAGCCGCAACAGCAGAATCAGCCGCAGCAGCAAAACCAGCAGAATCAGCAGAACCAGCAGCCCCGCCAGCCCCGCATCGAATTCGAGGGCATCGTGGAGGCTACCGGCGTGCTGGAAATCATGCCCGACGGCTACGGCTTCCTGCGCTCCTCCGACTACAACTACCTCAACTCCCCCGACGACATCTACGTCTCCCAGAACCAGATCAAGATGTACGCCCTCAAGACGGGCGACACGATCCTGGGCGAAATCCGTCCGCCGCGCGAAGGCGACAAGTATTTCCCGCTGGTGAAGGTCAACCGCATCAACGGCCGCTCGCCGGAATTCATCCGCGACCGCGTCCCGTTCGATTTCCTGACTCCCCTCTTCCCGAACGAGAAATTCAATCTCACGGGCCATGGGCACAACAGCAACATCTCGGTCCGCGTGGTGGATCTCTTCACCCCGATCGGCAAGGGCCAGCGCGGCCTCATCGTGGCGCAGCCCAAGACCGGTAAGACCGTGCTGCTGAAAGACATCGCCAACGCCATCGCCGACAACCACCCGGAAGTCTATATGATCGTCCTGCTCATCGACGAGCGTCCGGAAGAGGTAACCGACATGCAGCGCAGCGTCAAGGCCGAAGTCATCGCCTCCACCTTCGACGAGCCCGCCGACCACCACGTGAAAGTGGCGAGCATGGTCCTCGAAAAAGCCAAGCGCCTGGTCGAATGCGGCCACGACGTGGTCATCCTGCTCGACTCGATCACCCGTCTGGCCCGCGCCTTCAACACGGTGCAGCCCGCCTCAGGCAAGGTGCTTTCGGGCGGTGTGGACGCCAATGCGCTCCACAAACCCAAGCGCTTCTTCGGCGCAGCCCGCAACATCGAGGGCGGCGGCTCCCTGACCATCCTGGCCACGGCGCTGACCGAAACCGGTTCCAAGATGGACGACGTGATCTTCGAGGAATTCAAGGGTACCGGCAACCTGGAGCTCCAGCTCGACCGCAAGCTCTCCAACCGCCGCATCTTCCCGGCCGTCGACGTGACGCTCAGCTCCACCCGCCGCGACGACCTGCTCTACGATCCGGAATACGTCAACCGCGTCTGGATCCTGCGCAACCACCTGGCCGACATGACCTCGCTCGAAGCCATGGAATTCATGAAGAGCCGCCTCGAAAAGACCCGCGACAACGAAGAATTCCTGATTTCGATGAACGGCGACAAATTGAGTTAAAGGTGCGACCAAAGGGAGCACACGAAAATAAGAAAAACTCAGCCGAATAGCTGAGTTTTTCTTATTTTCGTGCTCCCTCAGGGGCTCGAACCCTGGACCCCAACATTAAGAGTGTCGTGCTCTACCAACTGAGCTAAGGAAGCAATTCCCTTTCGTTTTGGGACTGCAAATGTAGAAACTTTTTTTCTACTTGCAAAATATTTTTTCGTAGATTTGAACAATAATCTTTGTAATCCCGAACTCGTACCATGAAACGCTGGACGCTCCTCTTCCTGGCCTTCCTCTCCGTACTGTCGATGAAAGCACAATCTTACGAATATGGAAAACTTCGCTGCGCGGACGGCGATACCCTCCTTTACCGCTACCTCACGCCGGAAAAGACCGCCCGGCAGGCGCTTTATCCCCTTGTCCTCTATCTGCATACATCCGGCGAACGCGGCAACGACAACGAGGGAACCATCTTCGGCGCCCAGATGTTCCTGAATCCGGTCAACCGGGAGGATTATCCCTGTTTGGTGATCGTACCGCAATGCCCGGAAAACCATACCTGGGCCTTCGACGTGAGTCCTGGCTCCTATGATTTTCCGAAAGACTATCCGGAGAGCAAGATCATGAAGGAAGTCATGGAACTCGTGCATCTTTTCCTGCAGCGGCCCGACGTCGATCCGGACCGGGTGTACATCTATGGCATGTCGATGGGAGGGATCGGTGCATTCGACGCGGTCGCCCGCCATCCCGACATCTTCGCGGCCGCCGTCCCCATCTGCGGTGACATCAATCCCGACCGGCTCGGAAAGTTCGAAGGCGTATCGTTCAGCCTCTACCACGGTGACAGCGACCCCGCCGTCCCGGTTTCCGGTTCGAGGGATGCCTACCGTGCCCTGAAGGCTGCCGGAGCGGATGTCCGTTACCACGAATTCCCCGGCTGCGGCCACGTGTGCTGGTGGAAAGCCTTCGAGATGCCCGACTTTATGGAGTGGTTGTTCTCGAAGAGCAAAGCAAAGGTTCCCGCACAAGACACCCAAAACACGGGTATGTAAAATAAAAGTTTGCAAGTTGGATAATTTGTTTTTATTTTTGTAGTGTACTACTCAACTAATACACTATGATAGACATCCATTCGCTTGCCTTTAGTTACAGGAAGGGAAAAGGAACTCCGGTCTTGGACCGGTTGGATTTGAGGATCCAGTCCGGGCATATCTATGGTCTTCTCGGTCCGAACGGAATAGGGAAAACGACATTGTTGCATCTCCTGAGCGGGTTGAAGAAACCGCAAATGGGTGAGATTCGCATAGATGGAAATAATCCGTTTGACCGACATCCTTCCTTCCTCGAGCATTTGGCATTTGTGCCTGATGAGATGCCGGGCATCCGGGAGGAGCCCGTTGATTATGCGCTTTCGCGCGGGAGATTCTACCCTGCGTTCTCTCCGGATCTGTTTCGGAGTCTGCTGTCAGTATTCAATGTGGATTCTGCCAAACGTATATCGGCGATGTCTTACGGGGAGAGAAAGAAGACATATATTGCGTTTCACATCGCCTGTCAGAACACTTATCTGTTTTTGGACGAGCCTACCAACGGCATGGATCTCTCATCCAAGGCCTTGTTCAGGAAAGCGTTGGCCGCCCATTCGAAGGAAGACTCGACCATTCTGATAGCCACGCATCAACTGGCAGATATTGAGGACATCATCGATTCGGTTATCCTCCTTGACAGGAAAGGAGAGGTACTATGCCTGCCGATCGATGAAATCGGCCGCCGTCTCCGTTTCGAGTATGATACGGTGACTCGTCAGGATGCTGTCTGGACCGAACGCTTACCCTCAGGATGCGTCCAGATCTGCCCCAATCCCGAACGGGCTGAAACGCGCTGCCATATCGGTGCTTTGTATAATGCGTTTTACGGCAGGAAGGAGCAACTGCTGCAAGCGATGAGCAAGAGTGATCAATTATCAGATAAATAAGTTATGAATCCCGTTTTCTCCTTATCTCGTTTCAAGAAATACTTCCAGTACGATTTCGGCCGGATTTGGCGGCGTTGCAAGATGGATTTCTTCCTGGTCAGCCTGACAGGGGTCGTGCTGTATCTGCTTGTTCACTTGCGTCATCTGGTCTTTGAAGGGAACTGGGGGGATATGTCCTATTCCCGGCAGGGACTGGCATACAGCCTGCTGTCTTACCTGACGGCCTTGCTGCTGATCCGTGTCTATGGATGGTTTACGCAGAAAAGCCAATGTGTGGATTATCTCCTGCTTCCGGCCTCAGCGTTGGAAAAGACCTTGTCCATGTTGCTCATTTCGATCATAATCATACCGGGGGGCGTCGTGGCTGTTTACTCGTTATTAGATTATCTGGTCGCATTATTGGATCCCTCTTACTCGACATACTGGGTGAACAAATATGAATACCTCTCAGGGATTCGCGCAGAAAGGACTGCCGGTGAAGAACTTACGCCGTCTTTTCTCGCCTTGGGCTTGAAATCCATATTGAATTGGATGGTGGCAGGATTGGTGAGCCTTTTGTGCGCTTTGTATTTCAAGAAGAGGAAAACCCTGATCGCTGTCTGCATTCTTTTCGGAATCCCCCTCATCGCCATCGCGGCGATGGTGCAGAACGGCCTTCCGCTCAATGAGATCCTGCAACTGCTGAATACCTGGTCGAAGTATATCCCCTTGGCAATCCTGCCGCTGGTTGCAGCAGTCTATTATAAATGGAAATACACGACTGTCTGACCTATGCAGTTTTCAGACAATAAACCCATCTATCTGCAGATTGCTGATTCGATCAGCGACAAGATCCTGCGGGAAGAACTGGCGGCAGAGGACCGAATCCCGTCCGTCAGGGAATATGCCGCCGAAATCGGTGTCAATCCGAATACCTTGATGCATACTTACGAGTATTTGTCCAAGGAAGGGATCATCCATAGCAAACGTGGCTTGGGCTACTACGTAAGCGGAAAGGCCCGGGAAATCATCCTGAATCTGGGACGGACGCAGTTTTTCGAGAAAGAACTCCCCCGGCTTCTGGAGCGGATGCTGCTTCTGGAAATACCGACAGAGCAAGTATTGAACGCTATATCAATGTACCAAAGCTTACATTCATCAGGACGGCTATAGTCAGAATGGTGACGCAGACTTTCCTCTCTGTGCTACTCAGAGGAAGACGAATTATAATAACCACCCTAAAAATGAACGTATGAATAAGCTTGAAGTATTGCAGATCTTTATGATGAGTTTCATAATCTCAATCATTGCCGGTTGCTCCGAACCGTTGGCTTTGGACAAGAGTGAAATGGAACTTATCCATGTTTTCAACGATGACGGACAGACCGTCTATCTCTACGCTGGTGCTGACATCACAACAACTGTCACAAAGGGCCGGCGTGTTGAGTATCGAACTCTCTCATGTGATGTTCCGGGCAAGTCAGACTTGATCCTTGAGAATATTTTTCTGGAAGCAGGTTTCATCGTGCAGAATCATTTACTGAAAGATGGAACGCTCTTAGCTACGCTGATTTTGGACAGTAAAGGGAAACCTCTCAGTCTCGAACTTGGACAGACCATGAATGTCAGATCTTTAACTAAAGCCGGGGATGATCAGGCTGATTGTTTTCAAGAGGCCTATGAAGAGATTAGCGAAATAATTGAGGAACATTGGTGGTCTGAAGCTCTTTGCGAAGTATTTACGATAGAGTGTGTCGCACTAAAACTCTATTATGCTTATGTATTATGCGTAGAACCGATGTTTTAGTCGCCATGAACCAAAAGTCAGAGCAAATACAAGTCGCTCGTAGATGGGTTGTCCTCTCGACAGTTATCGCTATCCTCTCAATGCCGATCGGCCTTATCCCGTTGGTCCTGAGCATATTAGCCCACCAAAAAGCTATCGGAGGGGAGAAAGACACTGAGAGTGATACTTCTTTTAACAGAATCAATCGCTGGACAATCATTACTTTTATCTTGTCAATTGTTGTTATGGTTGTTGTTTGGATTGTTCTTGCTTACAGCATTAGAGACGCTCTTTGGTAAAGAGTATAGATGCTGATAAAATGGTTGAGGGTGACTAATAGTGGTCACCCTCTAATTTTGTCCTATCATGTCTGGGCTTCCATTCCGAAAGCAGATTCATTCTTCACTTCTACCCAAACCTATGGCTCGTTAAGCGAAATGAAATACCATCCTCAAGGACAGGCTTCCTTGAGGATGGTAAACTTGTTTGTCGACGAATCCCTCTTTGTGTACTTTTTCCTTTAAATACAAGTGGTAAGCGGATTGCTGCAGAGGTTTTCGACGCGGATCCAGCCGGAGGCTTCGCCGCAGACGACTTTCACCCAGCCGCCGTCGGAGGAGACGTCGAGCGGATGGACCGCCTTTTCATTGGAGGGTGCGATGCTTGCCGTCACGTCCGCCTTATAGGAAGGCGCTGCCAGAAGTTTCACGTCCTTGCCGTCGGTAAAGATGAAATCGATGCAGACGATCGAGTGATGGATCCAGCAAGGCTGCCCTCCCCCAAGGAAGAGGACGTCGGTATCATCCTCTGATTCGGCAGGATAGATGCGGTCGTCCAGGATGTGCCACCAGCCGGCCGTCGGCTTTTCGAGAATCAGGGTGTAACTTTCTTCCGGAGAGATCCTGGCCACGACATCGCTGTTGACGGTCGGCCCCCTGCGGACATTGGCCCAGGCGCCGCCCGAGGTAATGTAACAGTCCACGATCGCCTTGCCGGGCGCCATCGAATACGCCATTTCTATCGAATCCGGGCCGTCGAAGACAAAGCCATTAAAGCCGTCGTAGCGCAGCCAGGCCTCCCCTTCCACTTCGTATTCCGGGTACAGCCTGATATCTTTCCCTCTCTGCGGAAGATGGAAATCGCAGCGCGCGAAGTCGGGCAGGAGGCCCACCGGCGCGGGATGCAGCGGCATCATGCGGCCGTCTTTGGCGTCATAATCATAGAAAAGCAGCAGCGGCCGGGAAAGCTCATAATAATTGTAAAGCCGCACACCGATCCGCTGACGGCCGTCAGGCAGATTCCAGAAACACATTTCTGCCTGGACCGTCGCGTCAGAGACCAGACTGATCGACACATAGCCGCTGCGAGGATCGAGCTCGAAGCCGGCGACCTCTTCGTCGGCATAATCCGCCGTCAGGTAATTGTACAATTTACCCACAAGCATGTTGTCGCGGTACTTTCCGCTGAATGCCGCAGCAAAATCCCCGATGCCGGGACGGCCGGAATGCTTGAGCACGACGGGAATCGGACCGTCGGCATTGAGCCAGGTCTCCTCTATTTCTAGATTACAGTATCGTATCAGTCTTCCAGGCCGATCATGCGGCCGGCGAATTTAGCGACCTTTTCCCTGGCGTAGTCGAGGGTGATGGTCAGCTGTTTCTTGCGGCTGGTCGGGGCGTCGAACATGGCGTCGGTCATGATCGCCTCGCAGATGGAGCGCAGACCACGGGCGCCGAGCTTGTACTGGATCGAGGTATCCACGATGAATTCCAGCACTTCGGGCTTGATGCGGAGCTTGATTCCGTCGAGGGCGAAGAGTTCCTGGTACTGTTTGACCAGGGCGTTCTTCGGCCGGGTGAGGATGGCCAGCAGCGTAGGACGGTCGAGCGGGTCGAGATGGCAGAGCACGGGCAGACGGCCGATGATCTCGGGAATCAGGCCGTAGGCGCGCAGGTCCTGCGGAGCCACGTACTGGATGAGATTGTCGGTGTCGATGGTCTCGTGTTTCTTGCGGGCGCCGTATCCGATGACCTGCGTATTGAGGCGCTGTGCGATATAACGGTCGATGCCCTCGAAAGCGCCGCCGCAGATGAACAGGATGTTCTCGGTGTTGACCGTGATCATCCGCTGCTCGGGATGTTTGCGGCCGCCCTGGGGCGGTACGTTGACCAGGCTGCCTTCCAGGATCTTCAGCAGGGCCTGCTGCACGCCTTCACCCGAAACGTCGCGCGTGATCGAAGGGTTGTCGCTCTTGCGGGCGATCTTGTCGATCTCGTCGATGAAGACGATACCCTTCTCGGCCTTGGAGACGTCGTAGTCGGCGTCCTGCAGGAGGCGCGTGAGGATGCTCTCCACATCTTCACCCACGTAGCCCGCCTCGGTCAGGACCGTGGCATCGACGATGGCGAAGGGCACGTTGAGCATCTTGGCGATGGTGCGCGCCAGCAGCGTCTTGCCGGTACCGGTGGGACCGACCATCAGGATGTTCGATTTCTCGATCAGGTCGTTCTTCAGGTTGATGCGCTTGTAGTGGTTGTACACAGCCACGGCCAGAAAGCGCTTGGCTTCATCCTGTCCGATCACGTATTCGTCGAGGAAAGCCTTGATCTCGGCCGGCTTGTAGAGCTTGCTCTCGCCGACGATCTTGCCGTTGGTGCGGATATGCTCTTCCCCACCGGCATTGAGGGCCTCCTTGGCGTATTCGTAGGCCATCCGGGCGCAGTCGGAACAGATCGACACGTCGCCTGCCGAAATCATCAAGTCGACTTCTTCCTGACTACGACCGCAGAAGGCGCAGTGATCTGCGCCTTCTCCGTTTTTATCGTTCTTCTTTGCCATTCTTGTTCTTTTCTACGATGCGGTCGACCATTCCGTACTTGCGGGCCTCTTCGGCTGTCATCCAGAAGTCGCGGTCCGCGTCTTTGACGATCTGATCCATCGGCTTGCCGGTGTGTTCGCAGAGGATCTGGTAGAGTTCCTTCTTCAGCTTGAGGATCTCCCGGACCGTGATCTCCATTTCGGATGCCTGGCCCTCGGCGCCGCCCATCGGCTGATGGATCATCACGCGCGAGTGCGGCAGGGCGGAACGTTTGCCCTGTGTACCGGCCGCCAGCAGGATCGAAGCCATCGAAGCGGCCATACCGGTGCAGATCGTGGCCACGTCGGGCTGGATGGTCTGCATCGTGTCGTAGATACCCAGGCCGGAATAGACCACGCCGCCCGGGGAGTTGATGTAGAGCATGATGTCAGCTTTCGGATCGCTGCTCTCCAGGAAGAGGAGCTGGGCCTGGATGATGTTGGCCACGTCGTCGTTGATGGGGCAGCCCAGGAAGATGATGCGGTCCATCATCAAGCGGCTGAACACGTCCATCTGGGCGACGTTGAGCTGGCGCTCCTCGATGATCATCGGGTTCATGTAGCTCGCATAGAGCGAGTTGAAGCGATGCAGGCTCAGGGAACTGATGCCGCGGCCATGAACGGCGTATTTCTCAAATTCGGTCATGGGGCTTGGGGTATGGAAGGGTTAGGTTATTTCGTGAGTTCGCGCATCTTTTCGAGCGAGATCTTCTTCTTCTCGACGGTCGCGGTGGAACGGATCCAGTTCAGGACGAGGTCGTCCTCGACCTTTTCGATGATGCGTTCGGCCTGCTGACGGTCGCCCAGCAGCTGCTCGGCATACTTGGTCAGATGCTCTTCGGGAACGTTCTGCATGCCGTACATCGCGAACTGGTAGGAAGCCATCGACATGGCCTGCTTCATCACATCGTCTTTCGAGACCTTCATATCCTGGTCCTTCATGATCCTGGTGCGGATCATGTTCCAGCGGAAGTCCTTGGCGAAGAGGTCGTATTCGGCCTCGATCTGCTCCATCGTGAACTTGTCCTCGTTGGCGGTCTTGATCCAGCGCTTCATGAAAGCGTCGGGCAGCTGGATGGCGGCTTTGTCGATGAGGTATTCCTTGGCGTCGATCATGAAGCGGTAGTCGCTCTCCTGGGCATATTCCGACTGGAGGCGCTCCTTGACCTTCTCGTCGAACGAAGCCTCGTCCTTGCAGTTGCCTTCGCCGAAGATCTGGTCGAAGGTGGCCTGGGTGAGCGGAGCGTCGACGAAGGTCTTGATATCATTGACCTTCATGGTCCACTCGGCGGGGAGGGTGTCGAGTTCTTCTTTCTTCACGTGGAACATCGCGGCGCGGTCTGCCTCGTTGGGGAAGCAGCGGACGATGTCGACCGTGCGGACGTCGTCTTTCTTCAGGCCGACGAATTCCTTCTTGACCTCTTCGGGCATGCTGCGGAGGGCGACGTAAGCGCCTTCGACTTTCTGCTCACCGCTCTGGAAGTCGGCGATCACGAAGTCGTCTTCCTTCGAGGCTTCGGCGCTTTCGAGCTGGCCGAACTGCTTGAGCAGGCCGTGACGGTAGTCCTTGAGCGCTTCCTTGGTGACGGTCACGTTGTAGTAAGGGATCTTGTCGTCGGCCGAGACGGTGACGTTCACCTCGGGGGCGATGCCCAGGTCGAAATCGAAAGCGAAGGTGTCGGGGTCGTCCCAGTTGTTGTCGGACTGCTTCTCGCTCGGGAGGGGTTCGCCGAGGACGTTGAGTTTGTTGTCCTCGATAAATTTGTTGAGCGCGTCGGTGACCAGCGTGTTGACCACCTCGCCGAGGGCCTGGCCGCCGTGGATCTTCTCGATCAGCGACATCGGGGCCATCCCGCGGCGGAAGCCGCGGATTTCCGCGTTGCGGCGGAATTCGTTCAGTTTCTTCTTCCGGGGTTCGGCCCAGTCGTTCTTGTCGAGGGCGATGTTGACGGTCATGTTGAGGTCGTCAATCTGGTTCTTGGTAACTTTCATATGATTTTTGACTGTTTATAATCGGGAACATTCCGTATAAGGGGTGCAAAGTTATAAAAAAATTGACTATATTTGTAGGAATCAGTAAACAATCTCCGTATGAAACAATACATTGAACAAAACAAGGACCGCTTTTTCGAAGAGTTGTTCTCCCTGCTCAGAATTCCGTCGATCAGTTCCGAATCCGCCCACAAGGACGATATGTACCGCTGCGCCGACCGGCTGGTCGCCCTGCTCAAGGAAGCCGGCGCCGACCACGCCGCCGTCTACCCGACCACGGGCCACCCGGTCGTCTTCGCCGAGAAGCGTTTCGACCCCGCTGCCCCCACGATCCTGGTGTACGGCCACTACGACGTGATGCCGGTCGATCCGCTGAGTCTGTGGAAGTCCAATCCCTTCGAGCCCGAGATCCGCGACGGCGCCATCTACGCACGCGGCGCCAACGACGACAAGGGCCAGACCTTCATGCACATCAAGGCCTTCGAATACCTGGTGCGCGAAGGCAAGCTCCGCCACAATATCAAGTTCATTTTCGAAGGGGAAGAGGAAATGGGTTCCGAAGCGCTCTCCAAATGGATCAAGACGCACAAGAAGCTGCTCGCCTGCGACATCATCCTCGTCTCCGACACCACGATGCTCAACGAGAAGATCCCGTCCATCAACTGCGGCATGCGCGGCATCTGCTATATGGAAGTCAAGGTCACCGGCCCCAACAAGGACCTGCACTCCGGTCACTACGGCGGCGGCGTCTTCAACCCCATCAACACGCTCTGCAAGATGATCGCCTCACTCATCGATGAGGACGGGCACATCACGGTCAAGGGCTTCTACGACGACGTGGTCGAGCTCAGCCGCAAAGACCGCAGGATGCTGGGCCGCGCCCCTTACAATGCGAAAGAATATATGGCTGGCATCGGTGTGAAGGCGCTCACCGGCGAGAAGGGCTACACGACGCTCGAGCGCGTGGGCATCCGCCCCTGCCTCGACGTCAACGGCATCTGGGGCGGCTACACCGGCGAAGGCTCCAAGACGGTCATCCCCAGCGAAGCCCACGCCAAGATCTCGATGCGTCTGGTCCCGAACCAGGATTCGAAGACCATCGCCAAGCTGTTCGCCAAGCACTTCAAAGCCATCGCGCCGAAGGGCGTGACGGTCGAAGTGGAAGAGAAACACGGCGGCGACGGCTTCCTGATTCCGATTTCCTCGAAAGCCTACAAGGCAGCCGCCCGCGCCGTGGGCGAAGTCTATGGCATCGAACCCGTGCCCAGCCGCGGCGGCGGCAGCATCGCCATCCTGGCCGAAATGCAGCGCGCCCTCCACGCCGACCCGCTCCTGATGGGCTTCGGCCTCGAACGCGACTTCATCCACTCCCCCAACGAAAGCTACCTCATTGACCAGCTCTTCAAGGGAATGGAGTCCATCGCGAAATTCTATCAGTATTTTTAAAATCATGTTTGTACGCAGGCAGATCAACAAGTCGGGATCGATCAGCATATCGGTCGTGGACAAGAGCCGCGGGCGGTACGAAGTGGTCAAGTCGTTCGGCGCCGTGAAGACGGCGGCGGAGGCCGACCTTCTCGAGAACCGTGCGCGAGAGTTCGTCCGCGAGCAGACGGGCGAGCCCGAAACGCTTTTCGGCGGAATGGACGAAGCGCAGCTTCGGGAATACGCCGCCTCGCTCGACCAGGGACGCATCGAACTGGCAGGGCCCGAACTCATCTACGGCACATTGTTCGACCGGCTGGGGCTGGGCGAAGGCCATCCGGAGCTGTTCCGGCACATGGTCCTCTGCCGGCTTTTCAATCCAGGCAGCAAACTGCGTACAATCGGTTATCTGAAACGTTATCTGGACAAAGCGTGCGAACCTGAGGCGCTTTATGCGCAGGTCGATGATCTATATCTGACCGACCTTCGTTTCTCGCCCACGGTACCCACCAGCGCCCAACTGCTGGCCACACCACTATCCCGCACGTATCTCTGTTTGCTTAGCGACGCAGACGGCAGCCCCGTAGCCGCCCGTCTGTTGGACCGAAAAGGCCGGGCCGGCGCCCGATGGGACAAATCCATCCAGCGCCTGGCCCGGAAATACGGGGCCGTAGAACCCGTCGAAGTCCTCCGCAACCCGGACCGTTCCCGCACGATGGCCGCCGTCCTGCGAATGAGCAAGAAAGACATGGACTTCAAGCCCCAGCTCCGGCGCAAGAAGGGACGCGTCGAAGGCCATCTGTGCATCTGTCTGACGGCCTACGCCGTCCAGTTCGAACTGGAACGCCTGCTCGCCGCTACCGGCATCACCCTCCCCCAGGTCCGCGAAGCCGCCCGCACCCTCTTCCGCCTGAACTACATCTCCCCCTACACCCGCCGCCCCAAATCCGTCCTGGTCCAAATGACCCCCCTCCAAAAACAACTCTTCGACCTCGTCCACTAGCAGTTTTTTTTTCATTTTCCGCTCCATTCCGCTCTGGTTTTTCGGCCAACTCGTGTTTGTGGGCAAGGTCCCCTTCCTCAAATGAGACCTTGCCCACGGGAGGATTATTTCGCCAAACTGGCGCAAAGGCACCCCTGTCTGAGGGGCGCGAGGGGCAGATTATTCAAAAATGTTTGGCGGCTGGGGGCGAAATTGATGTGCCCCCCAAAAGTTGGACATAAACAAAAGCATTATGTCCAAACAATTTAAGCACAGTTTAGAAGAAAAATTAGATGCGATTCGTTTATATAATCGGATCGGTAACATGGCAGAGGTCGCCA